>Ga0207657_10007412_pt1 | contig 11249 bp, 8 predicted proteins | sample KBSC33metaG_FD_184316 | JGI IMG/M metagenome (GOLD analysis project Ga0207657, IMG submission 184316) | Corn rhizosphere microbial communities from Kellogg Biological Station, Michigan, USA - KBS C3-3 metaG (SPAdes) (version 2) | ecosystem: Host-associated > Plants > Roots > Rhizosphere > Soil ... | reverse complement strand
AAAAAAAAGCTGCCCCCGGAGGAGCAGCAACATCTCGTCCGGTTCTACACGCTACTGCACATAGATAGTGCCGATGGTACTGAAGGCTAACTGGCCTTTACTCCCTACAGCGCCTGTCCTTGCAGCATACTGTTTACCCGGTTGCAGGTTAGTAAAAACATGCTTGTTGGAAGTAGTGGCTATGCTTATCCACCCATTTTCTTCCGTGTCAGGGCTACTGCTAATCTGGTGCAGAAAACTTGCTGCACCCTTTGGCCGGCTGACAGAGGAAATAATTTCGCCGCTGTTGATACCTGCTGTCAGCTTCTGGTTGGTCGGCGCCGCTATCTGCCTGGACTCCGGTTGCTTCCTGAGCATAAAGCCGGTAGTAAGCAACTCTGCCCTATCGGATGTTTGCGCCATAATAAGAAGCGCCAGCGAACTGAGCAAAGCTTCCAGCGCCACGCGGCTTTTATTCTTTTCCGCTACCAGTTGCCGCCCAAGCCCTCTTGAAGCAGCCAGATCTGTTGAAAATTTTTCCAGCGCTGTTTTAATAGGAGGAAGCAGATCCTGCATGGTGGGGAAAAGTGTGTTGCCATTCATGGAAGACCAGATGTGTGATCCACGTGTTTCAAATTCAGCATCGCTGTGCGATTTAAAGTGCCGGTTTAATAATCCTTTCGTCATAATAATTGGATTTAGATTTTTAAAAAAATTGTTGATACTATATAATCGTTTATCTGCTTTAATTATTGGATGTGTAAAAAATCTGACGAAAAATGGGGACATCTGAAGTATCAGAAAATGTTTTTTCTATATCAAAAAACTTTTTTCCTTTATCAGAAAATCTTTTTCCTATATCAGAAAATCTTTTTCTTATATCAAAAAATCTTTTTCCTTTATCAAAAAACTTTTTTCTTATATCAAAAAATCTTTTTCCTTTATCAAAAAACTTTTTTCCTATATCAGAAGACTTTATTCTTATATCCGAAATTTTTTTTCTTAGGTAAGGAAACTTTTTTCTTGTATCAGTAAATTATTTTCTTGTATGAAGATTGGTTGTATGAGGTTGTTATACTGCGCAAGGGACAAAAGAGTAAATAATTTTTTCCGATAGGGACGCTTGGTTTCGGCGGCCTGAACGATTTTAGCCTGGCGTAGAATGCCGTATATTATTATTTTGAATTGCATTTTATTAAATAGGCTAAGTAACGCTCATGCACAGGTCAAGACCTGCACATAAGCGAGCGAGAGATCAGTAAACGAATATATGAGGAGGATTTATGCTTATTTCTTCGTTTGCGCCTCACCCCCTAACCCCCTCTCCAAAAGGAGAGGGGGAAGTTTACCCAGGCAGAAACAGTAAGCGAATATATAAGACGGATTTCCATTTTTTCCATCATTGCGAGGAGCCTCTAAAAATCATTATCGGTTGTGTAAGATCATAAGGCGACGTGCCTGTCCGCCTCAGGCTGAGCAATCTGCTCATTAGGATGTGAATGCTCATTCCGTCCGTCATTGCGAGGAACCAGAATAATTTTCATCGTTTAGAACAATGCCAATGGTGACGTGGCAATCTGCTCATTAGGAGGTAAATCTAAAGTTGATCATCATCTTCCAATTGATGAGATTGCTTCTGCGCAATAAGCTTCTTTTTAATTTAAAAGTTTATCCGTGCGCCTCGCAATGACGCTCCGAAGGGCGATGTACCTGTCCGCCTCAGGCTGAACAATCTGCTCATTAGGATGTGGATGCGAATTGTGTGTGCATCGTTGCGTGGAGCCTTGAAGATTTTCCGACAATTGCATAATAAATGATTCATTTATTTCTTACTTTGTGAGATAACTAATTTGCCTTATGCCTTTAAGCTGGAATGAAATAAAAACACGGGCTGTTGCTTTTACCAATGAATGGAAAGATGAAGTAAGCGAAGATGCAGAAGCCAAAAGCTTTTGGGACGACTTCTTTTTGATATTTGATATTCGCCGCAGAAGGATTGCCACTTTTGAACACCATGTAAAGCAACTAAATAATAAGGATGGTTTTATTGATCTCTTCTGGCCTGCTACGTTAATAGTAGAACATAAGAGCAAAGGCAGAAGTCTTGATAAAGCGCACGGCCAGGTATTGGATTATTTTTCCGGCATACCAGACAAACAACTACCTCAATATATTCTTGTATCAGACTTTGCAAGGTTTCGTTTATACGATCTTGACAATAATGATGTACACGAATTTCCCATTGAAAAGTTGGTAGATAATATCGGGCTATTTGGTTTCATAGCGGGTTACCAAAAGCGCTCTTATAAAGAACAAGACCCTGTAAATATCGAAGCGGCTGGACTGATGGGCAAGCTGCACGATAAATTAAAAGCGATTGGTTACACCGGGCATTTCCTTGAATTGTATTTGGTAAGATTATTATTTTGCCTGTTTGCTGATGATACCAATATTTTTGATAAAGGAATTTTACTGGATTACATTGACCTGCGGACAAATGAAGATGGCAGCGACCTTGCCAACCACCTGGCACAACTCTTCGAAGTATTAAATACATCTAAGGATAAACGTTACACGAATCTTGATGAAGACCTGAATGCGTTTCCTTACGTGAACGGAAAGTTGTTTGAAGAACATTTACCTACTGCAAGTTTTGACAGTGAAATGCGAAAACTCCTGCTCGCGTGTTGCGTGTTGGATTGGGGTAAAATATCTCCCGCTATATTTGGTTCCCTCTTTCAAAGCGTGATGAACCCAGCAGAAAGAAGAACGCTTGGCGCACATTATACCAGCGAAAAGAATATTCTCAAACTGATAAAGCCGTTGTTCCTGGATGATCTATGGAAAGAGTTTGAAAAATTAAAAGACAGCAGGCCAAAGCTTCAGAAGTTTCATGATAGGCTAAGGGAATTGCGCTTTCTTGACCCTGCCTGTGGTTGTGGTAATTTTCTCATTATTGCTTATCGTGAACTGCGTTTGCTGGAAATAGAAGTAATTAAAATCCTCTTAAAAGAAAATATCACCAAAAAATTATCCATAACGAATATTGATATTTTCTTCCTGCTGGATGTCGACCAATTTTACGGAATAGAATATGAAGAATTTCCTGCACAGATAGCGCAGGTAGCCATGTGGCTGATAGACCACCAGATGAACATGAAAGCTAGTGAAACCTTTGGTGAGTATTATGTTAGGCTGCCGTTACGTAAAAGTGCAACTATTAAACATGGCAATGCATTGCGCATAGAATGGCAAAGTTTAATAGACCCGATACCTTTTGAAAAAGGAGAACCAAGGTTTAATTATATTTTGGGTAATCCTCCGTTCAATGGAGCAATGTGGTTGACAGATGAACAAAGAAAGGACATTGATTTAGTTTTTGGCGACCATAAAGGTGCTGGTACTTTAGATTATGTTACGGCATGGTACATTAAGGCGGCACAATACGTAAAAACTTACAACGTCACCGAAAAAAATGAAAACACCGAACCCTCATTGCGAGGAGCGAAGCAATCTCAGTTAACTGTTTGTGGATTTGTAAGCACTAATTCTATAACTCAAGGTGAGCAAGTAGGAATAATCTGGCCAGTATTACAAAATGAGTTTAATATTAAAATTCATTTTGCTTATAGAACATTTAAATGGAGCAATGAAGCAAAGGGTAACGCTGCTGTGCATGTTGTAATAATTGGTTTTAGTAATTACGATATTGCACAGAAGCACTTATATAGCTATGATAATATTTCTGGTGATCCATCGTTGCAAACAGTAACAAATATTAATGCTTATTTGCTGGGTGGAAAAGATATTTTTATTAAAAATAGAAAAGACCCAATTTCAAATGTTCCTCGAATGGTATGGGGAAATCAACCAAGAGATGGTGGGAATTTATTAATGGATCAAGATGAAAAAAATCAATTAGTAAATCAAGAACCGTTAGCTAAAAAGTTTCTAAGAAAGTTTATTGGAGGATATGAATTAGTTAATAATAAAGCTCGGTACTGTTTATGGTTAAAAGATGCTTCTCCAAATGAATTAAAGACATTGCCATTGGTTCTTAAAAGAATTGAAGGAGTGAAAAACTTTCGTCTTGCAAGCAAAGCCTCTTCAACGAGAAAATTTGCCCAGACACCAACTCTTTTTGCCCAAATCGCTCAACCTGATTCAGATTATTTAGCGCTTCCAGAAGTGAGTTCCGAGAGACGGTTATATATTCCTATAGGTTTCATTCGAAAAGAAGTAATTGCTAGTAATAAAATTCAATTAATTCCTAATGGCACTTTATGGCATTTTGGAATTTTAACTTCTACAATGCACATGGCTTGGATGAGACAAGTTTGTGGAAGAATGAAATCAGATTACAGTTACTCGAATTCCATCGTTTACAACAATTTTCCTTGGCCTGAAAATCCAACCGATAAACAAAAGCAAACCGTAGAAGTAGCAGCAAAAAATGTTTTAGATGTAAGAGGAAGATTTCCCGATGCAAACTTAGCAGATTTGTATGATCCTAACACTATGCCCCCGGAATTAGTAAAAGCGCATCAATCATTGGATAAAGCCGTTGATCTTTGCTACCGTCCTCAACCTTTTATCAATGAAACAAAGCGGATAGAGTTTTTGTTTGAGTTGTATGATAAGATTACTAGTGGGATGTTTGGGAAGGAGAAGAAGGGGAAGGGGAAGGAGAAGGAGAAAAGAGATCATAGTTTATAGAAAGATACAGAGTTGAAATAAAAAAACATTTGAAGGAAGAGATGGAAGAGATTGATGAATTGGTGGGGGAGATGATTGGGTAAGAGTTTTTCAAAATGAAAAGGATTCTTCAGTGGGATAATAAATTCAGTTGGCAGGTAGAGGTAAGTATGAAGATAAAAGTGGGTGATTGAATCAAGACATTTAAAGGGTAAAATAAATATGCACGTAATATGACAGTTGAACAAAAAGTTAAGTCAAAATTGGATACAGTTAAAAAAGGTCAATGGGGGTTGCTCGAATTAAAAAACTGTGGATTGACTGAAATTCCCCCGGAAATATTTGAAATGAATTATCTGACTAGTGTAGATTTTAGTAATGATGACTTTTGTGAAGAGAAACATAAGAATAGAATCAAAGAAATACCGCAGGATATTAAGAAGCTAAATAATCTTTATCGAATTAACTTATCTGGTAATGCAGTGTCTTCCGTTAGTGAAAGTTTAACTTCAGTAAAGACCTTAGAATTGCTCAATCTAAGGAACAACCAGCTAATTGACTTCTCAGCAAAGATTGCAAATATGCCTAGTTTAAAACAACTTTTGCTAGAAGGTAATCCGTTTGAGATGATTCCACCTGAAATTGTAGCAAGAGGAATTACATCATTACGTAACTTTTTCATTGAACTAGAAGAAAAGGATTTTCTATATGAAGCGAAACTGATAATAGTAGGAGAAGGAAGAGTTGGGAAAACTTGTATAGCAAAAGCCTTAATAGATCCCGACTTCAAATTGAGCGATGAAGAAAGTACAGAGGGTATAAACATCAGCAGATGGGTAATACCAAAAACTGAAATACAACGTGTAAATCCAAAAATCCAAAGGGACCTACAAATAAATATTTGGGATTTTGGTGGCCAGGAAATATATCATTCGACGCATCAATTCTTCTTAACAAAAAGGTCTATGTATATGCTGGTTACGGAATCTAGAAAAGAAGATAGCCAGGATGATTTCTACTATTGGTTAAATATAATTAAGCTTCTAGGAGATAAGAGTCCTGTAATAATGGTTTTAAATAAATCGGACCAACCTACTAAGGAATTGCCAGTAAAAGAATTTAGTACTACGTTTAACAATATTGTCGATTTTAAAAAAATAAGTCTAAAACCAAGTTTTGAGAAGAGTGTGGAAGAATTAAGAAATGACCTTAAAAGAATTGCATCAAACTTACCTCACATTGGTAATCCTCTACCTAAAAAATGGGTAAATATTAGAATCGAACTAGAAAATCTAAAAATAGCTGGTAAAAATTACATTTCTGAAAGTCAATATTTAGAAATATGCCGTAAGCATTATAGAAAAACAGAAAGTGCCCTTTTTTTAAGTGAATATTTCCACGACTTAGGAGTTTTACTTCATTTTCAAAACGATATTGAATTAAAGGACACAGTTATATTAAATCATGAATGGCTCACAACTGGAGTTTATAAAATTTTAGATGATCAGAAGGTAATTGATCAAAAGGGCAAATTTACAATAGAAGACCTAAAAAGAATATGGTCAGAGGAAGAATACAAACATAAAATTAGGGAACTCATTACTCTAATGAAAAATAAGAAATTCGATTTATGCTTTGAACTATCAAAAGGCGATTATTTAGTGCCTAGACTACTTCCAGTTGATGAGATTGAACATTCATGGACAAATGATTCAGACAATTTAAAATTTGAGATTCATTATCAATTTATGCCTAAAGGGATTCTTACGAGGCTCATTGTGAAGATGAACCAAGATATTCTAGATAATTACTATTGGCGTTATGGTGTTGTATTAAAATATTTGGGCACCAAAGCTATAATTAGAGAAAAGTATTTTAAAAACAAAATTTCGATTCAATTATCAGGAGGCAATAAAAGAGAGTTTCTGTTCTTGATACGTAAATCAATTAATGAGATACATAAAGATTTCAATAAATTGAAATTTGAAGAGATGGTACCTTGCATTTGCACTCAATGTAAAGAATCTAATGATCCTTATTTTTATCCATTTGATTTACTATTAAGATATGAAATGAATGGTTTATTACGAATTAGATGCAATAATAGTTTAGAAGAAGTGGAGGTAGCACGACTTACTACGGACGTTATGAAAGGAAGGCTTTCAGAGGAAAAGATGGTTTTCTGCGAAAATATGAATGAAAGTTTACTTAAAGATGCGAACATCCCAAATATAATTTTTTGTGCAGAAAAGGACAGTTCTTCTGTCTTTTTCCAAGTTAAAACAAGACCACAATTTTTCGGATTAAGAGATAGAGATTTCTTATTAGATAGTGAAATAAAAAAAATAAGGAAACAATATCCGAATTATTTTATCCTCGAATATTATTGTTTCGAAAATTACCTATTTCATCCTGAAAATATAGCTGAATTAAAGCTTGATGGGTTCAATAAAAAAGAATTTACTAAGGATTTAATTAATCAAAAGAACTCAAAAAAATTAGAAATCATTTCCATATTTAAGAAGGCAAGGGATTCATACCAAGAATTTAAAATTGAACGTGAGAATTTAAAATCTAAAAATGAAGAAAATGATATCATTAAATATTTAGAATCAGATGAACTGGAAACATTTCTAAAATCTTTTAGTCTTAAAACACATTTTAATAAATCTTCACTGGAAAAATATAACCTAAAACCCACTGAACTTGTAAAAACAAAATGGATTCAAGAAAAAATGGATAGATTATTTAACTCACCTTTTATGAGTTAGTTTGAAATATAGCAGTCATCGCCCACTATGGCGCATCAAATAATATTATTTCTCAATTCGTGCATCTAATCCGCGAGATTTAAAACAGTAAAACAAAAATGAAAGCCAACGAAACAAAAGTAGAAGACTTTTTATCTTCCAATAAAACACAGTTTGTAATTCCGGTTTATCAAAGAAATTATGATTGGACAACCGGGCAATGCAAACAGCTATTGGATGATATTCTTGAAGTGGGAACCAATAAAAAAATGAATGCGCATTTCATTGGCAGCATTGTTTATGTACACGATGATGTGTATCAAACTTCACGGATAAAAGAATTAACTGTAATAGACGGACAGCAACGGCTTACCACTTTAACGCTTATTTATTTGGTACTTTATAAACTTGCCAATGAACTTAAAAATGAAGAACTGGTAAATGAAATCAGCGAAACCTACCTGATCAATAAATTTTCACCGGAAGAAGAAAAATTAAAACTTCGTCCTACAGATAATAATGATCGTGCATTAAAATATCTATTGCGAAATGATGCACATGAGGAATATTCAGATTTTTCAAAGCTCATTGATAATTTTAATTATTTCAATGGAAGAATTTCTATAGAGAATTACGAAAGTGTTTTGCACGGATTATCAAAACTCATGTTTGTGGAAGTATCGCTTGATCGCGAGAAAGATGATCCGCAAAGAATCTTTGAAAGCCTCAATTCAACAGGATTGGAACTTGCCCAGGCCGACCTGATTCGTAATTATATTTTAATGGGGCTTAGCCGAAAAGATCAAAATAAGATATATCAATACTATTGGGAGATCATTGAAAAACTGGCCAAAGATGAAACGCTGAATGTAAGCAGGGTCTCAGATTTCATTCGCGATTATCTAACTCTTGAAAATAAAAATATACCGAATAAAGGAAAAGTATATTTAGAGTTTAAAGAAAAGTATCCAACATCATCACTCGAAGAATTAGAACATAATCTTTCCGGAATAAAATCATTGGTAAAATATTACAACAAGCTCATCAATCCTAAAAATGAAACTGATAAGGAGATCAGGCTGCAATTAGAATATATTAACCGTCTTGAAATAAATGTCGCCTATCCTTTTTTGATGAAGGTTTATGAAGATTATTCCAACTCAATAATAGATAAAGAAACTTTTATAAAGATTTTAGATTTGGTTCAATCCTTTACCTGGCGGCGTTTTATACTTGGCTTACCAACGAATGCCTTGAACAAAATATTTATGAATCTTTATGATAAAATAGAAAAGGATCATTATTTATTTTCAATACAGAAATCATTATTGCAAAGAACCGGCGTTCAACGCTTTCCTAAAAATCCAGAACTGACAGTCGCCTTAAAAGAAAAAGATGTATATAATATCAAATCAAAAAACAGAACTTATTTATTAGAAAGATTAGAGAATTATGATAATAAAGAACCAGTTATGATTGATGGGAATGACGACATAACCATTGAGCACATCTTTCCTCAAAATCCTGATCCTAAATGGAAAATTGATTTGGGTGTAGATGAATTAAATTTTATAAAAGAAAAGTATTTAAACACCATTGCAAACCTTACATTATCCGGTAATAATGGAAAGCTTGGAAACAAATCGTTTCTAAATAAAAGAGATTTAAAGGATGCCGGCTACAAGGACAGCAGATTGTGGCTGAACAGGTATTTGTCAACAATTGATAAATGGGATGCGTCTGAAATCGAAAAGAGGTATGAGCTTATTGCGGAAAGAGTTTTAAAGATTTGGGAAATACCTGAAATCGTTATTGAAGAAAAACTGGATATTAATGAGGTTAATATTTTTGATGCAGAAGATCCTAAATTCAAAAAGCTGGAATATGCTGTATTCTTTGATCAAAAAATTCCTTTAACCCAAGTTTCTAAATTATATGTTGAAGTATTTAAAAAGCTTTTTGACTTGCAACCGGAAACCTTTTTTACATCAGATATTGGAACCCGAATAGGGTTAACTAAATCACCCAAAGAAAGTAATACAAGGCAGCCGATAGCAATTAATGATACTTATTTTATTGAGGGTAATATTGATAATGTAGGTAAGTTCGATAGAATAAAACAGGCCTTAACTATTTTTGATTTGGAGGATGAGTTGATGATAAAATATGCTGAGGAATAAATTTCAACCCCTGCTGGTGTCCCCTTCCTTTCGCAACCCCACATCAACCACTCGTGCGAGCCGTCGTCTGGTCTTTGACCAATGGCCAACCATGGTAACGTTTCCGTTTTTGTTTCTTAAAAGGATTTACCGCAACAGAAGTAGTAGATTTAATAGGTTGATGCATTTTGTCTTGTCTTAAATCTTTTAACCTTGAAAGTCATTATCGGAAAAAAGAAAGAATAAAATATACAGAAGATAAAATCAACTGACTGGTTTTTGAGTTGTATGGATTGAGTGAGGAGGAAATAGGGATAATTTCATTTGCAAAACTGTATTCATTTTATCTGTAACTTTAAATAAATTTTTTTATGATCACTGATTATATTGAACAAAAGTCAGGCGTGCTCGGCGGTAAGGCTGTGATAAAAGGTACGCGGATTGGAGTTGATCTTATTTTGGAAAAAATAGGCGCAGGCGAAAGTATTGAAGAACTTTTAAAAGCTTATCCTTTTTTAAACAAAGAAGCGATTCTTGCCTGCATTTCTTATGGCGCCGCATCTGTGAGAAATGAAATCCTGATAGATGTTGAATAAATTTCCTTTAATCATAGTGGATGAAAGTACTGATGCAAGAATCAGTGAGGCTTTAAGGGAAGCGGATTTCAACATATTCTGTATTTAGGAAATGATGCCCGGAACAGAAGATACAGACATTATTCAATTTGCAGCAGAAAAAGGTGCATATATTTTAACTGAAGACAAAGATTTTGGCGACGAACTTGTTTTTCGAAATTCCTCACATAACGGCGCAATGCTTTTAAGATTGGGAGGTGTTGATATTGAAGAGAAAAAGCGGCTTGTATTAATAGCTTTAAACACACATTCAGAAGAATTGCTTAATGCCTTTTCAGTCTTAAATAAAAATAAATTGCGAATCCGGAAGAAGTAAATTGAAAAATTCACTCAACTGGCACTTCGGTTACTAATAGTGTCAATACATCGTTGTCCGCGCTTATATAAAAATTGTAATTATTTGTACGTTTACTCAGCCCCTGCTGGTGTTCCCTTCCTTTCGCAAACCCACATCAACCGTTAGTGCGAGCCGCCGGTCTGGTCTTTGACCAATGGCCAACCATTGTAACGTTTCCTTTTTTGTTTCTTAAAAGGATTTATCGCAACAGAAGCAGTAGATTTAATATGTTGATGCATTTTGTTGTCAGTGTCTTAAGTTGATCATCTTCCTCCGATTCATGAGATTGCCCCGCCTGCTGCGCTATTCGGGCAGGCACGGCGCATGAAATTCTTCTGAGCTTAATGTTTATCTATGCGCCTCGCAATGACGTTCCAAATTCAGCCCCAATTTGACGCAAGGCTGCGGTTAGGTTCTTTATTCGAAAGTTCATCATTATTCTGGATTTTTAAAATATTGGTTAGATCATCAGATAATAGCGTTTAATGGTACCTGTTAGGATAAAAACAAGCGGCTTTAAGCTGTTTTGCAGCTCTTTTATATCTATATGAGAAAGGAATTTTATTTTAAAGTGATGAACAAATATTCATGAAATCAATGTATATAATTCTATCGGATTAAGTATTTAGTTCGCAAATCCAAGACTAATAAAAGTTCCAATACAGGGCAGTAGCCTCGTAGAGGCGATATGTTA
>Ga0207657_10007411_pt1 | contig 11250 bp, 11 predicted proteins | sample KBSC33metaG_FD_184316 | JGI IMG/M metagenome (GOLD analysis project Ga0207657, IMG submission 184316) | Corn rhizosphere microbial communities from Kellogg Biological Station, Michigan, USA - KBS C3-3 metaG (SPAdes) (version 2) | ecosystem: Host-associated > Plants > Roots > Rhizosphere > Soil ... | reverse complement strand
CGGGCGGCCACTCTCACGCTTACGGAGACCGCGGTCACGACGGGCGGCACGAGCGCGCCGCGCGGCTCCTCACCCACCGCCGTGGTGGGCCCCGCGCTTGTCTCGTTCACGGGCACCAAGCGCACGCAGAGCGCGATCAAGCGGCACGGCCTGCGGTTCGCGTTGCGGTCCAACATCGCGGGCACCCTCTCGGCCAGCGCCAAGGTGGGCCGTGCGAAGTTCAAGCCGCTGCACCGCAAGCTCAAGGCCGGCAAGCGGGTGCGGCTCACGCTCCGACTCACCCCCGCGGTGCGGGCCGCGATCGCGTCCAAGAGCAAGCCGCGCGCCAGGCTCACGCTGGTGGTCAAGGACGCGGGCGGCGCGCGCTCGACCACTCACGTCACGATCAAGCTGAAGCGCTAGAAGCCGCCGCCGAACTCGACCTGGTTCGGCCGAACGTCAGGGTCGTGGACCACGGTGTTCTTCTTCGTGTCCACGAACATGCAGAACGCCCGCGCGCGGTCGTTGAGGTTCACGCACACGCGGAAGTAGCCCTCGGCCAGGCGGCGGGTGTTGGCATCGTCGAGGTTCTCCTTGGCCTGCGGGGTGCCGTGCGCCTGCACGAAATTGCGCGCGCGCACGGCGGCCTCGTGAGTCGCGTTCGTCTCGGACACGATCACAGGCCGGTTCCCCAGCCCCGCTGCCAGCAGGCCGAGCGATGCCAGGCTGAGCAGGATCGTGGCCGTGCGGTCGAGAATCACCTCGCGCGGCAGCGGATCGCGCCGCTCCTGCGCGTGCACCCGCCGCTCCCGCACCACCAGCCGGCGCGTGATCCAGTTGGCCACCACGCCGATCAGGAACAGGTTGGCGAACGAGGCGATGATGAATCCCGGGATCAGCCTCACGCCCGTGGTGTTGGGCGGCAGGTAATGCAGCAGCAGACCGTCCGCGACGGTGAAGAAGGCGAACGCCGGCCACATCAGCGCGCCGCGCAGGCGCCAGCGCAGGCGCCGGGTCCAGAAGACCTCGCTGCTCATCCTCGTGAGGGTAGACCTGCGCATCTGCGCCAGCCGCCTGCCGCCTCTGTTGCACCCCGGAGGGTGCCTGGGTTAGGTTCGAATTCGAACTCGCGCTCTTCCCCCTCCAGGAGGCCCTCCCCTATGTCCCCCAGAAAGCCCCTTGCCGCACTCGTCGGTGCGTCGGCACTGGCTGTCGCCGCGTTCGCCGCTCCCGCAGGAGCCAAGGTGCACGCGGCCGCGTGCACGCCGGTGAGCAACGTCGAGGCGATCGTCGACGACTCCGGCTCGATGATCGTCACTGACCCGAACGTGCTCCGTGCCCAGGCTGTCAAGCTGATCATCCAGCAGCAAGCACAGTCCCAGCCGAGTTTCACGCTCGGTGGCGTGAGCTTCGGAGACGGCGCCACCACCCTGTTCGCACCTGCTGCGGTCGGCGCGAACAAGAACACGATGATCGGCTCGCTCTCCAGCGTCCAGGGCGATGACGGGACCACCAACTACGGAGCCGCGTTCACTCAGGCCGGCACCGACAACCCGAACCGCCAGGCGAACATCTTCATGACGGACGGTGGCAACAACGGCGATCCGATCCCGTTCCCGCAGCCGCGGACCTACGTGATCGGCTTCGGCACGAGCGCCGCGACCCCCGACGATCAGGCGGCACTCCAGAGCCTGGCCACCACCACCGGCGGTCAGTACTACGCCGAGACCACCTCGAGCAAGCTCGTGTCGGTGGTCAACGGGATCCTGTCCCAGCTCACCTGCCAGACGGCGCCCAAGTCCTTCGACGACACGTTTACGAAGGTCGGCCAGGCGAAGAACCACACCGTCACGATCCCGCGCTCGATCCACAGCGCCAACTTCGTGATCTCGTACCCCACGAAGGACGACCTGTTCAGCTTCTCCGCCGCGCTGTTCGTGCACGGCAAGAAGGTCGCGGCCAGCACGGCCAAGAAGAGGCACCACAAGATCAAGAAGCTGAAGATCACGAAGACGCAGTCCGAGACCTTCCTGACCGTGCGCGTGCGCGGGCTGAAGGCCGGCAAGCTCAAGTTCAAGATCAAGGCGAAGAAGCTCGGGGCGTCGTTCGACCCGACCAATCCGGCCGGCGCGGTGACTACGCAGTACACGCCGAGTCGCAAGCGGTAGTCCACGGTCCACAGTCCACAGCCCACAGGGAGGCGCCCGTATTGCGGGCGCCTCTCTTTTTGGTCCAACGGCCGTCTGCGCGGGTACCCTTGGCTTTAGAAAGGGAAAGGGAACGGCGGGTGGAGACCCCGCGTGCCGCTCCCACAACCACGATCGCCGGGTGGAGATCCCACGTGGCGTCGGAGGGAGAGATATATGACCACGACCACCGCGAAACTCGCGGCGATCGAGGGTGACGGTCGTAAGGCTGTCCTCACCGAAGAGGACCGCCGGGCACTTCTGCGCTACATGCTCTTGATGCGCGCAACCGAGGAACGCGCGCTCACGCTGTACCGGCAGGGGAAGGTTCCCGGCTCCTACTACGACGGGCGCGGGCAGGAGGCGATCTCGGTCGGAACCGCCTTCGTGCTCGGTCCGCGCGATCGCGCCTGCATCCTGCATCGCGACCTCGGCGCGCACCTGATCCGCGGCGTGCGGCCCGGGCGCGTGCTCGCCCAGATGATGGGCCGCGCCGGCGGCGTGACCGGCGGCAAGGACGGCAACATGCACTTCGGCGACACCGAGCTGGGGTGCGTGGGCATGGTGTCGATGCTGCCCGACATGGCGCTCGTGACCTGCGGCCTCGCGCTCTCGTTCCAGATGCGCGGCGAGCCCCGAGTAGCCATGACCTGGTTCGGCGAGGGGTCCACGGCCAACGGCCAGTGGCACGAGGCGATGAACGTGGCCGGTGTGCGCAAGCTGCCGGCCGTTTTCATTCTCGAGAACAACCAGTTCGCCTACTCGACGCCGAACGAGCGCGAGTTCGCGGTGGATCCGGTGAAGCGCGCGGAGGTCTACGGCTTCCCGGGCGTGAAGGTGGACGGCAACGACGTGGAGGCCGTGTTCTACGCGGCGGCCGAGGCTACCGAGCGCGCTCGCTCCGGTGGCGGACCGACGCTGATCGAGTGCGAGACCATGCGCATGCACGGCCATGGCGCGCACGACGACATGCGCTACGTGCCGAAGGAGATGTTCGATGTCTGGGCCGAGCGCGACCCGATCGACCGCTACGAGAAGAAGCTCTCCGACGACGGCTTCGACACCGCCGAGATCCACGCGTCGGTGAAGGAGGAGATCGAGCGCGAGACCGAGTGGGCGCTGTCGCAGCCGATGCCTGACCCGGGCGATGCGCTGCAGGGCGTGTTCGCCACCTCCGAGCCGCGACTGGGCGACGGCAATGCGCCGTGGTCGCGCTGGAAGGAGGCACGGGATGCCTGAGATGACCTATCTCTCGGCGATCTCGGACGGCCTCCGCGAGGAGATGCGCCACGACGAGTCCGTGTTCTGCATGGGCGAGGACATCGGCGCCTTCGGCGGGGCGTTCAAGGTCACGGACGGCTTCATCGAGGAGTTCGGGGCCGACCGCGTGTGGGACACCCCGCTGGCGGAGAACGCGATCATCGGCACCGCGGTCGGCGCGGCCGTCGAGGGTCTGCGCCCGGTGTGCGAGATGCAGTTCGCCGACTTCATCGCGTGCGGGTTCGACCAGCTCGTGAACGTGGCGGCCAAGATGCACTACCGGCAGGGCCTGGCCGTGCCGATGGTTGTGCGGCTGCCCTCGGGCGGCGGCTTCTCCGGCGGGCCGTACCACTCGCAGAACCCGGAGGCGTGGTTCCTCCAGTCGCCGGGGCTGAAGGTGGTCGCGCCGTCAACCGCCGAGGACGCGAAGGGCCTGATCGCCTCGGCGATCCGCGACCCCAACCCGGTCGTCTACCTCGAGCACAAGCACCTCTACCGGCGCGTGAAGGGCGAGGTTCCCGAGGGGCGCTACGAGGTGCCACTCGGCAAGGTGCGCGTGGCGCGCGAGGGCACCGATCTCACGGTGATCTCGTATGGCGCGATGGTGGGGATTGCGCTTGAGGCCACCGACGATCTCGACGGCGCTTCGGTGGAGGTGATCGACCTGCGCTCGCTGGTGCCGCTCGACATCGAGGGCATCCTCGCGTCGGTGCGCAAGACCAGCAAGGTCGTGGTGCTGCACGAGGCCACTCGCTCCTGCGGCGTAGGCGCCGAGGTGTGCGCCCTGATCGCGCAGGAGGCCTTCGAGGACCTCGACGGCCCGGTGATGCGGGTGACCGCGCCCGACGTGCCGATCCCGTTCAGCCCGCCGCTCGAGCGCGCGGTGCTGCCGCAGGTGGACGACGTGAAGGAGGCGTGCCGTGAGCTCCTCGCCTACTAGCCAGGCAGTGGAAGTGACGATGCCTCAGATGGGCGTCTCGGTCGCCGAGGGCACGATCGTGGAGTGGCGCAAGCGCGTCGGCGACTGGGTCGAGGCGGACGAGCCGATCGTGGAGATCTCGACGGACAAGGTTGAGACGGAAGTGCCATCGCCCGCTTCCGGGCGTGTGTCGGAGATTCTTGTCGAGGCCGGCAGCACCGTTGATGTTGGAACGTTGCTGGCCCGCATAGACGCCGAGGCGCGTCCGGGGGTTGCTCATGCCGACGAGGGCTCGGAGCCTGAAGTTCCCAGTTCCCAGTTCCCAGTTCCCAGTCCTGGCAACGGGCACGGACCGCCGATCTCTCCGGTCGTGCGCCGCATGGCCGATGAGCATGGCGTCGACCTTGAGCAGGTCGAGGGCTCGGGCCGCAGAGGGCGGGTTACGAAGAAAGACCTCCTGGCCTTCCTGGGAGACAAACCCGACACCCGACACCAGACACCCGACACCCCGGCGGCCGAGCCGGCGCTCCACTCCGAGTCGCCCTACCGCGAGGAGGAACCAGCACCCGCCGCCGGCCATCAGTTGTCCGTCATGCGTAGGCAGATCGGCGAGCACATGGTGCGCTCCATTCAGACGGCCGCGCACTGCACCACCGTGGTCGAGGCGGACATGAGCGCCATCGAGGCTGCGCGGGGCCGGCTGTCGTACCTGCCGTTCGTGGCGCGGGCGACGATCGCCGCGCTGCGGGAGTTCCCGATGCTCAACGCCACCCTGGAGGGCGACCGGCTGACGGTTCACGACGAGGTGAACCTGGGCATCGCCGTGTCGCTGGGCGACGAGGGGCTGATCGTACCCGTCGTGCGCAACGCGCACGAGCTGTCGCACGAGGGTCTGGCCGCGCGCATCAAGGACCTTGCCGAGCGGGCCCGGTCCAAGAAGCTCACGCCGGACGAGGTGAGCGGCGGCACGTTCACGATCACCAACCCGGGCGCGTTCGGCGCGCTGCTCGCCACGCCGATCATCAACCAGCCGCAGGTGGCGATCCTCGACCTCGAGGCAGTGACCAAGCGGCCAGTGGTTGTGGGCGGGGATAGCATCGCCATCCGGCCGATGACTTACCTCTGCATGTCCTGGGACCACCGCGCGCTCGACGGCGCGCTGGCGGCGCAGTTCCTGTCGGCGGTGCGGAGGCACATCGAGGGCTGGGATGGCTAAGCCGCTCCTCGTCAGGCAGCTCGCCGGCCTCGTGTCCTACGAGGACGGCCTGCGACTGCAGGAGGAGTGCCGCGAGGCCGTGCAGGCCGGCGGCGTGGAGCAGCTCCTGCTGCTCGAGCACGAGCCGGTGTACACGCGCGGCCGCCGCACGAAGGCCGGTGAGTTGCCCATGGGCGAGGACTGGTACCTCGCCCAGGGCATCGCCATCTGCGACACCGATCGCGGCGGCGCCGTGACCTACCACGGACCGGGGCAGCTCGTGGGTTACCCGATCATGCGGATCGAGCGCGTGCACGAGTACGTGGCCGCGCTGGAGCACGCGCTGATCGCCGCCCTCGCCGACGAGGGCGTGGAGGCCGAGCTGCGCGAGGGCTGCACGGGAGTCTGGGCGCCCAAGGGCAAGATCGCCTCGATCGGCGTGCACGTATCCAAGCGCGTGACCACGCACGGCTTCGCGGTGAACGTGGACAACGACCTTCAGCCCTTCGAGTGGGTCGTGCCCTGCGGGATGGAGGGCGCGCAGATGAGCTCGATCTGCAAGGAGACCGGCCGCGACGGTCACATGGACTCGTTCCGTGACGCGATCGTCCGGCGGCTGTGCGAGGCGCTTGACCGCGAACCGCAGGTTGTAGTCTCGACTGCGGGATGAGCGCCACCAGATCCAGAGCCAACCCCGGCGGCGCCCGGGTGCTCGAGATGGGCGAGGTGCTGCCGTTCCGGGAGCGCAAGCCCGAGTGGTTCAAGCGGCCGGCGCCCGGCAGCGCGCGCTACCGCGAGCTGAACAGGCTGATCGAGGACCAGGGCCTGCACACGGTCTGCAAGGAGGCCGCCTGCCCGAACATCGGCGAGTGCTGGCAGCGCGGCACGGCCACGTTCATGATCCTCGGCGACACCTGCACGCGGCGCTGCGGCTTCTGCAACGTGAAGACGGGCAAGCCCACCTTCCACGACCCGCTCGAGCCGCTCCGTGTCGCCCAGTCCGTGAAGAAGATGGGATTGCGCCACGCCGTCATCACCAGCGTCGACCGCGACGACCTGCCGGACCTCGGCGCGAGCGCGTTCGTGGGCGTGATCCGCTCCATCCGCAGGCTCTCCCCCGGCACCAAGGTCGAGGTGCTCACCCCCGACTTCCGCGGCGAGGAGATGCCGCTGGCGCGGGTGATCGCCGAGCGCCCCGACGTGTTCAACCACAACGTCGAGACCGTGCCGCGCCTCTACCCGCTCGCGCGCCGCGGCTCCAAGTTCCTGCGCTCGTGCCGCGTGCTGCGCAACGCGAAGGAGATGGGCGGCGACGAGGTGGTGACCAAGTCCGGCCTGATGACCGGCCTGGGTGAGACCAAGGAGGAGCTGCTCGAGACCTTCCAGATCCTGCGCGATCACGACGTGCAGGTGCTGACCGTGGGCCAGTACCTGCGCCCGACGCGCGATCACCTGCCGGTCGTGCGCTACTGGCACCCCGACGAGTTCGCCGAGCTGGAGCGAGAGGCCTATGCGATGGGCTTCGATTCGGTGGCGGCCGGCCCTCTGGTGCGTTCGAGCTACCACGCGGAGCAAACGCTCGAGCAAGCAGCAAGCCGCCGTTAGCGCCCGCCACTTGTGACACCCTGAGCGGCCGTGATTCCGCTGAAGGACAACATCCCCACGCGGCGCTTTCCCGTGCTCACGGTGGCGCTGATCGCGATCAACGTGTTCGTGTTCGTGTTCCTCCAGCACGGCGGGCACATCGGCTTCGGCGCCCCCAACGACAACAGCCTCGTGCGCTGGGGACTCATCCCGTACGAGATCACCCACCCGGGCAAGCACTGCGATCTCGTGGCGGGCGGGCAGGTGGCCTGCGAAGGCCAGCCGGGCGTGAGCGGGAGCGCGTCACCGCAGCCCAACACCTGGGTCACGTTCTTCTCGTCGATCTTCATGCACGGCGGCTTCCTGCACATCGCCGGCAACATGCTGTTCCTCTGGATCTTCGGGAACAACATCGAGGACTCGATGTCCCGCTGGAGGTTCGTCCTCTTCTACCTTCTGGGCGGCGCCGTGGCCAACTTCGCGCAGATCGCCGTCGGTCCGAGCTCGACCGCGCCCGGCATCGGGGCCTCGGGCGCCATCGCGGCCGTACTGGGGGGATATGCGCTCTTATATCCGCGCGCCCGCGTGATCACCGCGGTGATCCTGATCTTCTTCATCACGCTGCTGGACCTGCCTGCGCTGCTCGTTCTGGGCGGCTGGTTCGCGCTCCAGCTCCTCGACGCCGCCATCAACTCGCCGCTCGGCGGCGGCGTGGCGTACTTCGCGCACATCGGCGGATTTGTGTTCGGATTGCTGTTAATCAAGCTGTTTGCGAACCGCGTGAACAGGGAGTACGACCAGGTCAACCGGTTGCCGGTGTACTAATGCAACGTCTATTCGTTCGCGGGGCGGCACTTGCCGTGATCGCCCTGCTGGCGTTTCTGACCCTGGGCGTCGCGCTCGAGCACGGCGTGGACGTACTGGTGGTCGTGTCGTTCGTAGTGCTGGCGATAGTGGGAATCGGGGTGCTCGGAGCACTGGGATCGGATGACTAGCGGTAGCCCGCTACAGGGCGGCTCCCGGCGCAGGGACTACCGCAAGCGCAAGCTCAGGCGGCGCCGGCTGCGGGCCTTCCTGGCGATCCTGCTGCCGGTGGCGGGCGTGGCCGCCGCGTGGTTCCTGCTGGCGGACAACGGCAGCACCGTGGGCGGCGGCAACGACTCGCAGGCCACCGCGCGCTCGCCGGTCGTCACCAAGGCGCCCGCTCCGGCATCCACGCCGGCGGCGCCGGGCAACCCCTACGCGGTCACGCTCGAGCAGCCCGACGCGTTCCAGCTTCCCTTCAAGCACCCGCCGCGCGCCGCGATGGTGTTCGACGTGCGAACCGGACGCGTGCTGTGGCGGCGCAACCCGCTCGAGCCGATGCCGATCGCCAGCATCACCAAGCTCATGACCGCGCTGCTCGTGGTGCAGAACACGACACCCGGCGAGAAGGCTTTGATCGTGCCGGACGCGCTGCACTACAGCGGCAGCGGCGTCGGCCTCCTGCCGAAGGGCAGACACGTGACCGTGAAGGCTCTGCTCTACGGGCTGCTCCTGCCCTCCGGCAACGACGCCGCGATCGCCCTCGCCGACCACGTCGCCCACACCCAGAAGCGCTTCGTGGCGATGATGAACGAGAAGGCCCGCTCGCTGGGGCTGCGGTGCACGCACTTCGCCTCGCCGCATGGGCTCGAGCCGGGCAACCGGTCCTGCCCGGCCGACCTGGCCGCGCTGGCAAGGATGGACCTCCACTACAAGCGCATTGCCGGCATCGTGCGCCAGGCTCACGCCGTCGTTCGCTTCCCGATCAAGGGCGGGAAGCTCTGGCTCAACAACACCAACCCGCTTCTGCGGATGGGCTATCCGGGCACGATCGGCATGAAGACCGGCGACACCGACGAAGCCGGCCACTGCCTGATCGCGATCGTGCGCCGCGGGCCGCTCACGCTCGGGGTCGTGCTGCTGCACTCGCCCAACACGCAGGAGCAGGCCCGCAAGCTGCTGAACACCGCGTTCCGCAGCTACCGGCCCTAGGGCCTGCGGCCTAACCGATCGCGAGCAGTTCTCGCGCGTGTTGTGCGAGCGGGGGAACCGACAGCTTCTCGAAGTCGGACGCCGCCTCCTCGAGGATCGTCTGCGCCTTGTCCGAGCCCTGCTGGCGCGCGAGCCGCCCGGCCAGCAGCCGCACTCGCGCCGCATCCAGCGGGCGGCCGAGGTCGAGCCAGGCGCGGCGCGCCTTCTTGAGCTTGTCCAGGTCGCCGCTCGTGAAGCCGTCCGCCTGCAGCGCCGCCGCGCTGCCAACCGGGTAGTGGAGGCGCTCGGCCAGCTCCACCGCCTCCTCGGCGGCCTCGCGGCCCTGCTCCTCGCGGCCTGACATCGAGTAGGCCTCGGCGCGCGAGGCGATCGCCTGGATCGACTGCGCTATCAGGCCGGCGCGCTCGCAGATGTCGAGCGCCTGGCCCAGCGCGGTCACCGCGCCGGCGAAGTCGCCACGGTCACGCAGCACGCCCGACAGGCCGAACAGCGCGGAGAAGGCCGCCTCGGACCAGCCCACCTGCTCGGCCAGCTCGTGCGCGCGGCGGAACAGGCGCTCGCCCTCCTCCCAGCGCCCCTCGCGCCAGCGCAGGATCCCGCGCAGCACGTAGGGCAGGCAGAGCTTGCCGGCCAGGCCCTGCTGCTCGCTGAGGCGGGCACTCGCCTCGCTGGACTCCTCCATGGCGGCCCAGTCGGCGCGGTAGAGCGCCAGCCAGCCGAGCGACGCATGCAGCTCAACCTGCGAGGGCACGTCGCCGATCTCCTCGGCCAGCGCCAGGGCGTCGGCGTAGGCGGACTGCGCCTGCGTGTAGTCGGCTTCCGACACCTCCAGGTGCTGGCCGAGCGCGAGCAGCGCCAGGATCGTCTCGCTCTGGTCCGAGCCGCGCGCGAGCTCGACCGCGCGCTCCAGGTTCTCGCGTGCCTTGGCCATGTCGCCGATGCGGCCGAACACGCGGCCGAAGATGCCGTGGGCGCGGCTGGCGGCGCGCGTCTCGCCGAGGCGCTCGGCCAGGCGCAGCGCCTTCTCGGACGCGTAGATCGCGAGCATGTTGTCGCCCGTCTGCATGTAGAGCCAGGCCGCCTCCTCGTAGAGGCGGACGAGCTCGAGGCAGGGCGGCCCGTCCTTCAACAGGTTGATGCCCTTCTGGTGGTGCTCGATCGCCGCCCGGCGGTCGCCCTTGTGCCAGTAGCCGGAGCCGATCTTGCGGTGCAGATCCGCCAGCCGCTCCAGGTTCTCGTGCATGCGGTGGCGCTCGAGGCACTCCTCCCAGACCTCGATGGCGGCGTCCACGCGGCCGAGCCGCAGCGCAGCGTCGCCCTGCTTCTCGCCCACGCGCGCGAGCGCCTCGGGGTCGTGACGGCGCGCCAGGTCCCGCGCGGCCTCGTAGTGGGAGAAGGCCTCCGCGTTCGAGTAGAAGGTGAGTGCGGCGTCGCCCGCGGCCTCCAGGAAGTGCAGCGCCTTGCGCTCGATGCGCTCGAGCTCGGCGGAGTCGAGCGTGGCCTCGCGGCCCAGCGCGGCCGCGCGGCCGTAGTGCTCGGCCAGCAGAGCCACGACCTCGTCGGTGCGGTCGCCCGAGCGCTCCTCCACGAAGGTGCCGACCTCGAAATGCTTCCGCGAGCGCACGGCCTTGGGCAGCATGCCGTAGGCCACGTCGCGAATGAGCACGTGCTTGAACGCGAGCTCCGGCTCGCCAGCCAGGCGGCTGCCCTCGCCGGGCACCACGATGTCCTTCTCCTGGAGCGCGGCCAGCGCCTGCGACAGGTCGCGGCCCTCGCCCTCCGCCACCGCGGTGAGCGAGCCCTGCCAGAACGTGCGACCCACCACCGAGGCGTGCTGCACCAGGCGCCGCTCGAACGGGTCCAGCGAGTCGAGCCGCGCGGCTAGCAGCGCCTGCACGGTGTCCGGCAGCGAGCCGCCGTTCGAGCCGCCCTCCTCACTGACCAGGCGGACCATCTCCTCGGCGAAGAACGGGTTGCCGCCCGCGCGCTCCGCCACCACGGCACGAGCGAGTCGTCGGCCGAGCCGCTCGGCAGGAGAGCGGCGATGAGGTCGCGCGTCTCCCCCGGGCTGAGCGGCTCGAGGAAGATCGAGGTGGTGCCGCGCCGGCCGC
>Ga0207657_10007410_pt1 | contig 11251 bp, 11 predicted proteins | sample KBSC33metaG_FD_184316 | JGI IMG/M metagenome (GOLD analysis project Ga0207657, IMG submission 184316) | Corn rhizosphere microbial communities from Kellogg Biological Station, Michigan, USA - KBS C3-3 metaG (SPAdes) (version 2) | ecosystem: Host-associated > Plants > Roots > Rhizosphere > Soil ... | reverse complement strand
CGGGGGCCGGCTCGTCTACGTGGCAGGTGGCGACCGCGTCGCGATCCACGCAAAGCGCCTGCTCGTCGCAGCCCCGCCGAACTGGCGGCCAAAGCCGCTCTGGAACGATCGAAGCCTCTCGTTCGCAACGCCGTCATGCCGTCCGGGCGTACAGAGTGTGGCCGTGCTCACGCAACGCTCGAGCGTCAACGCGGACTTCTTTGCCACGCGCTGGCAATTGTGGAGCGTCGGCCTCGATGGCACGCGGCGGAAGCTCGATGCCCCGCCGCCGGGCTGGGCCGACGAGTCACCCTGGTGGTCGCAGGACGGACGGTCGCTCCTCTTCGTGCGTGAGCGGAAGGGCTACGGTCGTCTCATGCTCCTTCGCGACGGCCGCCTGTTCGGCCCCATTGTCAAGCTCGGCTTCGGCCTCGGCTACTACGGGCACCACGACTGGCAACTCGGCTGGAGCGCGGGGGCGTGACGGTCCGCGTGCGCCTCTTCGCCGGCCTCCGCGAGCGAGCCGGCTGGTCGCAACGCGACGTCGAAGCCGCGACCGTGGCAGACATCTGGGATGCCCTCGAACTCGGCGACGAGCCGCCGGGCCTCCTGTATGCCGTCAACAAGGAGTACGCGACCCCCGATCGCGCGCTGGCAGACGGCGACGAGGTGGCGTTGATCCCACCGGTCTCGGGCGGCGCGTTCCTGCTCAGCGAGGAGCCGCTGTCGCTCGATCGCGTCGTCGACGAGGTGCGGAACGAGCAGGCGGGCGCGATCGCGACGTTCACCGGAACGACCCGGCTCCAATCGCGCGGCCGCACCGTCACGCACCTCGACTACGAGGCCTACGAAGGTATGGCCGAACGGGTGATGGCGGAGATCGCCGAGGGTCTGCAGGCTCGGTACGAGTTGTCTGCCGTGGCCATCCATCACCGTGTCGGGCGCGTCGGCATCGGTGAGACCTCCGTGGTGATCGCCGTTTCCGCCCCACACCGCCAGGACGCCCTCGCTGCCTGCAAGGACGCGATCGACGAATTGAAGGAGCGCGTGCCGCTTTGGAAGAAAGAGGTCTACTCGGACGGCGAAGAGTGGATTGGGAGGGGATCGTGAGCTTCGACGAGCAGCGCGACTACGAGCCGATCCATCCGCGTGGAACGGATTGGGCGGGCCGCATCCGCAAGCTGGTCGGCCCGGTGATCGCGCTCGTGATCGCGGCGGCGAAGTTCGGGTTCGTGCTCCTGAAGTTCTCGAGCATCTTCATCGCCATCGCTGCGTATGCGCTGATCTTCGGCTGGAAGTTCGCCGTCGGATTCGTGCTGCTGATCTTCATCCACGAGCTCGGCCACTACGTCGAGGCGAAGCGCGAAGGGCTCAGTCCGAAGCTGCCGGTGTTCATCCCCTTCCTCGGCGCCTACGTGCAATACACGCGCGGCAATCCCTGGCAAACGGTTCGCGTCGCGATCGCAGGCCCCATTCTCGGCGGCGCGGCGGCGGCGGTCTGTTTCGCCTTTGCGCAGTCGAACGATTCCCGCTTGCTGTACGCGCTTGCCTACACCGGCTTCTTCCTGAACCTGATCAACATGGTCCCGTTCAGCATCTTCGACGGCGGCGCGGTCTGGCGCTCCGCGAGATACCTGCGTCTCGGCGGCGGTGGGCGTCTCGCGTTCGCGTCCTACGCGCTCTACTTCGGTACGGCGGCCGCGCTGGTCCTCGGGATGTACGCGACGTACCGCCCGCAACACCGTCTGTGACCGACGACAGAAAGATCCTCGACGAGGGCACCTCGCCCATCGACCAGTCCGTGGCGAAGATGGCGGATGAGTTCCGCGCCGGGCTCGAGAAGGTCGCTCTGATCGACCGGCCCGCCGTTGCGCTCTTCGGCTCGGCGCGCGTCGCGGAAGGAAGCAGGCCGTACGAGGAAGCGCGCATCGTCGGGCGCAAGTTCGGCGAGGCGGGCTGGGCGGTCGTCACCGGTGGCGGCCCCGGCGTGATGGAGGCCTCCAACCGCGGCTGCAAAGAGGGCGGCGGGCTGTCGGTCGGCTTCAACATCGTCCTCCCGCACGAGCAGGGAGGAAACGCCTACCTCGACATCTCGCACACCTTCGACCACTTCTACGCGCGCAAGGTCTGCTTCGTCCGTCCCTCGCAGGGCTTCGTGATCTTCCCCGGCGGCTTTGGAACGCTCGACGAGCTCTACGAGGCGCTCGTACTGATCCAGACCGGCAAGATCCGCCACTTCCCGGTCGTGCTCTTCGACTCCGCCTACTGGAGCGGGATGCTCGACTGGATCCGCGAGCGGATGCTCACCGACGGGATGATCTCGCCCGCCGACCTCGAGCTCTTGCACGTCACGGACGATCCTGACGACGCCGTGCAACGCGTCATCGAGTCGCTTGAACCAGGTTCGCAGTTGCCTGAACCTGGTTCGGTTTTTGAACCAGGTTCGTGAGTTTGAAACTCATGAACCAGTTCGCCAAACAGCGGCGAACCTGGTTCAAATGTGCGAAGGCAGAACGATGTACGGGCCGGGCGGCGTGCGGCCGGGGCCGTAAACGGTCGTCGGGCTGTCCGGGATGTAGTGCGACTTGAACGTGTCGTGCCGTAGCTCCTTGCCGCCGGCGTCGTACACCGTCCGGTCGACGCTGACGTCGAACCCCTTCTCCCCCGTGCCCTTCACGACCTTCGCCGAGCCACGCGGTGCGTTCGGGTCGACCGCGTAGTTCATCGCGGGCCCGGTCCACTTCGTCTGCGGGCTCGTCTTGGCGACCACGCGACGATGCTCGTTGGTGCCGTAGAAGGTGAACGTCAGCGTCGAGTCGGTGTACGACGTCTTGATCAGGATCCCGTGCTTCAGGTCATTCTTGAACTTGAAGTCGGGCCCGCCCCACGACACCGTCGCATCGCGTCCGAGCGGGTAGTGCGAGAGGTAGAGGTTGTGGTTCGTCCGCTCGAGGATCGGCAGCCCGAGCTCGAACGCGTCGTTGAAGAGCGTCGTTGCGGTCTGGCAGACACCACCGCCGATCGACGGCAAGACGAGCGAGCCGATGATCATCTGCCCTTCCAGGAAGCCGCGCTCCGAGGTGCGCGGGCCGACGACCTCGTTGAACGAGAAGGTCTCACCAGGACGGATCAGCGTGCCGTCGATGTAGTCGGCCATCAGATGCACGTTGTGGATGCGGTTCGACGACGAGACGCCCATGTCTGTGGTGAATGAGGTCAGCTTCTCGCGGATTCCCAGCGCCTTCGCCTTCGCGGTCGTCAGATCGGGTTGGCGTGCCCCAAGCTCGACGTGCGCGACGTGGCCGGCCTTCGCCGCGGCTGTGATCGCGCGCGTGAGCTGCGCCGGATCGACGTCACGGCCCGGCCGTGACGTCGTGACGGAGACCTTGGCGCCGTTGACGACGAAGCGCGCGTTGTGCGCACGCTGGATCCACTTGCCGAGCCGGGGTCGGACGAGGCCGGCGAGGGTCTCGCCGTCGAGCTTCACGGTGAGCCGGTTTCCATTCGGCTCGATGCTGAGGGCGCGCGCGACCTGCGTCGTGCTCAGCGCACCGAGCTTCGCACCGTGGTAGTCGATCAACACCGGCTGTGCGAGCAGCGTCCGGGCCTGGGTCGCCGCCGCTTGCGCGGTCGCGTTCGAGATCGCGGGGCGTAGCCGCTTGAATGGCGCGTCGACGACGGTCGTGTCGCGCGAGAGGCGCCGCAGCAGCGCCGCGTTGTCGAGCTGGCGTCCGTCCTGCGCATCCGTGACGTCGACGGTAGCTCCGTGCAGGGTCACCGTTGCGGCGACCGGCGTGCTGCCGGCACGGGCGAGTGCATCGAGCACGTTGCCCGCGTCTCTCGCGCGCCGGACGACCGGAGCGACCTCGACGCGGCTCGGGACGACAAGCGCGATCTCCGACCCGGCGGCGAGCACGCGCGTCGCCGTCGCGCCGACGTTCAACGAGACGAGCCAGCCGCGCGGGACGCGGTAGGAGCGCGTGCCGGTGCGGATCGTGACCTGCTGCTTGCTCCAACCGCGGAGCTCCCGCTCGATCTGCTCGCGGCTGTCTCCGCCGACGTCAATGCCGAGAACGTGGACGCCGGGCTTGGCGGCGCCCCTGAACTGCAGCCCCCGCGCGACCGCCGCGCCGATGGCCGCGATCAGGAGCACGCTGAGGAGAACGGCGGCGCGTTTCATCTCGACAGTGAAGCAACGAAACCGGAGGGAGCGTGGTTTCGCCCCTCGCGTATCGTTTTACGCATGGAACTGCGGGATTTGCCTTCGGTGGACGAGCTTACGCGCTCGATCGGCGATCCCTTCGCCGTTCCGGCCGCTCGGGCCGTGCTCGCCCGGGCGCGGGAGGAGATCCGTGCCGGGGGCGACCCAGGCGACCTCGCCGCACGCCTCGAGACGGAGCTCGCCTCGGCGCGGGCCCCGGCCCTCCGCCGCGTGCTGAACGCGACCGGGGTGATCGTGCACACGAACCTCGGTCGTGCACCTCTGCCGGCCGCCGCGCTCGAGCGCGTGCTCGAGGTCGGCCGTGGCTATTCGAACCTCGAGTACGACGTCACCGAAGGATCGCGAGGGTCCCGCCAGGACCACGTGACGGCGATCCTGCGGCGGCTTACGGGCGCCGAGTCGGCGATCGTCGTCAACAACAACGCCGGCGCGATGCTGCTCGCGCTCGCTGCGCTCGCCGAGGGGCGGGAGGTGCTCGTCTCGCGCGGGGAGCTGATCGAGATCGGCGACGGCTTCCGCATCCCCGACGTGCTCGTGCGCTCCGGCGCGAGTCTGGTCGAGGTCGGCACGACGAATCGAACGCGAGCGGCTGACTACGAGCGCGCCGTGAACGAGGCGACCGCGCTCCTCTTACGCGTCCATCAGTCCAACTTCCGTGTCGTCGGGTTCACCGAACAGCCGTCACTCGCCGAGCTGGCCGCCGTCGCCCGCCGCCACGGCGTGCCGCTCCTCGACGACCTCGGCTCGGGCGCGCTGATCGACCTGTCGGACGAGCCGACCGTGCAAGGTTCGCTCGCGGCAGGCGCCGACCTCGTCTGCTTCAGCGGCGACAAGCTGCTGGGCGGGGCACAGGCAGGGATCGTTGTCGGACGCGCCGACCTCATCGAACGCCTGCGCCGCCATCCGCTGCACCGGGCGCTACGCGCGGACAAGCTCGGGCTCGCGGCGCTCGAAGGGACGCTCTTGCTCTATCTCGATCCGGCACGAGCGTTGAGCGAGGTGCCGGTGCTGCGGATGCTGCACGAAGAAAGCGGTGTAGTCCGGGCGCGCGCCGAGCGGCTCGCGAAGGCGGTCGGCGGCGAGGTCGAGGAAACCGTCGCCCGCGTCGGGGGCGGTGCCCTGCCGCTCTCCGAGCTGCCGTCGTTTGCCTGCACGATCGAGGAGGCATTGACGGCACCGTTGCGCCTGCACGAACCGCCGGTGGTCGGGATCGTGCGCGACGGGCGCTTGCTCCTCGACTGCCGCACACTGTCCGACGACGAGGCCGACGAGGTGGCCGCCGCGGTTCTCGCATGCCGCTGACGGTCGGCACTGCGGGCCACATCGACCACGGCAAGACGTGGCTCGTGCGCGCGCTCACCGGCAAGGACACCGACCGGCTGCCCGAGGAACAGGCACGCGGGATCTCGATCGATCTCGGCTACGCGCCGCTCGAGCTCCCCGGCGCGCGGCGAATGTCGTTGGTCGACGTTCCGGGCCACGAGCGCTTCGTGCGCACGATGATCGCTGGTGCGACCGGCATCGATCTGTTCCTGCTCGTGATCGACGCCCAGGAAGGCGCACGGCCGCAGACGCTCGAGCACCTCGCCGTGCTGCGGCTGCTCGGCGTCACGCGCGGTGTCGTCGCCGTGACGAAGTCGGATGCGGTCGACGAGGAGACGCTCGAGCTCGCAATCGAGGAGGCACGTGAGCTGGTTCCCGCTGCCGAGGTGGTTGCCGTCTCTGCGAAGACGGGCGCCGGCCTCGACGACCTGCGCGCAGCGCTCGCGCGCGTGCCCGTGGCAGAACGCGACACTGAGCGCGCAACGCGGCTCTACGTCGACCGCGTGTTCACGCTGCAGGGCGTCGGCACGATCGCGACGGGCACGCTCTGGTCGGGGACGATCGCGGCGGGCGACCTGCTCCGCGTCGAGCCGCGCGGGAAGACAGTGCGCGTGCGCAGCGTCCAGGTGCACGACGCGCCCGTCGAGGATGCGCAAGCAGGTCAGCGCGTCGCGGTGAACCTCCCGACGGTGGAGCGCCGTGACCTCGCACGCGGCGACGTGCTCGTCGAGCCCGGGCACTACCCCGTCTCGTATCGCCTCGACGTGAGACTCGAGGAGATCGCCGAAGTCCCTGCAGCAGTGACGGTGCACGTCGGGACGAAGGCGGTGGCCGCGCGCGTCGCGCGCAGCGGCGACTACGCACAGCTTCGACTGGCCGAGCCGGTGGTCGCCGCGCGCGGCGACCACGTTGTGCTGCGCACGCAGACAACGGTCGGCGGCGGCACCGTGCTCGATCCGGATCCGCCACGCAAGCTCGAGCCGGAGCGACTGGCGGTGCTCGAACGGGGCGACCCGGAGGAGATCGTGGGCGCACTCGTCCACGCACCGGTCACCGGCCGCGACCTGCAGGCGCGCGGTGTGCTTGCACCAGGCGAGCTGGCACGCGGGCTGGCTGCGGTGCACGCCGCCGGCGAGCACGTGTTCTCGGACGCCTGGCTGACGGAGCTGCGCACCAACGTCCGCGCGAGGCTTGCCGCTCGCGCCGAGTCGGATCCGCTCGACCCGGGAGTGCCGCTCGCAGCGCTGCTCCCGGCGGAGCCGTGGGCGCCGCACGTGCTCAACCTGCTCGAGCTCGAGCGCCGCGGCGCGAAGGCCTACCTGCCCGGCGCCGCCGCCGCACTCGGTGAGCGCGCAGAAGCTGCGTCCGCGCTCGAGGCGCTCCTCGCACAAGAGGAGATCGCCAGGGTGGCGGACAAGCAACTCGCCGCGTTCCTCGAAGAGGCGGGCCGGCTCCGTCGCGTCGGTGACGGCTTCGCCGTGTCGACCGCGTTGTACGACCGCGGGCGCGCGTTGTTGCCTGAACTGGATGGGATCACGCTGGCGGGGTTCCGGGACGCGCTCGGTGTCGGCCGCCGGACCGCGCAGCTCCTGCTCGAGCGCTACGACGCGGACGGCCTCACGTTGCGACGGGGTGACGTCCGGACGCTGCGTCGCGTGCGCGGATGAGCCGCACGATGGCGCGCCGGCCGGAGCGATCCGTGCCCTCGATCGCGAGCTGCACGCTCCCACGGCCTCGTTGCCGTTGCCAGAGCAGGGCACCGCTCTTCCGGAGCGGGGAGACCGCGGTGGCGGCCTTGCCGTTGACGAGCAACAACGCGCGTACGGGCTCGTTGAACGCGTAGCGCACCTGAAGGAACGCGCCCCGACCGCGGATCGTGTCGGAGACGAGGCGCGGACGAATGCCGCCGTCAAAGGCAACCAGCGCGACCGCAGCTGCGGCTGCTGCGAGTGCGGCGCCTGCGATGGGGACGAGAACCCGGGCTTGCCGGAACGCGCGCCGGTGCGGGATCGTGCGCACGACGAGCTTCTGCGCCGCGCTGTCGGCAAGCCTGAGTGCAGCGTCGGCCGTCTCAGCCGTCGCGACGACATAGCCCCGGCGGTCCGCGTCGACCTGCACCGGTGTGATCGTTGCGCCTGCTTCGAAGTAGAGACCCGCAGCGAGAACGCCGGGCGACGAGCGCACCTCGTCGAGTCCCTCGATCGCGGCGACGGTGCCGAGCGGCAGGACACCCGGGCTCGCCGTGAGAAACCGAATCGCAATCGGTCGTTGCGACGTCGGCGTGACGAACTCATCGAGCACCGGACGTCCCAGCGCCTGGGCAATCGCGACGTCGAACAACTCGATTCCGGTCCCGAAGCGGACGAGGTCGGCCATTTGACCCGCCGCGATGCGCGCCGCGATCTCGACGAGGCGCACGTCGGCACCGTCCGCGATCAACTGCGGGAAGGCGATGCCGTCGCGAAGGCCGAGTGCGCGGACGGCAGTGAACGCAACGTCGCGGGCTCGGTCGATCACGTCCCGTTCGAGCGCAGAGGGATAGAGGTGGATCCATCCCACGCCGAAGCCGATCCCCGGTGGCCGCAGACGGTCGGACAGCGTCAGCAGCGTCGGCTCGCCGCCGCGTACGACCATGATCCCGTTCAGCTCCGTCCCGGCCACGTACTCCTCGAGCATGGCTCGGCCGCTCTGCGAGAACGACAGCGTCTCACCCAGCCGATACACGACGTCGGCCGGCTCCTCGATCAGGAAGAGCCCACGCTGACCGCCGGAGTCCGCCGGCTTCAGGACCGCCGGCAGCGGAATCGTCTCAGCGACGGCGCCTACATCGGAGTCGCGCGTCAGAACCGCGTGCCGCGGCTGTGGCACTTCTGCCGCAGCAAGCAGCGCGCGCATCACCGTCTTGTCGGTCATCGCGCGTGCGACGTCGACACCGATGCCCGGCAGGCCGAGCGCGTGCGCGATCTCCGCAGCAGGCTGGACGGCCCGGTCGCTCGAGACGGCGAGCACCCCTTCGACGCCAAGCGTTCTCACCACCGCGACGACGCTCTCGACATCGGTGAAGTCGACGTTGATGCACACGTCCGCGTCGCTGAAGCCGACGGCGCTTGGATCGCCGTCGACCGCGACGACGCGATATCCGGAGGACCGCGCGTACCGAATCGCCGGCACCTGCGAGACGCTCGCTCCGAGGAAGAGAAGTGTCGCCACGCTCGGTCCGGACGCTACTCCCGCGGGCAGGCTGCGGCAGTTGCCGTTCAGGAGCCGGTCAGAGAGTGCGGGCCACGAGCAGCGAGGTGCCGGTGGCCCGCACTTCGGCCGGCTCAGTCGAGCGAGAGGACGACCTGCTCCAGCAGGTCGAGCGCGTCCTGCAGCCCGGCTTCCATTCCGGAGTCGATGATCGCGTCGCGCGAGGTCTTGTTCGCGGCCTGAATCAGCAGCGTGAGCGTCGTGCGACCGTCTGCCTCGACGAACGTGGCGGTGTTCACCGTTCCGCCCTCTTCCTCGGACACGCCGTCGGGCAAGCCCTCGTAGACCTCGGTCGTGACGATGCGCTCGTCCGGGACGAGCTCGAGGTACTCGCCGTGGAAGCCGACCTCGAGCCCGCCGTCGGCGATCATCACCCACCGCCACTTGCCGCCGACCCGTAGGTCGATCTCGGCGATCGTCACTTCTCCGCGCTTCGCGTTCCACCAGCGCTTGACCAGCTCCGGCGTCGTCCACGCCTTGTAGACCAGATGCTTCGGCGCCGCGAACTCCCGCGTGATGAGGATCTGCTCATCGGTGGGAAGCGTCAACGTCGCGCTGCCGCTACTCGCCACTGTCATCTCCCTGCTCCTCCTGTTTGAGTTCGTCCAACACGACATCGAGCGCCTCGAACCGCTCCGACCACGTGCGCTCGTAGTTCTTCACCCAGTCGTGGATGGGCCTGAGCGCGTTGCCGTTGAGCCGATACAGCCGCTGACGTCCTTCGTCACGCACGTCGACCGCTCCCACCTCCCGCAGCACCCGCAGATGCTTGGACACCTGCGGCTGGGCGAGGCCGAGCAGGTGCACGAGCTCGTTCACGGGGCGCTCACCGCCGGCGAGCGCGTCGAGGATCTGCCGCCGCCGGGGCTCGGCGACTGCGTTGAAGGCGTCTGCCGTGGTCGCTGCACGTGCCATAGGTCTAACATATACCCATATCGGAATATGTCAATCGTCCTGGCCCGGGCCCTATGCTTGGCGCCGATGAACATCGAGGCGACGGACCGGGCGAAGGAATTCATCGTCGAGCACGGCGGGAACGTCTACGTCTGGTCCGACGAGAACGGCTTCGACCATGCGTCCACCGAGCAGCCCGACGCCTCGATCGAGTTCGTCACGGTCGAGGCCGACGGATTCACGTTCCACCAGGACGCCGGGATCGTTCAGCCCGACTGGTGGTCGATCGAGTTCCATCACCTCCCGCGCGAGCACGTGACCGCAACGTGGGACGGCGGGACGTTCGGCCCGCCCGGCGTGCTCGGCTACGCGCCCTAGTTCACGAGCCGTACGATCCCCGTCTTGGAGCGGCAGGGCCCGGTGGCCCAACTGGTCTTCAAAACCAGTCCGGCGTGGCAACCCCACGCTTGCTCGGTTCGACTCCGGGGTCGCTCCGCTACGCGGGCTGTTCGAGCACCGAGAGGATGTTCCCGGCCGGGTCCTTGAACCACGCGATGTTCGGTCCGCCACCGCCGCGGGCGATGCCCTTCTCGTCCTGCTCCATGCCGTCGTAGCGCTCGAAGGTCACGCCGGACGCCGTCAGCGCCTCGACCGCCTCGTCGATGCTCACGACCGGGAAGTTCAGGATCGTGAACGTCGCAGGCTCGTGGCTCGGCTTGGGGTAGACGAACACCCTCGCGCCTCCGCCGAGTTGCAGCTCGAGCCCGGCGGGGTTCTCCGAGACGCCCAGCCCGAGCGTCTCGCCATAGAACTGCTTCGCGCGCCCGAGGTCGTCGACCGAGAAGCCGGAGAAGGCATTCGCGTCCTTGAACATCAGCTCCCTTCCGTCGCGAGCTCGGGCGCCGCACCATGCGCGCCTGCCTCTGCGCCACTGACGCGCATGAACGTGATGCCGATCGCAGCCGCCGACAGCGCGAAGATCGCGCCGAGTAGGAACGAGATGTGGTACCCGCCCGTGAGCGCTGCGAGGTGGCTTTCGCCCGACGCGGTCAGACGGTCCGTGCGTGATGACGCGACGCTGGCGAGCACCGCGAGCCCGAGCGCGCCGCCCATCATGAACGAGGTGTTGACGACACCCGAGGCGAGCCCCGACTCCTCCGGCGAGACGTCGCTCATCGCCGCCAGTAGCACCGGATTGAACGCAACCCCGGCGCCGATGCCAAGCAGGATCATTCCCGGCAACAGGTCGACGAGGAAGTGACCATCCACCGGCGCCCGCGCGAAGAGCAGGAGTGCGATCGCTGCGAGCGACAGCCCGGCCGCAAGCGGACGCTTGATGCCGTAACGCATGACGATCTTCGCCGAGAAGCCGAGCGACAGGATCCCGATGCCGAGCGACACGGGCAGGAACGCGAGGCCGATCTCGATCGCGTCGTAGCCGAGCACGCGCTGCAGGTAGAGCACGCCGAGGAAGAACACCCCGAACAGCCCGCCGACCATCAGCACCTGGGCGGCGTTCGCCCCGGCCACCGGGCGCGAGCGCAGCAGCCGCAGCGGCAGCAGCGGCGTGGCCGCGGTCGCCTG
>Ga0207657_10007408_pt1 | contig 11251 bp, 10 predicted proteins | sample KBSC33metaG_FD_184316 | JGI IMG/M metagenome (GOLD analysis project Ga0207657, IMG submission 184316) | Corn rhizosphere microbial communities from Kellogg Biological Station, Michigan, USA - KBS C3-3 metaG (SPAdes) (version 2) | ecosystem: Host-associated > Plants > Roots > Rhizosphere > Soil ... | reverse complement strand
ACGGCTCGATTGGCTCAACTGGGAGGCTCCCCATGGGAGTGTCATTTGCACGAGTAAGCAAGCTGGCAAACATCGTTGTTGTCGTCCTTCTCACCCTACCCGCACTGACCGCACAACAAAAAGGTCCTCTGACCAATGCCGATGTCATCAAGATGGTGAAATCCGGCCTGGCGGAAACCACGATTGTGGCAACCATTGCCGCCAGTGACACGCAGTTCGATCTCTCCTCAAGCGGTTTGCAATCGCTGAGCCAGGCTGGGGTCAGCAGCAAGGTAATCCGGGCCATGCTGGCGGCGGAGTCGAAGAAGAAGAATGCCGCTGCGGCGGCGGAGACTGCGGCGGTCGCGCCCAATGCGAACACCACGCAAGATTCTGCTCCGGACATGTCGGGCAGGAACCCCCAGGGCATGAGCCCCCCCGGGATGCCGCAGGGAATGTCGTCGGAACAGATGCAGCAAATGATGGCTAGCATGCCGCCTGAGATGCGGGAGCGTATGCAAGCCTCCATGGCCCAGCGAAACGCCCCAGGCAGATCCAGGAGGGGAGGTGGACCAGGGGGCTCAGCCAGCTCTATTCCCGCTCATGCCGGTGTGACTGTTCCGCTCGATAGCGCGCTCTACACTTCATTCATGAGGCTGAAGACCCAGCCCGGCTATCGCATGGTCATGAACATGCAGACCAGCGATCCCCAAATGGCGCAGATGGCCCAGAGCATATTCAGTCCGGGTGAACTGGTGGTCGAGGGCAATACGCGCCAATACACCATGCACTACAAGATGCCTGCCACCGACGTGCCGGGAACGGTGGATGACTGGGAGATTCGGTCGGTGGTGCAAAACGGCCGAGGGGCCAGCCTGATTACTTCGGCGGCGGTGCCTCGATTGCTGAAGGAATCTGCGGCAAGGGCAGCGCAACAGTTGGCGGAGTTGGACCGCATGGCCGCGACCTCGATGGCTCGCGCCGCGGCAGAAGGGCCCATGGGCGCGATCGGTGCAGGTATGACGGCCGCCGCGGTCGCAATGGCGCATGTGGAAGTGCCCCGGGCACTGAAAAAAGAGAAGGAGATGTTTTCCTGGCAGTGCCGTGACGTCCCGCCTAGCGATGCGTCGAGCAGTCAAGCCAACCCCAACCTCACCGACCTGCACCCCATCGGCGACCAGAACGTGAACGGCACTATGGCAGACGGCTACGAGTTCTATGACTACGAAAACGCAAAGACTCAGGGCACAATTCGACTCTTCGTGGCCAAGGACACTGGCTTGCCGTTGCGAATCGAGATGGCTGATTCGAGCGGCGTCGGCGGGATCCAGATGAACTACGCCCCGCTCACGGCCCCGGCGAATATTGAAGTTCCGGCCTGCATGAAGGCCAAATAGCCATGGGAACGAAGTTGAATTTCCCGTAAGGTTTTCAATATTTAGGGCAAAGTGTCATACAATGCCCACGCCAACCCCAGGGGTGCAGGAAATCTCACCTGGCCCCGTTCTTCATGGAGACATGATGGCAACAACCGCTGCAACTCCCGGCAATCGCGCGAAGTTTGCGACCAGCGTCCCTGGGCGCCGTTACGACAATTTTTTCTTTTCGGCCATGGCATTGCTCATACTGGCCACGGTTTTTCTTGGATTTGCACGCACCTACTACCTGGCGGGCATGATCCATGCCCCACTACCCGCGTTCATCATTCACGTGCACGGAGCGGTGTTTTCCTGCTGGATTCTCCTGCTGGTCACGCAGACCGCCCTGGTCTCTACCGGCCGGGTGGATATCCATCGCCGCCTGGGCGTGTTCGGCTTTCTTCTGGCCTGTGCGATGGTTGTTCTCGGCGTGCTGGCGGGCACCAATGCGCTGGCAAGGGGCTTCGCGCCTCCCGGCCTGGATGCCGCGACTTTTTATGTCGTGCCTATCACGGACATGCTGATCTTCAGTACGTTGATCTTCTTCGCTTTTCGCAAGCGCTCCGATTCCCCTGCGCACAAGCGCCTCATCCTCAGTGCCACGATCGCGCTGCTGATTGCCGCCATTGCGCGCTGGCCCTTCGCCATTTTCCTGGGAAAGCCCATCGCGGCTGGACTGTTCTCCTACGTCTTCCTGCTGATGCTGGTGGCCTACGACCTGTGGTCAATTCGGAAGGTCCATCGAGCAACGCTCTGGGCGGGCATTTTTCTGATCATCGTGCAACAAATACGTGTGCCCATTGGAATGACAGCGCCCTGGCACGCCTTCGCCAATTGGGCCCGAGCCCTGGGAAGCTAGCGCATACGCGCGAGCTCGGCTGACGACTCAGAGCGCGCCGTGTCCGCCCAGCTTGGCAGGGGTCACAGTTCGAGACGGGAAATGCAGTCCCGCCGCGTGCCGGTTCATGGCAGTTGCCGCCTGAGTGCGCCGGTTCCCGGCAAGGCTGCTGAAATCCAGAGTGGTGACGCTGTGCTCACATAGGGCGCACTTGAAGGTGGTGCCGCCGTTGATCGATTTGGTGGTGTAGTATCGCACGCCTTAATTGTAGTCCTTCCGCGCAGCGCTGCCGGGGCATTAGGTGAGCGACCTTAGGGTAAAGCCTTTTGTAGGCCGGAGACTCCTGTCCGACGTTTTTTACTCTGATTTTCCCGATCGCGGCCAAGAATCAAGGTCCAAACCAAAAGCGTCGGACAGGAGTGTCCGACCCACACTCTGCCGGGATGCCAGGAAGGCGGTCAGCGGGGTTTCTGATAGTTACGAATGAAATCCTCAGCCAGTTGATCCTGCACTTCGCCCAGTGAGGGCCTCGACCGACGCTGAAGGCAAAACTCACAACCACAGTCAGGGCGACTTGTGCATTGTGATGAAGGTATCGGTTTGGGGTCAGGATCGTTCACGATTCGTATTCAAGACTAGGCTACAGGATCTTCTTCCCAAACGCCGACTGGGCCAGCTCCACCGCCAGGTCAGCCGTGCGGTTGTGCTCGTCGATGACCGGATTCACCTCGACAATCTCAAAGCTCAGCATGCGGCCGTGGTCGGCGATGATTTCCATGGCCAGGTGGGCTTCGCGATAAGTCGCCCCGCCGCGCACGGGTGTGCCCACACCGGGCGCGTCTTCGGGATCGATCCAGTCCATGTCGAGGGAGACGTGATAACCGGCGGTGCCGCGTCCGGCCAGGCGGAGGGCTTCTTCCATCACGGTGCGCATACCGCGCTCGTCGATATCGCGCATGGTAAACACTCCGATGCCGGCGCGACGGACATTTTCCTTTTCGATGGCATCAATGTCACGCACCCCCACGAGCACGCAGTTTTCCGGATTCACCTTGGGGGAGAAGTCGAAAATGTTTGCCAGCTCGGCAGGCCCCAACCCCATGGTCGCAGCCAGGGGCATGCCGTGGACATTTCCGCTGGGCGAGCTCTCCGGCGTGTTGATGTCGGTATGCGCGTCAATCCAGATCAATCCAATTTTCTGGTTCTGGCGGCGATAGAACTCGGCCACGCCGGCTACCGTGCCCGCCGCCACCGAGTGATCTCCGCCCAGCACCAGCGGAACCATGCCGGCCTCGAGGGTTTTCAGGACCAGTTCGGCATGCTTGGTGCAGGTGGCGGTGATTTCCTTCAGATACTTGGCCGACGGGTCTCCCGCCTTCTTCTGCTCGGCGATGGCGACGGAAACATTGCCGGCGTCTTCGACCACATGCCCCAGGGCCTCAAGGCGCGCCTCGAGCCCAGCCACGCGTACCGCCGACGGGCCCATGTCCACGCCGCGACGTGACTGTCCCAGGTCGAGCGGGACCCCTATCACCCGGATTTTCCTGGGAGCGATGTTGGACGAGGATGTTGTGGCAGGGACCATAGGTTTCAATTAGCCTGGAAGATCCTTTTTCACCGCCGAGGGCGCCGAGAACGCCGAGTCAGGAAATTCATTTACAACCCTTTTGAGTCCATCTTTGAGGACGCGTACATGGAAATTGATGATGAGGCCAACCGATTTTCCGGAAAGCCTCAGATATGAAAGCAATTGCGCGTCGTGAATAGGCGCGAGTTCTTGAACCGCTTTGATTTCCAGGATGACCGAATCTTCGACAACCAAATCCAAGCGATAACTACAATCCAGCTTTACGTCCTTATAAACAACCGGTAATGGAAGTTGCTGTTCCACTTTGAATCCAAGCTGGCGCAACTCAAACGCCAGGCAAATCTCATAAGCCGACTCCAGTAATCCGGGCCCCAACCCTTTGTGTACCTCGATCGCCGCCCCGATGATGCGACGGGTGATCAGATCGAGCTGGTCTTTATCTCGTTCTTGCATTTCCTCGGCGTTCTCAGCGTGCTCGGCGGTGAAAAGTCTCATGGGTACAGCCGGTTCAGCATGCGCGGAAACGGAATTGTCTCCCGCACATGTTCCAGCCCGCAGATCCACGCCACGGCGCGTTCAATGCCCATGCCGAACCCGCCGTGGGGCACACTGCCGAATTTGCGCAGGTCAAGGTACCATTTGAAAGCCTCTTCCGGAAGCCCGTTCTCGTGAATGCGCTGCACCAACAGATCGTAGGAGGCCATGCGCTGCGAGCCGCCGATGATCTCGCCGTAGCCTTCCGGCGCCAGCACGTCAACGCACAGCGCCAGCTCCGGCCGTTGCGGATCGGGCTCCATATAGAACGCTTTCACCTGCGCGGGATAGCGATGCACCATGACCGGCTTGTCAAACTGCGATGAAATATAGGTTTCGTCCGGCGATCCCAGGTCGCCGCCCCATTCGAATTTATTTTCCAGCGCGCCCTTGGCGTGCCCTTCCTGCAACATCTTTGCGGCCTCGTCGTAAGTGATGCGCGGGAACGGAGCTTCAATCTTTTCCAGCTTGGTCACATCGCGCCCGATGACTTGCAGGTCGCCGCGGCGCTTCTCCAGGCAACGCTTTACCAGAAAGCTGATCAGGCCTTCGGCCAAGTCCATGAGGTCGTCGAGTTCGGCGTACGCGACTTCGGGTTCGACCATCCAGAATTCCGTGAGGTGGCGGCGGGTCTTGGATTTTTCCGCGCGGAACGTTGGCCCGAAGGAATACACCTTGCCCAGGGCCATGGCCGTTGCCTCGATGTAGAGCTGCCCGGACTGGGTAAGAAACGCCTGCTCGTCGAAGTAATCGACCGGGAACAGAGTACTGGTGCCCTCGCAGGCGGCCGGAGTAAGGATCGGCGGATCGGTGAGGATAAAGCCGCGCTCGTCAAAGAAATCACGCGCCGCCTTGATGATTTCAGCCCGCACCCGCAGAATTGCTGCCTGGCGCTGCGACCGCACCCACAGGTGCCGGTGCTCCATCAGGAATTCGACCCCGTGTTCCTTCGGAGAAATCGGATAGGGATCGCTCTCGGAAACCCGTTGCACCACCTGAATACCGGACACATCGAGCTCATATCCGCCGGGAGCACGTTTGTCGGCGCGGACTTTTCCCTCAACTATCACGCTCGACTCCTGAGTGAGGCCTTTTATCGCGTCGAACACTTCTGGAGCCACGGCGTTTTTCGGCACTACGCCCTGGATCAGCCCGGAGCCATCGCGGAATTGGGGGAAGAGCAGTTTTCCGCTCTCCCGCAGGTTGTAGAGCCAGCCGCGAATGGTGACGGTCTGGCCTTCATGCTTGCCGATATCGGAAATCGTGCTTACAGGTGACGACATAAGGTTTTTCGTAGCGCCGGCGTCTCGCCGGCTGTCCTACGGGCGTCCCGCCCGCAGCGGCGAGGGCAAGATGCCCTCGCGACAGCCGCCGGGACGGCTGCGCTACAATTCGGATTCCAATTTGTTGAATGCCTCTTTCATTTTCTCCACCGGATTCACCTTCTCGTCGGCCTCGACTTCCAACAGCAACGGTGGCGTATGCGGCGCCGAGCGCAGCAACTCCATCGCTTCTTTCCAGTCGATGGTTCCCGCACCCGGCCACAGATGGGAGTCGCGGATTCCTGCATTGTCGTGCACGTGGGTGGAATGAATGTGGTTCTTCAGGATTTCGAACGCCTCCGCTACCTTGCTCATGATATGGGCATGGCCGAAATCGAAGCATACGCCCACGTCGTCGAAATGGGTGATCTGTATAAATTCCACCAGTTTGTCCGGGGTGCACAGCTCGTTGGGGATATTTTCCAGCAGGATGCGCACCCCCAGCGGTTTGGCAAATGCGCGCAAATGCTCGATTGAAGTCATCGCTGCTTCGAACTTGCGGTCGTCAAACGATTCGCCGCTGGTCCCGAGGTGCTGTATCAGAAAACGAAAGGGAATCTGCTCGGCCACCTCGATTGCGCGCTTGATCTCATCCATGGCCTCGATGCGCTGCGCCCGGTCGGCGGCAGCCACGTTCACCGGCGGGGCGCCGGTACGTCCCGACTCGTAGTCGGCGTGCATGGGCGAATGGACCGAATGCAGGGGAACCCCGCTGGTTTGGAACCAGTCGGCAATTTCGCGCACATGCTGTTTGCGATTGGCATAATCCAGGTGCTGGCGCGCGGCGAAGATCTCGATCGCCTGCGCTCCGCCCCGCACCAATCCATCCAGCAACCCGGGATGCAGCCGCTCTTTCACGTACACCAGTGTGGACATCGCTTTCAGCATACTGAGCAGACCCTGTGTGGGGCGGGCGCCCTCGCCCGCCGCCTTTGACTTGGACTTCAGATATTCAAAACTTTGTGCCGTCGGAACTGTGCCGTAATCAAGCTAGAAATTCAAAAGCGGCGGGCGAGGGCGCCCGCCCCACATGAACTGATCTAGAATCCTGTCGCCCTGCCGTTGTTGCGCGGGTCGCTGGCGCCCAGGCGTTCTCCCCGTTTCGGGTCGATCATGATGCACTCGCCGTCGCTCCAGGAGTCTCCCGCCTCGACCCGGTGGCCCATTCCCTCCAGCCGCTTGATGGTATCAGGAGAAAACCCCGACTCCACGCGCGCAACGTCGGGCAACCACTGGTGATGGAAGCGCGGGGCGTTCACCGCTTCCTGAATGTTCATTCCGTAATCGACCACGCCCATCAGGATATTAGCCACCGTGGTTATGATCCGCGGGCCGCCGGGAGAGCCCAACACCAGAAACAGCTTACCGTCTTTAAGCACGATGGTGGGCGCCATCGCGGAAAGCGGGCGCTTGCCCGGCTCAATCGCATTCGCCGGCCCTTGAATCAGACCGTACATGTTGGGCACGCCCTGCTTGGCCGCGAAATCGTCCATCTCATCGTTCAGCAGAAACCCCATGCCTTCGGCGGTGACCCGCGAGCCAAAGCTGTCATTGAGCGTGGTCGTGACCGCAACCGCGTTCCCGTCGGAATCGACCACCGAATAGTGAGTCGTATGGTCGGGTTCGGCCACAAGGCTGGGCGGAAGATGTCCAGCGGCGTATTGCTCGAGCTGGCTGAAGATCGCAGGCCGGACCAGATCTTTACTGGCGCTGGCGTGCTCGGGATCAATCGATTCCCGCCAGGCCGCGCCGTATCGCTTGTCGATCAACTGGGCTACGGGAATGTTGGAAAAGTCGGGATCGCCCAAAAATTCCGCCCGGTCGAAAAACGCGCGCCGGAAGGCTTCCAGCGTCAGATGGATGGCCGGCGCCGACCGGCCTCCGAATTTTGCCAGGTCATAGCCTTCGAGAATGTTCAGGATTTCGATCAGCGTGGTCCCGCCCGAGGACGGCGGCGGCGCGCTGATGATTTCGTATCCGCGGTAGGATCCCCGCACCGCCTCCCGCTCTTTCACTTCGTAATGTGCCAGGTCGTTGACCGTGATCAGGCCCCCGCCCTTCTGCACGAATGCAGCCAGCTCACGTGCCATATCTCCGTGATAGAAGTCATCCGGATTAGCGGCGATGCGCTTCAACGTGCGAGCCAAATCCGGCTGCTTGAGCACCTCGCCGGCTTTGTAAAAGTTCCCATCCCGCTGAAAAATGCGGCGCGATTCCGGAAACTGGCCCAGCGGTTTATCCTCCTGCAAATCCCGGGCGTCTTCGGCCGCGAGGGCGAACCCTTCTTCCGCCAGCTTGATCGCCGGGGCCATCACCCGTGCGAGCGACAACTTGCCGTACTTCTTTTCCGCATACACCATTCCAGCCACCGACCCCGGCACTCCGATCGCTTTGTAGCCTATGGTGCTGGCATCCTCAATCACATTCCCCTGGGCGTCGAGGTACATATTCGCCGTGGCCCTCGCCGGCGCTTTCTCGCGGTAGTCAATGAAGTGGCTCTTGCCATCGGCGAAGCGGACGAGCATAAAGCCGCCACCACCCAGATTCCCCGCCTGCGGATGCACCACGGCCAGCGCAAAACCGACCGCGACTGCCGCGTCCACGGCATTGCCGCCCGCCTTCATCATCTGCACTCCGGCGCGCGACGCCAGCTGGTGAACACTGGCCACCATGGCCCGGGGCGCCACCACCGGCACCAGCCGGGCGGCGAAACTTCGCGGCCCTGCCGCCGCCACGGCAAGAATAAAGAGCAACAGAATGAATAACTTGCAATGAGATTGCATGAAGGGGACTGCTAGAGGCTAGCCCAGCGGGAGAGCGGGAGTCAAATCAGCCTGATCAACCCGGCGGCGCCCCAAAAAACATTACGCCGCGGGGGCAGGCTAATGGCGCGGATTCCCGGGAAATTGCATATTTCAGATTGTGGTAAACGGCGCTCTGCCGAGGCAAAGACGGCGAAAGAACCTCAGTTCAATTTCCCGTAACTGTCAGGTTCTTCAGAAACGCTGTGGTCCCCCCAGATGTTTTGTTTCCGCCAATCTGGAAATTGACCACCTGCCGCCCGATTCCCCAACCCAGGCCAAAAACGCTGGGCCCGGACGCGCCTACGAACTGGGATACCTTGGTGTCGAAAGTCACGGAATCGTAGGTTACGTTTCCCGCAGAATCCCGATGATATTTAAGGATGACGTGATGCCAGACGCCGGGCTTCCACACCGTTCTCAAGCAAGCGACGTTCGAATCATTCCAGTGCGGACGACCCGAGTGGTTGGTCACGTACTGCCACATGCCTTTTGGAAAATTACATTGCATTCCATAGATCACGGTGTTCCCGGTCAGAGTGACCTGGTTCAAATCGAGTTCTATGTTGTTGACGGTCGCCAGCTTGTTGAAGTAAATCCACGTATCCAGGGTGAAATACTTGGACGTCCCGTCCTTGTGGTTCGGGCCGAGGTAAATATGGAAGCGCTCTCCTCCGTAGTATTTCCATACGGCATCGAATTGCCGGAGTTCTCCGGACATTTTGCTGCTTCCCGTAGACGACCCATTCGTACCCTTGTCGTGTTCCCAGCACCAATGGGGAATACTGCACCCCGTGGTGCCGCCAGAGCTGGGAATGTCCTCAATGTTTTTTACTTGTTCTGCGCCAAAGGCCATGAGACTCGTAAACAGGCACAACGCGACTACTAACTTCACTGGTGTTCTCCCCGTGAAAATTGGTTCAAAGCTGGCGACCGCTGTTCGGTACGCTCCCGGTTCCGGCCAAAGGTAGGTTTGTTATCCAACTTTCTACGGCAGACGAGGTTAAGGGTCAACTATCGGAAGTACAGGGTGCACTGGAGATTACTGCAACACTTCTGGATTCGGTTCAGTGGAATAGCGCTGGCGGGAATCGCCGCATTCACTTCCCGGCACGGCGAGATTTGGACTTGCGCCGGGTTGGCCTGGTTCGGGTGGTGCTGGCTCCGGCTATCCTGGCTTTCGCCGCTACCATTTCATACGACTCTGTAATCAGGTCTGTGGTGTCGCTCCAGGGCAGGACATCCAGGCGCTCGAGCGCTACCCACTTGTAGCGGCCCAGGTAAGGCGCTGGAATGATGTCTTCGTGCTCCACCAGTTCGGCAAATTTTTCGGGTTCGCACTTGAACATCAGGCGCGGCGGGACCGAGCTCAGAGACAGCAGCGCGAAAATCTTTCCCCCTACCTTGAAACAGAGAACTTCGCCCCACTGCAGCTTCTCGGTCGCATGGGGGAAAGAAAGACAGAAGCCGCGGATGGACTCAACACTCATGATTTTCCTTATGAATCTAATGCCGGAAGCCCGCAATCAAAGAATACTTGCAGGTGTGCGTACCCGCGAGATCGGTTGTAGAGTGGTTTCAATTGATTGATACCTCCAGGAGATTGAAATGCAAACCCGGCAACTTGGCAACTCTGACCTGCGCATTACCCCGGTGGGCTACGGGGCCTGGGCCATCGGCGGCTCCGGTTGGCAGTTCGCGTGGGGAGCGCAGGATGATAACGACTCCATCGCAGCCATTCATCGCTCGCTCGAGCTGGGCGTGAACTGGATCGACACCGCCGCGGTTTACGGCCTGGGCCACTCCGAAGAAGTCGTAGCCAGGGCTCTGAAGGCCTGGTCAGGCCCGCGGCCTTATGTCTTTACCAAATGCGGCCGGCTTTGGGATGAACAGGGCAACGTCCGGGGAGGCCTGGGCGCCGATTCCATCCGCCGCGAAATCGAGGACAGCCTGCGCCGCCTCAACGTCGAGGTCATTGATCTCTACCAGATTCACTGGCCGCCCAATCCCGACTCTCCCCAACTCGAAGAGGGCTGGGCCACCCTGGCCGAGTTGAAGCGACAAGGCAAGGTGCGCTGGATCGGAGTCTCGAATTTCAATGCTGCGCAGTTGAAGCGGGCCCAGGCCATTGCGCCGGTCACCTCCCTGCAACCTCCTTATTCGCTGATTCACCGGGAGGTTGAGCCTGAGACGCTTCCCTACTGCCGGCAGGAAGGCATTGGCGTGATCGTATATTCACCCATGGCTTCGGGTCTGCTGACGGGAGCGATGACCCGCGAACGGGCCGCCAAGCTTCCCCAGGATGACTGGCGTCGCGCCAATCCAAATTTCAACGAGCCCAAGCTTTCAAGAAATCTCGCCCTGGCAGAACGGCTGCGGGAGATCGGCAAGCGCCACGGCCGTTCGCCGGGCGAAGTTGCCATTGCCTGGACGCTGCGCAACCCGGCGGTGACCGGCGCCATTGTGGGCGCCCGCAATGCCAGCCAGGCCGAAGGCGTGATGCGCGCAGGGGAGTTGGCCCTCAGCGAAGAAGATGTAAACGAGATTGAGGCTTTTTCCAAGGCAGCGGCATAAGGGAATAAAGGGCGCGTCCCCGGGACGTCTTGGGAAGGGCACGACTTCAGTCGTGCCCTTCCCAAACCCGTGCCCTCGCAAAGTCGTGCCCTTCCCCACCCGCGCCTTTCCAAACCCGTGCCCTTCGCAAACCCGCGCTTGCCCAGGCACCCGCTTACACCTCTTCGCGCGCCTCGCCCAGGGTCACGCTGACGTCG
>Ga0207657_10007407_pt1 | contig 11251 bp, 9 predicted proteins | sample KBSC33metaG_FD_184316 | JGI IMG/M metagenome (GOLD analysis project Ga0207657, IMG submission 184316) | Corn rhizosphere microbial communities from Kellogg Biological Station, Michigan, USA - KBS C3-3 metaG (SPAdes) (version 2) | ecosystem: Host-associated > Plants > Roots > Rhizosphere > Soil ... | reverse complement strand
CATCAGCGCATCCACCAATTGCTTCTTTTTCTCTGGGCTTAATTTAACAGAAGGATTGTCAAGAAATTCGCTCAATTCTTTTGCAAGCGAGGAACCTTTAAAACCGAGGTCTTTTACTGTTCTTATTTTGTTATCGGCAATATCGTTCCAGATAATGCGTGTGGCTTCAGATATTTTTTGTTCTACATCTTTTGATACTTCAGCTAAAAAAGATTCTTGTCTTGAGCGCATACTGACAACACTGTCCGCCACTGTTTTAATGGTAACATCCTGCCGGTCGTTTTCTCTTTTGTGTGTGTCTTTAAATTCTGATAACTGCTCTTTAAAAGTGTCTCTTATTTCGGTTAATTTATCTTTCAAATCTTCGTATAGCTCATTCATCTGGTTTTTCGAATTCGTATTAAACTCGTTCATTTGATTTTCGAGAGTTGCATATTTCCCCTTTACTTCCTCAGCAACATTCTTTTGCAGAATTTTGAAAATACTGAAAGTGCCTGTGATCAGTAACACAGCCAATATGCCGAGATACTTCAGCATCTGTGATTGCACATGAATGTCAAGCGTTTTATCAAGATCGCCAACAGGTACACGCATATAATTTTTTTCTTTCAATGCCTGCTCAAGTGTATCAATGCGACGATTGAGCGAATCAACATCCGCTTGCGAGTAAAGGTTAATACTTACAAGCAAAGTGGCAGCAAGGAGAAAGGATTTCATAAGTAAAAATTTGGTTGGTAGTGAAAATAGTAAATGAAATAAGGAAAAACAAGTATTGAATAATTTGAAAAATGATAAAGTTGAATTTTTTTTAAACCAGAACGCCAGGCTTGAGATAACAACATTAGTTATATTCTAAAAACTGCATATTACTTTTGAATGATGATAAACATTGAATTTCTCGAAGAAATAAAAAGACTTAACCCAATTGCAGATGTTGGATTACTTTACAGCCATAACGATTACGATAAAGAGCGTTATTCAGCTATACAGAATATAAGTTTTAAACTTTTGAATATGGTTAATGACCATAGCATTGAAAGTTTGAAAACAAGTTTTCCTTTGGTGAAAGATTATCCCACACCGAAAGTAGATATCCGCGGAGTGTTACTTTCAGATGACAAAAAAATTTTGCTTATAAAAGAAAGTGCCGATGGCAAATGGTCTTTACCCGGTGGATGGGCTGATATAGGTGAAACCCCAAGAGAAGTTATTATAAAAGAATTTAAAGAGGAAACAGGACTCGATGTTGTTCCCAAAACGCTTCTTGCAGTATTTGATAAAAGAATGCATCCACATCCTCCACAGCCTTTTTATGTTTATAAAATGGTTTTTTATTGTGAAGCAATTCCATCAAACATCAATAAAGGATTTGATGTACTGGATGTACAATATTTTGATGTTGAAAATTTACCGGAACTTTCTGAGGACAGAATACTTAAATCTCAAATTAAACTTGCGTATAAGAAAGTAATATCATCCGATTTTACAGCTTACTTTGATTGACACAAAAGGTATTGATACTTTTAAAGTGTTAGACACCTAAACTACAGTTAATGCTTACAAAAGTTCCGAACGATAAAGTGAGTGACACCTGCCTACCGCCAGGCAGGCAACAGACGACACCATGAAATACAAAAGCCGGTAACATAAAAATTATTCATCTTAAAAATATTTCGCTCACACATTGTATAAACCCATGTTCACCATTTAAGAAAACTTTGTAGTGATACATTTTGAATCGTTTAATATAATGTTATTTTTGCTGCCACTAAATTGAAATAAATGGGATGGATCATTTTTATTATCGGTGCTATTGGCTGGCATGTAGGCATGTATGGTATGTTTAAAAAGGCTGGGATTGATGGATGGAAGGCGTTTGTGCCATTTTATAATACATGGTGCATTGTGGAGAAATGTGATATAAAACGAATCTGGTTCTGGCTGCAGTTTATACCGATTGCCGGTCAGTTTATTACAATATGGATCACCATTATTTTTTCAATGCATTTTGGTAAGTTCAATTTGCTGGACCATGCGGCTGTAGTGTTTTTGCCATTTATTTATTTTCCTTATCTCGGTTTTTCTAAAGATGTAAGATGGGGCGGAAAAGAAGTTGTAAAACATTATAAAAAATCTGTGGCACGTGAGTGGGTCGATGCAGCTGTGTTTGCTGTTGTTGCCGCAACGCTTATCCGCACTTTTATTTTTGAGGCGTACACCATACCAACGGAAAGTATGGAGAAGACCTTGCTCATCAACGATTTTTTATTTGTAAATAAATTGAGTTACGGACCGCGGCTTCCGCAAACGCCTCTAAGTTTTCCTTTTGTACACAATACTTTGCCGGGAATGCCCACAACACCTTCTTATTTAAAATGGATACAAATCCCTTACACAAGGCTTCCGGGTTTTACAACGGTAAAACGATTTGATGTTGTGGTATTTAATTTTCCTGCCGGCGATACCATTATTAATTTGCCATCGTTCGGCTCTGCAAAACCTTACTATGATGTTTTGCGTGAGCAATACCATGGCAATCGCGATGCATTAAAAGCTGATTATCCTATTCTCGTTCATCCAATGGATAAGACGGATAACTATATTAAGCGGTGCGTTGGTGTGCCGGGTGATAATATAGAAGTGCGTAATGGGATGTTGTATGTAAATAATCGGATCGGATCTGTTGCGTTAGGTCAGCAAATGGATTATATTGTTGAAACAACAACACCTTTTACTCCGGATTTTTTTCAAAACAAACTGGGCATTGATGTCGATAATCCGGGAGATGCTGTGCAGGTTGCCAACAATAACACATACGTCATTAACATGACTGCAGAAGAAGCGGCGACAGTGAAGAAAGAGGCTAACGTTAAAAGTATGACACCCTATTTGATCGACAGTTCTACTGATGTATTTCCTTATGATAAAAAAGATTTTCCGTGGTCACCTGATCACTATGGACCAATACACATTCCAAAGAAGGGTGAAGTTATTACGCTCTCACCTTCTAACATAGAAATGTACAGAAGACTGATCACTGTTTATGAGCACAACAAACTGGATGAAAAAGATGGAAAATATTTCATCAATGGAAAAGAGACAAATACTTACAACATCAAATTAAATTATTACTGGATGATGGGTGATAACCGCCATCGCAGCCAGGACAGTCGTTTCTGGGGATTTGTACCTGAAACGCACATAGTAGGTAAAGCCTCACTTATCTGGTTCAGTTGGAATAACGGACCAAGATGGGATAGGTTTTTTAAACCGATAAAATAAATTGCAGGCAGATAATTTGAAGAATAAAATTTATCTTAAAAGTCTCCGTCAAAACGCGGGGACTTTTTCTTAAAAAATAATCATGATGCATCAGCAATACAATTTTCAATTTGAAGTATATAGTTCCATCTATGATTTGAATAATGCTGATAACGAATTATTGCAAAAAGCAATAGAAGCAACCAACCATGCTTATGCGCCTTACTCCAATTTTTTTGTTGGCGCTGCCGCAAGATTAAAAGATGGAACTATAGTAACCGGCGCTAACCAGGAGAATGCAAGTTTTCCTGTGGGCATTTGTGCGGAGCGTGTCTTGCTTTCATCAGTTTCATCGCAACATACTTCAACAATCATTGAAGCGATTGCAGTAAGTTATGATAACAGGAATGGTGAAAGCAACAAACCCATTACTCCCTGCGGTTTGTGCAGGCAAACACTTTTCGAATATGAGCAGCGCCAACAACAGCCCATTCGTTTAATTCTTGGCGGCATGGAAGGCGAAGTGTATGTCATCGAAAAAGCAAGTCTGTTATTGCCATTAAGTTTTACAAAAGAAGATTTAGAGTAGAAGAATTTTTATGAAACGATCTTTTGTGCATATGGCATCGCCGCTTGTGTCACTCACTTCTGCATTCTGAACTTTTATCATCAGAAGTGTGATGTCTTCTGACGTTTATCGTCTCACGTTTCACGACCATTCACCATTAACCATTCACGTTTCTGCGATTTCTTTGATTGTATCACTGCGTTGAAAAAATCAATCAACGTATCCACATAATAGTCGAATGTGAAAAGTTTTCTTTGTCTCCAAACATTGTTTCTTATTTTTTTCATGCGATCCGTATTCATCAACAGTTCTTTTAGTTGCTGCATGTTTGTAAAAAATAATCCGATATCAAGTTTTTTTACGAGTGATTGCATGGCGACTATATGACCCGAATTATCATATTGCAACATAGGAAGTCCCGCCAATGCAAGTGTTGACATGCGTGCCGGAATATTCAGATCATCCCAATCAACTCTTGTTATTTCACCGTTGTTTTTGCTTTGAAAAAAATGCAACCAGCCTGCATCATATTGCGAGAATTCTTTTACCCATTCATCCTGGTCAACATTAGAATGAATATGCAGGTAACCATTTGCAAGCTTCAGTGTTTTTTCTATCCATTCTTTCCATTGACCATGTGTAAAATCCCCATAAAAATGCAGGTGAATTTTTTGTTCGGCCAATTGTTGTACGTCCTGCGGGTGCAATCCGATGGGTCTTCCCGGAACTACAGTGTGAAATTCATGATCTTTTTCCGAGAGCAAAGAAGTTCTTTCATTCGTGCACCATTCTTTTTTAGGAAGATCGCCGTCAAGTATGAATTCATTCGCTGTTTTCGGAAGAAAACTATGCACCCAATCTTTCATTTCTTCACTGATAAAAATATTTGCGTCAGCACATTGATATAAATCGATCAACTGGTTCCAGCTTCCTTTCTCCAAACAGATAAAAGGTCCTTCTTTAAAATGCCATACGAAAGGAACATCAAAGCCTGCCTTTAAAACTTTGTGCGCAAGGGGAACAGCCTGCCAATTGAGCAATGCATAAATGACATCGGGTTTTATCTCTTCAATTTGTTCCTTCCAATTTGCACCGGTTATATCTGTCACGTGACCAAAAGGTAGCGGACCAACATAATTGAACCAGTAAGGTTTTTTCATCCATAGCCCATATAACTTGTGACCACGTTCTGCCAAAGCCAATATACGTTCTGCATTGTAAGCCAATTCACCAACGAGTAAAATTTTTAAACTTTTTCCCCCGGTTGAATGACTCATTTTTGTTTTTCTGAATGGTGCATATTTTTCTACCTCATTAATATAATTGCCTTTCGTTGTATGATAGATCAAAGGTTCCTGCACTTCGTACCATGAACGGAAAGTATTGATGCCGCCAATCGGTTCCTGCATTATTTTATGACGTTGATCAGGATGATCCACCCATTCACATGTTACAACAGGAATATGTTTTTTTTCACCTTTTAATTTATTCCAGAATAGTTTGTTTAAATCATCACTCTCCAATTCATTTCTTTCCGTCCATCTTTCTTTTGTTTTTTTATGCATTACCTGCACAAGCTGAAGCCATTCATTATTTATAATCCCATGAGCAATTTTATTATAATGATGTTTTACTGAAGTATATGAAAGTATTATTTCTTCATTCAGTAAATTATTATACAGTGTTTCCAGGTGATCTTTATACATAACATCATCGCAGGGAAGATATGCTATAAAGCCTGAACGGGCTTTATCAATTCCTGCATTTAGTGCAGCGCCAAGACCTTTATTTGTAAGATGTTTAAAATAGAGGATGCGGGGATCATGGAAAGAATCAATAATTGCAGCGGCATCACCGACAGAACCGTCATCAATAATTATCAGTTCCCATTGTGTAAAAGTTTGTGCAAGCAACGAATTCAGAGCACGTCTCAGAAATTGTTCTTGTTTAAACACCGGCATTATCACTGTTATTAACGGGGAACTGGCGATATATGAAAAATGTTTTCTTGTAATCATACTTACGCATATATTATAAAACTTATACCTTAAATAAACGTCAGGAAAATTTTGTGTTTGGCACGCAGAGTGGAAATAATTGTACATCACATGGGAATTTAACGCCACTTGTTCCCCATTCTTTCCTTTACAAGATGAGTTTTTTTAATGTGTTTCTATCAAATAAACCGTTTTGAACGGTGGCATTATTCTTTATTATTCAATAAATAAAGTTGAAACACAATACACTTATGAATTTTGATATTATATGCTTTTCACACCTGCGTTGGAATTTCGTTTATCAACGTCCTCAGCATTTGCTGAGCAGGTTCTCAAAAAACAATCGTGTATTTTTTATTGAGGAACCTGTTTGGGATGCAGATACTGAAACTGTATCTGTAGAGGAAGTTGATAAAAATATTAATGTCGTCGTTCCTTATTTATCATCTGATAAAACTCCTAAAGCAGTATTGAATTTTCAAAAAAGAATGGTAGATAAGTTGCTTGAGGACATGAATATAACGAATTACATTTTCTGGTATTATTCACCCATGGCTTTACCGTTCAGTGATCATGCAAATCCGGGGCTAATAATCTATGATTGCATGGATGAATTATCCTGTTTTAAAAATGCCCCTGCTGCATTAAAAGAAAATGAAGCAAAGCTGATAGAGAAAGCTGATATAATGTTTACAGGTGGCCATAGTTTATACAATGCAAAAAAACATTTGCATGAAAATGTGCATGCTTTTCCGAGCAGCATAGATAAAGAACATTTTTTTACAGCAAGAGCAAGATCAGTGGAAGAGGAAGTTCATGAAAATATTCCTCATCCGAGGTTTGGATTTTATGGTGTGATCGATGAACGTTTCAATTTGGATTTGCTTGCTGAAATAGCAACAAAAAAACCTGAATGGAGTTTTGTGCTTATAGGACCGATTGTGAAAATAAGTGAAGACAGTATTCCTTTACTTGCTAATATATATTACCTGGGAGGTAAATCTTATAAAGATTTGCCCGATTACCTTTCAGAGTGGGATGTCGCCATAATGCCTTTCGCATTGAATGAAGCAACACGCTTTATAAGCCCGACTAAAACGCCGGAATTTCTTGCAGCAGGAAAACCTGTAATATCTACTTCAATAACAGATGTAGTGGACCTCTATGGCAACAAGGGTTTGGTTTCTATTGCCGATACAGCTGATGAATTTATACAAGCCGGCGAAACCGTTTTAAATACTATTCTTGCCAGCAATCATTGTTATGAAAAATGGCTGGGCAAAGTGGATAATCTTCTTCGTAACATGTCATGGGATAAGACATGGCGCGAGATGATGAACATTATTGAAAATGATTTGCAAAAAAAGACAGTAAAAAACTTACATAAAACTGAAATATATGTTTGATTATTTAATTGTAGGAGCAGGCTTTGCCGGATCGGTAGTGGCAGAAAGATTAGCACGCGACGCAGGTAAAAAAGTACTTGTGGTAGAGAAACGTAATCATATTGGCGGTAATGCTTATGATCATTTTGATAAAGAAGGTATTCTTGTGCATAAGTATGGACCACATATTTTTCATACCAATTCACGTGAAGTGTATGACTATTTAGGACAGTTTACGCAGTGGAGACCGTATGAGCATCGCGTTCTTGCAAGTGTGGATGGAACTTTAGTGCCTATGCCAATTAATCTTACTACTATAAATAAATTATACGGTCTTCATCTTTCAAATGCAGAAGTAGATGCATTCTTAAAAAGTAAAGCAGAAGATATTCATCCTGTCCGCACTTCAGAAGATGTTGTATTGGGCAAAGTGGGGAAAGAATTATACGAGAAGTTCTTTAAAGGTTATACAAAAAAACAATGGGGCGTATATCCCTCCGAACTGGATGCATCGGTTACTTCACGCATACCTGTTCGCAGCAACTGCGACGACAGATATTTTACCGATACCTACCAGGCAATGCCTCTGCATGGTTATACAAGAATGTTTGAAAAAATGTTATCACATCCTAATATAAAAGTGATGTTGAATTGTGATTATAAGGAGATAGAAAATATTATACCGCATGAAAAGATGATTTACACGGGGCCTGTAGATTATTTCTTTAATTATTGTTATGGTAAACTTCCTTATCGTTCCTTAGAATTTAAATTTGAAACAATCGATAATGAATATTACCAGCCGACTGCAACGGTAAATTATCCTAATGAACATCCCTATACAAGAATTACAGAGTTTAAATATTTAACAGGACAAAAACATCATAAAACTTCCATCGTGTATGAGTTTCCGCAAGCTGAAGGGGATCCTTATTATCCGGTTCCTCAACCTGAAAATGCAGAACTTTACAAAAAATATCAACGTTTAACAGAAGAATTACCTAACGTTTATTTCGCGGGAAGGCTCGCAACTTATAAATATTACAACATGGACCAGGTTGTGGCACAGGCCTTGACATTGTATAAAAAAATCAAAGCCGGAGAAAAAACAACTATTGCTCCCGTTGCTCCTTTATATGTTTCTGAAGAAAGCCCGATATATAACAGGAAAATAAACGGAGTGGGACGCAACCCTGCCTGAACGCGTTACAGGCAGGAAGCTTAATAGAATTAAGACCGGAAAAAAAATCACACCATAGTTATTTAATATTATGTCCGGAAGCAAATTCATGTTCACAACAGGAATTGAAAACAGTTATCCAACAATTCAATTGCCGAATGGAGAAAGGAAAAGAGTGGATGAAATGGAAAAGACGGATCATTACCGGCAATGGAAAAAAGATTTTTCGTTATTGCAGGAACTTGGAATTGAATTTTTAAGATATGGTCCTCCATATTACCGCACACATGTTTCACCGGGTTGTTATGATTGGGGCTTCAGCGATGAAACGTTCAATGCCTTGAAAGAATTGAACGTAACTCCTATCGTTGATCTGTGTCACTTCGGTGTGCCGGATTGGTTAGAAAATTTTCAAAACCCTGATTTCCCTTTTTATTTCGCTGAGTATGCAGGCGCTTTTGCAAAACGTTTTCCTTATCTGCAGTTATACACACCGATCAACGAAATATTTATTGCCGCAATGTTCTCTGCGCAGTATGGTTGGTGGAACGAAAGACTGAAATCGGATTATACATTTATAACGGCTTTGAAACATTTATGTAAAGCGAATGTGCTTGCGATGCATGCAATTTTGGAAGTGCAGCCAAACGCATCATTTATACAAAGTGAATCTTCGGAATATTTTCATGCAACAGATCCTTTGGCTGTTCCGCTCGCACGATTTTTAAATCAAAAAAGATTTCTTTCACTTGATCTTACTTACGGTTATCCGCTAAATGTAAGCATGTATGAATATTTATTGCAACATGGGTTTACAAAAAAAGATTACTCATGGTTCATAGAAAACCAGGTGAAGGCGAGATGTGTAATGGGTAATGATTATTATGTAACAAATGAACACCTGGTGCATCCGGATGGTTCAACGCAAGCCTCGGGGGAAATATTCGGTTACTATGTTATAACGAGACAATACTACAGCCGTTATAAATTGCCCATCATGCATACTGAAACAAATATCAGGATGCCGGCCTGCAAAGAGTGGCTGATAAAGCAGTGGGCAAATGTGCACAGACTGAAATACGACGGTGTACCTATTGTTGGTTTTACGTGGTATAGTCTTTTACACCAGGTTGACTGGGATTCCGCATTGCGCAATGATGCAGGCAATGTGAACGAATTGGGACTTTATGATCTGAACAGGGAAATTATGCCGGTTGGAATTGCTTATAAAAATCTTATTGCCCAATGGGGGGGTATTATTGAAGAGGAAAGTTACGGACTTGTGTTTCACAATTGGTAAGCGAAACAAATTCATTTGTATCACTTTCTTAAAAAGCAATATGGGAAATGATGAACAAGATTCATTGTTTCCCATATTCCTTATAGCGGTTCATTCTTTAAAATGAGACCACCGCAAAACATTATTCAAAATTTAGCGATACCATTTCACTTTTTCTTTGATCATATTTGCAGTGAACATTGAAAAAAGAGAATGTGGATCTATTCTTTTTTCACCATCGTTGCTATCGGGTTTTTCTGTAAACTGAACATCCTCGTATGAGACGGTTCTGCATTTTTTGCCCATTACGTTTATACGCTTCAAAAGCTTTTTCGTGTAGTAAAATTTGGGAGTGTTCATGTATTTGCCTATTGTGTTTTAAATAATATAATTTCTGCTTTGATGTTCAAAGAAACCGGTTAGCATAGTGCTCTTAAAGGATAAAGTTGTGAAGAGCATTAAAGATACATTAAAATACAGTTGCAGTAATCATGCCCGCAAAAAATATTCTTATTCAACCTGAATTTGTTTATTCACATGTTTCTTTTCTTCAACATGGGGAAGTATTGATGAAGAAGTGTGAAATATTTTTCACAATAATGTCAATAGAGCGTATCAAAAAAGTTAGGGATACTCCTCCTTAGGTCCACCCGCACTTTCTGAATTTTCCTCCTTGAAATAAATTATTTCATAAAACATATTACATTCGTCTTTCTTATACAATTGATGAAAGGTCATTCCTGATTAAACCAAAGAAAATATTTCAGCCATGCAGATTTGGAAAGATTACCAGCAAAAAAATAAGGACAGGTTTTTAAATGAATTGCTTGAATTATTACGTATTCCAAGTGTAAGTGCCCGTAGCGAACACAAAAATGATATGCAACGTTGCGCCGAGGCAGTGAAACAAAAATTATTAGAAGCAGGCGCAGACAAAGCAGAGGTTTATGCAACAAAAGGTCATCCTGTTATTTACGGAGAGAAGATCATTGATCCTGTAAAACCAACAGTTCTTGTGTATGGACATTACGATGTTCAACCGGCCGATCCGTTGGAGTTGTGGCGCAGCGGACCTTTTGACCCTGTTATAAAAGATGGAAAAATTTTTGCCCGCGGTGCTTGCGATGACAAAGGGCAATTTTATATGCATGTGAAAGCTTTGGAAACTTTAGTGCAAACAAATTCGCTTCCGGTAAATATTAAATTCATTATTGAAGGTGAAGAAGAGATTGGCTCGGCTCATCTTGCTGAATTTGTAAAAGAAAATAAAGGATTGCTGAAAGCGGATGTAGTTCTTATCAGTGACACTGCGATGATAAGCATGGATGCACCGAGCATTGATGTAGGCGTTCGCGGATTAATTTATATTGAAATTGAAGTAACGGGTGCAAACAGAGATTTACACAGTGGAACTTATGGCGGCGGGGTCGCAAACCCCATCACTACTCTTGCGCATATGATTGCAAGTTTGCATGATGAAAATAATCACATTACTATTCCGCATTTTTATGATGATGTGGCAGAGGCAACTCCTGATGAAAGGGCACAACTTGCAAAAGCACCGTTTGATGAAGAAGAATA
>Ga0207657_10007406_pt1 | contig 11252 bp, 10 predicted proteins | sample KBSC33metaG_FD_184316 | JGI IMG/M metagenome (GOLD analysis project Ga0207657, IMG submission 184316) | Corn rhizosphere microbial communities from Kellogg Biological Station, Michigan, USA - KBS C3-3 metaG (SPAdes) (version 2) | ecosystem: Host-associated > Plants > Roots > Rhizosphere > Soil ... | reverse complement strand
GGGGCAGTGTCGACCAGGCCCTCTTCGAGGTCGCGACCATCACCTTGCCGGAGGACGGCGCGGCCGCGCCGATCCTCCCGGTGGACCGCCGGCCCACCGACGCCGAGTGGGCGCAGCTGCAGCAGGCGCTCCCCGACCAGCCGCTCCACCTCGGTCTGGTGCTCGTGGGCGACCGCGAGCGCGGCGGCTGGTGGGGGCCCGGGCGTCCGGTCACGTGGAGCGATGCCGTCGCCGCGGTGCGCGACCTCGCCGCCTCGCTCGGGCTGGCCGTCGACGTCCGTGCGGCGCAACGCGCGCCCTGGCACCCCGGTCGGTGTGCCGCGATCACCCTCACGCAGCAGGACGGGGCCGCCCTCGTGGGACACGCGGGCGAGTTGCACCCGCGGGTGTGCACGGCCTTCGGGCTGCCACCGCGGACCGCGGCCGCGGAGGTCGACCTCACCGTGCTGCTCGAGCACGCGGTCGCGGTCGTGCGCGCGCCCGGCCTGTCGTCCTTCCCGGTCGCGAAGGAGGACGTCGCCCTCGTCGTCGACGTCGACCTCCCCGCGGAGACCCTCGCCCGGACGCTCCGCGAGGGCGCGGGGGAGCTGTGCGAGTCGGTGCGGCTCTTCGACGTCTACACCGGGGAGCAGATCGGCGCCGGCCGCAAGTCTCTGGCGTTCGCGCTGCGGTTCCGAGCACCCGACCGCACCCTGACCGAGGCGGAGACGGCCGTCGCCCGCGACGCAGCCGTGGCCCTCGCGGCGGAGCGCCACGGCGCCCAGCAGCGCACCTGACCTCAGGACCGCCGCGCGTCGCTCAGCTCCGCCGTCACCACCAGGGCCTGGGGAAGCCGGTTGCCGGAGGCGTCGTACCGGATGCCGACCAGGACCAGCCGACCCGGCCGGCGCGCGGTGAACAACGGGTCGTTCCCGAGGGTGTCCTCGCGCGTCAGGGCCGAGCGCGTGACCCGGTACGTCATCGTGCCCGCGTCGGTCTGGATCGAGACCGTGCCTCCCACGACCAGCCGGGGGAGTGCGGCGAAGGCGCTGTCCCGGTCGGTGCGCACCCGGCCCAGGACGTAGACCGTGTCGGTGCCCGGGCTCCCCGGTGACCCGCGTGGCTCCCACCGGGCGACCTCGGCGTCCGAGGAGGCATCGAGGGTCGTCACCGCACTGTCGAACCCGGTGTCGAGGAGGGTGCCGGAGGTGATCCGGCGCGGAGCGGCCGGCCGCACGGACGGCACCGACGTCGGGGCCGACGTGTCCGGCGCGGCAGGCGAGCTCTCGCCGGTCGGGGTCGCCGACGGGGAGACCGACGGGGAGACTGGCGGGATCGGCAGGTCGGAGGTGCGCTCGACCGGCGTCGCGGCCGCGTCGTGGAACATGCGGTGGGCGGTGAGGTACGACGCCGGGACGAGCGCCACGACCAGCGCGACGGCCAGGGACCACCGGGGCACGGCGTGCCTGCGAGCGCCTGGTGTGCGCTCCGCGCGGTGGCTGCCTGCCAACGTCCCGTCCCGTGATCGATGGCTCCTGGTGGGGCGGAGTCTAGTGTGGAGAAGGACGCCGGGCAGCCCTGGGCAGCGCGTCGCGCAATCATGCATAGTTCTGTATAGTCATGCACATGAGTCCGTTCAGCGTCGCCGTCGCCGGAGCCAGCGGGTACGCCGGTGGCGAGCTGCTGCGCCTGCTGCTCGGGCACGGCGACGTCCAGATCGGCGCGCTGACCGGGTCGTCCAGTGCCGGTCAGGCGCTCGGCTCCCTGCAGCCGCACCTGGTCCCGCTCGCGGACCGGATCGTGGAGGAGACGACGCCACAGGTGCTCGCCGGCCACGAGGTCGTGTTCCTGGCGCTCCCGCACGGGGAGTCGGCCCGGTACGCCGAGGAGCTGGCCGACGAGACGCTGGTCGTCGACTGCGGTGCCGACTTCCGGCTCAGCGACGCCTCGGCATGGCGGAGGTTCTACGGTTCGGACCACGCCGGCACCTGGCCGTACGGGCTTCCCGAGCTGCCCGGGCAGCGCGCCCTGCTCCAGGGTGCTCGGCGGATTGCCGTGCCGGGCTGCTACCCGACCGTCTCCACCCTCGCGCTCGCTCCTGCGGTGGCAGCCGGCCTGGTGGATCCGGGCGACCTGGTGGTGGTGGCCGCCTCCGGGACGAGCGGCGCCGGCAAGGCCGCCAAGTCTCACCTGCTGGGCAGCGAGGTGATGGGCGGTGTCTCGGCGTACGGCGTGGGCGGGACCCACCGGCACACCCCCGAGATCGTGCAGAACCTGGCCGGGCTCACCGAGCGTGACGTCCGCGTCAGTTTCACGCCCCTGCTGGTCCCGATGCCGCGGGGGATCCTCGCGACCTGCACCGGCCACGTGGTTCCCGGCGTGAGCGCGGAGGACGTGAGGGCGGCGTACGAGAAGGCTTTCGCCGACGAGCCGTTCGTGCACCTGCTGCCCGAGGGCCGCTGGCCGAGCACCAAGGCGGTCCTCGGCTCCAACAGCGTGCACCTGCAGGTCGCCCTGGACGCGACAGCCGGCCGGATGGTCGCTGTCGGGGCGGTCGACAACCTGGCGAAGGGCACTGCAGGAGCCGCGGTCCAGTGCATGAACCTGGCGCTCGGGCTGCCGGAGAGCACGGGCCTCACCTCGGTCGGGATGGCCCCGTGAGTGACCCCGTGCATGACCCCGTGAATGACCCCGGGAACGACCCCGTGGGCCGGGCGGGGAGCAGCTACGCGCTGCACCGCTACCCCGAGAAGCTTGTCGTGGCAGGCCTGCCGGCGGGGGCGGAGGTGCCCGCGTGGGCGGAGTCGGCCTCGCTGTTCGCCGTGATCGCGACGGCGGCCGAGACGACCATCGTGTGCGCCGGCAGGTCGGTGCCCAGGAAGGTGCGGCAGGAGGGCCCGTTCACCGCGTTCGCAGTCGAGGGTCCCCTCGACCTCGCGCTGACCGGGGTGCTGCACACGCTCCTCGGGCCGTTGGCGGAGGCAGGGATCAGCGTGTTCACCGTCTCGACGTACCTCACCGACTGGATCCTGGTGCCGACGGGCAGGGCCGATGCCGCGGAGGCGGAGTGGCGACGACGGGGTCACACCGTCTCCGTCGCCCCCGTCGCCGCACCCAGGAAGAGCTGATCCGATGTCCGTCACCCATCCCGCCGGCTTCCTCGCGTCCGGCGTCGCCGCCGGCCTGAAGTCGAGCGGAGCCACCGACCTGGCCCTCGTCGTCAACCAGGGCCCGACCTTCGACTCGGCGAGCGTCTTCACCGCGAACCGGTGCAAGGCCAACCCCGTGCTGTGGAGCCAGGAGGTCGTCAAGGACGGCACCGTCCGCGCCGTGGTCCTCAACTCCGGTGGTGCGAACTGCTACACCGGGCCCGAGGGCTTCCAGACCACCCACGCGGTGGCGGAGCGGGTCGCCGCCGGCCTCCGGATCGGCGCGATCGACGTGGTGGTGTGCTCGACCGGGCTGATCGGGCTGACCAACCCGCGGCAGAACCTGCTCGACGGCGTCGACGCCGCCCTCGGCACGCTCGGCCCGTACGGCGAGGACGCCGCGCGCGCGATCATGACCACCGACACCGTGCCCAAGCAGGTCGTCGTCGAGGGAGCCGGCTGGAGCATCGGTGGGATGGCGAAGGGCGCCGGCATGCTCGCACCGCAGCTCGCGACGATGCTGGTCGTCCTCACCACGGACGCGATCGTGCCCGCCGGCGACCTCGACCGCGCCCTACGTCAGGCGACTCGGGTCAGCTTCGACCGGCTCGACTCCGACGGATGCATGTCCACCAACGACACGGTGACGCTGCTGGCCAGCGGCGCCAGCGCCATCACACCGACGCTCGACGACTTCACCCATGCCCTCACCCAGGCGTGCACCGAGCTGGCCATGCAGCTGCTGCGCGACGCCGAGGGTGCCGAGCACGACATCGCGATCACGGTGCTCAACGCGGCCACCGAGCAGGACGCGGTCGACGTCGCGCGCAGCGTCGCGCGCAGCAACCTGTTCAAGGCCGCGGTGTTCGGCCAGGACCCCAACTGGGGCCGGGTCCTGGCCAGCATCGGCACCACGACGGCCGCGTTCGACCCCGCCGACCTCGACGTCGCGATGAACGGCGTCTGGGTGTGCCGGAAGTCCACGCCTGCGGAGGATCCCGCCGCCGTCGATCTGAGTGGTCGCGAGGTCACCGTGACCATCGACCTGAAGACCGGTCCGGAGCGGGCCACCGTCTGGACCAACGACCTGACCCACGCGTACGTCCACGAGAACAGCGCGTACTCCTCGTGAACATCGAGACGGTCCACCACGATCCCGGCAAGCCGGACCCCGACAAGGCGCGGGTGCTGGCCGCGGCGCTGCCTTGGCTGAAGCGCTACCACGGTCGGGTCGTGGTGGTGAAGTACGGCGGGAACGCGATGACCGACGACTCCCTCAAGCGGGCCTTCGCCGAGGACATCGCCTTCCTCCGGTTCGCGGGCTTCAAGCCGGTCGTCGTCCACGGCGGCGGACCGCAGATCTCCCGGATGCTCGACCGGCTCGGCATCGCCTCGGAGTTCCGGGGTGGCCTGCGGGTGACGACGCCCGAGGCGATGGACGTGGTGCGGATGGTGCTGGTCGGCCAGGTGCAGCGCGAGCTGGTCGGCCTGATCAACGAGCACGGGCCGCTCGCGGTCGGCCTGTCCGGCGAGGACGCAGGACTGTTCACCGCCGAGGCGACGAACACGATCGTCGACGGTGAGGAGGTCGACCTCGGTCTCGTCGGGGAGGTGGTGCACGTGCGGCCCGAGTCCGTGCTCGACCTGATCGAGGCCGGCCGCATCCCGGTCGTCTCCAGCGTTGCGCCGGACACGAGCGGGGTGGCGTACAACGTCAACGCCGACTCGGCCGCAGCCGCGCTGGCGGTGGCGCTCGGTGCGGAGAAGCTGCTCGTCCTCACCGACGTGGAGGGGCTCTACCTGGAGTGGCCGAACCCGCAGGACGTGATCGGCGAGATCAGCCCGGAGGCGCTCACCGAGATCCTGCCGACGCTGTCGGCCGGGATGATCCCCAAGATGGCGGCCTGCCTGCAGGCGGTGCAGGGCGGCGTTGCCCGGGCGACGGTCGTCGACGGTCGCGAGGCCCATGCCGTGCTGCTGGAGCTGTTCACCGACGAGGGAGTCGGCACGCAGGTCCTGCCCGGCGTGGAGACCAAGACCCGGCGAGCCCGGGAGGCCCAGAAGTCCCGGCAGAAGCAGGAGGATGCGTCGTGAGCCAGCAGCAGTACCGCGAACGGTACGCCGGTGCCTTGATGAACACCTTCGGGGCGCCGAAGCTGGTCCTCGCGCGCGGGGAGGGCGCCCACGTCTGGGACGTCGACGGCACGGAGTACGTCGACCTGCTCGGCGGGATCGCCGTCAACGCGCTGGGCCACGGCCACCCGGCACTGGTCGCTGCTGTGACCCGACAACTGCAGACGCTCGGCCACATCTCGAACTTCTTCACCAGTGCGCCGCAGGTCGAGCTCGCCGAGCGGCTCGTGGCGCTGGTCGGCACCCCGGGCAAGGTCTTCCTGACCAACTCCGGCACCGAGGCGAACGAGACCGCGTTCAAGCTCTCCCGGCGCACCGGCCGCACTCACCTGGTCGCCGCCGAGGGTTCGTTCCACGGGCGCACCATGGGGGCGCTCGCGCTGACCGCGAAGGCGGCGTACCGCGAGCCGTTCGAGCCGCTGCCCGGCGAGGTCACGTTCGTCCCGTACGGCGACGCGGACGCCCTCTCCGCCGCCGTGACCGACGAGACTGCCGCGGTGGTCCTCGAGCCGGTGCAGGGGGAGGCCGGGGTCGTGGTGCCGCCGCGGGGGTACCTCGCCCGGGCCCGCGACATCACCCGCGACCGGGGGGCGCTGCTGTGGCTCGACGAGGTGCAGACGGGCAGCGGCCGGACCGGCGCGTGGTTCGCCCACCAGAACCCCGAGCTCTGTGACCCGCTGCCGGAGCCGGCCGACGTGGTCACCTTGGCGAAGGGGCTGGCCGGGGGCTTCCCGATCGGCGCGTGCCTCGCGCTCGGAGACGCCGCGGACCTCCTGCAGCCGGGCAACCACGGCACCACCTTCGGCGGCAACCCCGTCGCCTGCGCCGCGGCGCTCGCGGTGATCGACACGCTCGAGGCCGACGGCCTCCTCGAGCGCAGCCGTGCCCTCGGCCTGCGCATCCGGCAGGCGCTCGAGCAGGACCCGCGCGTGGCGGAGACCACGGGCGGCGGACTGCTCGTGGGCGTGGTGCTCCACGACCCGGGCGCCGTCCGGTTCGCCGAGGCCGCCCTGGCCGCCGGCTTCATCGTCAACGCCGCCACCGACAGGCGGGTCCGGCTGGCGCCCCCACTGGTGCTGACCGATGCCGACGCCGACGACTTCCTGGCCGCCTTCCCGACCCTCCTGGACGAGGTGCTGTGATGACCCGCCACTTCCTGCGCGACGACGACCTGACGCCCGACGAGCAGGCCGACGTGCTCGACCTCGCCGCGACCCTGAAGGCGGCACCGTACGACGCCCAGCCCCTGGCCGGGCCGCGGACGGTGGCGATCGTCTTCGACAAGCCGACCCTGCGCACACAGGCGTCGTTCGTCGCCGGGGTCGCCGAGCTCGGGGGGTTCCCGATGGTGGTCGACGGCAACCTCGCGCAGATCGGCACACGGGAGTCGATCGCCGACGTCGCCCGGGTGCTCGGACGACAGGCCTCGGTGGTCGTCTGGCGCACCTACGACCAGAGCCGGATCGAGGAGATGGCCACCCACGCCGGCGTACCGGTGGTCAACGCGCTGACCGACCAGTTCCACCCCTGCCAGACGCTCGCCGACCTGCTCACCATCCGCGAGCACAAGGGCAGGACGGCCGGCCTCACGATGACCTTCCTGGGCGACGCCGCGAGCAACATGAGCCACTCCTACCTGCTCGCGGGTGCCACCGCCGGGATGCACGTGCGGGTGAGCGGGCCGGACCGCTACCGCCCCGACCCGGTCGTCCTGGCGAAGGCGCAGGAGATCGCGTCGACCACCGGGGGCTCCGCCGACGTGGTCGCCGACGCCGACGAGGCGGCCGCCGGCGCGGACGTCCTCGTCACCGACACCTGGGTCTCGATGGGCAAGGAGCGGGAGTCCGACGACCGCGCCGAGGTGTTCGCACCGTGGCAGCTCGACGAGCGCCTGGTCGACCTCGGGTCCGACCCGATCGTGCTGCACTGCCTGCCGGCGTATCGCGGCAAGGAGATCACCGCCGAGGTCCTCGACGGACCACGCAGCGTCGTCTGGGACGAGGCCGAGAACCGCCGGCACGCCCAGAAGGCGATCCTGACCTGGTTGCTGCGATGACGCGCACCCGCCAGCCGCTGATCCCGCTCACCAAGGGGGCCCGCCAGCAGCAGATCGTCGAGCTGCTGGCCACCACCGAGGTTCGCTCGCAGGCCGAGCTCGCCGACCTGCTGCAGGCGGCCGGCGTCACCGTCACCCAGGCGACACTCTCCCGCGACCTCGTGGAGCTGGACGCCGTCAAGGTGCGCGCACCGTCCGGCCAGCTCGTGTACGCCGTGCCGGGGGAGGGCGGCGACCGCCGACCGGTGCTCGCCCACGAGTCGGCCGCCTCCGAGGCTCGGCTCGCCCGACTGGCGGGCGAGCTCCTCGTCTCCGCCGAGGCCTCGGCGAACCTCGTCGTCCTCAGGACGCCCCCGGGCGCCGCCCAGTTCCTCGCCTCCGCCCTGGACAAGGCCGAGCTGGGCACGGTGCTCGGCACGATCGCCGGCGACGACACCGTCCTGGTGATCTCCCGTGAGCCCCGAGGTGGCGACGCGCTCGCCCAGCGCCTGCTCGCCCTGGCCAACGGACCCGACCCAAGCCCGTTGTAAAGCGGTGTTATTGCGTGTGAACACGCCCCCTGCAGACCTCCACCGACCACAGCGCCGCAGCAGATCGGACCGAAGGACCTCTCGATGACCGACACCCCTGGCACCACCAACACCGGCAAGCTCTGGGGCGGCCGATTCGCGGGTGGTCCGAGCCCTGAGCTCGAGGCCCTGTCGCGCAGCACCCACTTCGACTGGCGACTGGTGCCCTACGACCTGTCCGGGTCCCGGGCGCACGCACGCGCCCTGCACGCCGCCGGACTGCTCACCGACGACGACCTCACCGAGCTGCACCGCGGGCTCGACATGCTCGGGCAGCGGTACGCCGCCGGCACCCTGCACCCCGAACCCACCGACGAGGACGTGCACGGCGCGCTGGAACGGCTGCTCCTCGACGAGGTGGGTCCCGACGTGGGCGGCAAGCTGCGCGCGGGACGCAGCCGCAACGACCAGATCGCCACGCTGTTCAAGGTCTTCCTGCGCGACCACGCCCGGGTGATCGCCGGTCAGGTGCTCGGCCTGGCCGACGCACTCGCCACCCAGGCCGAGGTCCACCTCGGAGCGATCATGCCCGGTCGCACCCACCTCCAGCACGCCCAGCCGGTGCTGCTCTCGCACCACCTGCTGGCCCACGCCTGGCCACTGCTGCGCGACGTGCAGCGGCTGCGCGACTGGGACGCCCGTCTGGCCGCCGACTCGCCGTACGGCTCGGGTGCCCTGGCCGGCTCCAGCCTGGACCTCGACCCCGAGCAGGTAGCCCGCGACCTCGGGTTCACCGGGTCGACCGCCAACTCCATCGACGGCACCGCGGCCCGCGACTTCGTGGCCGAGTTCGCCTTCGTCACCGCGATGATCGGGGTCGACGTCAGCCGGATCGCCGAGGAGATCATCGTGTGGGCGACCCGCGAGTTCGGGTTCGTGTCCCTCGACGACGCCTTCTCGACGGGGTCGAGCATCATGCCGCAGAAGAAGAACCCGGACATCTCCGAGCTGGCCCGCGGCAAGGCCGGACGTCTGATCGGCAACCTCACCGGCCTGCTCGCCACCCTCAAGGGACTCCCGCTCGCCTACAACCGCGACCTGCAGGAGGACAAGGAGCCGGTCTTCGACTCCGTCGACACCCTCGAGGTGCTGCTCCCGGCGTTCACGGGGCAGGTCGCCACCCTCACCTTCGACACCGAGCGGATGGCCGAGCTCGCGCCGCAGGGGTTCTCGCTCGCCACGGACGTGGCGGAGTGGCTCGTGCGCGACGGAGTGCCCTTCCGGGTGGCCCACGAGCTGGCCGGCGCGTGCGTACGGCGTTGCGAGGAGCTCGGCGTGGAGCTGTCCGACCTCACCGACGAGCAGCTCTCCGAGGTCCACCCGCGTCTGACGCCCGCTGTTCGTCAGGTACTGACGGTCGAGGGATCGGTGGCCTCCCGACGAGGCCGCGGCGGCACCGCCCCCGACCGGGTCCGCGAACAGCTCATCGAGCTCCGCACCGTCGCCACCTCGTTGAGTTGGGAGTAGGTACCCGCCGAGTCGGGGGTGAGTTCCCGGCATACTGGCCGGCATGCCCCCGGGGACGGACAGTGGCGCCGAAGACCTGCTCGGTGTCCTTGCCCTCCCGATCCTCCAGGTCGCCCCACGGCTCCTCGGCTCGGTGCTCCGCCACGGCGGCGTCGCGGTCCGGCTGACCGAGGTGGAGGCGTACGACGGCGCCAACGACCCCGGCTCCCACGCCTTCCGCGGCCCGACGCCGCGCAACCGGGTGATGTTCGGGCCCGCCGGCCACCTCTACGTCTACTTCACCTACGGGATGCACCACTGCGCCAACATCGTGTGCGGTCCGGAGGGCACTGCGAGCGCGGTGCTGATGCGGGCCGGTGAGATCGTCGAGGGGCTCGACCGGGCACGGGCGCGCCGCGGCCGACACCCGGACCGCGACCTCGCCCGCGGTCCTGCCCGGCTGTGCAGCGCCCTGGGCCTCGACCTGACCCACAACGGCCTCGACCTGAGCACCGGGGCACTGACCCTGGGTCCCCCCCTCGACACGACCCGCATCTCCACCGGGCCGCGGGTCGGGCTCCGGCACGCGGCCGACCGTCCGTGGCGTTTCTGGCTGACCGACGCCCCGACGGTGAGCCGCTACGTGGCCGCCAAACCACGCCCGCGGACCCGGTGACAGTCGAACTAGAACGAGTTACAGTTTCGTCCATGACGCTGCCCGCATCGATCACCCCTGCGCTCCTGGAGAAGCTGACCGGCATGGTGGTGTCCACCAGCGGCCGGACCGTCCCGGTCGTCGAGGTCTACACCGGCGAGAGCTTCGTGGAGCTGCCGCAGTCCAGCCCCGAGGACGTGGTCACGGCGTACGCCGAGGCGCGCAAGTCGCAGGCCGCCTGGGCGTCTTGGTCGCTGAAGCGACGCATCGAGGTCATGAAGCGCTTCCACGAGCTGCTGCTGCAGCGCAGCCTCGTCGTGACCGACCTGATGCAGGCCGAGACCGGCAAGGCGCGGCGGATGTCGTTCGAGGAGACCTGTGACGTGGTGATGACCACGAGCCACTACATCAAGGCGGCGCCGCGGATCCTCAAGGACCGCAGGCACGGGGGAGTGGTGCCGCTGGTCTCCAGCTCCACCGAGGTGCGCGTGCCGAAGGGTGTGGTCGGGCTGATCTCGCCGTGGAACTTCCCGTTCGCGACCAGCCTGTCCGACGCGATGCCGGCCCTGATCGCGGGCAACGGGATCGTGCTCAAGCCCGACAACAAGTCCACGCTCAACGTCGCGTACGGCGTGACGCTGCTCCACGAAGCCGGCCTGCCCCCGGGCCTCGTCCAGATCGTCTGCGGCGAAGGGCCCGACATCGGGCCGACGATCGTGGAGAACGCCGACTACGTCATGTTCACCGGATCGACCGCGACCGGACGGGTGATCGGCTCGCTGGCCGGCCAGAACCTCATCGGCTGCACGCTCGAGCTCGGTGGGAAGAACCCGCTGATCGTGCTCGAGGACGCCGACCTCGACGAGGCGATCCCGGGCGCGATCATGGCGGCCTTCCTCAACGCGGGGCAGGCCTGCATGCACATCGAGCGGATCTACGTGCCGGAGAGCCGGCGCGAGGAGTTCACCCGGCGCTTCGTCCAGGCGGCCCAGGAGATCGAGCTGGGTGCGACGTACGACTTCGGCCCGGCGATGGGTTCCCTCGTGTCGGTCGCCCAGCGCGAACGCGTCGAGTCCCACGTCGACGACGCCATCGCCAAGGGCGCGACCGTTCTCACCGGCGGCAAGGCGCGTCCCGACCTGGGGCCGGCGTTCTTCGAGCCGACCGTGCTGACCGACGTGACCCCGGACATGATCCACGCGACGACCGAGACCTTCGGACCGGTGACGACGATCTACGGCTACACGAGCGTGGACGACGCCGCG
>Ga0207657_10007400_pt1 | contig 11256 bp, 14 predicted proteins | sample KBSC33metaG_FD_184316 | JGI IMG/M metagenome (GOLD analysis project Ga0207657, IMG submission 184316) | Corn rhizosphere microbial communities from Kellogg Biological Station, Michigan, USA - KBS C3-3 metaG (SPAdes) (version 2) | ecosystem: Host-associated > Plants > Roots > Rhizosphere > Soil ... | reverse complement strand
CCCGCGCCGCCGCCCAAGCCTTCGGACGACGAACTGCTCGACGAAGCGCTGGACGAGACCTTTCCGGCCAGCGACCCGATCGAGCCGCCGCGGCCCGAGAAGCTGCCGCCCGCGCACGCCCCGGGCAGCGACGTGCGCAACCGGTGAGCGGCACCCCGCTGACGCTGGCCCTGCTGGACGGCCACGCGCTGTTCACGGCGCTCGACCTGGCCGGCACCTTCGCCTTCGCCCTCAGCGGCGCCGTGGCGGCGCGCGAGCGCGGACTGGACTGGTTCGGCGTGCTGGTGGTCGCCTTCACCGTGGCCTGCGGCGGCGGCGTGCTGCGCGACCTGTGCATCGGCGCGATCCCGCCGGCCGGCCTGGCCGACTGGCGCTACCTGGTCACCGCTGTCGCGGCGGCCGTGCTGACGATGGCCTCGCACCGCCTGGTGGAGCGCCTGGCGCATCCGGTGGTGCTGTTCGACACGCTGGGCCTGGGCCTGTTCGCCGTCACCGGTGCGCAGAAGGCGCTGCTGTTCGGCTCGAACGGCGAGGTGGCGGTGCTGATGGGCATGGTCACGGCCGTCGGCGGTGGCGTCGCGCGCGACGTCCTGCTCAATCGCGTGCCGGTGATCCTGCAGCGCGAGATCTACGCCTCGGCCGCGCTGGTGGGCGCCGCAGTGGCCACCGCGGGCGCCCTGATGGGGCTGGCATCGCCCGCGCTGACGTGGTGTGCGGTCGCCGTGTGCTTCGCGCTGCGCCTGCTGTCGCTGCGCTACCGCTGGCACCTGCCCCGCTTCAAGCGCAAGGTGCGGGCCGACGCGGGCGACTCGCTGGGCGAGTAGTCCGGCTCCGGCAAGGTCATCGGGCGCGGGACAGAATCGCGCCTCGACTCGACTGGAGGCTTGCCCGATGACCGATCTGTCCGACTTCGCGATCAACAGCAAGTGGCCCGCGGCCCACCCCGACCGCCTGCAGCTGTACTCGCTGCCCACGCCCAACGGCGTCAAGGTGTCGATCGCGCTGGAGGAGACCGGCCTGCCCTACGAGCCGCACCTGGTGCGCTTCGAAGCCAACGAGCAGACGTCGCCCGAGTTCCTGTCGTTGAACCCGAACGGCAAGATCCCGGCCATCATCGACCCGAACGGTCCCGGCGGAAGGCCGCTGGCGCTGTTCGAATCGGGCGCGATCCTGGTCTACATCGCCGGCAAGACGGGCCAGCTGATGCCCTCCGACGATGCCCGGCGCTACGAGACGCTGCAGTGGGTGATGTTCCAGATGGGCGGCATCGGCCCGATGTTCGGCCAGGTCGGCTTCTTCCACAAGTTCGCCGGCAAGGACTACGAGGACAAGCGCCCGCGCGACCGCTACGCCGCCGAATCGCGCCGCCTGCTGGCCGTGCTGGACAAGCACCTGGCCGGGCGTGAGTGGATCATGGGCGACGACTACACGATCGCCGACATCGCCAGCTTCCCGTGGATCAACAATCTCGTGGGCTTCTACGGCGCGCGCGAGCTGGTGGGCTTCGACGATTTCGGCAACGTCAAGCGCGTGCTCGCGGCCTTCCTCGAACGGCCGGCGGTGGTGCGCGGCCTGAGCATCCCCAGGCGGCCGGCCTGATCAGCGCGGCGCGCGCTCGAACTGCCAGCTGCTGGCGCCGCGCTCGAAGCCCAGCGATTCGTAGATGCCGACGGCGACGTCGGCCGGGTCGGCCAGCATCGCCAGCGTCTGCAGGCCCATCGTCTCGAAGCCGTGGCGACAGGCCGCGTGCACGAGGGCCGTGCACAGGCCGCGCCGGCGCCAGGCCGGATGCGTCGCGACGAACTGGAAGCGGCCCGGACCGCTGCCGCACGGGTCGCGAAACAGGCCGCAGGAGGCCACCAGCACCGGCCGGCGCGGGCCCGGCGCGACCAGTCCGAACCATTGCCCCAACCCGGCCCGCTGCATGGCCGCGTAACGTTGCATCTGGCGCTGCGCGAACGCGCGATAGTCGGCCGGCTCGAAGCGGGCGTCGGCGCAGGCCACCTGCTTGTCGACCACCGCCGCACCGTCGCGTGCGAGATCCAGCACGCGAAATTCGATGCCCTGCGGCGGCGACAGCCGCGGCGCGAGGAGCTGGTCGCGCACGAGCGTCAGGGCGCTGGTCTCGCCGAGCTCGAAACCCGCGGCCGCGAACTCGGGCGGCAACGCGAGGCGCCCTGGCGCATCGACGCCGAACGCGCGGTGGCGCGAAGCCGGCTGGCGCGACACGATTTCCTCGTCGAACAGCGCCATCCAGCGCTCGAGGTCGCCCGGCCCCGGCGCGTGACGGAACAGCAGGAAGTTGCCCCACCAATAGCCCGGGTTCGTGGGAGTCAGCACGAGCAGGTGGTCGGCGCGGTCGATGACCTGGCCGTCGAAGCGAGCGAAGATCAGTTCGGTGCGCCAACCCAGCGACAGGTCGTCCTCGAAACGGTCTGCGCTCATCGCTCCGTCGTGCAAGTCGCTCGAGGATCCGCTTGACTCACCCCGGCCGCCCGTCGAGCCCGAAGCGCAGGTGCATCTGCAGGTCGTCGCGCGACTGGCCATGCAGGCGCACGGCGTCCGCCTCGCGCGCAAACACGACGAAGCCGAGCGACTCGTAGAGCGCGATCGCCGCGACGTTGGCCGAGTCGACGCTCAGCGTGACCTTGGCGACGCCTGGCGTCGCGCGCGCATGGGCGAGCGCGGCTTCCACCAGGTCCCGGGCAACACCGTGGCCGCGTGCGGACTCGGCCACGTACATGCCCCACAGATTGCACTTGTGCGCCAGCTGCAGCGTGGTCTCGCGCGCCAGCCCGGCGACGCCCACCAGCGCGTCGCCGTCGAACGCCGCGAAGACGCCGTGGCCGGGCCGCTGGGCCAGGCGCTGCTCGAAGTACTCGATCGGCTGATCCTTTTCTTCCTCATGGCTGGCCACGAAGGCCTCGGGCTTGTCGAGCAAAGCGGCCAGGCGCAAGGCCCGGAAGGCGGCGGCGTCGGAAGCGGTCAGTCTGCGGATGTTCATGAGTTTGGGCTACCCTGCGCGATCGGTCGGGATGTCTTTTCAACGAGTCTACCGACCTCCTCTTCGCCCCGCAGCCTTTGGAGATATGCCATGAAGACCCGTGCAGCCGTCGCCTGGAAGGCAGGCGCCCCGCTCAGCATCGAGACCGTCGACCTGGAAGGCCCCAAGGCCGGCGAGGTGCTCGTCGAGATCAAGGCCACCGGCATCTGCCACACCGACCAGTTCACGCTGTCGGGCGCCGATCCCGAGGGCCTGTTCCCGGCCATCCTGGGCCACGAGGGCGCCGGCGTGGTGGTGGACGTCGGCCCCGGCGTGACCACGCTGCGGCGCGACGACCACGTCATCCCGCTGTACACGCCCGAGTGCCGGCAGTGCAAGTTCTGCCTCTCGCGCAAGACCAACCTGTGCCAGCAGATCCGCGCCACGCAGGGGCGCGGCCTGATGCCGGACGCCACCAGCCGCTTCTCGATCGAGGGCCGGCCCATCCTGCACTACATGGGCACGTCCACGTTCAGCAACTACATCGTCGTGCCGGAGATCGCGCTCGCGAAGATCCGGCCCGATGCGCCGTTCGACAAGGTCTGCTACATCGGCTGCGGCGTCACGACGGGCGTGGGCGCGGTGCTGTTCACGGCCAAGGTGGAAGCGGGCGCCAACGTCGTCGTGTTCGGGCTGGGCGGCATCGGCCTGAACGTGATCCAGGGGGCCAGGATGGTGGGCGCCGGCAAGATCATCGGCATCGACATCAACCCGGCGCGAGAGGAGATGGCGCGCCGCTTCGGCATGACCGACTTCATCAACCCGAAGAGCGTTCCCAACGTCGTCGACGCGATCGTGCAGCTGACCGGCGGCGGCGCCGACTACAGCTTCGAGTGCATCGGCAACACCACGACGATGCGCCAGGCGCTCGAGTGCTGTCACAAGGGCTGGGGGCAGAGCGTGATCATCGGCGTGGCCGGTGCCGGCCAGGAAATCTCCACGCGCCCGTTCCAGCTGGTGACCGGCCGCGAGTGGAAGGGCTCGGCCTTCGGCGGCGCGCGCGGGCGCACCGATGTGCCCAAGATCGTCGATTGGTACATGGACGGCAAGATCGCGATCGACCCGCTGATCACGCACACGCTGAAGCTGGAGGACATCAACCGCGGCTTCGAGCTGATGGAGCGCGGCGAGTCCATCCGCTCGGTGGTCGTCTACTGATGGCGGGCATCGAGACCTTGTCCGAGCACGCGGCGTTCGGCGGCGTGCAGGGCTTCTATCGTCACCACTCTGATGCCATCGGGCTGCCCATGCGCTTCGGCGTCTTCCGGCCGCCGCAGGCGATCGCGGGCACGGCGGTGCCGGCGCTGGTCTGGCTGGCCGGTCTCACCTGCACCGAGGAGACCTTCGCGATCAAGGCCGGCGCGCAGCGGGTGGCCGCGCAGCTGGGCCTGATGCTGGTGACGCCGGACACCAGTCCGCGCGACACCGGCGTGGCCGGCGCTGACGCGAGCTGGGACTTCGGCAACGGCGCGGGCTTCTATCTCGACGCCACGCAGGCCCCATGGGCCGAGCGCTGGCGCATGGAGACTCATGTCACGCGCGAACTGCCCGAGTTGCTGGCGGCGCACTTCCCCTGGCGGCGTGACCGCCTGGGCGTGTTCGGCCATTCGATGGGCGGGCACGGCGCATTGACACTGGCGCTGCGCCATCCGGGCGCGTACCGCAGCGTGTCGGCCTTCGCGCCGGTGGCGGCGCCGATGCAGTGCCCCTGGGGCGTCAAGGCATTCACCCACTATCTCGGCGACGACCGCGCCGCCTGGGCGGCCCATGACGCCACCGAACTCGTGAGGTCGGGGGCGCGGGCCCCTGCGCTGTTGATCGACCAGGGCCTGGCAGACAAGTTCCTGGCGGAGCAACTGCATGTGGATCGCTTCGAGGCCGCCTGCCGGGACGCCGGCCAGTCGCTGACACTGCGCCGCCATGCCGGCTATGACCATGGCTACTTCTTCATCGCCAGCTTCATCGAGGATCACCTGCGCTTCCATGCGGATGCGTTGAACGCGGCGTGATGCTGCTGGCGCGGTGACGTTCTTGTCGTCCTGCGCGCAGTCGCAGGATCCACGCGCCGGGTGGCGGCTGCTCGGGGGTGGATTCTGCGACTGCGCTTCGCTCCGCGCAGAATGACGGCTGGGGCGGGCCCCTTGGAACGACGGCTGCCTTGTCGTCGCCCTGCGCCAATCCCCTCCCCTGTCTGACGGCTGGGGCTGGCCCCTCGGAACGACGGCTGCCTTGTCGTCGCCCTGCGCCAATCCCCTCCCCTGTCATCCTGCGCGCAGTCGCAGGATCCACGCGCCGGGTGGCGGCTTTTCGGGGGTGGATTCTGCGACTGCGCTTCGCTCCGCGCAGAATGACGGCGGGGGCGGGCCCCTCGGCCCGACGGCTGCCTGTCGTCGCCCTGCGCCGACCCCCGCCCCTGTCATCCTGCGCGCAGTCGCAGGATCCACGCCCCGGGTGGCGGCTGCTCGGGGGTGGATTCTGCGACTGCGCTTCGCTCCGCGCAGAATGACGGCTGGGGCGGGCCCCCCGGAACGACGGCTGCCTTGTCATCGCCCTGCGCCGATCCCCTCCCCTGTCATCCTGCGCGCAGTCGCAGGATCCACCCTCGCCAAGGCGCATCCCCTGGCCTGGGTTCTGCGACTGCGCTTCGCCCCGCGCAGAATGACCTGGATCGGGGAGTCAGCGCCGGCTGCGTTGGCGCCAACCCACGAGCACCCCGGCCAGCATGAATGCGGCCGACTCGATGAACAAGCGCACCCCGTGGTCGAAGCCGGACCGGGCCGAATCCTCGGCGCCCTTCTCGTCGCGCACGAATTGTTCCCGGGCGCGCTCCTGGTCGGGCGCGGGCGTGAAGCGCATGCGCGCGCCGGTCGGTCCGAGCACGTCGTTGCGCTCGCCCTGGAACAGGTAGGCGACGGTCGCGGCCTGCTCGCTCAGCGCGCTGCGCGCTTCCGGCGACGACGCCGCTTGCTCCCAACCGGCCGCAGGCTCACGCCCGTGCAGTGCGACCGCAGCCATCTTCTCGGCCTGCAGCCGTTGAACCGATTTGACGAGCCTGAGGCTCATCGCCGCATCCGCCACCGGCAGCAGCAGGCCCAGGGCCACCATCAGCGCCGCCCGGCGCGAGAAGCCGTCGCGCACGAGGCGCCGGCAGCCATCGAAGATCACGAGAAGGGCAATGACCAGCAGCGCCTCTTCCGCCGCGAGTTCGAGCCAGCCGATCCATTGAGCCATCAGGGTGCGCCGTTCATTGAAGAAGGCTGATTGTCGGTGGGTTCGGGGCGGGGGCGTCTCTTCCAGGCGGCCGCCCCACCTCGGCAGCTTCTCCGGTGCGACCCTCGATGGCCCCCGTCACGTAGGCGCTGGCCAGCCCGAGGCTCGCGATCCACTGCGATCGCAACCCGTCCCGGCGCTCGGGCTCCGCTCGCAGGATGGCTGCCGGGTGCAGGCAGACCAGCACCGGCGTGCCGTCGGGCCGGGCCAGCCAGCGTCCCGCGTTGGCGTTGACCGCGACTTGTTTGCCCAGCAGGCTGCGCGCTGCCGAGGCACCGAGTGCCACGATGGCCCGTGGACGCACCGCCTCGATCTCGGATTCCAGCCAGTGCAGGCAGGCCTCGGCCTCGCGCTGGCCCGGCGTCCTGTGGATGCGCCGCTTGCCGCGCAACTCGTGGTGGAAGTGCTTGACTGCATTGGTGAGATAAAGCGCCGTGCCGGGCCAGCCCAGTTCGGCGATCGCGCCGCGCAGCAATTGGCCGGCCGGACCCTGGAAAGGCCGTCCCCGCAAGTCCTCGTGGTCGCCGGGCTGTTCGCCAACGATCATCAAGCGGGCCCCCGCTTCGCCCTCGCCGAACACCGTCTGGGTGGCCGCATCCGCGCCAGGGCAATCGCGGCAGCGCGCGGCCTGGCGCGCCAGCGCCTCGAGCGACGTGGAAGCCGTCCGGGCACCGGTGAGGGCGGGCATCGCCGCCCACTGGCCACGCCGGCGCGAGCGCGCGACGCCGCCATCGTCCACCATGCGCTGCTGCCGCCGAGGCGCCTGGACCAGCAGTTCAGGCACCGCGGCCGCCTCCGGCAGGTTCTTCCAGAAGCGCACCGGCATCTCCTTCTTCATCATCGCCACCTTCACGCGAGCGGGATTGAAGATGCTGCGGTAGTAGGCGAGCCACAGTGCCTCGCCGGCATCGGCGGGCGGCGCGTCCTCGCGGCGGGCGCCGGGGCCGAACGCCAGCACGCGACCATCCCATTCGACGCTCGCACGCGGCGTCAGGATCGCCCAGCGCATCGTCGCGAAGCGGCGCGCGAAGAATGGCGCGGCGGCCTCCAGCACGTGATGGGCGGGTTCGAACCAGGCGACGTGCCGGACCGACGCGGCGCTCGCGAGCTGCGATCGCATCACATCGAGCGAGCCGCGGGCGTCGCCATCGACGGCCGTCGGCCCCGGCTCATCGAGCCGCCGGAAACGGACGAACGCGTGCATCTTGTGGATCTCGCGTCGCACCTCGCGCAGCAGGCGCTCGAATTGCAGCCTGTCCTCATGCAGCGGATCGGCCCAGGCCAGCGCATCGTCCGCGATGCGCACTGCCAGCCGGTGGATCAGCGGCAGGCGCCGTGGATCGGCATGCAGGAACACCTCCCGCGCCGCGTCGACGAAGGACCGCGGCAAGGCCATCGCCGACTCGCCCGCCAGCGCGCTCGCGGGGGTTTCATCGGTGGCTTCGAACAAGTCGGCGCTGGCATCGTCGCCGTCCACGCGCCAGCACACCTGCTCGGGCGCCACGCCCTGCGCGCGCAATGCGCGCACGGCGCGTGAGAAGCCTGCCCAGTCGACGACCGAATCGAGACGGATCGCGATCGTCTCGGGCGTCACGGAGCGCCCCCCAGCACGTGCGTCACGCCCGCTCAGTGCCCCGCGACGACCGTGATCAGCCGCACGACCTGGTCCTGCGCGCGACGCAACGCGGCGGGACTGGCGAGGGAGGTCGCGCCGTGCTGCACCGCGCGCAGGCCTGCGACCATCAACAGGGAGACACTCACGGACTGATTGGACAACCACATCGACATCACGACTCCTTCACGGGCACTCGCGCGCCCAGACGATGACAAAGGCAAACAACAGCGACAGGAACACGGTCAGCGCATAGAGCGCGCGGGACGACGCCATGAGCGCCGCCTCAAGCAAACAGATCGGCTTGGTGTCCGCCCGCGGCGATGCCGGCACCCGCGCCGCGCTCGCCCTCGGCGCTGCGGCGAACCTGGCGCCGCAAACGCAGGCGATCGCCCTCCTTGGGCAAGTGATCGGGCAGGGCCACGAACGGCAGCACCTTGGAGACCGGCACGCGCAGCCGGTCGAGGTCGGCACGCCTCACGCTGCGCGCACGGCGGGCCAGCAGCAGGCGTTCGACCGAGCGCACGCCCAGCCCGGGCACGCGCAGCAAGCGCTCCTTGGGGGCTTGGTTGAGGTCGATCGGGAACTGCGCCGGATTGGCGAGTGCCCAGGCGAGCTTCGGATCGACGTCCAGCGACAACATGCCGTCGTCCGTGCAGATCTCGTCCTGCGCGAAGCCATAGAAGCGCATCAGCCAGTCGGCCTGGTAGAGACGGTGCTCGCGCATCAGTGGCGCCGGCCGCGGCGGCAGGGCGTCGGAGGCGTGGGGGATCGGGCTGAACGCCGAGTAATAGACGCGCTTGAGGCGATAGGCGCCGTACAGCGTCGCGCTGGTCTGCAGGATGGTGCGATCGTCCGACGCGTCGGCCCCGACGATCATCTGCGTGCTCTGCCCCGCCGGAGCGAAGCGCGGCGGCGCGGCGGGCCGCGCGGAGGCGGCCGGCATCGAGCGCGGACGCTTCGCGGTGCCGTCCGCGTGGTCATCGGCCTGCAGCTTGATGCGGGCCATCGAGCGCTTGATGGCCGCGCTCTCCTTTTCGGGCGCCAGCGCCTGCAGGGCGTCGGCGGTGGGCAGCTCGATGTTGACGCTCAGCCGGTCGGCGTAGCGCCCCGCCTTCAGGACGAGCTCGTCGCTGGCGTCGGGAATGGTCTTGAGGTGGATGTAGCCGCGGAAGTGGTTCTCCTCGCGCAACCGGCGTGCGACCTCGATCACCTGCTCCATGGTGTAGTCGGGCGAGCGCACGATGCCGGAGCTGAGGAACAGGCCCTCGATGACGTTGCGGCGGTAGAAGTCGAGCGTCAGGCCGACGACCTCGTCGACCGTGAAGCGCGCCCGCTCCACGTTGCTGGATTCGCGGTTGATGCAGTACAGGCAGTCGTAGGTGCACCAGTTGGTGAGCAGCACCTTCAGCAGCGAGATGCAGCGGCCGTCCGGCGCATAGCTGTGGCAGATGCCGGCACCCTCGGTGGACCCCAGGCCCTGGCCGTCGGACGAGTCCCGCTTGGAAGTGCCGCTGGACGCGCAGGAGGCGTCGTACTTGGCCGCATCCGCCAGGATGATGAGTTTGCGCCGCGTGTCCATGACGAACGGAAAGGGGTGTCGACCAGTGATACTGTATGAATCACCAGTCTACGACATCCCCGCGCCATTGCAAGCCCCTGCCAGCAGAGGTGTGTCTCTTTCCACAGCCGCTGCCGCGCAGGGCGCGGTGCCTACTCCGCCTTGAACAGGTGCAGGAACGTCCGGCTCACCGGCAGCACCTCGGAGCGGTGCTTGAAGTAGACGTCGGCGGTCTCGTTGTCGCCGCGCGTCACGTGGCTGATCGCGTTGAGGTTGACGACCACCGAGCGGTGGATCTGCTGGAACCTGGCCGGATCCAGTTGCTCGACCAGGGCCTTCAACGGCGTGCGGATGAAGGCCTCGCCCTGCTTGCCGCCGTCGCCGCGCCAGGCCACGAGCGTGTACTTCTCGTCGGACTTCAGGTAGTCGATGTCGTCGACGGGGATCAGGCGCACCGTCGCGCCGACCGAGGCGCGGATCCAGCGCAGCGGCGCCGCCGCCGGCTCCCTGGGTTGCAGGCTGGCGGCCAGTTGCGCGAGCAAGGCTTCGGAATTGACGACAGGCTGCTGCGTGCGCAGCCGCTCGCGCAGGCGTGCGAGGGTGCCGGTCAGGCGGGCCGCCTGCAAGGGCTTGACGAGGTAGTCGAGCGCCCCCTGCTCGAAGGCCTCGAGGGCGTAATGATCGAAGGCGGTGATGAACACGACGTGCGCGCGGCCGCCGATGCGCTGCGCGACCTCGATGCCCGTCGACCCCGGCATGTGGATGTCGAGAAAGCACACGTCCGGCTTCAGCGCCTCGAACTGCTCGATCGCCTCGAGCCCGTTGCGTGCTTGTGCGACGACCCGCAACTCGGGCCACTGCAGGGCGAGCAGGCCCACGAGCACCTCGCGCAGCAAGGGTTCGTCGTCGGCGATGAGCGCAGTGGGAGCGGCGGGAGTGGTCATGTCTGGGCAGGAAATTCGACTTCGGCAAGGACGCCGTGGGGCAGCACTTCGCTCAGGCGCAGGTCGGCGTCGCCGGCGAAGGCCAGCTGCAGGCGTTCGCGCAGCGTGGACAGGCCCGTTCCGAGGCCGCCGCTGCCCGGCGCGATACCGACGCCGGTATCTCGCACCTGGGCCAGGCAACGCTCGCCGCGCAACTGCACGCTCACGTCGATGCGGCCCCCATCCAGGCTGGGGTCGATGCCGTGGCGCACCGCATTCTCCACCAGCGTCAGCAGAGTAGTCGGGGGACAACGCAAGCGCTCGAGGCCGGCGTCGGCCTGGACGCTGAACTCCAGTCGGTCTGGCAGGCGCATCTGCATCAGGGCCAGGTAGGCGCGCGCCATCTCCAGTTCCTGGCTGAGGCGGTTGACCGGTTCCGACAGCCGCGGCACGGCCGCGCGCAGGTAGCTGACCAGGCTGGCCAGGACGGGCGATGCGCGCGGCGAACCGACGTCCACCAGCGCCTGCACGTTGGCCAGTGTGTTGAACAGGAAATGCGGTTCGACCTGGGCCTGCAGCAGCCGCAGTCGCGCGTCGAGCGCCTGGCGTTCGAGTTCGCCGCGCGCCCGTTCGGCCCGCTTCGTCGACTCGTCGCGCTCGCGCATCAGGGCGGTCATCGCCACCCAGGACGAGACCAGCATGCCCAGGAATGTCAGCGCGCCGAACGAGCCGGCCCGGGTGGGGACGCGCCAGAACGGCGGCGCCCCGGCCGGGGTGGAGGCGACGTAGAAGATCAGTTCCACCACCGGCATGACCGCGGCCACCGCGATGACCTGCTAGGCCCAGC
>Ga0207657_10007399_pt1 | contig 11261 bp, 10 predicted proteins | sample KBSC33metaG_FD_184316 | JGI IMG/M metagenome (GOLD analysis project Ga0207657, IMG submission 184316) | Corn rhizosphere microbial communities from Kellogg Biological Station, Michigan, USA - KBS C3-3 metaG (SPAdes) (version 2) | ecosystem: Host-associated > Plants > Roots > Rhizosphere > Soil ... | reverse complement strand
CAAAGTGGAGGCGACGCGGGCCCGGGGCGCGCGGATCGTTACTTACGACCGGTTTCACGAGGATCGTGTGGCGGTTGGAAAGAAGCTAGCGGAAGAAACCGGGGCGACGCTGGTGCCACCTTACGACCATCCCTGGACCATCGCGGGCCAAGGCACGGCAGCGCTGGAACTGCTGGAAGAGGTCCCGGATTTGGACGCGATCATAGTCTGCATCGGCGGCGGAGGGCTGATGGCAGGAAGCGCGATTGCGGCCAAGAGCCTTCGTCCGAACATCCGCGTGATTGGCGTTGAGCCGGCGGATGGAAACGACACAAAGCTGTCGATCGAGGCAGGGAAGCGGGTGGAGATTCCTCCGCCCGCCACCATTGCCGACGGCTTGCGCGCACAGATCCCCGGCGAGTTGACGTTTCCGATTATGCAGCGGCTGGTGGACGAAATTATCTTGGTGAGTGAAGACGAGGTTCGCGCCACGCTTAAGTTTCTGCTTATGCGCCTGAAGATTCTTACCGAGCCGAGCGGTGCGGTTTCGGCCGCGCCGGCGCTATTCAAGAAACTGCCTCCCGGGCTGGGACGGGTGGGCGTGGTGCTTTCCGGCGGCAACGTGGATTATGAGCTGCTGGCCGGACTTTAGGACACATCTATTTACTTGGGCGGCGCGAGACCTTCGGTCAGTTCAATATAAGTTCCCCAGGGATCGGTCAGGAACGCGATCTTGAGATTGGTATTAGGAACTTGCCGCACTGGCACATCGAACTTGATTCCTTGCGCCTCCAGCTTCTTCGCGAACGCGTCGAGGTTTTTCACTTCGAACCCGATGTGATCGAGCGAACGGCCCTTGGTCGGGCCCCGCGTCGAAGCGAACGGCCCAAACGAAAGATGCACGCTGGGGAGTTCCGCGGTTTCAATCATGCGCGGCTTTAAGACGCAGGCGATGCACGGGCGTTGCGATGCCTCTGCCCCAAAAGTCTTCACGTACCACGCTTGCAGGCCGGGAATGTCGGAAGCCGGAGAAAAGTAATGAATGTGGTTCATCTGAATTTCAGTCGGTAATGACGGCACGCCGTAAACTTCGACACGCACGCCGTCGGGAGCCTCTACATAAACCTCATTGGGATTGGGAGTCGGCTCGAGGACGATGCCGGCGGCCTTCCATTTCGCCATGGCCCCCGGCATGTCCCTGACCACGAAGCCGAAATGATTGACGATGGCTCCGGCCGGAGGGGTCGCAGTGTCGGACTGGCGCAACATAATATACACGCCGGGGAATTCGATCAACTCCAGGGGCCCATTCTTGACGATCTTGCCGCCCATCATGGAAACCCAAAATTGTTTTTGAACAGCGATGTTCTTCACCGCCAGGTGGATGTGCCCCATGGTGACGCCGGCCTCGTTCGGAGGAGCAAGCTGCGCGAGCGCAGGTACAACCGTCAGGATCGTGAAGGCAAGGAACGAGCAATAGCGTCGCATGATCGCATCCAATATATCAGGCCGATAACAGCGCCCAATCATTCGCCGTTCGTGAAAAAATTGGGAGATGATTTGGTTGATCCTGATAGCGCTGCTGTGCGGTGATCCGTTTTGGCAGACTAAGCCGGCAAAGGATTGGACCGACGCCGAGCTTTCCCAGTTCCTGGCGGATTCGCCGTGGGCTCAGATGGCCGCGCAGCCGGCCAAAGCTCAGGCCGGTAAGAATTCGGGCGAAGGCAGTTTAGTGCAGGTGTACCTGGCAACCGCAGCGCCGGTAGTCAAAGCCCTTGCGGAACGCGATCGGCGCATGGAGCTGAGGCGTCCGGGCATTACCAAGGCGATGGCGGAGGATCCTTTGTCTGAAGAGCGCGCCGCCTGGGTTGCCGATCATCGGGCAGCGTACATCATTGTCGCCGCGCGCGTCGGAAACAATGATGCCTTCTCGATCGAGAAGGAAACCAGCCGGATGGAACGCGAGAGCGTCATGCAAGCGGGGCGTATTCAAGTGAAGGTAAGCGCCACTTTCCCGCCCACGCAAACCGACCCACATCTGTACCTGGCATTTCTTCGCGAGCCAGTCGCGGGCTACGGTAAGGACCTCAGCTTCTCTTTGTACCTGCCGGGCGTGCCGGCGCCCTACCGGACCGTTACGTTCAAGATGAAAGACATGATAGTGGATGGCAAGCTGGAACTGTAAGGCTGCGCCGGGCCGTCAGAGCAAAAGTGGTACGCCACATTTCGCCGCGGCTCTACGCAGCCCAGCATCCCTGGAGGCCAGCGGCAAACCTTTCCGTTGGGCCAATTCCAGATAGACTGCGTCGTAAATCGAGAGCGCAAATTCGTCGGCAAATTCCCAGATGCGATACAGCGCCAGCCTTGGTCCATCGTCATCGACAAGGGGATACAAGCGGCCCAGCGCCCCACGCGCGCGAGCACACTGCTGTGGCTGAATCTTCTTGCGCCGCATCAGTACCAGCAGGGCATTGGCGACTTCAAACATCCACAGGCCGGGCACCACAAATGGCTTGCCAGCAGCGACTTCTTCCAAAAGCACTGCGGCGGCCGGGCTGGATTGTGAGGAAACGGCCCACGAAACTCCCACCGACGCATCCGCAACGAACCCCTCGGGGCCAATCGGATGACGGACGGCGGGGTTCAACGGCGGCCCTTCTGGATGGCTTGGCGAATGTCTTTGTCGGAGAGCGGCAGCGCTCTGCGGCGATCCGCCATTTCATCGCGCAAACGTGCGAGTTCGTTGACGGCCTCCCGCACTTCGGTCAAGGCGTGCCGACCCTCCGGGACCAGGCGTGCGATTGGCTTCTGGTGCTTGGTGATGACGATTTCCTCTCCACGGCTGACTCTTTCGAGCAGATCGCCGAACCGCGTTTTGGCCTCGAACGCGCTGATGGTGGTCATGAAGTCCTTAAATCGACTAGTCATCGACTAGTTTAACATCATCGGCCCACAGCGGAGCGCAGCAGCACGCTCAGCCCGTTCCAGCAAATCTGCACACCGATGCACACCAGGATGAAGGATGACAGCCGTATGACCACGTTCATCGCCGCATCGCCCAGCGCGTCGGCAATCCGCTCCGCGAAGCGATAGCTCAGATAGATCGATATCGCGATCACAATGGCCCCGAGCAGCAGCCCTACGATCAGCGGCCAGCGCCACTCCGACCCCTCGGTCCGGTTCGCGCCCACCGTGATCGCCGCCGATATGGAGCCCGGGCCCACCGTCAGCGGCAGCGTCAGCGGATAGAATGCCTGCCGCATGTAATTGTTCTCGTTGCAGGGCGGCTTGGCGTCCACGGTCGAGTCTTCGTCGTCGGAATGGCGGAGCAATCCCCACCCGGTCGCGGCCGCTACCAGACCGCCGCTCACTTGCACCACGGGGAGCGAAATCCCGAAGAACCCCAGGATGTGCGTGCCTACGAAAATCGATACGACCATAAGTGCCAGCCCGTTCAAGGCGATCGTCCCCGCGAGTTTGGCGCGGCCCTGGTTGGAGACTCCGCGGGTGAGCATCAGGAAGATGGGCGCGCCGCCCAGCGGATTGACGATGGGGAACAGCGCGCCCACCACCAGCAACATGCTCGCCATCAGTTGGCTGAAACTGCCCGTCACAGCGTTATCCTCATTCGGCGGGCCCCGCTGAACGTCCGCGAGGCCTTGGTCCAATGGTACTCAACCGGGCATGCGTCCACGTCTCGTCCGCGAGCACGAGAGTTCAAACGGAACCACTACCGTGAACTTAAACCCCTTGCATTTGTGGCGATGCGGGGGGATTCTGGCAGCACTATGCTAGACCTTAAGTCGATGATCGACGGAAATATTCCTTCCGTAAATTCGATTGACATTCAACGTTTCTGGGCGATGCAATCCCAACATCCAGGAGCTATTTGCACGAAAGCGATCTTGCAAGTTTGCGAATCCAATTCCGCAGATCCGGTAGCAGTTGGTGCGCGAACGACTCTTCTGCGCGTTCTGCTTGAGCAAGGTGCTTTGGAGAACTGGCGCGAAAACGACGGGTTAAGTAAAGCGGTGTTTGACGCGGCAGCATCGTTCCCGTTGCCGACTGGTCTGCAAGGTGTGAATCCTAGCGAATTCGTGGCCGCAACCGGGTCCGACGCCAGAAGATGTCGAAGCAGCCACCGAATAATCAGGGACACACATTTAGCGCACTACTAGCGCACTACCAACTGACCCACTACCCGCACACGGGTAGTGGTAAAGTTTGAACGTTGAAGTTTCGCACCGCGCCACGCGCCGTAATCCGATTGTTTGGTCATTGCGGCTTATTCCCTCCCAAACTTCAAGCAACGGCGTAGAGGCCGGTGACGATGAGGAGTTGCGCGCAGATCGCAAAGAGGATTTTCTTGCTTGCGGACGCGGGAATGAATCTCCACGCGATGAATGATGCACTGTAGAGGATCAGAGCCAGTACGGTGACGATGAGGAGATTTGGCCCTTCAGGATCGTGGAAGAAGAACAACAAAGTCCTGGAGCATAGGAACGCGGTGATCACCAAGAGGAGTGAAGACTTCTTTGTTGATGCCAATGGCATAGATCTCATTATATTGCTAGAGAGGGGCTGCTTTGCGGCAAGTTTACCCGTGTCCTTAGACGGGCCCATCCTTCTTTCTTTTGCGCTTTTGCGCCGAGCGATTCCCAATTGAGGTTGTGGCGTTCATCGCTTATACTTTAATACCAAAGCGGGTCGAACCGCCGGACACGCGGAATCCGGCAGCCGTGGCGCTGTCTAAGCTGGGAGCATCTAAGGGCGGAATGGCGCGGGCCGCAAATTCAAACTGACCCACTATCCGCACACGTCTGCTATACTTTTATTTTAGATTCCTAGCCCTTGCGCCTTCGCTGCTTGCGTTGCGCGCGTCTAAGAAGGAATAAAGATGCCGAAACGCACATTTCAGCCGAACAATCGCAAGCGCGCCAAAGTACACGGTTTCCGTGAGCGCATGAAGACCAAGAACGGGCGCGCCGTGCTCAGCCGCCGCCGCGCGCGTGGCCGCCATAAACTGACTGTCAGCGACGAGAGAGCTGTCCGGTACGCTAAGGCCAGCAGCTAAACCCGCCTCCGGCGGCGCGCTGAAGTTTCCGCACGCTTCGCGGATCCTGCGCTCTGCCGAATTCCGAGCCGTCTATGATAACGGTATCCGCCTCTCCGGTCCTTTGTTCGCCGCCTTTTGTCTGGCGCGTCCGGACCCGGCCCGAAGCACCGCCCGTTTGGGACTCACGGTACCGCGAGCGATCGGCGGAGCCGTGGTCCGCAACCGGATCAAGCGCCGCATTCGGGAAGCGTTCCGGCTGCACCGCGCGGAAATCGGATCGCAGTGGGATATCGTGGTCAATCCCCGTCGGGCGGCGCTCAATGCTTCGTTTCCGGAGATTCAGCGGGCGCTCGGGAAGGTAATCGAAAAATGCGGACCTTAGTGGTGGGGATATTACGTATCTATAAGCGATGGGTCTCGCCGTCGCTGCCATCGGCCTGCCGATTCCATCCGACGTGTTCTGAATACATGCTGCAAGCGGTGGAAAAACACGGCGTCGTTCGAGGGGTTTGGATGGGTACGATGCGTCTGTTGCGTTGCCATCCGTTTCATCAAGGAGGATTCGATCCCGTCCGCTAGGGTGTCCCGGGTATGCAATCGCTATGAAAAAAGACTTGACCATGGAAGTGCGGCTGCTGATCGCCCTGGTGCTGGTGGGCCTGGTGCTGCTGGTCAGCCAGTATTTCATCAAGCCGGTGCCTGCGCCCACGGCCACTAAGGAAGGCGCGGCGAAGAGCGCGCAGCCGGTGACTCCGGCCGCGGTCGAGAAGCCGGAAGCGGTCATTCCTTCGAGCGCGAAGCAGAAGGCGGCGGAAACCCTGAACGCGGTGCAGGCAGCGGGCGAAGAGATGATTCCCGTGGACACGGATGTCTTCCACGTGGTGTTTTCGAATCGCGGCGCGGTGGTACGAAGCTGGATTCTCAAGGATTTTAAGGATCACGCCGGCAAGCCGCTTGAACTGGTGTACCAGCCTGCCCTTGGCCGCGTCACGGCGCCTTTTGCGGTTGATCTCAAGGGACAGACTCTGGCGACGGATCCCAACACCGCGCTGTTTAAGACCACCCGCTCGGGCGATGGACTCGAACTTTCCTTCGAGTTTTCCGATGGCCGCGCGCTGACGAAGAAGACTTTCCGCTTCACGCAGAAGAGCTACCTGGTTGGCGTCACCTCCGAGATCACGCAGAACGGAACTGCCGTGCCGCATTTGCTCACCTGGCGCGGCGGTTTTGGCGACCCGACGGTGCGCAATCCCCAGTCCGTCCAGCACGCCCTTTACTACGATCAGCCCAATGCCAAGCTTAAGTCGATCTCATATGGAGACGCGAAGAACGGCCCGGTTTCCGTCAGCGGCCAATTTTCCTTTGTAGGAATCGAAGACAGCTACTTCACCGCCGCATTCCTGCCGGGCGATAACAAAACCTCGGTGGACGAAACTACCTATGCCGACGCCGTTCCCGATGCGGCCGGCAAGGACGAGAAGCGCGTGGGCGTAGGCGTGGGCGGCGAAGGACTCAATTCGCTTTCGCTATTCGTCGGGCCCAAGGACACAGATTTGCTCCGCGACGTGAATCCCAAGCTAGTGCAGGTGGTCGATTGGGGCTTCTTCGGCGTAATCGCAAAACCGCTATTTCTGGTTCTCAGCTGGACGTCGCGCCATTTGGCGGGCAACTATGGCTGGTCCATCGTACTGGTGACGCTGGTGATCAACATGGTGCTGTTCCCGCTGAAGATCACGGGCATGAAATCCTCCAAGAAAATGCAGGCGTTGCAGCCGCAGATCAAGGCTATCAACGAGAAGTACAAGGGCATTTCCATGAAGGACCCGCGTAAGACCGAGCAGAACCAGGAAGTAATGGATCTGTACAAAAAGAACGGCGTGAATCCGGTGGGCGGATGTCTGCCCATGCTGTTGCAGCTTCCATTCCTGTATGCGTTCTATAAGGTGTTGGCGGTCGCGATCGAAATGCGCGGTTCCCATTGGTTGTGGGTAACCGATTTGTCGCAGCCGGAATCCCTGGCGATTCACCTGTTGCCCATTCTGCTGGTGATCACGCAATTCGCGATGCAGAAGATGACGCCGCAGCCGGGCGTGGATCCCGCACAAGCGAAAATGATGATGTTTATGCCGCTGATGTTCGGCTATATGTTCTACTTCGCGTCGGCGGGACTGGTACTATACTGGTTAACCAGCAACGTGGTGGGCATTGTGCAGCAGTGGCTCCTGAACAAGACCATGCCGGCCGCGCCCGTAACAGCGCCGGTTCCTATTAAGAAGGGCAGGAAATAAACGTTGGCCCAAAAGAAATATACGGTTGCCGATACCGGACCGCGCATAGACGAATTCCTCAAAAACGTCTTTCAACTGGCCGGATTTCAACTGGCCTTTACCGTGGCCGAAGGTGAGACGCCGCATCCGGATTTTGAAAACCCGGACTTGATGGTTCGCTTCACCGGCGCCGACGTGGACTTGCTGCTGGCGAACAAAGCGGAACTGCTGTTGGCGCTGGAGCAGTTGACCATGGAAGCCATCGGGATGGCTCCCGAGGAGCATTCGCGGATCTGCTTCGATGCCAACGATCGCCGCATCCTGCGCATTGAAGAGTTGCGTATGAGTGCGCAGGCCGCCTCTGAGCGCGTTAAGAAATCACGCCAGCCGTTTCACTTCAGTCCCATGAACAGCCGCGAACGGCGCATCCTGCACCTGGCCTTGCGGGATGAAACCGACGTCCGCAGTGAAAGCGTCGGCGAAGGCCCCATCCGCCAGGTAGTGATCGTGCCCGCTGAGATGAAGACGCTGCCCGAGCCGGTGATTCCGCCCAAGCCGCGTCCCGAACTGGATGCAACGGGCGGCAGGCCGGGATTCCGCGATCGTGGCCGTGGCGGACGCGACGGCGATCGCCGCGGTGGCCCGTCTCGCGGTGGTCCTCGCGGTCCGCGCCGCGATCATCGCTAGTGTAAGTGAAGCTCCACGACACGATTGCCGCGGTATCGACGCCGCCGGGGCGCGGAGGCATCGGCATCGTGCGCATCTCCGGACCGGACGCCCGCAACGTTGCTGAAGCGATACTGCGGTTTCCGCCGCAATCGGAAGCGGGTTCCTGGAAACCATGGTCGGCAATGCTGGCGGAGCTTCCCGACGCGGCGGGGCATGCTGTCGATCAAGTAGTTGTGACGTATTTCGCCGCTCCGCGATCCTACACCGCCGAAGACGTGATCGAGATTTCCTGCCATGGCGCTCCGGTGGTTCTGCGTTTTGCGCTGGAGCGTGCCTGCGCTTCGGGAGCCCGTCTGGCCGAACCCGGCGAGTTTACCTTGCGGGCGTATCTCAACGGCCGTATCGACCTGCCGCGAGCGGAAGCGGTTCGCGATCTGATCGATGCGACCACGCTCTACCAGGCCCGCATAGCGGCGCAGCAAATCGGCGGATCGGTTTCGCTGCGCCTCAAACCGGTGAAGGAGCAACTGCTGGAGCTGATTGCATTGCTCGAAGCCGGCATTGATTTTGCCGAAGATGACATTAGCGTGGCGGCGCCGGAGGAAATCTTGCGGCGCATCGATCCGGTATTGGCCGCCGTGCGCGCGCTCATCGCGAGTTTCGCCTACGGTAAACTGGTGCACCAGGGATTCACACTGGCGATTGTCGGCCGGCCCAATGTTGGCAAGAGCAGTTTGTTCAACCGGCTGCTGGAGCAGGATCGCGCCATCGTCACCGAAATAGCCGGCACGACGCGCGACCTGGTGTCGGAGACGGCTGTGATTGAAGGGATCCCGGTCAAGTTTGTGGACACGGCGGGCATTCGATCGGGACAGGACGTCGTCGAGAAGCTTGGCATCGAGCGAAGCTATCAGGCGATGGCGGACGCCGACTTGACAGTGGTAGTGGTGGATCTATCAGCGCCGCTTGGTACGGCGGATCGGCAGTTGATCGAAAGAGCGCAGCAGCAGGGGAAAAGGATTGTCGCTGGCAACAAGTGCGATTTGCCTACACAGGCGGACGCGCCCGGCGCGCTGCGTGTTTCCGCACTCACCGGCGAGGGTCTCGTGGGACTGCGCCGCGCGATTATTGACGCCATCGCTCCCGCCGGAAGCCTGGAACAAGAAGGTGGTTTTATCACCAGCCTTCGCCACGAACAGCTCTTGCAGGAAACCCGCGAAGCTTTGGAGCAGGCTCGCACCGCGACCGCTCTCGGCATCCCCCACGAGATGCTGCTGCTGGATTTATACGCGGCGCTGCGCCCCATCGATGGCATTACTGGTGCCACCACGGCGGACGATATCCTGAACCGGATTTTCTCCACCTTCTGTATAGGAAAATAAAGCGCGGCGAAACATGACCCGACGCGAATCCGAGTTGCGGGCGATGTTTGCGCTGGCTGCTCCCTTGGTGCTGACGGAGCTCGGCTGGATGGCCATGGGGATCGTCGATACCATGTTCGTCGGCCGTGTCAGCGCGGACGCGATCGGCGCGGTAAGTCTCGGCACCTCCGTTTTCTACGCGATCGCGATCTTCGCCAGCGGACTGTTGCTGGGGCTCGATACGCTGGTTTCGCAATCTTTCGGCGCGGGCGATCTGAATGATTGTCATCATTCACTGATCAGCGGTGTCTGGCTGGCGCTGCTTTTAATTCCCACCGTGATGGGCGCGGTCTGGCTATTCGTTCCGGCGATGGCGGCATTTGGCATTAATGCGGGCGTGCTGCGCGATACCACTCCCTACATTCGCGCTTTGAACTGGAGCGCCGCTCCGCTGTTGCTGTTCTTCTGCCTGCGGCGTTATCTGCAATCGGCCGGCATCGTGCGCCCGATTCTGCTAGTCCTGATCACCGCAAACCTGGTCAACGCCGCCGGCAATTGGGTTTTCGTCTTCGGCAACCTCGGCGCTCCGCGGATGGGCGCGGAAGGAGCCGGCTGGTCCACCTGCGTTTCGCGCGTATACATGCTGGTAGCAATGGTCTTCATCGTCTGGCTGCGCGATCCCAGAGCGTTCGCCGTGAGCTGGCGCCCAGACTGGCGCCGCATCGGCAGGCTGCTGAAACTGGGACTCCCCGCCGCCGGGCAAATTGGTCTGGAGATGTCGGTATTTGCAACCGTCACGGTGCTGATCGGAAAACTCAGTGCCGATATACTTGCCGGACACCAGATCGCATTGACTGTGGCGTCGACCACTTTCATGATGCCGCTCGGCATTAGCTCAGCCGCCGCGGTGCGCGTGGGACATGCTATTGGAAGACGCGATCCCGAAGGTGCGTCGCGATCCGGTTGGACGGCGCTGGCCTTCGGTGCGAGCGCCATGTCGCTGGCGGCGCTGCTGCTCCTCAGTTTTCCGCATGCGATCGCACGCCTGTTTACGCCGCAGGCAGCGATCCTTGCGGCAGCGGTTCCACTGCTGCGCGTCGCCGCATTCTTTCAGCTCTTCGATGGCTTGCAGATCACCGCCACCGGAGCCTTGCGCGGCGCCGGCGACACCCGCACTCCGATGCTGTGTCACTTCGCTGGGTACTGGATACTGGGCTTGCCGCTGGGCGCATTCTTATGTTTTCGCGAATCGCTGGGCGCAGTCGGGCTGTGGATGGGTTTGTCGGCAGGGCTGATTGCGATCGGTCTCATCCTGCTCTGGGTTTGGCGCCGGAAGGCCCGCGGCTTCCGCGAAAGCGTGGCTGTGACTCGAGCCGAAAAATGAGTCGACTGTCGCAGCGGTGTTACAATGAGTGAATTCGCTGTGAGGTCCTAGGCCAGGTAGCTCAGTTGGTAGAGCGCAGCCCTGAAAAGGCTGGCGTCGGCGGTTCAAGTCCGTCCCTGGCCACCACATTCTAAAGCACTTATCGGCGACCAAAAACATCAGTTTCTACTCGTGGGAACAATACGGGAACATCTAGACTGCTACTGTCTCCCGCTTCCCACCTTCTCCACTGCCTTCGATACTTATACGAAGTTCGTGCTGAAGAAAGGCCAGACGACCAAGCAATACGAGGACGAGTCCAAGCGCCGTTTCATCGAGGAGCCGGCGAATATGAAGCTGCTGATCGTCGTCAGCAAGCTGCTGACGGGCTTCGATGCGCCGAGCTGCACTTATATCTATCTCGACAACGAACTGTACGACCACAACCTTTTCCAGGCGATCTGCCGCACCAATCGTCTCGATGGCGATGACAAGGACTACGGATACATCGTCGACTTCAAGGAGCTGTTCGGCGACGTGCAGAAGGCCATAGCCGTTTATAGCTC
>Ga0207657_10007397_pt1 | contig 11262 bp, 9 predicted proteins | sample KBSC33metaG_FD_184316 | JGI IMG/M metagenome (GOLD analysis project Ga0207657, IMG submission 184316) | Corn rhizosphere microbial communities from Kellogg Biological Station, Michigan, USA - KBS C3-3 metaG (SPAdes) (version 2) | ecosystem: Host-associated > Plants > Roots > Rhizosphere > Soil ... | reverse complement strand
ACGCAGACGCCGCTTTGGGACGCGCAGCCCCTCGCCGCGCAGACCGTACGCGAGGCCATTGGCGCGGCAGCCTCTGCACTCTCAACAGCCGGCGGTGAAGTGAGTATCTTGCTCACGAACGATTCGGCGATTCGCATACTCAATCGCGACTGGCGAGGAATCGACAAGGCGACCAACGTACTGTCGTTTCCCGCGTCTGGCCAGGCAGCCGGTGAAGTGCACTTGCTCGGCGACATCGTCATCGCCTATGAAACGCTTGAACGCGAATGCGACGATGAAAACCGCATCTTCCTTCATCACCTTGCCCATCTCACGGTGCATGGTTTCCTTCATCTCATCGGATACGATCATCAGACCGACAATCAAGCCGAAGAGATGGAAGGGCTCGAAAGCAGGATCATGACGCGCCTGAACTTGCCTGACCCCTACCCCTCGCGTGATCTTGGCGACGCCTGACCGCTATGCCTGACAGTTATTCATCCAGTTCGAGCCCGTCCGGGACTCCATTCGAACCGCGCAATCTGCCGGTGCTGGTCCGTCCGGCCCAGGAGGGAGGCGAGAACTGGTTCGTGCGTGCGCTGCGCACGTTGTTCGGCTGGAAGTCCGGTTCTGCGCGCGCAGATCTCAAGGACATACTTGATGTCATGAGTCCCGGTGAATCCGGCTTCTCGCCGGAAGAAAGCCGGATGCTCAAAAATATTCTTGGCCTGCGCGAACGCCGCGTGGGCGATGTCATGGTCCCGCGCGCGGATATCGTCGCCGTGCAGCAGGACATCAAGCTCGGCGACCTCGTGCGTGTCTTCGAAGGAGCCGCTCACTCGCGGCTCGTGGTCTACAATGACACGCTCGACGATCCCGTGGGCATGGTCCATATCCGCGACCTGATCGCATTCATGACGGCGCGCGCGGCAGTCGATCCGGAAAAGAATGCCAAACGCAAGAAACCGCTCCCTGCCGGCCTCGACCTCAAAGCCGTCAATCTCGGTATGCCGTTGTCGGCCACCAGGATCGTGCGCGAGATTCTGTTCGTCCCGCCATCAATGCGCGTGATCGATCTGCTCGCCCGCATGCAGGCTACGCGGATTCATCTCTCGCTGGTCGTCGACGAATACGGCGGCACCGATGGGCTCGCATCCATCGAGGATATCGTCGAGCAAATCGTCGGTGAAATTGCCGATGAGCATGATGACGATGAAACGCCCGCGGTGACACAGCAACCCGACGGTTCCTTTATCGCCGACGCGCGCGCCAATATCGAGGATGTGGTCGGTACGGTCGGCAACGACTTCGATGTGGGCGATGCGGCCGAGGAGGTCGACACCATCGGCGGCTATCTGGTGACGCGCGCAGGCCGCTTGCCGATTCGCGGAGAAATCGTTCCGGGACCCGGGCTGTTCGAATTTGAAGTGCTCGATGCCGATCCGCGTCGCGTCAAGCGGATACGAATCACCCGCCTGAAGGAGCGGCGCGACCGGCAACGTGAACCACGCCGGCCAGGCGCTGCCGACGCACTGGCCGGCGCGCCGGCGCCGCCATCGGGGAGTGACGTTACGCCCCCGAAAGATGCCGGCCCTGCTGCGGGCACGCCCCAATCGTGACGATCACCCGCCTCGCCCATTTCGTCATCCTGGCCTTCGGTTGGCAGCGCGCGATGATTGCGTTTGCCGCTGGTGCGGCATCGGCGCTGGCGATGGCGCCGATCAATGCCTGGCCAATTCTGTTCGTGACATTTCCTGTGTTGATCTGGCTTGTCGACGGCTCTGCCTCCGGCCGTTGGGGCGCCCCGGTGACCGCGGCGCTGGCGGGCTGGTGTTTCGGCTTTGGTTATTTTCTCACCGGTCTTTACTGGATCGGCTACGCGTTCCTGGTTGACGCGAAGACGTTCGGATGGCTGCTGCCGGTGGCTGTGGCCGGGCTCCCGGCCTATCTCGCACTTTACACAGCGCTGGGTCTTGCGGCCGCACGGCTGATCTGGGTGCGCGGACCCGAACGCATTCTGGCTCTTGCCGCAACCTTGACCGCAGCCGAGTGGTTGCGCGGCCATCTGCTCAGCGGATTTCCCTGGAACACTTTCGGCTACGCACTCACCCAGCCTTTGGTGCTGGCGCAAAGCGTCTCGCTGGTCGGCATCTGGACACTGACCTTCTTCTGTATCGCCATTTGCGCGACTCCGGCAGCGATCGCAGATGATAAGGCGGATACGCGTTATCCGTACCGTCCGCTTTTCCTTGGCATCGCGGTGCTGGCAGTGTTCGCCGGCTACGGTGCGATGAGACTATGGTCGCACCCGACCACCTACGTTGCCGGCGTCAAGCTGCGCATCATGCAGCCCAATCTGCCGCAGGACGACAAGTTCAACTATTCCGCCAAGGCGCAGGTCATGGATCGTTACCTGCGCTTGTCCGACCGCGCCACCGGCCCGGGATCGAACGGCGTGCACGACGTCACGCATTTGATTTGGCCGGAAGCGGCTTTTCCATTTTTTCTCGCCCGTGAGCCGGATGCCCTCGCGCAGATCGCCGCACTGCTCAAGCCGTCCACTGAATTGATTACCGGCGCGGTGCGAGCCGCATCCGATGCCAGCCCGAGCAATTTCCGCGCCTATAACTCGGTCTATGTCATTGATGCCGACGGTTCGATCCGCGGCATTTACGACAAGGTGCATCTGGTGCCTTTCGGTGAGTATCTGCCGTTCCAGCGCCTGCTCGAACGGCTTGGCCTGATGCAGCTCACCAAGGTCGTGGGTGGATTTTTGTCGGGTGATCGCCGGCGAGCGATGGACGTTGCCGGCGCGCCGAAAATGTTGCCGCTGATATGCTACGAGGCGATCTTTCCCGGGGCCGCCGTCCCGAGCGGCGAGCGACCGGGCTGGCTGGTCAATGTCACGAATGACGGCTGGTTCGGCATCAGCTCAGGTCCCTATCAGCATTTTCAGCAAGCGCGTGTCCTTGCGATCGCCGAAGGCTTGCCGCTGGTGCGCGCGGCCAATACGGGCATCTCGGCGGTCATCGATCCGGTCGGAAGGATCATCAACAGTCTACCCTTGGGGGTCGAAGGCGTGCTTGACGCTCGTCTGCCGACCGCCATCGAACCGACGATTTATCTGAGCTACGGCAGCTACGCCTTGATCCTTGGATTGGGCCTGAGCCTGATCATCGTGGGGCGGCGCCGGCTTCGCGCATAGATTGCGGAGAAGTACAACGTATGGTGTAAGTTGTTGCACGCGCAGAGCAACCTGCACACGCGACAATGTGCCTATAGCGCCACATTGTCATCATACGAAAACTGCTGAAATCTATGAATTATTTACGGTGCCATTCCCGATTACAGGGAATCCGCGGATTGCTTTGCTGCATTCACTTGTGACAACTACGCGTCAATGGGGGCATAGGAGAATTCGATGGCCAAGAAGGCACCGAATCCGATCGACAAGCACGTCGGTTCGCGCGTGCGCATGCGCCGGATGATGCTGAGCATGAGTCAGGAGAAGCTCGGCGATGCCCTAGGCCTCACATTTCAGCAAGTCCAGAAATACGAAAAGGGAACCAACCGCGTCGGCGCCAGCCGACTTCAGCAGATCTCCCAGATACTTCAGGTGCCGGTCTCGTTTTTCTTCGAAGGGGCGCCGCATTCACCGGGCTATTCAGGCGGCATGAGCGAGGCGCCCTCGCCCGCTTATGTCGCTGACTTTCTCGCCACATCCGACGGTCTGTCGCTGACCAAGGCATTTATGCGCATCAAGAGCAGCAAGCTGCGCCGGCGCATCGTCGATTTGGTCGAGCAGATTGCCGGCGTAGATTGATAAGGGGGGTCAAATCCCATCTGGCGAGGAGACTGCCCACCGCGCCCGCATCTTGACCTCGCTCGCTGCCACTGCAAGAACCACCCGAACAAAACATGACGCGGCAGCGCTGCCGCGCCGCGCGAGGAGTGGTAACGGTGGCTCACACCAATTTTCTATTCACCAGCGAGTCGGTCTCCGAAGGTCATCCGGACAAAGTTTGCGATCAGATCTCTGACGCGGTCCTCGATGCATTTCTTGAAAATGATATCAAGCTCGGCATCGCCGACGACAGCCTTGTGAACACACGGCTCGGCTGCGAAACGCTTGCCACCACCAACAAGATCGTCATCGCCGGCGAAGGCCGCGGTCAGGCGCCCTTGTTCCGCAAGCACGGTGACAAGGCGGTAGTTGATCGCGAGCTGATCACCAGCATCGCGCGCGACGTCGTCAGGGACATCGGCTACGACCAGGATGGCTTCTCCTATTATGGCGCAGACATCGAGGTGTTGCTGCACGGCCAGTCGCCTGACATCGCCATGGGCGTAAACGCAAAGAAGAAAAAGGGCGGCGAGGAAGAAGGCGCGGGCGACCAGGGCATGATGTTCGGTTTCGCCTGCACCGAGAGCGAAGTCTACGAAAAGAACTCGTTCATGCCGGCGCCGATCTATTTCGCACACAAGATCCTTAAAGTGTTGTCGGAGAAACGCCGTTCCGGCCAACTTTACGACCTGCAACCCGACGCCAAGAGCCAGGTTACGGTCAAATACGTTGACGGCAAGCCCGTCGGTTGCACGAAGGTGGTCGTCTCCACCCAGCACAATGCACAGAGCCGCAATGGCAAGAAATATACGCCCGGCCTGATCAAGGAGATGATTTCCGACGCGGTCGAGTCGGCGCTGCCGGAGGGATGGATGCCGCAAAGGCCATCCGACTTCCTGGTCAATCCGACCGGCAACTTTGTGATCGGCGGCCCCGACGGCGACTGCGGACTTACCGGCCGCAAGATCATCGTCGATACGTACGGTGGTTATGCGCCGCATGGCGGCGGAGCCTTCTCCGGCAAGGATCCCACCAAGGTCGATCGCTCGGCGGCTTACGCCGCGCGCTACCTCGCCAAGAACGTGGTCGCAGCCGGCGTGGCGGAACGCTGCACCATCCAGGTCGCCTACGCGATCGGCGTGTCCGATCCGATGTCGGTGCTGGTCGATACCCACGGTACCGGCAAGGTCGAGGAGAAAAAGCTCGAGAAGGTTCTGCCGGAGCTGTTTCGTCTGACACCGACGAATATTCGCCGCACGCTCAAGCTCAATCGACCGATCTACAAACGCACTGCGGCCTACGGCCACTTTGGCCGTGCACCGGAAAAAGACGGCGGTTTCTCCTGGGAGAAGACCGACCTCGCGACCGCCATCCGCAGCGCGGTGAGGTGAGCGGCCGTTCACTTCGCGGGGATCCAGCAATTCGATGCTTCGTCATGGCCGGGCTTGTCCCGGCCATCCACGTCTTTGATAGTTGCGCACCGGCAAGACGCGGATGCCCGGCAGCAGACCGGGCATGACGAGTAATGGATCGCGACGCACCAACAACGACACGCGCCTTCTTTGGTCGCCGCAAGGGCCACCCGCTCAAGCCGCGCCAGGCGGCGCTATTCGATGCGCTGCTGCCGCGGCTCGCAGTCGATCTGGCCAAACCCGCGCCTGCCGACCTGTGTACGTTGTTTGCAACACCAGTGGATGATCTGCGGCTGGAAATCGGCTTCGGCGGTGCCGAGCATTTGATCGCTCAGGCGCAAGCCAATCCGCGCACCGGCTTCATCGGCACGGATGCCTTCGTCAATGCCATCGCCAAGGCGCTGGCCGCGGTTGACGAGCATAAACTGGCGAACATCCGCTTCTATTTCGGCGACGCCAGCGAATTACTCGACTGGCTGCCCAATGCCGCCCTTTCGCGCATCGATCTGCTCTATCCCGATCCATGGCCGAAGCGCCGGCACTGGAAACGGCGGTTTATCCAGGACGACAATTTAAGACGGCTTGCTCGGCTTCTTAAAAAGGGCGGCGAGCTCCGTTTCGCAACGGACATCGCTGACTACGCGACCTATGCGCTCGCGCGCGTGACGCGGTCGCCAGATTTCGTCTGGACTGCGGAATGTGCCGACGAATGGCGCAATCCCTGGCCTGACTTTGCCGGTACGCGCTACGAGGCCAAGGCCAAACGCGAGGGCCGCCGGCCCGCATATTTTATTTTTCGACGGAGTTAGGCCGGGGACTTATTCGGCCGCCGAAAGGAAGGAGACTTTGACGAGACCAAGCGATCAACCATGGATAGGCAGCGCCTACTCGCCCGTTCCTTGCCGCACCTGCCAGAAGCGCACGACACGCTGGGCTGTCGGTGCGGTCAGCCGTTCGAAGTTCTCGCGCGCAACATCGAGCGTTTGAGGCGCCGGCTTGCCGCCGGGCCGGGCGTTGAGAACCGCCTTCACCGTCGGCCAGCCAAAGCCGGCGGAGCGCGCCAGGATCAGAACCGGATCGGCACGCTCGCCATTCATCAGCCTGTCGACGACTTCGACCGGAACCGCGCACAAGGTAGCAAGCGCAGCAATAGTCTCTTCGTATTTTCCGGCCTTGGCGAATTCCACGATGTCGGCTTCGCCGAGCTTGCGGTCCTTGTGAAGACCGCGCACCGCCGCAAGGGCGGCGGCGTAATTGCGTGGTGCCGCCTTTACAGCAACCTCGTCGACGACCTGTGCGAGGACGCGTCGGATTTCGGCCTGGGTTTCCGGCTTCGCCTTAGCCAGCAGACGCTTTTGTACGACTTCGCTCGCCTGAAGCAAAAGCTGCCGGAACAGCCGCGGCGGAATGTCGGTACGCATGCCGACCTTCTCTGCCAGCACGCCATCTTGCTCCGCGCGTTTAACCAGCGTTGTGAACGCATTGTCCGACAGCTGCGCATGTTTATTGTTGGCGATCGCGCGCGTCACATCGCGGTCGCCTCGCTCGACGAGAATATCGGATAGCGCCTCGCTGATTCCCAGCCGCGTTGACATCGCGAGCAGATGCGCCTGACTCTTGTTCTCGGCGATGTACATCAGGTCGGGATCGGCGATCCTTGCCTGCTTCAATACCGGACCGGCAACCGCGATGTCGTCATTCCTGGCGAGCGCGCTGACGACACCGGCCGGCGCGTTAGCAAGTGGCGCGATCCGGCGCGCGAGTTCGGCAAGCGTCTTGGCTTCGATCTCCTCGATCAGGCAGCCGATGACGTCGTCGAACAGGGCGACGTGCTCCGCGTTGAAGCTGGGAGCGCCGTCGAGAAAAAGGGTGGTAATTCGGCGCAGCGTCTCCGCGCGCTTTTCCGCCGAGCCATGCTGAACGACGTCTTCCAGCTCTGGAAGCAGCGAGGCGGGAACACCCATCTGGAACCTACAAAACGCTGTAAAAAACCATCCGGCTGGTGGTTTTCCGCAAATTTAAGGCCAGATTCTGAACGAAGGGTTAGTCGTTCACATTGCCCCACCCTTGCGTGAGTTCGAGAAATCGCTATATTTCCGGCGTTACAAGACACCCTCATAACCAATCGGGTTTTGAGAGTGGGTCCCGCGGGGCCCGCTCTTTTTTGTTACCAAATGGGCACAGACGACGCGTCACAGACACTTGCGGTTCCCCACGCCGCGCCGGACGAACCGCGGCTCATCACCGAGCCGGGAGTGCCGGCGCGCGTTGCGGCCATTGTCGAGCCAGTTATTGAACAGCTCGGCTACCGGCTGGTGCGGGTCCGCGTGTCGGCTGCCGAAGGGTGCACCGTACAAATCATGGCGGAGCGGCCGGACGGCAGCATGACGGTAGAAGACTGCGAGTCCGTCTCCCGCGCGCTATCGCCGGTACTCGATGTCGCCGACCCCATCGAACGGACCTATCGCCTCGAGATTTCCTCGCCCGGTATCGACCGGCCGCTGGTGCGCAAATCGGATTTCGAGCGCTATGCGGGCCATCTCGCAAAGATCGAAACCGCAATGCCGGTCCAGGGCCGCAAGCGTTTCCGTGGCATGTTGATCGGGACCGAGGGTGAAGCTGTACGGATGCGGCGCGATGACGCGACCGAAGGCGAAGAAGCCGAGGTCCTGCTTCCGATCGAGGACATGAGCGAGGCCAAGCTTATGCTCACCGACGAACTGGTGACCGAAGCTTTGCGGCGCGAAAAATCCGCAAAGCGTAAAGCGCGCGAGGCACGGAAAGAAGTACGACGCGAAGAGAGACATTCAAGGCATCGGCCGCAGAGGCCTGCCGCCAAAGGAGGAGAGTGAGCTATGGCAGTCAGCGCCAACCGGCTCGAGCTTTTGCAGATCGCCGATGCGGTCGCGCGTGAAAAAGCGATCGACCGCGGAATCGTGATCACGGCAATGGAAGACGCCATCGCCAAAGCGGCGCGGTCCCGATACGGAGCGGAAACCGACGTACATGCGGAGATCGAGCCGAAAACCGGTGATCTGCGTCTTACCCGCCATATGCTGGTGGTCGAGAGCGTCGAGAACCCGTCCAACCAGATTACTCTGGAAGAAGCACGCAAGCGCCATCCGGCTGCGCAAGTCGGCGACACCATTGCGGATCCATTGCCGCCGCTCGAATATGGCCGCATCGCCGCGCAATCGGCCAAGCAAGTGATCGTGCAGAAGGTGCGCGAGGCCGAGCGCGACCGTCAGTATGCCGAGTACAAGGATCGTATCGGCGATGTCGTCAACGGCATCGTCAAGCGTGTCGAGTACGGCAACGTGGTGGTCGATCTAGGACGCGGCGAGGCAATCGTTCGACGCGACGAGTTGCTGCCGCGCGAAGTTTTCCGCAACGGTGACCGCATCCGCGCCTATATCTACGATGTGCGGCGAGAGCCGCGCGGCCCGCAGATTTTCCTGTCGCGCACGCATCCACAATTCACTGCCAAACTGTTCGCGCAGGAAGTGCCGGAAATTTATGACGGCATCGTTGAAGTCAAGGCGGTCGCACGGGATCCCGGATCGCGCGCAAAGATTGCCGTGATTTCGCGCGATTCCTCAGTCGACCCCGTCGGCGCCTGCGTCGGCATGCGGGGCTCGCGTGTGCAGGCGGTCGTGAACGAACTGCAGGGCGAGAAGATCGACATCATTCCATGGTCGCCCGACATCGCCACCTTCGTCGTGAATGCGCTGGCGCCGGCGGAAGTCGCCAAAGTCGTGCTCGACGAAGACAAGGAGCGCATCGAGGTTGTGGTGCCGGATCAGCAATTGTCCCTTGCCATCGGACGGCGCGGCCAGAATGTCCGTCTCGCTTCTCAGCTTACTGGCTGGGACATCGATATACTGACGGAGCAAGAAGAATCCGAACGCCGCCAGGCCGAGTTCGAAAATCGCACCAAGGTTTTCGTCGAAGCGCTCAATCTGGACGAAGTGGTCGGCCAGCTTCTGGCTTCCGAAGGCTTTGGCTCGATCGAAGAGCTCGCGCTGGTCGATGAGAAGGAAATCGCCGGCATCGAGGGCTTTGATGCCGACACTGCCCGCGAGCTGCAGGAGCGCGCTAAGGAATATCTCGACAAGCAGGAGGCTGAACTCGACACCAAACGCGTCGAACTGGGCGTCGAAGATACGCTCAAGGATGTGTCCGGCATAACGACCAAAATGATGGTCGCACTCGGCGAGAATGGCGTGAAGACGATTGAGGATCTTGCCGGCTGCGCCACCGATGACCTCATTGGCTGGACGGAACGCAAAGATGGCGAGAGCAAGCACGAGCCTGGCTTCCTTGAAGGCTTCGGCGTGTCGCGCGAAGACGCCGAGACCATGATCATGCAGGCGCGGCTGAAGGCCGGCTGGGTCACTGAGGCGGAGCTTGCGCCGCCGGCGGCCGAAGCGGCGCCCGAAGAAGCGCCGCAGCCCCAGGCATAGGGAGAGCGGCAATCGTTATGCTGGCAGTGGCGCAGGACAGTGATCTCGACCGCGGGGCGACCAGTGTCGCCCCGCGGACGGAGCGGACCTGCGCGCTGACGCGCGAGTTAAAACCGGCCGAGGACATGGTTCGTTTCGTCGTGGGTCCGGCCGCAGAAGCGGTCCCTGACGTCAAACGCAAATTGCCGGGCCGTGGCATCTGGATCACTGCGACCCGCGCCTCCATCGAGGAGGCGGTCAAACGGAACGTTTTCGCCCGCGGGTTCAAACGGGATGTGCGGGTTGCCCGCGATCTGGCAACACAAACGGAACAGCTGATTGAACGGGCCGCCCTCGATGCGCTGGCGATGGCCGGCAAGGCCGGCACGGTGGTCAGCGGTTTTTCGAGGGTCGAGGGCGCGCTTGGCCGGGACGATATCCTGGCGCTGATCCACGCCGGCGACGCCGGCGACGACGGCAAGCGCAAGCTGATGGCCGCCCTCCACCGCAATAGAGCCGGGGAATCGCGCAAAATCGTGGTGATCGACGCGTTTACCGGCGCGCAATTGGATTTGGCATTGAACCGTCCAAATGTGGTACATGCAGCCCTGCTTGCCGGACCCGGAAGCCAGACTTTTCTTGCGCGCGTCACGCGTTTGATGCGCTTCCGGACCGGAATTTCGCCTGAGGCAGTTAGCGCGCATGCGCCGACGGACGGCGCATAAGGACACAGTACGGAATGAGCGAAACCAAAAACCCCGGCGAGAAAAAACTCAGCGTTTCCGGCAAGACGCTGACGCTCAAGCCACGCACCGAGACGGGCGTGGTGCGCCAGAGCTTCAGCCACGGCCGCAGCAAGCAGGTTGTGGTCGAGAAGGTAAAGCGGCGCTCCGTCGGTGGACCGGGCGAAGCCAAGGTTGAAGCCGCAGCTCCTGTCGAGGTGAAGAAAACCCCGTCAGCCGGCAGGAAAGCGCCGACGCCTGCGGCCAGTGCAGGCTTGTCTCAGGCGGAAGCAAAGCCAAAAGCCTCCGGGGTTGTTCTGCGCACTTTGACCGACGAAGAGCGTACTGCGCGCGCGCACGCGCTCGCCGACTCTCGCGTGCGCGAGGCCGAAGAACGCAAGATCGCGGAAGAAGAAGCACGCCGTCGCGCCAGCCGAGAGTCTGTAGACCGCAGCGAACGGGAAGCCGCGGAGGCGCGCAAGCGCGAGGAAGAAGATCGCCGCAAGCACGACGAAGAGACCAAGCGTAAGGCCGGCGAGGTTGCGAAAAAGCGTTTCGGCGCCGAAGATGTTACGCGCACCGGCCCGGGGGCGAGGCTCACGCTTGAGGCCGAAGAGGATGAAGCTCCGCGTGCCCGCCGGCCTGGCGCGGCGCGTGCACCCGCGGCACCCCGTCCTGCCCCTCGTGCTGGCGGCGAGAAGCAGCGCGGACGTCTCACACTGGTGACCGCGCTACGTGCCGACGAGGTACGCGAGCGCTCCGTCGCGTCATTCCGACGTCGCACCCAGCGGCTTAAAGGTGTCGCCTCCGGCGAACCAAAGGAAAAGCTGATCCGCGAAGTCACGATTCCCGAGGCCATCAGT
>Ga0207657_10007393_pt1 | contig 11268 bp, 11 predicted proteins | sample KBSC33metaG_FD_184316 | JGI IMG/M metagenome (GOLD analysis project Ga0207657, IMG submission 184316) | Corn rhizosphere microbial communities from Kellogg Biological Station, Michigan, USA - KBS C3-3 metaG (SPAdes) (version 2) | ecosystem: Host-associated > Plants > Roots > Rhizosphere > Soil ... | reverse complement strand
ACCAAGGGCCCGATCCTCCCGCCGCCGGGACAGGCGCCGGTGTTCGACGAGTCGGGCACCTACGCGGAGGAGACCCTCACCCCTGCCGATCCCGACTTCGAGCTGTGGGACATCGGCCACGCCGCGCTGGCTGCCGCGGCCGCCCACCTGGGCATGGACGTGAGCGAGCTGTTGTACGCGCGCGTCGACGTGATCGGAGACCGGCGCGACCCCCATGTTCTGGAGCTGGAACTGGTGGAACCGTCGCTGGGCTGGCGGCAACTGGACACGACCGCCAGGACCCGCCAGCAGCGGCTGTTCGCGCTGGGCGTCGAATCAGCCCTTGAGCGGCTGGGGCTCGGTCCGCTGTCGCATCGACGCCCATAGCGCCGCGGTGGCGGCGGTACAGGCGGCCGCCCCGAGCACGTGGACGGCGACCAGCGCGGCGGGCACACCCGTGAAGAACTGCACGGTGCCGACGAGACCCTGTGCGACAACGAGCGCCAGCAGCACGCCCAATCGGAGCATGACGGAGCGTGGCGCGTGGACCGCCAACAGCCCGAAGCCGAGGCCGACCACCAGCGCCAGGTAGGCGATGAGCAGCGACGCGTGCATGTGAACCAGCGTGGTGATCTCGATCTGCAGCCTGGGCACCGGTTGGGTGATGCTCTTGTCGCCCGCGTGCGGTCCAGCGCCGCTCACCAGCGTGCCGCTCACGAGTTGCAAAGCGAGCACGACTGCTGTCAGAGCGGTCAACTGCCGCAAGGGCTTTGGCACCACGGGGGTCGAGACGCCGAGGTCGGGCTCGCCGATCTTGACGTACAAGAGCACCGCCAGCCACACCATGGTCATCGAGGCCAGCAGGTGGATGGCGACCGTCCACCACAACAGACCGGTGAGCACGGTGATGCCACCGATCACGGCCTGCACGACCGTCGACGCAGGCATCAGCCATGCGTAGATCAGCACTTCGCGGCGACGGCGGGCACGCGTGACAGCGAGGACCGCCAGCGCTGCGGTCAGCACCACCAGGAAGGTGATCATCCGGTTGCCGAACTCGACGATCTGGTGGATGACGGCAACCTCGGCGTGCGGGACCGGGGTGAAGCTGCCGGGGAAACACTGCGGCCAGGTCGGGCAGCCCAGCCCGGACGCGGTGACCCGGACGATCGCGCCGGTGACGGCGATACCGCCCTGGGTGAGGATGACGGCCGCGGCGATGCCGCGCTGAACCCGCAGGCTCGGCATGGGCAGCAGGTCGACCAGCCGTAGGAAGAGTCGTCCGACGGGCACGGCCTCGATGGTAGAGGACGGCAACTACAGCACGTAGTAGCGGTCAGGTCCTCGGCGAGACGAACGGCACGAGCACCTCGTCGACGAGCCGCACGACGAGGTCGTCCGTGATTGGGTCGCCGCAATAGGTCCGCGAACCCGGCACGTTGTCGATGTACCCCGCGTCCTTCTGCAGGAAGGCCACGGCTCGGAGCGCCATGTACCTTGTGAGCGGCACGTTGATCATGCCCTCGAGCTTGCCGCCCGTGCCGCCGTGATCGACCCTGTTGAGTTCGCCGTCGATGCGGCCGTAGCCTGCGTTCAGGTCGGGCTTGTTGGTGATGATCCGGATCGTGCCGGCCTCACTCGAAGCGCCGTAGAGGGTGCCCTGAGGCCCCGCGAGACTCTCGATGCGCGCGATGTCGTAGATGTGGACGTCGAGCGCGCCGCCGATGGTCGTCACCGGCTGCTCGTCGAGATAGACACCGACCGAAGGCAGGGCGCCGGAGTGGTTGCCGTCGCCGCCCGTTGCAACGCCGCGCATGTAGACGACCGTGCCGCCCGATTGTGAGAAGTTGTAGCTGACCGACGGAAGCTGCTTCGTGTACTGCTCGAAGTTCGAGATGTTGAGCTGGTCTAGGCGCCGGGTCCCGATGGCGAGAACGCTCTGCGGGACGTTCTGCAGCCGTTCCTCGCGCTTGGTCGCGGTAATGACGATCTCGGTCTGGTCGGGGACCTGCCCGTCCTGCGCCTTCTGCACCTGAGGCGGCGGCGAGGTGACGTCGGTGGCATTCGTGTTCGGAGCCGGCGACTGGGTCGGCGCGGCAAAAGCAGGAGTTGCAAGCGCCGTCGAAGCGAGAAGCCCGAGGCTCAGCGCGCGAGTATTGGCCATTCGAATGCCCCCATCAGCCGTATGTCGGTATTGCGACAGAGGCACTACCGAAAGTCAACAGCAGCAAAACGCCGGTGACACGATTGTTACGATGGCGTTGCTTTCAGGCCGCTGGTGCTTCGGGGTACGATCCTAGCACCGGGCCAAGCGCCTCCTTCAAGGGCCCAAGATGCGTCTCATACGCGCGCCACTCTTCGGTCGCTTCGCGGTAGATCGGTTGCCTGACCTGCTCCGAGCTCGGCGTCCGCACTGCCCGGTCGGTGTTGTAGAATTCGAGACAGGCGGGCTCGAACTGCAGCCCGCAATAATCCAGCAGGCGCCGGATCTCGCCCTCCGTGTCGTCGACCATGCGCTCGTAAATCACGCGGTACACCCGCCCCGGAAGCACCGCGTCGATATGGGCCATCAGCCGGACATAGTCCGCATAGTAGCTGCCGACGTGCTCCAGATCGTACGTAAAGTCCTGACCCCGCGCGAAATGCTGGCGGTAATTTGAGAAGCAACAGCCGAGCGGATGCCGCCGGGCATCGATGATCCTGGCATTTGGCAGAACGAGATGGATGAACGGCACGTGCAGCCAGTTGTTTGGCAGCTTGTCGATGAAGAACGGCCGTTCGGTTCGCCGCTGGACGCTGGCGCGTTTCAGATACTCTTCGCCCAGCTGCGCGCGCTCATCGGCCGAAGCGGCGAGGATCGCGTCCGGATAAGAGCCTGGCTTGCGGGCGAGCGCCGGAATATCGGGCAACTCGGTCGTTCCTTCGACGAGGCTGTGAGAGGAGAGAATCTGCTCGATGAGGGTGGAACCGGCACGCGGCATTCCGACGATGAAGATCGGATCGCGCGCCTCCGAGCCGCCCGGCCTCTCCGCGAACGCCTGACTCGTGAAACCGGCGATGCAGCGGTCGACGATTCCACCGATCCGCGCCGGATCATAGGGCGCAGTCTTGAGCCGCAGTGCGTTGGCTTTTGAGAAGTGGGCGAAGGCCTCGTCCGGCTGGCCAACGTCGTGCAGCGCTTTGCCAAGAGCGAAATCGAGGTGGAAGCGATCCTCGTCAGTCAGACCCGACGAATTCAGGGCCTGCCGCATCGCCGCGAGGTCGGACTCCGAGAACCTGACGGTCTTCAGGTTGGCGAGGCTCCACCACGCCTCACCTAGTGTCGGCTGCAACTCGATTGCGCGGCGGTAAGCGGCAATTCCGTCTGCCTGGCGGCCGATGGTCTTCAGCATGTGGCCGTAACTGACCCAGACGCGCGGTTGTTTCGGAGCGCGCTGGAGCACCCCCTCGTAAAGCGGGATCGCCCCTTCGAAGTCGCCGAGACGGCCCAGCGTCGCGGCCTTCAAGTTCCGGTGACCGAGGGAATCAGGCTCCTCGGCCATGACAGCGTCGAGCAGGTCCATCGCTTCCGCGGGGCGGCCCGTCCGTCCGAGCAGCAGCGCGAGGTTAGCCTTCGCCGCCACCCAACCGGGCGCCAGTTCCACCGCGCGCCGCAGCAGGCTCTCGGCATCGCGAAGGCGGCCGATCCGGGCCGCTAGCTCGGCCAGCATTCGGATCGCCTTCACGTCGAACGGATCGTCCTTGAGGTGCGGCTTCAGGAGACGCTCGGCGACGTCGAGCCGGTTCTCGTTCAGCGCAATTGCCGCCTCCACCAGGCGGGGATGCCAGCCGGCATGGACTGAAGGCTTCGTCGTCACGGGCGCAAGCGTAGCGCCAAGCGCAACGCGCCGCTATGCGCCGCATCCATGATCTATTTCGAAGACCTGGTCATTGGCGCGGAGCGCGAGTTCGGCACTTATGAGGTGACGCGCGAGGAAGTGCTGGAGTTCGCTCGCAAGTACGACCCGCAGCCGTTCCATTTGTCGGATGAAGCCGCGGCCAAAACCCATTTCGGACGCCTCGCGGCGAGCGGCTGGCATACGGCGGCGATGACCATGGCGGTAATCGCGCGGCGCGTCGTCAATGAAGAACAGGCTGGGCTTGGCTCACCCGGGATCGACGAGCTCCGCTGGAAGAAGCCCGTCTACCCCGGCGACACGCTGCACGTGTCGGGCAAGATCCTCGAGAAGACGCCGTCGCGGAGCCGCCCGGACATGGGCTCGTTCCGCACCCAGACGACGGTCACCAACCAGGACGGCGACGTGGTGATGACGTTCATCTCCATCGTACTGATCCGCCGCCGGCCAACGGCCGGCGACGTACAGGCTTAGTCGTCGCGGTCTCCACGGCGGTGGCCCCGACCACCGCGGTCGCGGGTCTCAGTGCTGGTCGTCGATGTCGAGGCGCCCGACTGCGTCCCTGAACGGGTCCAGTTGTGCGAACCGCGAGTCCAGGTACCTGTGCTGGTCGAGGTGGTACCGCGATCGCGCCAACGCGAGCGATCCCAGCCGCTCCAATTCTCGCCGGTCGAGGTAGTCGTCGAGGTCCCAGAGCGGTTCTGCCACCTCTGGCGACGGTCGGTCCAATAGCGCTGCTGGTCCCCGCTCCAGACGTGGCGGGTCCGGTTGACGTCGTATACGTAGATGCCGCTGCCCGGATAATAATAGTTCCCGTACCAACCGAACGGATCATAGCCGTATCCGCCGTACGGCGAGCCGTAGCCGTAGCCACCGTAATAGCCGCCGTACGGATAACCGCCGTATCCATAGCCTCCGTAGCCGCCGCCATAACCGATGCCGATCGAGACGCTGCTGCGGGGGCCGTAGCCGTACGGGCTGTAGCCGTAAGGGCTGTACCCATAGCCGTAGCCATAATCGTTGCCGTACATGTCGTAGGCGCAGCCACTGAGTGCGAGACCGCTGGTCAACGCCACCGCGGCAAGGCGAATGAATGAAGCGCGCATGTCGAGTCTCCAATACAGCGGAGGAACCGGACGTGCGTACGCGCCCACCCGCGTGAACGGTGGATTAATTACAGCTGCTTGGCGGCGTCACTTCGGTTCGGGATAATCGTACTTGAACGGATCGGTCGGAAGCGGCTGCGTCCGCAACGGCTGGCGCGGCAATTCCTTGTCGCTGTTGGCCGCCTGTAGAAGCACTCCAGCCATCACCACCGCGGCCTGGCGCAGGTCCTCCGCCTTCATATGGTCGAGAGTGTCGATGTTCGAATGGTGCACGCGTGACCCGTAATCGAGCGGGTCCTGTATGAACTGATAGGCTGGCAAGCCCACCGTCTGGAAGAACTGGTGATCCGTGCCATCGGTCGGCGCGGCGACGATCGCGTCCGCACCCATGCTGTCGAACGGGGCGAGCCATTCCTTGAGCAGCGACGAGGCCCCTGTGTTGCCCTCGGCGTAGATCCCGCGAACCTTGCCGGAGCCGTTGTCGAGATTGAAATAGGCCTTGAGGTCTCCGTAACCCGCCAGAGGCGTGATGGGATATGACTTCGCCCAGTCGTCGTAGTTCTTCGTGCCGTCCTGTGTGAGCCGATACGGCCGAACGGCGATGTGCTTCTCGATGTAGGAGAGCGAGCCGAACAGCCCTTGCTCCTCGCCCGCCCAGAGGACGAACCGAATGGTGCGCTTCGGGCGCACGCCAAGCTGTCGAAGGAGGCGCGCCGCTTCGACGACCACGACGCTGCCAGCGCCATTGTCCGACGCTCCGTCCCCAGCCGCCCAACTGTCCAGGTGAGCGCCGGCCATTACGTATCCTGCCTTCGGGTCAGTACCAGGCAGGTCGGCGATGACATTGTAGCCCTGCCGGTCGTCATCGACGTAGCGAACGTTGCTGTTGATCTCGAGTTCGGGGTTCCCGCCTGTCTTCGCGAGGCGCGCGAGGCGGCGATAGTCTTCCGCCGCAATCTCCACCGCTGGCAGTTTGGGGCTTTGGCCGACCATGTTCTGATAGCCCTCGCCCGAAACCAGTTTGCCGTCGCGATATGACTTGCGCACCCAGGCGACCGCACCTTCGCTCGCCAGGAAAAGGTCAACGTCCCGCCAGAACTTGATCCGCTTGGTGAAGCCATCGACGAAATCGGGATCGAACGTCGGCTGCTCGAATTTGTCGAGCTTGCCGACCTCTCCGGAATCAAGCCGCTGGAAAGCCGCCTTGGCCGGTTCGTCACCGGTGCCGGGGAGATCGATAAGGACGATCTTGCCCCGAAGCTTGCCGCGATAGGCCGCGAACTGCTCCTTGCGGTTCATCGGCGCGACGATGATGGGGGCTTTCAGAACGCCATCGGTTGGTGGCGACCAGGCGATCGGGATAGCGGTCAGCTTGATCCGCCGAGGTGCAGTCATGACGACGCTGGAATCCACGATCTCCCACCCACGGCCGAAGTCGAACCCTTCGCGATGGACGTTCGTCAGACCGTAGGACTGGAACTTGCCAATTGCCCACTGCTCGGCTCGGCGCATGTTGGGCGAATTGGTCATGCGCGGGCCGACGCCATCCATCAGCTCCGACGCGGTCAGCATCACCTGGCTGCGGTTCATTCCCTCATCGATGATGCGGGCCGTATCGCCGGTCGCAGCCGAAGCGTGAGTGGCCGAAATCATCGTTGACGCCAGAAGCGCCAGAACCAGTTTGCGCATGTGCTATTCCCCCCAAACAGAACCGCCGGCGTGCAACGAAGCAACGCCGGCGGCTAAAGCTCAATCAGACATGTTTTCGATCAACCGGCGACGCCCTGTTTCGCCTTGGCGCGCTTGGACTTCGCCTGGTTCTCCGGATCGAGCGGGCCGGTGATGCGGACCGCACGCTTCGCGTCATGCCAGATCTGCTGATAGGCAAGGTAGCCGAGGATGCTGGCGATCAGCAGGAACACCGTTACCGCGATGCCGGCCGCATGGCGGTTCTCGAGGTTCGGTTCCGCAGTCCAGACGAGGAACGCCGCGACGTCCTTGGCCATCTGATCGACCGTCGGCTTCGGGTTGCCCGGAGCGTAGGTCACCTGCCCTTCCGCCGTCAGCGGCGGCGGCATCGCGATGTTGAGGTTCGCGAAGTATGGGTTGAAGTGGAGCGTCCCGGTGGGCTTCGCCTCATTCGGAAGCGGCTTCCCAGCTTCGTTCTTGTAGGTGTTCGGGTCGCGGTAGCCGGTGAGCAGGGAGTAGACGTAGGACGCGCCCCCCTCGCGCGCCTTGGTCATCAGCGACAAGTCCGGCGGCAGCGCATTGTTGTTGGCTGCGCGCGCCGCAACCTCATTTGCGAATGGCGATGGGAAGGCGTCCGAAGGCAGAGCCTTACGGGTCGAGGCTTCACCGGTGTCCGGGTTGATCGACGGCACCTGCGTCTTCCAGTCGGACGCAATCTTCTTGATCTCGGCGTCGTTGTAGCCAAGGCCCTTGAGCTCGCGGAACGAGACCAATTTCATGCTGTGGCAAGCCGAGCAGACTTCCGAGTAGATCTGGAAGCCGCGCTGTAGCTGCGCCTTGTCGAACTTGCCGAAGGGGCCGTCGCTCTTGAGGTGCAGCGCCCTCGGCTCGAGGTGGAACTCCTCAGCGGCCAGTGGAGCCGGCTTGTTGCCGAAATAGGTCGAGAGATTGCCGATCATCGAGATCAGCAGGATCCCGGCAAAGACCGAACCAATGAAACCCAGGATGAAACGCATGTGCCTGCTGCCCCCTTAGCCGGCGGTTGCCACGGAGCCGCGGCGCGGCTTGGTTTGTCCCGCCGGAGTGGCCTCGGCCGCCTCGCCGTGAAGCACGCTCTCGCTGATCGAGGTCGGCAGCGGGTCGGTGGTCTCGAACGCGGAAACCAGCGGCAGGATGACGAGAAAATGGGCGAAGTAATAAGCCGATGCGAGCTGGCCGAGCGCGGTCCGCCACCAGTTCAGCGGCGCGCCACCGACATAGCCGAGGATCACGACGTCGATGACCAACAGCCAGAAGAAGCGCTTGAATACCGGGCGATAAGCGCCCGAGCGGACCGGCGAGTTATCGAGCCACGGAAGGAAGAACAGCAGCAGGATCGAGCCGAACATCGCCAGCACGCCCCACAGCTTGGCAGGCAGGATGAAGTCGATCGTGAATGAGCGCAGGATCGCGTAGAAAGGCCAGAAGTACCACTCAGGGACGATGTGGGCCGGCGTCGCCAGCGGGTTGGCCGGGATATAGTTGTCCGGGTGCCCCAGATAGTTCGGCGCGTAGAAGGTCACGACCGCAAAGACGAGCAACACGAAAGCGGCGAACCAGCCGTCCTTGGCTGTGTAGAACGGGTGGAACGGCAGCGTGTCCTTCTCGGTCTTCACATCGACCCCGGTCGGGTTGCCTGATCCCGGGATGTGCAGCGCCCAGATGTGGAGGATCACCACACCGGCGATCACGAACGGCAGCAGGTAGTGAAGTGAGAAGAAGCGGGTCAGCGCGGCCTGGTCGGGCGCATAGCCGCCGAGGAGCCAAACGCGGAGCGGCTCGCCGATCAGCGGGAAGGCCGAGAAGAAGCCGGTGATTACCTGCGCTCCCCAATAGCTCATCTGGCCCCACGGAAGCACGTAGCCCATGAAGGCCGTCGCCATCATCAGCAGGTAGATGACGAGCCCGAGCATCCACACCAGCTCGCGCGGAGCTTTGTACGAGCCGTAATAGAGGCCGCGGAAGATGTGGATGTAGGTGACGATGAAGAAGAAGCTCGCGCCGTTCATGTGCGAATAGCGCAGCAGCCAGCCGGCATTCACGTCGCGCATGATGAGCCCGTTGACCGAATTGAACGAGCCGTCCGTCGTCGCGTAATAATGCATCGCGAGAACGATGCCGGTCACGATCTGGATCGTCAGGAAGATCCCGGCGAGCACGCCGAAGTTCCAGAAATAGTTGAGGTTTCGCGGCACGGGATAGCCGCCGCCGATGGCCCCATACACGAGGCGCGGAAGCGGCAACCGCTCGTCCAACCAGCGCATCACCGGGTGCTTGGGTTCGTAGGGCCTGGCCCAGGAAAAACTCATCTCTTAGCCCCTCAGCCGATCTGCACGGTGGTCGGCGACAAGAATTTGTAGTCCGGAACCATCAGGTTCTTCGGCGCCGGCCCCTGACGAATGCGCGCGGCGGTGTCGTACATCGACCCGTGGCACGGGCAGAAATAGCCGCCGTACGGTCCCTTGTTCTCGCCATCGCCGATGCCGAGCGGAACGCAGCCCAGATGCGTGCACACGCCGAGCGTGATCAGCCAGTTCTTGTGGCCGGGCTTGGTGCGCTGCGCGAGCGTCTCCGGATCGCGCAGCTCTCCCAGGGAAACTGCGTCGGCTTCGGCGATTTCCTTCGGAGTTAGGTTGCGGACGAACACGGGCTGCTTGCGCCACTGCGTCTTGATGCCCTGCCCCGGCTGAACCTTGGAAATGTCGATCTCGGTCGTCGCCAGCGCGAGAACGTCGGCGGACGGTGCCATCTGGACCAGAAGCGGCGCAAGCGCGGCGACGGTGCCGACGCCGGCAAAGCTGACCGCTGCGACGTTGAGGAAGTCGCGGCGGCGAACGCCCTCACCTTCCCCGTCGTGACCTGCGGTTGTGGAACCCTCAGCGGATTGGGTGGCCATCATTACCCTTTATGACGCGATATGCTGTCCGTGCCCGGGAAGGACGCGGTAGCGGGACGCCGCGCCGGCTGCTCACCGCCGCGATTGGGGGGCCTGATAGCGAGGGGTTTTCGGGATGTGAAGGGGCGGAAGGCCGTTGTTGTGGATCGCACTGAAAATGGCAGGATTAGGGTCTGCCAATGCGCTTGGACTAGGGGATGGGGATGGGGTTGCTGAAGGTAAGAGCGTCTCGCGATTCCATCTTCGGCAGCTTGCAAGGTTCGTGCAGCGCCGTGCCTCCTGCAGTCTTGAGGACTCCGGATATCTCGCACGCGCCGTAGGAAACGGCCGTAATTGCGCCGTTGAGGATGGTGAGGTTTACCGCCTCGAACACGGCCTCGATCGTGTACATGAACCTCAGCGGCGGCGTTCGGAACGGACCAATTCTAACAAACACCTCGGGATGCGCGTCGAGCGTAACCGTGTTCGAGCCGACGTTGTATTTCTCAGGATCGTCGCGAGGGTGCCGTTTGTAGTCCTGTAGCTCCCGCAGCTTTCCCCAGGCGGTCGCGAACGCCTCGAACGGATCGGTGGGCAGGCAGCCCCGGATTTTCTTGAGCACCTCGTCGCCCGCGCCGTCCCAGGCAATCCGGCCAGCAAAGCCGCCCGATTGCTTCCAATGGTCACGGACCTCGTCAGCGAGATTGTCGATCTTTTCGGGAAGCAGGTTGCTGACACTGATGGGCGATTCACTCATTTGTCCCGCTCCTTGTCTGGCGGAAGTTTCGCGGTCGAGGTGATGGCGGGCATCGCGATCTCGATTTCCGGTGCGATGGGGTCACCCCACACGACCGTCGCTGTAGGATCTAGCGGAAGCCGCACGCCCATCCTCGGGCGCTTGGGAATGGCCAGCCACGCGAGGGCTGCTACAGCCACCGCCGAGGCCAACCCGACGAGGACGAGGAGCCAGGTCGGCCAGCGCACCTCGCTCATCATGTACGCGACCTCTGACCCCTGCGGCATCTCCTCGCCGGGACCTGGCAGCGTATAGGCTACCCTGCCCTTTCCATAGGGCGACTTCTCGCAGCAAAGGCGGGTCACAGTGAAGCCTGCCTGCTTCAACTCCTGGGTCGCCTGCTCCTCCGGTTTGCCGGAGACGTCAGGCACCGCGACCTTCGGCGGCGGTTGCGCTTCGCATTTGCCGGTGGCGGGATTGAAAGCTCCGACCTCGCACTGACGGTCCGTTCCAGTTGCCTGGCAGGTCCCATCGGCCGCCTTGGATGTGCCTTCGGGGCATCCCTTTGGCTGGGTGTTCTCATCAGCAGCGGGCGGGCACGTCCCACCCGCAGGTTGCACCGTCCCGTCGGCGCACTTTACCGGTGGTGGCGGCGGTGGTGGGGGCTTCTGACACTGTCCCGTGGCAGGATTGATATTCCCGCCAGGGCACGGGTTGTCGGGCTTGGGCCCCTGACAAGTCGCCGTGCTGTCGATGGTCGAGCCGTCCGGACAGACTTGGGTCGTGTGCTCTGGCGGTTGCGGCTTTTGACACTTCGTACCGATCGGAGCGACGGTCCCATCGGGGCACTTCTGCGGCTGAGGCGGTGGCGGTGGTTCCTGTTGTGGCGGAGGCGGCGTAGGCGGCGGCTGAAGATTTCCGGCCGATACGCAGAGCAACAGGAAATGA
>Ga0207657_10007387_pt1 | contig 11271 bp, 10 predicted proteins | sample KBSC33metaG_FD_184316 | JGI IMG/M metagenome (GOLD analysis project Ga0207657, IMG submission 184316) | Corn rhizosphere microbial communities from Kellogg Biological Station, Michigan, USA - KBS C3-3 metaG (SPAdes) (version 2) | ecosystem: Host-associated > Plants > Roots > Rhizosphere > Soil ... | reverse complement strand
ACCCGCCGCCGAAGGCGCCTCGCGAAGACTCCGCCTCTGAGCTGCGAGGACCGGCCGCACAGACGCGAGGGCCGACCTCGCGCACGCAAGCCCAAGAGGCGCGAGGCGAGCCGGGAACGACCGCCGAAGGCGACGACGGCGAAGCGGTCGTCTTCACTCCCGCCGACGTGCACGCGCGGCCGCCCGACCAGACGCCGACCGACGCGGCGCCGGAGAGCGAGAAGGCCGGCCTGATCTTCGAGCGGTCGTAGCACGGAGGCGCCGCGGGCGGCGGCCGTCTGCGGACTGTATATTCGTACAGTCCAGGAAGTCTCGCCGTGCAACTCGACCGCAAGCTCGCGATCCTCGCCGACGCCGCCAAGTACGACGCGTCGTGCGCGTCGAGCGGCACCGAACAGCGCAACTCGGTCGGCGGTTCGGGACTCGGCTCGACCGAAGGCTCGGGGATCTGCCACAGCTACGCGCCCGACGGGCGCTGCATCTCGCTGCTCAAGATCCTGCTCACGAACTTCTGCGTCTACGACTGCCTGTACTGCGTCAACCGCGTCTCGAGCAACGTGGCGCGGGCCCGCTTCAGCGTCGACGAGGTCGTGCACCTGACGCTCGACTTCTACCGCCGCAACTGCATCGAGGGCCTGTTCCTCAGCTCCGGGATCATCCGCTCGCCGGACTACACGATGGAGCTCCTCGTCGAGGTCGCGCGCGTGCTGCGCGAGGAGCACGACTTTCGCGGCTACATCCACCTGAAGACGATCCCCGAGGCGAGCGACGAGCTGCTCGCGCGCGCCGGCAGATACGCCGATCGCCTCAGCATCAACGTCGAGCTGCCGACCGCGCAGTCGCTCGCCGCGCTGGCGCCGCAGAAGGACGGCGCGGCGATCCGCCGCGCGATGGCGCGCCTGCGCATCCACATCGACGGCGCGAAGGAGGCCGCTCGGGCGCTGCCGCCGCGTTCGCTGCCGATGCTGGCCGCCAAGCGCGCACGGCCACCGCGCTTCGCGCCCGCGGGCCAGAGCACGCAGATGATCGTCGGAGCCGACGCGACCAGCGACGCAACCGTCCTCGCGACGAGCGCCGCGCTGTACGGCTCGTACCGGCTGCGCCGCGTCTACTACTCGGCGTTCAGCCCGATCCCCGACGCGGCGCGCGCGTTGCCGCTGAAGGCGCCGCCGCTGGTGCGCGAGCATCGGCTCTACCAGGCCGACTGGCTGATGCGCTTCTACGGCTTCGCGCACGACGAGATCGTCGCCGGCGACGGCATGCTCGCGCTCGACGTCGACCCCAAGCTCGCGTGGGCGCTCGCACACCGCGAGCGCTTTCCGGTCGACCTCAACCGCGCGCCGAAGGAACTGCTGCTGCGCGTCCCCGGGCTCGGCACGCGCGCCGTCGCACGCATCGTCGCGGCGCGCCGGTTGCGCAAGCTCCGCTTCGCCGACCTCGAGCGGCTGCACATTCCGCTCGTCAAGGCGATCGCGTTCGTCGAGGTCGCCGACCATCGACCGGGCAAGTCGCTCGCAGCGTCCGACCTCGCTCGTCGCCTCGCCGCCGCCGTGCACCCGACGCCGAGCCAGGCGTCGCTGTTCGATTTCGCCGCAGGCGAGCCGCAAGGAGCGCTAAGCTCGTCGCCATGACCGCGGACGCAGGCGCATCGTCGCTCGGAGCTTCGGCGGCGAGCGACGTGCGCACCGTGCGGCTCGCGAGCGCGGTCGACTTCGCCGGCTTCCGTCGCGCCTGCCGCGCACTCTGGGCCGAGCAGATCGCGCCCGAGCGCGTCGTCTGGCAATGTGCCGACGACATCGAGGGCGACCTTTTCGAGACTCCCGGCGACGACGACGCGACGAGCGCGTCGTCCCCGCCTCCGGTTCACGTGCCGCCGGCATTCCTGCCGCTCGCCGAGAGCGCGATCCTGCACCGCGACCCCGAGCGCTTCGGCCTTCTTTACCGACTCCTCTGGCGGCTGCAGCTCGAGCCGGCGCTGCGCGGTGACACGCTCGACCCCGACTGGCTGCGCGCCGACGCGCTGTCGCAGGACGTCCGCCGCGACCTCCACAAGATGAAGGCGTTCGTCCGGTTTCGGCCGATCGCCGAGCCCGACGGCGAAGGCGCGATCGGCGCGCCGCTGCACATCGCCTGGTTCGAGCCCGAGCACCACATCGTCGAGGCGGTCGCGCCGTTCTTCGCCCGCCGCTTCACCGCCATGCGCTGGGCGATCCTGACCCCCGAGCGCAGCATCCGCTGGGACGGCGCCGCGCTCGCGTTCGGCCCGGGCGCCCGTCGCGACGAGGCGCCCCCCGCCGACGCCGGCGAGCAGCTCTGGCTGACGTACTACCGCAGCATCTTCAACCCGGCGCGCCTGAAGCTGCGGGCCCTGGCGCGCGAAATGCCCAAGCGCTACTGGAAGAACCTTCCCGAGGCGGAGCTGATCGAGCCGCTGGCGAGCAGTGCCGACGAACGGAGCATGACGATGATCGCGCGCGGACCGACCGACCCGAAGCGGCGCCCGGCGACCGAGCCGCAGCCGACGCCGGGCCATCCGGTGACGCCCGGCGGCGAGCGGCCGCGCAGCCTGACGGCGCTCAACGCGGCGCTGCAGAGCTGCCGCGAGTGCCCGATCGGCGAGCACGCGACGCAGGCAGTCGGCGGCGAAGGCAGCCGGCAAGCGCGGCTGATGCTCGTCGGCGAGCAGCCCGGCGACCAGGAGGATCTGCAGGGCCGACCCTTCGTCGGCCCGGCTGGACAGCTGCTCGCGCGCGCGCTCGAGGAGCTCGCGATCCCGCGCCGCGAGGTCTACATCACGAACGCGGTCAAGCACTTCAAGTTCGAGCTGCGCGGCAAGCGCCGCATCCACAAGACACCGGCGCAGCAGGAGGCCGCCGCCTGCCTGCACTGGCTCGAACGGGAGATCGAGCTCGTCGATCCGGGCGCGCTCGTCGCCCTCGGCGCGACCGCGGCCCGCCAGTTGATGGGGACGACGATCTCGGTGCTGCGCGAGCGCGGCCGCTGGCTCGTGCGCAGCGACGGCCGCCGCGTCCTCATCACGCTGCATCCGTCGGCGCTGCTGCGCGTCGAGCCGGAGGACAAGGCGGCGGCGTACGCGGCGTGGCTCAAGGATCTTCGCCATGCCGCCGAGCACTTCTCGGCGTCCGGCGCGTCGGAATAGCTGGCAGCGCGCCTCGGCCGTAAGGTTCGCGACCGACCGCCGACCGATGGCGGCGGCTGTTCGGCCGCGATCACTTCACGCGAGGAGACTGTCGATGCGAACGATCACCCCTGTCCTCGTCGCCTGCTGCGCACTGGCCGGCGGCGCCTGGGCCGCCGACGAGATGAAGAAGGCCGACGGCATGATGAAGCAGGAGTCCATGACCCTGCAGGAGTGCAAGGACCACATGGCAATGGCGAAGAAGGACGCGATGGCGAAGAAAGACGACGCCATGATGAAGAAGGACGCCATGTGCGCCGACATGGTCAAGAAGGACGAGATGATGAAGAAGGACGCGATGTCCAAGAAGGAAGAGCCGATGAAGAAGTGAGCGCATCGGCGCCTCGAAGCCGAAGCCGTCCTACAGCCCGGACCGGACCTTCCCGACCGGGCTTTCTCGTTGCCGATGCTGCAATCGGGCGACGGGCCGCGGGCCCGCAGCAACGAAGGACGGCGATGAACGAGAACGACAAGCGCGACAAGCTCTGGAAGATGATCAAGGACATCAAGTTCGCGATGTTCACGACGCGCCACGGCAACGGCCACCTCCACGCGCGGCCGATGACGACGCAGAACAAGGAGCTCGGCAGCGACGACAGCCTTTGGTTCTTCATGTCGAGAAGCGGCGATCCGGTCGACGACCTGCGCTCGGACGCTATGGTGGTCGCGACCTATGCCGACCCCGGCTCCGACACCTACGTCTCGGTCTCGGGAAGCGCGGCCGAGGTCGATGACCTCGCGAAGAAGCGCGAGCTCTGGAACAAGATCGTCGAGGCCTGGTTTCCCGGCGGCCCCACCGACCCCGACCTGGCGCTGGTGCAGGTGAAGATCGCGCACGCCGACTACTGGGACGTCAAGGAAAGCAAGCTCGTGCAGCTGCTCGCGATGGCCAAGGCGGCGGTCAGCCACAAGCCGCCGACGCAGCTCGGCGAACACGGCCAGGTGCGGATGCGCTGATCGGCGTGCAATCGATCACGTCGCGCCCGCGCGGCGTGATCTGGCGGGCGACGGTGGCGCTGTTCGACCGTTCATCGGCAAGCGCCCCGCCGATCATCGCGGCAGTCCATCTTCAGGATGACTGTCATGCGCCACGCCCCGTCCACGCTCCACTTCTCGCACGCGTTCCGCGCCGCCGCGCCGGCCGGAACGATCGAATGGGAGGAGCTCCCCTCGCTCGCGCAGCGCGTCCGCCCGTTCGCGAGCGCGCCGGCCGGCACGGTGTGGGACGCGACGCGTCCCGCCGAACTCGAGCGGCCGGCGCCGTCGCAGCCGTTTCGCGAGCCGCTGAAGGGCGTCGCGATCCGCGAGGTGCTCGAGCCCGACGTCTTCCGCCACTTCTTCGGCCGCTAGCGCCCCGGTCCGACGCGGCGCGCGCCGCGTCGCTATCCTGCGAGGCTCGCTCGATCGCTCAGCCCGCAGTGTCGCCACCTTCTGAACCCGCCGCCGCGGCGCACACGCCGCATCTCTTCTGGGAAGACTTTCCGGTCGGCCAGGTCCGCGAGTTCGGCGCCTACCGGGTGACCCGCGAGGCGGTGCTCGCCTTCGCGCGCGAGTTCGACCCGCAGCCGTTCCACCTCGACGATGCCGCCGCCGAAGCGTCGCTCTTCGGACGCCTCGCTGCGAGCGGCTGGCACACCTGCGCAATCGCGATGCGCATGATGTGCGACGGCTACCTGCTCGATTCCGCGAGCCTCGGCTCGCCCGGCGTCGAGAAGCTGAGCTGGTTGAAGCCCGTGTATCCGGGCGACACGCTGCGCATCCGCCTCGAAGTCCTCGAGTCGCGGCCGCTCGCCAGCCGGCCCGGCGTCGGCATGATCCGCTCGCACTGGGACGTGATCAACCAGGCCGACGAGACCGTCCTGACGATGGAAGGATTCGGCATGTTTCGCCGGCGAAGCGCAGGCACGTCGCGCGACGACGTCTCTCCAGCGCCGGTGACGTGACTTTGTTGCGCCGCGCGAGGGGCCGCGAACGCGGTGCCTCGGGACGGCGCGGCGACAATGCCGAGCGGTGTCGATGCGGCGATCGCGACGACGCCGCGTCCGTCAGGAGCTGATCCCCATCCCGATGTCAACGGTCCACGAACTCGAGGCCGTTCGCGCGCCTGCCGCTCTCCCCGGTCACATCCTGCCGCCCGGCACGCAGCTGCGCGAATACGAGATCAAGGCGCTCATCGGCGAGAGCGCTTGCAGCATCGTCTATCTCGGCTGGGACCACGCGCTGCAGCGCAGGGTCGCGGTCAAGGAGTACATGCCCGCGGCGCTCGCAGGACGGCTGCCGGGCTCGACCAACGTCGTCGTCGGCTCGGATCGCCAGCTCGATGCGGTCAAGGCCGGGATGCGCGCGTTCCTGAACGAGGCGCGCGTGCTCGCCCGCTTCGACCATCCGGCGCTCGTCAAGATCTACCGCTTCTGGGAGGAGAACGGCACGGCGTATGTCGTGATGCCGTACTACGAAGGCCCGACGCTGAAGACGACGCTCGCCGAGCTCGGCCACGTGCCGAGCGAGAACGAGCTGCGCGCCTGGCTGAAGCCGATCCTGAACGGCGTGTCGCTGCTCCACGAGGGCGGCGTCTGGCACCAGAACATCGGTCCCGACGAGATCCTGATGACGCCGTTCGGCCCGGTGCTGCTCGGCTTCTCGGCGGCGACGCACGCGATCGAGGCGATGCGGCACACGCCGGCGGCCGCGCTCAAGCCCGGCTACGCCGCGATCGAGCAGTACGGCAGCGCCGCCGGAACGACGCGCGGCCCCTGGACCGACCTGTACGCGCTCGGCGCGCTGATCTATGCCGGGATCACCGGCACCGATCCTCCGCCTGCGGCCGACCGCCTCACCGACGACCGCATGCGGCCGCTCGCGGTGGTCGCCGCCGGCCTCTACAGCGATCGCTTCCTCGCCGCGGTCGACGCAGCGATGGCGGTGCAGCCGCGCCGGCGGCCGACGGAGCATGCCGAGTTCCGCGCGCTGATGGGCGACATCGAGGCGCCCGAAGTCGCGTCGCTCGCGCCGGCGCCCGATCTGATGCAGGAGCCGTTCATCGGCACGCCGGCACGGAGCAACGAGGTCACGGTTCCCGATCCGCCTCCGGTTGCCACGGCAGCGCCTGCCGCGCCCGTCGTGAGCGTCGCGGCCGCCGAGCAGCGACCCGTCACGAAGCCGGTGCCGCATGCGATCGCGGCCGACGGCGCAGCGCCGTCGTGGATGCAGCAGACGGTGCACGCGCGCGGCATCGGCAAGCGTGCGCTTTATGGGATCGTCGCCGGCACCTGCGCGCTGATCGGCATCGCCGCGCTCGTGCTGCAGTTCGCGACGCGGCCGCCGCCGCGCGGCGCCGTCGCAGCGTCGGCGGCGGCGCACACTGCTCCGGCCGCGTCGGCGGCGACGCGCGCAGCGGCGCCGACGACGACAGCGACAGCGGCAGGGCCGGCGGCAACGTCGACCGCGACGACGCCGTCACCGAAGCCGGCAGCGACCACGGTGTCGCACGCGCCCTCGACGACGGTCGCGCCGCACGTACAAGGCAACGCATCGGCGACGACACGGCCGACGCGTCAGCCGCCCGCGTCGCGTCCTGCGACCTCTGCAGCGGCGACGGCAGCAGCCGTGGCGACGGCGCCGATCGTCGTGACGACGCCGCTCGAGCGCCAGACGCGCTGCATGGAGATCCTGCAGAAGGCGTCGCTCGAGAAGATCACGCCGGCCGAGACCGACTTCTTCAAGCGCGAATGCAAGTGATCCGCTCGCTCGCACGCGCGGTCCTCGCCTTCGCGGCGCTCGCGCTCGCCGCGTGCACGTCGTCGGATCCGCAGACGTTCGAGAAGGCGGCGTCGGATGCGACCGACCGCCTCGTCGCGCAGACCGGAAAGCTGCCGGCGTTCCTCGCCAAGATCGAGTCGACGCTGACCAAGCCCGACCCGAAGCTGACGCGGCGCACCGTGATCATCGATCCGATGATCGACACGATCACCGGCCAGCAGACCGAGGCGACGGTGCTGTTCGAGCGCCGCGTCGTGCAGCGGATGGCGAGCCTCTATCCGCAGTTCGAGTTCCTGACCTTTCAGGCCGCCAACCTCGCGCGCGCGCAATACCTGCTGACGGGAACGATCGCACGCGTGCCGACCGCGCCGCTCGGCAAGCCCACGGTCCGCCTGAACCTCGCGCTCACCGAGCTGAGGAGCGGCGTTGTCGTCGCGCAGGCGTGGTCGCTCGCGCGCGAGGAGAACCTCGACCAGACGCCGACCCGCTACTACCGCGACGTTCCGGTGCTGATCAAGGACAAGGTCGTCGAGGGCTACGCCACCACCACCACCACGACGCCGGGCCAGCGCGCCGACGCCTACTACCTCGAGCGGATCGGCGCCGCGAGCGTGATCAGCGAGGCGACGTCGCTCTACAACGCCGAGAAGTACCAGGACGCGCTCGGCCAGTACCGCACCGCGCTGTCGTCGCCGCAAGGCGAGCAGCTGCGCGTGCAGAGCGGCATCTACCTCTCGAGCATGCGGCTCGGCAATACCGCCGAGGCCGAGCAGGCGTTCGGCCGCATCGTCGCGCTCGGCATCGCCTACAACGAGCTCGGCGTCAAGTTCCTCTTCAACCCCGGCAGCACCGAGTTCTGGTCCGACCCGAAGATCAGCGGTGCGTACGGCATGTGGCTGCGTCAGATCGCGCGCGAGGCGATCGTGGCCAAAAGCTGCATCGCGATCGTCGGCCACACGAGCCGGAGCGGCCCGGGCCCGATCAACGACGCGCTGTCGCTGAAGCGCGCCCAGTACGTGCGCCAGCGGCTCGCCGCCGAGGCGTCCGAGCTCGCCGGTCGGACCCGCGCCGAGGGCATGGGCTTTCGCCAGAACATCGTCGGCAGCGGCAGCGACGACAGCTTCGACGTCCTCGACCGTCGCGTCGAGTTCAAGATCGTGCCCTGCGCCTGAGCGACGGACAATAGCCGGCACCTGCGCCGCCGCCTCGTCGGCGGCCGCCCGAGGTGCACGCGTGACGACTGCCGACGACGACGAGAAGACCGTCACCGGGCCGACCGCTCCCGGCCGGCATTCGCGCGACGACGCCGTCACCGGAATCGACGCCGAACGCGCGCGCGGCCGCGCCGCCGCCGATCGGTTGCAGGGCGGGCACACCCTGCCGCTCGGCACCCGCCTGCGCGACTACGAGATCACCGGCCTCGTCGGCGAAGGCGGCTTCGGCATCGTCTACCTCGCGTGGGACCACTCGCTGCAGCGGCGCGTCGCGATCAAGGAATACATGCCGGCGTCGATGGCGACGCGGGTGAGCGGGTCGTCGGCGATCGTCGTCAAGTCGGAGCGCCACCTCGACACCTTCCGTGCCGGCCTGAAGAGCTTCGTCAACGAAGCACGGCTGCTCGCCCGCTTCGACCATCCGTCGCTCGTCAAGGTCTACCGCTTCTGGGAGGAGAACGGCACCGCCTACATGGCGATGCCGTACTACGAGGGGCCGACGCTGAAGACGGCGCTCGCCGCACTCGACGGCGCTCCCGGCGAGGACGAGCTTCGCGCCTGGCTGGAGCCGCTGCTCGACGCGCTCGAGCTGATGCACAGCAAGCAGTGCTTCCACCGCGACATCGCGCCCGACAACATCCTGCTCACGGCCGGCGGTCCGCTGCTGCTCGACTTCGGCGCCGCGCGGCGTGTCATCGGCGACATGACGCATGCTCTCACCGTGGTGCTCAAACCCGGCTACGCGCCGATCGAGCAGTACGGCGACGTCGCCACGATGGCGCAGGGCGCATGGACCGACCTCTACGCGCTCGCGTCGGTCGTGTACTTCGCGATCACCGGTCGCACGCCGACGTCTTCGGTCGAGCGGCTGATGGACGACCGCGTCGAGCCGCTCGCGGCGGTTGCGCGCGGCCGCTACAGCGACGAGCTGCTGCGCGCGGTCGACGCGGCGCTCGCGGTGCGGCCGGCCGACCGGCCGCAAAGCGTCGCCGCGTTCCGCGCGCTGCTCGGCCTGCCGGCGACGCCGGCGCCGGTCGTCAGCGACAGCGGCTGGGCGAGCGGGGCGAGCAGCTGGGGCACCATCCCGGCGCCGCTCGCGATTCCGGAGCGCACCGCGCCGCTCGCTCGCGATGCAGACGTCGCGATCGAGCCGGCGCAGGCCCCCGCACGCGAGCACGTCGCCGACGCGACGCCGGCGGCGCACGCGTCGAAGCCCGGCCGCCGGCGCGTCGTCGCGATCGCGGTGGCGAGCGGCGCCGTCGTCGCCGTGCTCGCGGTCTTCGGCTGGCTGCAACCGAAGATCATCACGCGGCCCGCAGCACCGCAGGCGTCGGCAGCCGCGGCTTCGACCACGACGCCACCGGTGCCGCAAATCGCAGAGCCGCCGGTCGCGGCGAGCGCTGCAGCACCGGCGCCGATCGTCGTCGACGAAGACGTCGCGACGACGCCGGTTCCACCGCCGCCGCCGAGCATCGACACCACGCCGACGAGCCCGCAGCGCGCGAGCGTCGACGCGACGCCGGCGTCGCCGGCGGTCGAGCCTGCGCGATCGACCCCACCCGCGACGGTCGCGCCCGCCACCGAGAACGAGGCGCGCACGGCGTCGGCCAGCGCGCCGCGCAGCCAGCGGCCGCGCCGCGAAGCCGTCGCGCCGCGCAGCGACAGCGCAGCGCCGCCGTCGCGGTCGGCGAACAGCCGGTGCAGTGATATTCTGCAAAAGGCATCGCTCGAGCCGCTCACCGCGAACGAAGCCGAGTACCTGAGGAGGGAATGTCGATGACGGTCTCGTGGACGTCGCCGCGTGCTGTGCTCGCCGTCCTCGGCGCGCTCGTTGCCTCCCTGCTCGTCGCGTGCGCGGCGCCGCCGAAGGCGGTCGACCTCGGCGAGCTTCCGTTCGATCAGGCGGTCGCGCAAGCGAGCGATGCGATCGCCGCGCAAGCGCAGAGCGGACCTGCGATTCTCGCCAAGCTGCAGAAGAAGAGCATCGTCCTCGATCCGATGCTCGATGCCGCGACCGGCCAGCAGACCGCGGCGACGACACTGCTCGAGACGCGCGTCGGCGAACGGCTCGCGACCAAGGGCGACGCGTTCGAGATCCTGCCGTTCACTTCGGCGAACCTGGCACGCGCGCAGTTGCTGCTCACCGGGACGATGACGCGCGTCGACGGCGACGCCGGTGCGCGCAAGAAGGCGCTGCGCATCCAGCTCGCGCTCACCGACCTCAAGGCCGGCACCGTCGTCGCGCAGGCGTCGGCGCTCGCGCGCGACGAGGGCCTCGACCACACGCCGCTCGCGTACTACCGCGACAGCCCGGTGCTCGTGAAGGACAAGGTGATCGAGGGCTACGTGCGGACGACCGCGACCGCGCCCGGCCAGCGCGCCGACGCCTTCTATCTCGAGCGCATCGCGCAGGCGATGGTGATCCACGAGGCGACGACGCTCTACAACCAGGAGCGCTACGTCGACGCGCTCGGCCGCTACCGCAGCGCGCTCGCGATGCCGGCCGGCGAGCAGATCCGCGTCGTCAACGGCATCTATCTCGCCGCCGCCAAGCTCGGCCGCACCGCCGAGGCCGAGCAGGCGTTCGCACGCGTCGTCGCGCTCGGCATCGCCTACAACGAGCTCGGCGTCAAGTTCCTGTTCAACCCCGGCAGCACCGAGTTCTGGTCCGATCCCAAGGTGAGCGGCGCGTATCCGATGTGGCTGCGCCAGATCGCACGCGAGAGCACGAGCGCCAAGGTCTGCATGAACATCGTCGGCCACACCAGCCACACCGGCTCGGAGCCGACCAACGACGCGCTCTCGCTGCAGCGCGCGAACTTCATCCGCCAGCGCCTCGTCGCCGAGGCGGCGATGCTGGGAGCGAAGACGAAGTCGAGCGGGATGGGCTTTCGCCAGAACATCGTCGGCAGCGGCACCGACAACGCGGTCGACGCGCTCGACCGCCGGGTCGAATTCAAGATCGTCCCCTGCACGTGAGCGCACCGGCGGCCAAGCGCGGCGCACGGCGACCGCGCTCGCACCGCTACCACGTCTACGTCGTCGAGCTCTCGGACCGGGTCTGGAACGTCGCCGCGTTCCGCCGCGCCAACCCCGACT
>Ga0207657_10007384_pt1 | contig 11273 bp, 13 predicted proteins | sample KBSC33metaG_FD_184316 | JGI IMG/M metagenome (GOLD analysis project Ga0207657, IMG submission 184316) | Corn rhizosphere microbial communities from Kellogg Biological Station, Michigan, USA - KBS C3-3 metaG (SPAdes) (version 2) | ecosystem: Host-associated > Plants > Roots > Rhizosphere > Soil ... | reverse complement strand
TGTGCTGGATCTTCACGGCGCGCCAGATGCCGCCTTCATATTCGATGATGTTGCCGGGACGGATGTCCACGCCGCTGATCTTCATGATCGCCTACCTGCTTCAAGACTGATGAAAGAGCCGCCACGGCGCGAAGCCGCGGATTGGGGCGCGCCTTAGCCGTTGACCTGTTTTCCGGCAAGGAGCGGGTAGGGATTGATCGGATCGCCTTGCCACCAGTGCTGGCCGGGGCTCATCTGGTTGATCGCGAAGTGAAGATGCGGACCCTCGGCACTGGCATTTCCGGTGTGGCCGACACGGGCGATCACCTGGCCCTGCCTGACGCGCTGCCCTTCGGCGAGCCCCGGAGCATAAGCCTGGAGATGGGCGTAATAATAGATCCATTTCCCGTCGTCCGAGCGGACGTAGATGGTGTTCCCGCCTCCGCCGTTGCTGAAGAACAGCTTTTCCACCGTCCCCGGCGCAGCGGCGATCACAGGCGTTCCTTCGGCGGCCATGATGTCGATTGCGTCATGAATCCGGCCGCCGGCGCGGGCGGCGGTGAACGTATCGACCAGGTCTTTCTGCTTCACGCCCTCGACCGGGATGGCAAGGCCGGCTGGGCCGACGACCAGGCCTTCGGCGATCGCGACCGGCGGCTGGCCAGGTTCTTCCACCTTGGCCACCTTTCCCGCCGCTTCGAGCTCGTGCGGAGCCCGGACGATATTGAAAGCGAAAATCCAGAACGCGCTCGTCAGGATCACGGCGATCACCGCTGTCGAGACGATGGTCAGCAACCGCGCGGCTCTCGGAGCGACCGTCCGTACCGGCTCCGGCCTTAAGTCCACGCGCAACTCTCCCATGCTGTTCACCGTTGTCGGAATGAAACGATGGAGGCCACGGTAGTTTCCAGCTCCGCCAGCATTCGCGTCGGCTGCTCCGGCTGGCAGTACAAGCATTGGCGCGAGATCTTTTATTCCAAAGGCCTGCCGCAAACGCGCTGGTTCGCCTTCTACGCCGAGCATTTCGACACCGTGGAGATCAACAGCAGCTTCTATCATTTACCCAAGGCGAGCACGTTCGAGAAATGGCGCGACCAGGCGCCGCCCGGCTTCTGCTATGCGATCAAGGCGAACCGCTTCATCACGCAGGCGAAAAAGCTGCTCGATTGCGAGGAGCCGATGGAGCGGATGATGACCGCCGCTCGGCACCTTGGCGATCGGCTCGGCCCGATGCTTTACCAGCTGCCGCCGAGCCTTCACCGCGACCTCGAGCGCCTGGAAGGATTCTTGAGGCTTTTGCCCGGCGACGTGACCAACGTCTTCGAGTTCAGGCACAAGAGCTGGTATGTCGACGAGACCTTCGCGCTCCTCGACCGCCACGGCGTCAGCCTGTGCCTGCACGACATGCGCGGATCGGCGACCGAACGGCGAGCTGTCGGCCCCGCGGGTTACGTCCGCTTCCATGGCGGCGCTGGAAAATATTGGGGCCGTTACCCGGACGAGCGGCTCATGGATTGGGCCGAATGGCTCGTCGAGCAGGCCCGGTCAGGACGAAGCTGCTGGTGCTATTTCAACAACGACATCATGGGTCACGCGCTCGACGACGCGCAGACCCTGAAGGCGATGGTGGGTCAACTCAACCGCTAAGCACGGCGCCGAAGGCGCGGACGGCTTCCGCTGGATCGTCCCGGCCCCACACCGCCTGGCAGACGGCGAGGAAATCGGCGCCGGCCTCGACCAGCGGACTCGCATTGTCTGCCGTGATCCCCCCGATGGCGACGCAGGGGATTTCGAACAAGGTGGACCACCAGGTCAGGATCGACGGGTCGGGACGGTAATCGCTGGGCTTGGTCATCGTTGGGTAGAAGGCACCGAATGCTACATAATCGGCGCCCGCTTCCCCGGCGTCCATCGCGAGATGGCGACTGTCGTGGCAGGTCTTGCCGATTTGCGCCGAAGGCCCGAGCACCGCCCTCGCTTCGCGGATATCGCCGTCGCCTTGGCCGAGATGGACTCCGTCGGCGCCGAGGCGTTTTGCGAGCGCGACGCTGTCGTTGACGATGAAGGCGACGTCGGCATCGGCGCAGATGCGCTGCAGCGGTCCGGCGAGCCGCGCGAGCTCATGCTCGTCCACTTCCTTGACGCGAAGCTGGAACGCCGATGCCAATCCTGGCTCCAGCGCGGCTTTCAGCCGGTCGGGGAAGCCTTCGCCAACAACCTGCGGGCTAATGAGGTAAAGGCTGCACGGACCCCGCTCCCCCGGAGCGAAGGCATCGGCAAATCCTTGCGTGACCTCGTCCAAGGTCAGGCCGGCACCTTCTCGGTCGACGCCTCGTAGATCTGGTCGATGGAGGCGGAGAGCGTCGCGTTGAATTCCTCGTCGCTCATGTCGTGGCGAAGGCCTTCGAGCAGGGCGCGCGAGAAGCTGGCGACCATGCCGGGGTTCATCGCCAGCTCGCGGCACGCCTCGTCGCGCGAGTAGCCGCCGGAAAGGGCGACGACCCGAAGCACGTTTTCGTGGCGGACAAGCGGATTGAACAGGCCGGGCTTGGCGGGAATCGACAGCTTCAGCATGACCTTGCGGTCGGCGGGAAGCGCGTCGAGCGCCTTCTCCAGTTCGTTGAGGAGAATCATGTCCGACTGGACGCGGTCGGCGCTCTTGATGTTCACCTCCGGCTCGATGATCGGCACGAGGCCGTGATCGAGGATCTGCCCGGCAACCTCGAACTGCTGCCGCACGGCCTTGCCGATACCGCCAGCGTTCGCGGAGTTGATCACGGAGCGCATCTTGGTCCCGAACACGCCCTTGGCGACGGCGCGCTCCAGAAGTGCATCGAGGCCAGGATTGTCCTTCATCAGCTGGACGCCGTCGGCTTCGTCGGCCAGGCCCTTGTCGATCTTGAGAAACGGCACGACTCCGCGACTCCACAGATATTCGGGAACCGGCCGTCCGTCAGCATCGCCGTCCATCGTCTTTTCGAACAGGATCGCGCCGAGGATCTTGTCGCCATTGAACGGGGGCGAAGTAATGATCCGAACGCGCATCTTGTGGACCAGGCCGAACATCTCCTCATCGTTCGACCATTCGTCGCCCTTGTAGCCGTAATTCGAGAGCGCCTTGGGCGTCGAGCCGCCCGACTGGTCCAGCGCGGCGATGAAGCCGTTCGCGTTTCGGATCTTGTCCAGCATCTGCTGATTTTGAGCCATGATGTTCATCCTGTCAGCGGTTTGGAACCGGGGCCCACGGCGGGCCCTTCAGTTCGAGATTATTGCCTTCGGGGTCCGCCAGATAGATGGACGGCCCGTCTCCCTCGGCACCATAGCGTGAGACGATCTCGGCTTCGATACCGTGGACTTTCAGATGCGTGAGGATGCCCTCGCCGTCCCACGGAAGCACCCGGAAACAGACGTGGTCGACGTTGCGCCCCTCCGTGGCCGGCGCGGCGCCGCCCAATGCCCCGAGCTTTCCGTTCACCGGCACGAGGTCGACAAGCGAGCTTCCGACCCGAAGCTGGAAGAGGCCGATCGCTTCCTGTTTCTTTTCCCAACGGGCGCCGAGCACGTCGATGTAGAAGTCAGCGACCTTCCGCAGGTCGACGACGCGGAACACGACATGGTCGATGGCCTGGATGGTGATCATGCCCGCTCGAGCGCCGCGACCCCCGGAAGCGTCCGCCCTTCCATCCATTCGAGAAACGCCCCGCCCGCGGTCGAGACAAAGCTGAAATCCTGCGTGACTCCGGCGTGGTTCAAGGCGGCGACCGTATCGCCGCCACCGGCAACCGAGGCGAGCGAACCCTCCTTGGTCAGCGCAGCGGCGGTTTTCGCCAGCGCGACCGTTGCTGCGTCGAAGGGCGGAATCTCGAAGGCGCCCAGCGGCCCATTCCAGACGAGCGTTCGGCAGACCTTGAGCACGTCCGACAGCGCCTCGACGGCTTCCGGCCCGACGTCCAGGATCATCTCGTCGGCCTGGACCTCGTGCACGTTGGATGTGCGTATGCTCGGCGGATTCGGCGCGAATTCCTTCGCCACGACCACGTCGTAGGGCAGGTGAACCGTGCAGCCCGCCATTTCGGCTCGGTCCATGATCGCATTGGCCTCGCCGGTCAGGTCGTGCTCGCAGAGCGACTTGCCGACGGCGATTCCGCGCGCGGCGAGAAAGGTATTCGCCATCCCACCGCCGATGATCAGGTGATCGACCTTGCCCACCAGATGCCCGAGCACCGCGAGCTTGGTCGAGACCTTGGCGCCGCCGACCACTGCGGCGACCGGCCGCTCGGGATTCCCGAGCGCCCGCTCGAGTGCCTTCAGCTCGGCCTCCATTGCCCGGCCGGCGAAGCTCGGGAGGAAATGGGTGACCCCCTCGGTCGAGGCGTGCGCGCGGTGCGCGGTCGAGAATGCGTCGTCGACATAATAATCGGCGAGCGCCGCCATCGCTTTTGCAAGCTCGGCGTCGTTCTTCTCCTCGCCGGCGTGGAAGCGGGTGTTCTCCAGGACTCCAATGTTTCCGGGGAGCATCGTCGCGATCGCGCGCTCGGCCTCCGGGCCCTGGCAGTCCTCGATGAACCGGACCGAGCGGCCCGCGAGCCGGTGGATCGGAAGCACAAGCTGCGCGGTCGACATGTCGGGTCGGCTCTCGCCTTTGGGCCGGCCGAAATGCGATAGTAGAAGAACGATCGCCCCGCGGTCGCTGAGCTCCAGCACAGTCGGAAGCATCGCCCGCAACCGCGTGTCGTCGGTGACTTTCGCGCCGTCCATCGGCACGTTCAGGTCGACTCGCACGAGCACGCGCTTGCCGCTCAAATCCTCCGGAAGGTCGTCGAGGGTTTTGAACCTCGGCATGTCTGTCGTCAGCCCAGCTTCGCCATGGCCGCGGCGGTGTCGACCATCCGGTTCGAGAAGCCCCATTCGTTGTCGTACCAGCTGACGACGCGGACGAGCTTGCCTTCGAGAACCGCGGTCTCGAGGCTGTCGACGGTCGAGCTCTGCGGCGTATGGACGATGTCCACCGAGACCAGGGGCTCGTCCGAATAGTCGAGGATACCCTTCAGACGGCCGCTCTCGCTGGCCGCCTTGAGAGCGCCGTTCACTTCCTCGACGCTGGTCTCGCGCTTCGGCGTGAAGGTGAGGTCGATGAGGCTTCCATCCGGAACCGGGACTCGGACCGCGGAGCCGTCCAGCTTGCCTTTCAGTTCCGGGAGCACCTCGCCGACGGCGCGGGCAGCGCCGGTCGTGGTGGGAATCATCGACATTGCCGCAGCGCGGGCGCGGCGAAGGTCCGGGTGGATCTGGTCGAGGATCTTCTGGTCGTTTGTGTAAGCATGAACGGTCAGCATCAGCCCGCGCTCGATCCCGATCGCGTCGTTCAGGACTTTGGCAACCGGGGCGAGGCAATTGGTGGTGCAGGACGCGTTGGATACGATCTTCATGTCGGGTGTCAGCTTGTCGTCGTTGACGCCATAGACCACCGTCAGGTCGACCCCCTTGGCCGGCGCGGAGATCAGGACCCGCTTGGCGCCCGCTTCCAGATGCTTTTCGCCGCCGTCGCGATTGGTGAAGAAACCGGTGCACTCCAGGGCGATGTCGACGCCATTCGCCTTGTGCGGGAGCTTGGCTGGATCGCGCTCGGCGGTGACGTGGATGCGCTTGCCGTTGACGATGATGTCGTTGCCGTCGGTGGTGACTTCGCCAGGAAAGACCCCATGGACGCTGTCGCGCTTGAACAGCCAGGCGTTGGACTTGGCGTCGGCGAGATCGTTGATCGCCACCAGTTCCAGGCCGCTGCCCGGCCGCTCGAGGATCGCGCGGGCGACGAGCCGCCCAATCCGTCCGAAGCCGTTGATCGCAACTTTCGTCATCGCATGTCCCTTTTTTGCATATGGTCGAGCACCCGCGCGGCAATCGCGTCGGGCGTCAGTCCGAAGAATTCGTAGGCGTCCCTGGCCGGAGCGGAGACTCCGTAGCGGTCGATCCCGATCCTGAGGCCGTGCAGCCCGGTGTAGCGCTCCCAGCCGAAGGTCGTCCCGGCTTCGACCGAGACGCGCAGGATCTGCCGGTTGGAAACGTCCGGAAGGATGTCGTCACGATAGTCGCCGGACTGCTCATCGAAGCGCTCGGTGCAGGGAATGGAGACGACGTCGGCGCCAACACCCTGCCCTTCGAGCTGCTCTGCGGCGGCAAGCGCGATCTCGACCTCGGATCCGGTGGCCAGGAAAATGACCTTCCGCTCGGCTCTGGCGTCCCTCACCCGGTAGGCGCCACGCGCGCTGAGATTCTCGCGCGCCGCCTTGGTGCGGACGGGCGACAGGTTCTGGCGGGTCAGAGCGAGGATGCTCGGGCCCTCGCTTGCCAGGGCCAGGGCCCAGCATTCGGCCGTCTCGACCGCGTCGCAGGGCCGGTAGACGTCGATCCCCGGCATCGCCCGAAGGCTCTGGAGGTGCTCGATCGGCTGGTGCGTCGGGCCGTCTTCGCCGAGCCCGATGCTGTCGTGGGTCATGACATAGATGACCTTGGCGCGCTGGAGCGCCGAGAGCCGGATCGCGGGCCGCGCATAATCGGTGAAGACGAGGAAGGTGCCGCCGTAGGGAATGACGCCGCCGTGCAGCGCCATGCCGTTCATGGCGGCAGCCATGCCGAACTCGCGGATTCCGTAATAGATATATCGGCCTGCATAATTGTCCGGCGTAAACGCCTGCATCGCCTTGGTTTTCGTATTGTTGGAGCCGGTCAGGTCGGCCGAGCCGCCAACGGTCGAAGGAAGCGCCGCGTTGATCGCCTCCAGGGCCATTTCGGACGCCTTTCGAGTAGCGACCCTTGGCCGGTTCGTGAGCAGCGAGTCGAGATACGGCTTGAGCCAGCTCCCGTCGGGTTTCGAGGAAAGGCGGCCAAGGAACTCGTCCTGCTTCCCGCTTTCGCTCAGCCGCCGGTTCCATTCGCGGCGGCCCGCCTCGCCGCGCTTGCCGGCGTTGCGCCAGGCCGACAGCACGTCCTCGGGAATTTCGAACGGAGGCGAATCCCAACCAAGCTCCTTGCGCGCCGCGGCGACCTCGTCCGCCCCGAGCGCGGCGCCATGGGTCGCCTCGGTGCCCTGCTTGTTGGGCGCGCCGTAGCCGATGATCGTCTTGCAGCGGATGAGCGACGGCCGCGGGTCGGCGACCGCAGCCTCGATCGCCTTCGAAACCTTGGCGCTGTCGAGTCCGTCGCATTCCACCGTGTGCCATTGGGCTGCAGCGAAGCGCGCGAGCACATCTTCGTTGCGCGACAGGTCGGTCGACCCGTCAATGGTGATCCGGTTGTCGTCCCACAACACGATCAGGCGGCCGAGCTTCAGGTTCCCAGCGAGCCCGACGGCTTCATGGTTGACCCCCTCCATCAGGTCGCCGTCGCCGGCGATGACATAGGTGCGGTGATCGACGATGTCGTCGCCGTAGATCGCGTTCAGGTGGCGCTCGGCGATCGCCATTCCGACCGCCATTGCAAAGCCCTGCCCAAGCGGACCGGTGGTCACCTCCACTCCCGGAAGCTCGAAGTTCTCCGGATGGCCGGCACAAGGGCTGCCGAGCTGGCGAAAATTCTTGATATCGTCGATCGTCGGCCGCTCGTAGCCAGTCAGATAAAGCAAGGCATAGATCAACATCGACCCATGGCCCGCCGACAGGACGAAGCGGTCGCGATCGGGCCAGCCAGGGTCCGTCGGGTCGAATTTCAGGTGACGTGTGAACAGCGCCGTCGCCGCATCGGCCATGCCCATCGGCATGCCCGGGTGGCCGCTGTTGGCGGCCTCCACCGCGTCCATCGCCAGCGCCCGAATGGCGTTGGCAAGTCGGCGTTGGGTCGGCTGCAAGTCTCGCTCCTCAAGCAGGTACGGCCGTCCACCGGATTCGGCTGGCCGTTGGCCGCCCCTTTGGGCGGTGAGTCGAGAAGCGTCAACTGCTGCTCCCCGCCTTGCCCCGCCGCCGTAACTTTCGTAGGCCAGAGACCATGGATGACGGGGGCCTGTCGACGGCATTGGATCGGGCCGAGCACGCGCTTGCGCGGATCGAGCGCACCCTCAGCGAGCGACAGCCGGTCAGCGGGCGCGACGACGCCCTCCGGGCGAAGGTTCGCGAAGCGGTCGCAGAGCTCGATCAGCTGATTCGGGAGGCATCGCGCTGATGGCCGAAGTCGACATCATCATCGCCGGCCGCCCCTACAAGGTCGCCTGCCGCGACGGCGAAGAGGAGACGCTTCGGACGGCCGCGCGCCTGGTCGACGCCAAGAGCCGGGAAGCGCTCGCCGGCCTCGGCGCGCTCTCGGAGGCGCGGCAGCTGTTGTTCGCGGGCCTGCTTCTTGCCGACCAGCTCATCGACGATCGGCCAGAGTCCGCCGCCTCTCAAGCGCCTGCAGGCCCGGACCCGGAGCTCGCCGCGCGCGCCGAACGACTCGCCGATCGGCTCGAATCGCTCGCCGCTTCCCTTGAGGCGGAGGCCTCACGCCCCTAAATAGGCTGCGACGGGTACTGCCCGGTACGAGGCCAAGAACATCCCTGAGGCGATTAAATATCCAAGGGAGCTGTCCCTGGCCTGACCCTGGTCAGGCCTACACGGCGCCCACCTGACGTTTGTGGCGTCAGTGGATTTCCGGCAAACGGCCACGGTGGTCCCGTCACCTCCACTTCCGCCGGGCGGTCCCGGGCAGCCGATTCCCCCGCTGTCCAAGGATGCGCTGCGCCTGACGGCGCTGGAAGCGCGAAAGGCTTTCGTCCGGACACTCGACGATGCGAGCCGGACCCTGCTCGAGGATCAGCTGGCCAAGCAGCTGACGAATCTGTGCGCATCGGCGAGGATCGTTGCCGGTTATTCGCCCATGGGAAGCGAGATCAGTCCCCTGCCCGCGATCGAAGAGGCGCGGGCGGTCGGAGGGATTGTCGCCTTCCCGGCATTTCACGACCCAGCCAAGCCGTTCCGATTCCTCGCCGGCGACCCGCTCGTGCCAGGCCCGTTCGGGATCTTGCAACCCAAGACAAGCGCTCCGCCAGTCGATCCGGACCTCATCCTGGTGCCGCTGATCGCGGTCGATCCGCACGGGTCCAGGCTTGGCCGCGGGAAAGGTCATTACGACCGCGTTATCGCCAGGCTGAAGCGTTCCGGGGCCAGGTTGATTGGAGTCGGCTGGCCGTTGCAACGGCTCGAAGATACGGTCCCGGCCGATCCCTGGGATGTCAAACTCGACGCCTTTGCGAGCCCCGATGGGCTCGAATGGTTCGGCCGTTCGGGCCGCGGTGATTGAATTTACCGTATTAGCTGACTATATCAGCGCGACTTTCCAAATGACCGCCTCGACACTTCTCCCTGCCCGTCAGAGGGCCGCGGCGTTATGGCGCCGGCACCCGCGCGAGCTTGTCGCTCTGGGAACGCTCGCAATTGCCGGAGCGATAGCCGCGGGCGGCGTGGCGTGGTCGACGCCCAGTCTCGACCAGATCGGCGCTGCGCGGGCACAGCAGACCGCTCCGCAGCCGCCTCCCCTCCTGATCCGGGACATCGCGCCCGACCAGGCGCTTGCGGTCAACAATGAGATCCCGATGGCGAGCGGCCCCAATCCGGTCGCCGCGCCCTTCTCGCTGGGAAATGCCGACGCCGCGACCCGCGGCAGGGCCCTCGATTGCCTGGCGAGCGCCATCTATTACGAAGCCGGGAACCAGAGCGGGGACGGCGAACGCGCGGTCGCACAGGTGATCCTCAACCGCGTCCGGCATCCGGCTTTCCCGTCGAGCGTCTGCGGGGTCGTCTACCAGGGCTCGACGCGGTCGACGGGCTGCCAGTTCACCTTCACCTGCGACGGCTCGCTCGAGCGGCGGCCGGATCCGGTAGGCTGGGCGCGCGCCAAGAAGATTGCCCAGGCGGCTCTGAATGGCGCGGTGTTCGGCCCTGTCGGCCTCGCCACGCACTATCACGCCGATTACGTGGTTCCCTACTGGGCGTCGACGATGGCCAAGAACGCCGTGATCGGCGCTCACCTTTTCTATCGCTGGTCCGGAGGATGGGGCGAAACTGCCGCGTTCGCCCAGAAATATGCCCGGCAGGAGCCGGACTCCGGCGCCCTCAAGACGGCCGCGCTCGCGGCGTTCGAAAGCCGGCCGGAGACGACCGCGACTCAGCAGGTCGCGGAGATTCCCGGTGCGCAGGTCGAAAAGGCGCCGCCGGGCCGGGTTACGGTCCGGTTCAACCTTGCGACTCTCGAAGCCGCCCGAAAGGCATCGGCCGACGCCCCGCACAAGCCTTATGTCGAACAGGTCGCGGCTTCGGACAATTTGCGCTGGACCCTGACCGGGTCCGCGCCCGACGCGCCCCAGAAGGCGCTTGGAATCCCCGCCACCTACGGCCCGACGAACACGAGCAGCTCGAACAACTAGCGCTGCGGCGCAGCTGCAGAATCCAGCATCGGCAAGATTTCCATGTCGACCTGTGAGCGAATCTGGTGAAGGTGGGAATCGGCGCCGAGCGTGTCGTCAGAAAGCATTCGCGCGGCGCTGATCTCGCGAGTGACGACCGCCGATTCATTGAATGGGCTCGAATCCGGCTGATCGGAATCGCCGTAGAGCGTTAGCATCGCTTCGTCGAAGGCGGAGCAGGCGTCGAACCAGGCGAGATTGCGTTCGCGCCGAAGCGAGATCTGGCAATCGCGGCTATAGGCGCTTGCGCCGGAAAGATCGCCGCTCGAATGGAATTTGATCGCGTCCGCTATGGAGCTGCTCACGATGTGCGGCTGCACTGGAGCGTCGAAGCTCGCCAGCTGCGCTTCATAGCCGCCTTCGTGATCGCCCGGAGCGGGACTTGCCAATTGCGGCAAACGAAAGAATTCAGCGCGCGCGGGTCCGCGCTTCGCATCCTGATTGGCGAGCGCCGCGGCGGCCCCAGCAATGAGAATCGTGAGGAGCCAGCCCACCTTTCGGAACCTCGGCGGTCCTGTCCGCCCGCGCCGCGGAACCACGACCGGCACCCGGGCCGGCTCGCCAAGCCTCTGCCGAAGCAGGGTGTAGGCGCGGTTGATTTCCGCCGCCCGGTTCGCGTCGCCTCCGGGACGGTCGGGATGATGGCGTTTCATCAGCTTGCGATAGGCGTTGTTGACCTCGGCCCGCCCGGCGCCCGGCCGAAGGCCGAGAATTGCATAAGCGGAGCGCTCGCCGGTCATCGCGCGGCAAGCCTAATCGAAGTGTTTGAATTGAAGAAGTGGCGCGAGTGACGGGACTTGAACCCGCGACCTCCGGCGTGACAGGCCGGCGCTCTAACCAACTGAGCTACACCCGCGCGTTTTCT
>Ga0207657_10007383_pt1 | contig 11273 bp, 14 predicted proteins | sample KBSC33metaG_FD_184316 | JGI IMG/M metagenome (GOLD analysis project Ga0207657, IMG submission 184316) | Corn rhizosphere microbial communities from Kellogg Biological Station, Michigan, USA - KBS C3-3 metaG (SPAdes) (version 2) | ecosystem: Host-associated > Plants > Roots > Rhizosphere > Soil ... | reverse complement strand
GACGAGCTTGGCGCGCGCGACATCTTCCTCGGCGTCAACGCTGTAGACCATTCGGGATACCCCGATTGCCGCCCGGAATTCATCGCCAGCTTCGCGGAGACGGCGAGGCTGGCCACGAAAGCGGGAGTCGAAGGCTCTCCGTTCGCGATCCATGCGCCGCTGCAGCATCTGGGGAAGGGCGCGATCGCGGCCGACACCGTCCGGCTTGGGCTGGATCCGGCGTTGAGCTGGTCATGCTACGATCCGACGCCCCAGGGGCTCGCCTGCGGTCTGTGCGACAGCTGCCGGCTGCGCTTGAAAGGCTTTGCCGACGCGGGCCTCGAAGATCCGCTCGCCTACGCGACACGCCCGTGAGTGATAAAGGCTTACTCTAGACGGCCGGGAAGACGCCTGCGCTGGCCAGCGCGGTGATCAGATCGGCCAGCGTCGCGCGCGCTTCGGCATCGACGGTAGTGCCGCCCGTCGGTGCGGCGGGCGCCGAAGGCCGCAGCCAGCCGCCGCGATAAAGCAGCATCTGCCCGGTGGAGCGATCCAGCAGCCGCATGCCGTCCCCCGGTGTCGAGAACAGCCAGTTGCCGGACTGACGAGATGCGATCTTGCCGTCCGCACCCGCCCAATCGCCGGTCGCGCCGGCCGCCACCAGCCATGTCTCGCCGTCCGACGGCGTGGCGGGCGGATCGGACGCTTCGCCTTCGCATGCGGGGTGAAGCAAGGCATCGGTGAGCGCGTGCGCTTCGTTGACGTAGAATTCCTTCTGGGATTGCCCGGCGAAGAGCAGCGGCAACCCATAACGCGGAGTCGTGGAAGTGAAGCTGATGGGATCGGTCATGGAAGCATCCTGTCGATTAGCTAGGCTATTGTCGTGAGCAGCAGGGGCGGTGAAAGCGCGGCCGTGCCCACCTGCCGGACCCAGAGGGGCTTTCCGGAATGGGCGGAGCGCAAGGCCGCCCAGGTCGCGGCATCGAATTGAAGCGCCGGGATCGCCGTTTCCCAGCGAAGGTCCGGCGCATCGCTGTCGCCAAGCCCGACAACGTAGAGCTCGGCTTGCTCATTCAGCGGAACCTCGATTTCGTCGAACCACAGCCAACTGCCGCGCGCCCGCCGGCACCAGGCCAGCGACAACGAGCCGTCCGCATGCTCGCCGACGGTGCCGTGAACTGGCGATAGCGGCTGGCGAGCAATCCCCGCGTTGGCGAGCGGGGCATAGACCGGCTGCGGATCGGCAAGTCCGATCGCCGCGAGGGTGGCGCCCGCGGGATCAAGCCTGGCCGAATCGAGCGCGACCGGCGCACCGTCGAGCAAGACGAAGCCGGCCCCAGCCGCACCGCCCGGCTGCGCTTGTGCTTCCGTGCCGCCTCGGCCGCGCAAGAGCCCGGTAAGCCGCCAGCGTGTGTCGCCGAGGCGCTCCGCCCGCACGAATTGCAGCAGCTCCGTCCCGACCAGCGCCATGTTCGCGCCGTTTCCCAAAGCCGCAACGTCGGCGGAGTCGAGCGCAAAGTCTGGTGAGGCGAGATCGACTTCGAGGCTGGACATCCGATCCAGGAGGAGCGGCGACGATGGCGGCAAATGCGTGACGGTGGTGCCAATGATGCTGCGCTGCGATCCGCTCGGCCCCAGCGGCAGCAGATCGCTCCCTTGCTGGACATAGAGTGCGGCCCCGCGCCACCCCGCCGCCAGCGATGACGCCGCGGCGAAAGTCGCTCGGGTCTCCGAGCTGCCGTTGCCGTCCCACGGCATTTCGTAGGCGAGCAGTTGCGTCGAGGTTACGGCAAGGTCGGGCGCGGGCAGCGCCGCACCGGGGTCGGCGGCCGGTTGCCGTGCCGGCCCGCGCGGCAGCCGGGTCAGCTCCAGTTCGATGCCCTGATCGCGCCATTCCCAGCTGTCGATGCGCCAGAGCCCGTCGCGGTTCGGAACCCGAACGACCGAGCCGGGCGCGATGGCGGGATCGAGCTCCGCCATGCGCCATGCGATCGTCTCACGCGACCAGCCCGCCCGGGCCGCCGCCGCGTTGGTCAGCGACCGCGCGTCGGCCGCCTGAAGCACGCCGGGAAATTCGATCACCTGGCTGCGGCCAGGCCTGGCGCGCCCGTCGGCACGCTGCATTCCCGGCTGATAGTCGCGCGCGATATCGTAATAGCGCAGTGCGTCGGGGATATCTTTTGCCTCGGCCTGGCGGCGGCTCTGCTGGCCTGTCGCGGCAGCGAAGCTCTCGCCGTCGTCGGCCGCGGCGGCCTCGGGCAGGGTTGGCGGGGCGTCGGGTATCCGGTCGGCCGAACCGAGCGAGAGGCTGTCGCCACCCGCGTCGCACGCGAGCGGATAAAGCTGGTCGATCGCCGCCAGGGTGTCGGCCAGGGCACCGCCGTCGTTGCTGAAACCTTGCAAGCCGTCGAGCGTGCGGTCGATCGTCGGCTGTTGCGCGAGGGGCTCCAGGAGCGACGCGATTGTAACGGAGTGATCATCGGCGATGACTTCGAAGGTCAGGGCGGGAATGCGATTGCCGAAATCGGTGAGTTCCAGCGCTTCGAACACGCAGTAGGCAAGGCCGCGGAAGGCCGGGCTGTTCGGCTCGGCCGAGGCGAGGAGCGGATCGAGCGGTTGGTCGCCCTCGCCGGTATAGAGCCGGAAAGCACCGCCGGACTTGAGATCGCCGGCCGCGCCGCGAAGCAGGCTTCCGTCCGCCCATATGCGGCCGACAGCCGCGACCGGCCGACTCGACAGGGCCACCGCGAAAGAGACCGAATAACTGTAATTCGTAACCGACGGCTGGCCTTTGCCGCCGCCGCTCTTCTGCTTGCGTTCGACCAGATCGGTCGACCAGACGATCGTGCCCGCCGTCCGGACACGCCCGTGATGGCGCGCAATGGGTGTGCCGTAGCTCGAGGTGCTGACGCTCAGCTCCTTCAGCCGGGGCCCCTCGCGCCTGGGCCCGCCGAACACCGCGTGGTCGATCTGGTTGCCAAGCAGGCCGCCGATCGCGCCGCCCAACGGACCGCCGACGGCCGTGCCGAGTGCCGAGAGAACCAGTGTAGCCATTATCGAACCTCAGTCTTCGCGCAGGCGCCAATGGCGCTCGATGAGTGACGGGCAGGGCGGCGGCGTGATCACCACGCGTCCAAGGCCGGCGTGGGCGTGGATCACGCCGCCGCCTCTATCCGCGATAGCCAGGTGCGGCTGCGCCGGGCCCGCCCGCAGGAGCAGCAAATCGCCAGGCCGGACAACGTCGTGAACGCTCTCGAACCCGGCTGCCGTGGCGGCGGTGAGCATTGGAGCAAAGTCTCGCTGGCGCATGGCATACGGCGGGATAGGCGGCGCCCCCGATCCAATCCTTTGCAGCGCGGTGATCACGAGGCCGATGCAATCGAGGCCGCTGTGCGGATCGCGTCCGCGAAAACGGAACGGCGTTCCGACGAGGCTCTCGGCAGCCTCGGCGAAAGCGGCGCGCCGGTCGCTCACGCCGAGCCCGGCGGCAGCCGGGTGAGCAGATCGTTGCCCGGCAACGATGGCTCGCCCTGGAAGTTGATCGAATTGGCGAAGCGCGCGGCGCAGGTGACGATCGTGTGATCGCAACCCTCACGCAGGCGTGCCAGAGCGCCAGGCGCGAGCGCGGAGTCGATGGCGTGCTCCAGGACGAGCAGCTCTCCCTGGATATCGACCACGGTATTCGCCTGACCCGCTTGCGGTCCGCCGAGCCAGCGCAGGCTGCCGTCGCGGAATTGGTCGGCGGCAGGTCCGGATGCGAACGAGACCGCGTTTGCGCCCAGATCGATCGTCGCGACCCGCAGCTCATGCGTGAACCGCGCGGCGCTGAGCGCGCAGCCCGGGCCGCAGAACTGCGCCCGGCACGTCGGGCTGGTCCGGGGCACCGGATCGATTTCCAGCTGCGACTTGGCCGAGAGCAGCTCGGCGGAAAATCCGGCGGCTTCCTGGCTGATCGCGCCGATCTCGCCGCGGTAAAGCACCGCGAGATCGCCGGTTTCCCAGTCCGTCACGCCCATCTGGACCTGCGCGCCATCGAAACGCCCGGCCGCGAGGTCTTCGGCCGAGATGGCGTCGTGAGCCAGCGCGCCGTGGATATCGACGCTGTCGGCGCCGAGATCGGCGGTGCGCCTGACGGCAGACGGCAGCATCCCGGGCGCAGCGCGATGCAGCAGGCCGTCGAACCACAAGTCGCGGTCGTGGCTGGTGAAGCCGAGCGTCACCCCGTCGGTGCGCTGAACACGCCAGAACGTCGCGGTCGGCTCGAGCTCTTCGCGGAAAAACACCCGGGTCATAGAACCTCGCGCACTTCGATCAGCGGCACCGAGGGCGCTTCCCCGGCGGCGAACGCCGAGCCGGAGATGTCGAGGCGGTCTTCGGCGAATCGCACAGGCACGTCGAACAGGAAGCCGGCGCGCACTTGCGCGCCTTCGGCCGGCGCCGCGTCGAAGACGACCTTGCCGCCGCTGGCGAGCGTGAAATCGCTGCGCATGGCGCCATCGACGCTGACCACGACCGAGCCTTGGCGCGGGCGCGAGATCGGGCGCACTTGCGGGTCCGCCGGATCGCCGTAGCGCTTGGTCAGCTGGAAGGTGGCGGTGAGGCCGTCGCCGACGCCGACCAGCTGATCGAACATCGTTGGCGCTCCGGTCATCTCATTCGAACTGAAGTCGAACGGGTCGGCCAGACGGAAGCCGCGCGCCGCCCCCCGGCGGGCACGGAAGAAAGCGATCAGCGTGCCAAGCTCCGCGTCGGAGCGGATGCCCGGGCCGACATCGAAGCGCAGGCGCGCGTCGGTCCATTGGCTGGCGCGGCGTTCGTAGCCCGAAGCGGTCACCGAGACCGAGGTCGAGAACTCGGGAGAGATCGTCGCGTCGCGCCCGAGGGCGAGCGGGTAAAGCACGTCGTCGAAGGATTGCATGGTATCGTCCTGTGGCTCGGGAAGGCGGGTGTATCCGTCGCGGCAGACCTGTGGCAGCGCCCAGACGAAGCGCTGGCCGACGCTCCTGCCGGCCGCGTCGGTCAGCCCGCCGTCGATGCGCCGCCACAAGAGGTCGGCGTCGTCGGCGGACAGCACGAAGCCCGCGAAGTAGTCCTGCTGTGCCGCCGGGTAGCCAAGGCGGGCATCGACCGTGCGATAGGCCGTCGTGCGCAAAGCTTCGGCACCGGCTGTCAGCCAGTCGTAGTCCTCGCTCTGCAGGCGGTCGAACGCCGGCCAGGCCCAGCCGAGCGGCAGGTTGGCCCGCGCCAGCTCGGGCATCGCCGCAGCGAGCACCGTGGGGGTGAACGTGAGCAGCAGCACCTCGGCGGTGGCCGGAGCCGCCTGCTGGCGCACCGCCTCAGCCAGAGCCGCTGTCGATTGCGCGAGCAGGGCGCCGGCTTGATTGAGCAGGTCGGTCTGCGCCTGGGTGAGCGGCTCGCGCATGTCGTCGATTTCGGGCGGCGACCCGCCGAAGGCCGCCCGCGCCGCGTCGTCGTAAAGGTGGATGCGGCCGTCGGACGTCGTCCACCACCAGGGCTCGCCGACCTGAAACAGCACTTCGAGCCCGGCTGCTTGCTGTCGCTCGACGAAATTCCGCGCGACGGCTTGCAGCCAGCCCATCGCCTCGCCGTTCGCCGGCGAGAGCAAAGCCGACGGCGGGTCCCAGCCGGTCCGCGCGGCATTGCCGGCATGGTCGCGCTGTTGCCAGGCGTCCGGACAGTGGTCGGCGAGCAACTCGTACGAGAGCGAGACGATCGGCGCGAAGCCGAGCGCAGCGCATGAAGCGAAATAGTTCGCGTGCCACGCTTCGGCCGGGCCGCAGAGCGTTCCCCCGGGATCGGCCAAAAGCGTCCCATCTCCCGGTATCAGCCGGAAGAAGTGGCTCATTCCCACGTAGTGAGCGATGCGGCCGCGATAGCCCAGGCCGACGATCGTCCGCAGCAGCCGCGCGGGCGTCTGGTTATAGGCATCGTCGTAACCGACCGCGATCTGCACGCCGTGCGGCGGCAGCAGGATGTCGCCGATCGTCAGCATCGGGCGGTGCCCCTCGCAGGCGATCCCGCTCAGCTCGGCCCAGGCGTCGACCCGGGCGGGCAGGAGCGAGTCGTCGCCCGCGGAATAGCCTTGCGGCGCGAGCGAGATAAATATCCGGTCGATGTCCGCCGGATGCACCGGATCGGGCGCGGTCGCGATGTCCCAGCCGCCGGCGAGCGCCGAGAACGGCAATTCGATTTGGGCGTCCTCGGGCGTGCCGGTGGCGTAGTTCCACAGCCGCACGTACCAGTTGCGGCTGGCGCCACTGGCGTCGCGGCCTTCGATCGTCAATGTCGGCCCGTCGACGGCGTCGAGCGGTAGCACGCCCGACGAACGCCAGCGAAAGCTCAGCGTGGTGCGCGAGTAATCGCGGTCGGTATCGTAGGCGAGCAGGGGATGGTCGAGCACGTCCTCGCTCGCCCAGATCAGCCCGGCGAGATCGCCCTTGCGGTGAAACTCCAGGTCCACCCGCAGCGCGTCGGGCGCGGTGGTGACGACGGAAGCCATCATCGGTCGCGGGAAATCGACCGTCCAGAAGCGCGGATCGAAGCGCTGGATGAAGTCGGTCGCCTGCCCGTCGCGTTTCCTGGTGAGCCAGAAAGCCATCGGATCGTCTCCTAGAAATCGCGCAGGGAGCGGCGCACCGCGCTCGCCACCTGGCGCGAGGAGCGCTGCAGGGCGACAGGGGCGCTCGTGCCGCGGGGGGCGGCGAGCTGGATCGAGACGCGCACATCGCGCGAGCTGGCGGGCGAGGCCGTTTCCACCCGGCCGGACGACGTCGGCACGAACAGCTCCGGCCCGCGTTCGCCGACGACGTAAGCCTGGCCAGGCGCGACCGCGCCGCCGGTCGCCCGGCCCGGCAGACCGAACAGCGAGCCGATGGCGCCAGCGAGCAACTGGCCGATTGAACCCCCGCCGGCCGAACCGCCCGAAGCCCCCGAAACGGCGCTGCCGATGCCGGCCCGCAACGACTGAGCGGCGATCTCGTCCATCGTGCTCAGCGCCACGCGCTTGAGGTCGTCGAACCCGAGGCTGCCCTTCTTGATGGCGGAAAGCAGGCCCTTTTCGAGCACGTCGCCGGCCTTGACGAAGCCGCCGCCGAGCGTCGTGTCGACCGCCCCGCGCATCGTCTCGATGTCCGACTGGAAGCCTTGCGTGCTGGCGCGCACGTCGATCATCAGGGTGTCGATCGGGTCACTCATCGCCGAAGCGCTCCAGCAGTTGGTCGAGCTCGCCGCGGCTGAGCGGTTGCTCGCCGGGCGGATCGAAAGTCGTGAGAATGGCCGCGAGCTCGGCCGGGGTGGCTTGCCAGAAGTCCTCCGGCCGCCAGCCGAGCAAGCGGGGGATCAGGCCGGCGAGCCGGGCTGCGCCATGCGCGAAACAATCGTTCATGCCTGCCCCCGCAGGATCTGCGTCAGCAGCGTCCTGAGCGGTGCGGCGCAGCCGGCGAGGCCGTGTTCGAGAACGGCCTCGCCGATATCGTCGCGGGACAGGTCGACCCGGTCCGCCAGGCAGTGCCAGAACAACGCGGCCAGTTCGGACAGGCGCAGGCCGCCCTCGCTGGCGCGTTCGACCAGGGCGAAGAGGGGGCCGAGTTCGTCCTCGGCGGCGACGAGCGCAGCGAACGTCGGCCGGAGCAGATGCGCGCGGCCGGCGATGGTCAGCAGAGCCTCGCCGCGTAGCGCGTTGGGCGACCTGTTATCTGCGTTATCGCCTGCGGCTACTTGAGCGCGCGTCACGCCGACACCACCTCGCCGGAGCTTTCCAGCTGGACGGTGTAATTGCGCTCGCCGTTGAAATCGCCGGCATAGTCGAGCCGCGAGACGAGGAACTTGCCGGTCAGTTTTTCGCCATTTTCGAACGCCAGCTGATAGTCCTCGATCGTGCCGGCCAGCGCGTGGCCGCGCAGCGCGATTTCGGCCGCGCTGCCGAGGAATATCCCGGCGGCGCTGACCGACAGCGAGCGCGAGCCCGCTCCCGACAGCAACTCGCGCCAGCCGCCGGAATCCTTGTTGGTGACGACGACGACCTCGCCGTTGATCGATAGCTGAGTGGTCCGCAATCCGGCGACGGTGCTGTAAGTGGGCGGCTGCGCCCCGTCGCCGATCTTGAGCAGGAAGTTGGAGCCGTTCTGGGCAGGCATGGGAATCCTTTCGACAAATAAGTCCGTTCGCCCTGAGCTTGTCGAAGGGCGGCCTTGCGGACGCGTGCTTCGACAAGCTCAGCACGAACGGAGAACAGGGGCTCAGGAATTCCCGAGCAGGCGGAAGCGGTATTCGAGCAGGGCGGCGCGGGTGTTCGCGGGCCGTTGCTCGACGCGAGAGCGCAGGAAGACGATCGTCACGACGGCGAATCCGTCCTGCGCGCGCGCCAGGGAGGCGATGCGTTCCTCTATCGCCTGGACGAGGGTTGCGCCGGTCGCCGGATCGTCGCCGCGCAAATGCAGTTCGAGCGCGATGCGCACTTCACGGCCGGTGGCGTCCTTGACGCTCCAGTCGGTGCTGGCGCTGGTGACGAGGCCGAGCCACGGCGGGCTGGCGCGCGGCGGCGCTTCCTCGGTCACCGAATTGAGCTGGGCGGCCAGGGTGGGATCGGTGCGGAGCCACTCGACGAGCGCGGCGCGAAGCTGGGTTTCCATGATCTATCGGTCCTTCGCGAACAGGGGCCACAGCAGGCGCGCGCGGCGCCAGCGAGCCGGATCGCCGCGGCCCGCGAGCAGCCTCGTCTGCGCGGCCGCGACGGCGATTTGCGCGGCGCGGGTGGCCAGCGCGGCGGCAAACCCTCCGCCGGGCGCGGTCCTGGCTTCGATCACGCGACGCGCATCCGGCGCCACGGCCGCCACAAGGCGACGATGGCGGCGGGTGGTTGCAAGCCCTGGCCTTCGCCGTCGCGCCGGCGGTAGGCTTCGGCCGCGAGGCGGATGACGCCAAGGCGCACGCCGTCCGGCAGGCCGGCCCAGTCGGGCGCGAGGCCGGCGGTGAAGCGCACCGCCACGCGACCGGCGGCGCCGGGATTGAGGATGCGGACATGGGCTCCGCCGTCGGCATCGAGGTCGATCGCGTAGTCCGCCGGTGCGAACGCGAAGCGGGCGCCTTCGGGCGGGATGCCGTCGATCCCGGTGATCGCCTGGACGGGCCGCGTCTGCAGGCTTCGCCAGCAGGCGTCGGCGGGGAGCACTTCCTCGCACGTCGCCTCTAGCGGCAGCAGCCCTGTGAAAGCCTCGCAGGTTTCGAGCGCCGCGTTGAGCAAAGCCGCGAGAGTGGCATCGTCACCCGATGAGGCGATCGCAAGCCAGGCCTTGAGTTCGTCGAGCGCCGCGGGCGCAAGCGCCGGCGGCGCGATGATCGCGCGTTTCATGGAGTTGTCCTGCTGGAGAGGAAAGCCCTCTCCCGTTGTGCTGCGCACAGCTGCGCTTCCAGGGGGAGAGGGTTGGGAGAGGGGGCTGTCAGGAGAGCCGGTGGCTTACATCCCCGCCCCCAACCCTCTCCCCTGAAGGGGAGGGGGTTTCACGCTTACGCTTCGATCTTCAGCAGCTTGATCGCGTCGCTGTCGAGCACCTGCCCGCCGATGCGCTTCGTCGCGTAGAAGTGGACGAACGGCTTGTTGGTGAACGGATCGCGCAGGATCGAGGTCGAGCTGCGCTCGGCGATAAGATAGCCGGCCTTGAAGTTGCCGAAGGCGATCGGGAAAGTGTCGGCGCCGACGTCGGGCATGTCTTCGGCTTCGACCACGGGATAGCCGAGCAGGCGATCCGGCTGGCCTTCGACCAGGCCCGGCTGCCACAGCAGCGCGCCATCGGTGGTCTTGAGCTTGCGGACTTCGGCCAGCGTGGCCGAGTTCATCACCCAGCTGGCGCCCTGGCGATGCCCGCTCTTGAGCGTGTGAACGAGGTCGATCAGCCGGCTCTCGGGATCGGTGCCGAAACCGGCGGCATCGCCGGTCGCGAGGTACTGCAACGTGCCGAACGGGCGCACCGCGTCGCCGCCCAGCGAGGTCGCGGCGGTGAGGAAGCCGGCGGGCTGATTGGCCCCGGAGCCGTTGACGAACGCCGCGCCTTCCGCGCGGGCGAACTCCATCGCGATCTCGCTGGCGATCCAGCCTTCGAGGTCGAACGCCGCGTCGTCGAGCATCGCCTGGCTTGCCGCCGGGTTGGCGTAAAGCTCGCCGGAGGGCGGCGCGACTTCCTGGAACTGCGGAGTGGCCGTCTCCGGCCGGGCCGCGGTCTCCGAAACCCAGCCACTGGGCGTGCCGCCGGTGGTGACGAGCTTGCGATAGCCGGCGGTGCCGACCTGGACGATCTGGGCGATCTGGCGGATCGGGCTCATGACCTTGAGCTGGCTGGCGATCAGCGCGTCGATTTCGCGCGGAACCGCATAGCCGCCATCGGCCGGCACCGTGCCGCTGATCGACTTGACCTCCGCCTCGCGACCGCGGCGCAGGTAGCCGTCGACGAAGCCCTTCATTTCGGGCGTCGGCGCGGCGATACCGTCGAGCGCCGGACGCGACGCGGCGCGGCTGACCCGGTCGAGCCGCGCCTTTACCTCGTCGACGTCGGAGCGCAGCACGGTAATGGCCTGCTCGGCCTGGTCCTGGCGCGCGACGATATCGAACGACGCGCTGAGGACTTCGGTTTCAACTTGCATATCCATGGGGGCAATCACCTTTCTTCAGGGACAAAAAGGCCGCCCCGATTGGCGGCCGCTTGGGAATTCAATCCTCCCCGAGCTTGCTCGGGGAGGGGGACCATCCGAAGGATGGTGGAGGGGAGCGAGAGAGGGCCATTCCGTCACCGGCCTGCGGCGGGCGCCACCTCCCCGAGACAAGCTCGCGGAGGATTTTACTGAACCAGATGCACTCTCGCCCCCGGCTGGAGCGGGTGCGTGACCAGGCTCACTTCGAGCAATTCGATGTCCTCGAGCACGCGGCCGGCCGGGACCGGCGTGTAACCGCGCGCGCGGTAGCCGAAGCTGAGGCCGGAGACCTCGCCGCGCTGCAATAGGTCGGCGGCGCGGCTGTCGGGGCTGTCGAGCCGGGCGATCACCCGCAGGCCGCGTGCGTCGGTGGTCGCCTCGACCCGGCCGATCGGTTGCGCCGGGTTGTGCTGCCACAGCAGCGGATAGCGGTTTGTCTCGGAAAGCGCCTTGACGAAGGCGCGAGGTCGGATGGTGTCGCCGGCGCCGTCGGCAATGCCGAACAGCGCGGCATAGCCGGCAAAGCACAGGGTCATCGGAACAGCCCCGAGACATTGAGCCGCACGGCGATGCCGATCAGCAGCGCGGCT
>Ga0207657_10007380_pt1 | contig 11277 bp, 10 predicted proteins | sample KBSC33metaG_FD_184316 | JGI IMG/M metagenome (GOLD analysis project Ga0207657, IMG submission 184316) | Corn rhizosphere microbial communities from Kellogg Biological Station, Michigan, USA - KBS C3-3 metaG (SPAdes) (version 2) | ecosystem: Host-associated > Plants > Roots > Rhizosphere > Soil ... | reverse complement strand
TTCACCCCGGCCGTGGGCTGGATGCAGAAGACCAAGGTCACGGTCAAGATCCCGGGCGGGCTGGCCGGCGTGGTCTCGGCCGGGGGGGCGACCGCGGGCGACGGCGGGACGCTCGGCTCCGACCTGAGCCGGAGCTTCACCACCGGCTCGTTCAGCAATATGCGGCTGCAGGAGCTGATGGCGCAGCTCGGGTACCTGCCGATGACGTGGAAGGCCACGTCGGGCCCGGCCATCGGCGCGGCCAGCGCCAGGGCCCAGCTCGCCGCCGCCTACCGTGCGCCGGCCGGCACGTTCACCTGGCAGAGCGGCTGGCCGTGGGCGCTGAGGTCGCAGTGGAACCCGGGCAAGGCGAACATCTTGCAGGTCGGCGCCATCCGGGCGTTCGAGTCGGTGCACCAGATGACGATGGACGGCATCGCGGGCAAGGCCCTGTGGTCCAGGCTGTTCACCGCGGTGGCCAAGGTCCAGAAGAACCCGAACGGGTACACCTACGCGCTGGCCAACCAGCACTACCCGGAGAAGATAACCATCTGGCACAACGGCAAGGTGGTGCTCACCAGCCTGGCCAACACCGGCATCCCGGGCCGCTCGACCGTGGACGGCACCTTCCCCGTCTACCTGAAGTACTACTTCACGTACATGGACGGCACCAACCCGGACGGCTCGAAGTACCACGACCCGGTGTACTTCGCGAACTACTTCAACGGCGGCGACGCGGTGCACGAGTTCGCCCGGGCCAGCTACGGGTCCTACCAGAGCCTGGGCTGCGTCGAGTTGCCCTGGGCCGCGGCCAAGAAGGCTTACGGCTACCTCTCCTACGGCAGCCTGGTCACGGTGACCGGACCGGTGGCCTGAGGGTTTCCTAGGTTAAGCACAGAACGGGGCGGTCCCTTGGCCGGGACCGCCCCGTACTGCTTGTGGTTCGTGACGTGCTAGATCGGGTGAACCTCTTCCGCCTGCGGGCCCTTGGGGCCGCGGCCAGCGGTGTACTCGACGCGCTGGTTCTCCTGGAGGGCGCGGAACCCGTCCATCTTGATGGTGGAGTGGTGGACGAAGACGTCGGCTGAGCCGTCGTCCGGGGCGATGAAGCCGTAGCCCTTGTCCGAGTTGAACCACTTCACGGTGCCCTGAGGCATGTACTTCTCCTACTATGACGATTTCGGGAACACACGGTCGTGCGTCCCGGGTTGCCGCGACCACTGCCCACGAAGGGCCGGGCGTTTGCGGATGCAGAACGCCCGCGGTCAGAACTTCGCTGGCGCTGTGACACGTACACGAACTTCGTACAACCGGAACCCATTTAACCACTCAGGCTACCGGTGTGTTCCCGACCGGCCGAAATGGCGTCACTGTGCCGATCATTGGGGCCGATCACTGAGGCCGATCACTGGGCCCGATCACTGGACGGCGGCGATGACCTGATCGGCGGGTTCACGCAACCGGGCCATGCAGGCCGCGAAGCGTGATCCCGGTGTCAGGGCGGCGACACGTTCGGCCTCGCGGACCGTGTCCACGTCGGTGAGCTGGGGCAGCATCGTGACGCGCAGTCCGGCCTGCTCGAGCCGGGCCAGTTGCTTCGGCCCGGTGTCCGGCTGCGACATCGGGACGCCGAGGATGAGGTCGGGATCGACCTCCCGCAGGCCGAGCAGCCAGAAGCCGCCGTCCTCGGCCATGCCGAAGGTGGCGTCGGCGCTCCTGGACACGAGGGGTTCGGCCGCCGCGGCGAGCAGTCCCGGTGTCACCTGCGGCGTGTCCATGCCGATCAGCACCACGGGCAGCGGCAGCGTGACCCGCGCGTCGGCGAGCGCCCAGGCAATCCGCTCGTCCAGGCCCGCGCCGCGCTGGCCGATCACGTCGAACCCCGGGGGCAGCCAGCGGCCCGGCGTCCCCTCCAGGGCGATCACCCGGCGCGCGACCGTGGTCTCCGCGACCGCGGCCAGGGTGTCGGACAGGGAGGCCGCGGCGAGTTCGGCCGCCTGGACCGGCGTGAACGGCGGGGTGAGCCTGGTCTTCACCCGGCCCGGGTAGGGCTCCTTGGCGATCACCACGATCTGGGCGGCTAGCAGGCGGCCCGCCTTGCTCCAGGCGGGCTTGCCCTGGGCCGGTATGCCTGGGGTTTTCAGGGTGCCCGGGGTGCCTAGGGCGCCTTCGCGGCGGTGCTTGCCGGTGTAGACGTCGGCGGTCACGACGTGACCTGCGCCGTGAGTGCGGACGCCGGGGCCTGGGCCGGTGCTTGGCTTGGTGTCGGAGTCGGGGCCGGGGTCGGGGTGATCGAAGCGAGAACCCGGCGCATGTCCTTGACGGTCCGCGCGGTGCCGCGGACGGTGCCGGTGACCTTCGATTTGCCTTCCCGCGGGTAGTACGGCACGGCCGTCTCGGCGATCCGCCAGCCGGCCTCGGCGGCGCGCACCACCATCTCCAGCGGGTAGCCGAACCGCCGGTCGGTGAGGTTCAGGGCCAGCAGGGCCTCACGGCGGGCGGCGCGCATCGGGCCGAGGTCATGCACGGGCACGCCGACGCGCCGGCGCAGTTCGGCGGCCAGTACCCGGTTGCCGATCCGGGCGTGCAGCGGCCAGGCGCCCTTGCCCTGCGTGGCTCGCCACCCCAGCATGAGGTCGGCCACGCCGGTTTTCACCGGGTCCGCCACCAGGGGCAGGTCACCGGGGTCGAAGGAGGCGTCGGCATCCATGACGCAGACGATGTCGCTGCTCGCCGCCAGCAGCCCGGCGTGGCACGCGGCGCCGAAGCCGCGCTGCGGGACGTGCACCACGCGCGCCCCGTGCGCCACGGCGACGGCGGCCGAATCGTCGGTGGAACCGTTGTCCGCGACGATGGGCCGGAATCCGTTCGGCATCCGGGACAGCACCCAGGGCAGAGCGCCAGCCTCGTTGAGGCACGGCAGGACGACATCGATTTCCATGGCGACAGACAGTACTTCCGGGGCTTTCCCGATGGGCGCGAAAAGAGGCTGATCGGGCCTTACGAAGGTGTGACGGTCTGTCGCGGGCGGCGGTCCCGGTCCGGCGGGGTGGTTGGCTTCAGTCATGCGCGTACTAGTGACCGGTGCGGCCGGCTTCATCGGGTCCCACATCGCTTCGATGGTGCGGGAGGCGGGCCACGAGGTCCGCGGTCTGGACTCGCTCACCCCCGCCGTGCACAACGGCCGGCCTTCGCACGTCGCCTGCGATCTCGTCGAAGGCGATGTGCGCGACCCGGCGGCGGTCGATCAGGCGCTGACCGGGGTGGATGCGGTGTGCCACCAGGCGGCCATGGTCGGGCTCGGCGTCGACCTATCCGACCTGCCCATGTACTCAGACGTCAACGTCACCGGCACCGCGGTGCTGCTCGAGGCCATGGGCCGGCACGGCATCGGGCGGCTGGTCTTCGCCTCCTCGATGGTCGTGTACGGCGAGGGTGCCTACGACTGCGCCGTACACGGCCGGGTGCGGCCCCTGCCGCGCGATCCGGGTGACCTGGCCGCGGGGCTTTTCGAGCCGCGCTGCCCCGTGTGCGGGTCGTCGCTGGTGACGACTACGGTCGGCGAGGACGCGCCGCTGGATCCGCGCAACGCCTACGCGGCGAGCAAGGTGGCGCAGGAGCACCTGGCGGCCAGCTGGGCGCGGCTGACCGGCGGCGCCGCGATCGGGCTGCGCTACCACAACGTGTACGGCCCGCGGATGCCGCGCGACACCCCCTACTCGGGCGTGGCCGCGATCTTCCGCTCCTGCCTGGAGAACGGCGTGCCGCCGCGGGTGTTCGAGGACGGCGGCCAGCGCCGCGACTTCATCCACGTCCGCGACGTGGCCCAGGCCAACCTGCTGGCCCTGTCGGCGGTTGCTGGTTTGGCTGGCGGTGGCGGCCTGGCTGACGGGTCGTTGCGCTGCTACAACGTGGCGAGCGGGGAGCCGCACACCGTGGGCGAGATGGCTTCGGCGCTAGCTGGCGCGTTCGGCGGTTCTGGCAGCTCCGGCGGCTCCGGCGGCATCGAGCCCGTGGTGACCGGGGAGTACCGGCTCGGCGACGTCAGGCACATCGTGGCCTCGCCGGAGGGCGCGGCGCGGGATCTCGGCTTCCGGGCGCAGACACCGTTCGCGGCCGGCATGGCCGAGTTCGCTAGCGCCCCGTTGCGGGAGCCCGCCCTGGCCCAGGTCTAGGGTTCCTGGGTTTCCGGACCGGGACGCTGGGCGCCGGGCCTTAGAAACCACGGCGATGTCACATCGCGGTGGTCCTGACCACGCCGATGTGACATCGTCGTGGTTCGGCAGTCTGGCCCCGTTGGTGCTGTTGTGCCGGGTGTGGCGGATGGCCCGCCTGGGCTTCAGCGGGCGCAGCCCGGGGGTGCACGTTTCCCTCCGCTCCACTCCGGTTGGGGTGTGGGGCCCCCAGCCCTCGTCTGTCGGGGGCGGGGGCCCCGCACCCCATCAGTCGGCGACCGGCGCCAAGGTGGCTGTGAAAAGTGAGGCCAGTGGGTTGGAGAGCGGATGAGGATGGCGTTGCGGGCCACGAACGTTAGGTGCGGGGCCTAGGCCGGCGAGTGTGCCGTGGACGGACGGTGCGCGTGCCGGTTCCAGCGCCGGTGATGTGAGGGCCTAGCGGGTCAGCGGGTGGGGATGGGGCCAGTGTGGGCGGGGCCTGGGGAAGCCGGACCGGCCGGAGCGGGACCGGCGTGGGCGGTACCGCCGGGGGTGGCTGCCATAGGGCCGGTGTGGGCGGCTGCCATGGGGCCGGTGTGGATGCCGGGGATGGGGCCGGTGTGGGCGCCGACGCGGCGGCGGGGGACGGTGCGGTTGAGGGCGGGGACGCCCCCGCGGGCCAGCGGCAGCCTGATCAGGAACTGGCAGCCGCGACCGGCGTTGCGCACGGCGATCTGCCCGGAGTGCGCCTCGACGATGCCGCGCGCGATGGACAGGCCCAGCCCGCCGCCCGACTGCGGCCCGGGGGTGCGGGCCGACTCGCCGCGGAACGCCACGTCGAACACCCGGGGCAGGTCCTCGGGCGGGATGCCGCCGCAGGCATCGGACACGCTCACGCAGGCCATCCCGCTCTGCACCTCGGCCAGCACCTCCACCTCGCCGTCGGGCGGGGTGTGCCGGATCGCGTTGGTGACCAGGTTGCGCAGGGCCCGGCCCATCTCGGCCGCGTCGACGTAGACCGGCATGCCGCGCACCGCGGCCCCGGTAAGCCGAACGCCCTTGGCCCGCGCCACCGGATCGGTGCTGGCCACGACCTCGGCGACCAGGTCCTCCAGGCCGACCATCCGCTTGGTCAGCCGCAGCGCGCCCGCGTGGATGCGGGACAGCTCGAACAGGTCGTCGATCATCACGGTGAGCCGGTCCACCTCGCGGCGGATCTGCGAGTGGTACTGGTTCACCTCGCGCGGGTCGACCACCACCTGGTCTTCCAGCGCCTCAGCCATGGCCCGCAGGCCGGCCAGCGGAGTGCGCAGGTCGTGGCTGACCCAGGCGACGAGCTCGCGCCGGCTCGCCTCGAGCGCCCGCTCCCTGGACCGGGCCTGGGCCAGGCGCTCGTGCGTGACGGTCAACTCGGCGGACAGGTCGCTGAGCTCGGCCGGCAGGGTCAGCTTGGGCGCCACGTAGACGCCGGTATCGCCGACGCCCTGCACCGCCGAGGACAGCGCCCGGCTGGCCTTGGTGAGCCGCCGCCCGACGAACACCGCCACGGCGAGCCCGCCCAGCCCGGCCACGGCCATCAGATCGAGCATGTCGTTGCGTTCGGACGGGGTGCCTACCATCCGGACGGCGATGACGCCGATCCCGGCCATCGAGGTGAACGAGCACACCAGGACCGTGATGGCCACCATGAAGCCGATCGAGCGGCCCGCGAGCCTGCGCAGCAGAAGGATGCCGATGATGGCGAAGACGGCCGCGATGATCGCGATGCGCTCGGCGATCCAGATCAGGTCGGCCCATTGGATGCCGGCCGGGAAGACGAACAATCCGTCGGCTAGCGGTCTCACGCTGCCTCCGGTTCGTACCGGTAGCCGACGCCCCAGACGGTCACGATGCGCCGGGGCATGGTCGGGTCGGGCTCGAGCTTCTCGCGCAGCCGCCGGACGTGCACCGTGACGGTCGAGGTGTCGCCGAACGACCAGCTCCACACCTCGGTCAGCAACTGATCCCGGGTGAACGCCTTACGCGGGTTCCGCATCAGGAAGACCAGCAGGTCGTATTCGCGCGAGGTGAGCTGGATCAGCTTGCCGTCGGTCCTGACCTCGTGCGCGGAAAGGTCGACGACCAGGTTGCCGTCGGTCATGGCGCCGCCGTCGAGCTTGTCGGGCAGGCCGGCTCCGCGCGACCTGCGCAGGACCGAACGAACCCGCAGCGCCAGCTCACGCGGGCTGAAGGGCTTGGTGACGTAGTCGTCCGCGCCGGTCTCGAAGCCGACCAGGCGGTCGGTCTCGTCGCCGAGGGCGGTCAGCATGACCACCGGGATCGGCCACTTGGCGCGCAGCCTGCGGCACACCTCGAGGCCGTCCATGCCGGGCAGCATAAGGTCGAGGACGACCAGATCGGGCGGCTCCTCGGCCACCCGGCGCAGTGCCTCGTAGCCGTCGTGCACGCACTCGACCGTGTGCCCGTCCCGCACGAGGTACCGCCCGACGACGTCCGCCACGGTGGGATCGTCGTCGACAACGACGATCCGCCCCGGCGGATCGGGGTTGCTTACCAAAGGATTCCCGTTCCTCGTAATTAGTCAGTGATTACGCCTCCACGTTAAGTCGTAAACAGCCGGTCACACCAGCAAACCGGTCAAAAGCGTCACCGGTCCGTAAGCACAGTGACGATTGTGTGAGGCCGGCTGGTTCGGCGCCGAACCAGCCGCGCGCCTGGGCTAACACTGGGGGATGCCTTCAGGGAGGAGATCGGCGTGATCGGGGAACTCTACGAGCACGCGCTGGCCGGCTGGGCGCGGCCGGAGATCGAGCACGCCGACGGAAGCCGCAGGCCGCTCCCTGTCGAGGGCTGGCTGCACGAGAGCCCGGGCGACAAGTCGATCCTGGACCGGTGCGAGGGCCCGACCCTCGACATCGGCTCCGGACCGGGCCGGCTGACCGTCGCGCTGGCCGAACGTGGCATCCCGGCCCTCGGCATCGACATCACCCCGTACGCGGTCGACATGGCCAGGTCCTCGGGCGCGCTGGTCATGCTGCGCAACGTGTTCGACCGGGTGCCGGGCACCGGCCGGTGGACCGCGGTGCTGCTCGCGGACGGGAACATCGGGATCGGCGGCGACCCGGCCGCCCTGCTCCGCCGGGTCGCCGAACTGCTCGCGCCGCAGGGCCGCGCCATCGTCGAGCTCGAGCCGCCCGGCTCGCCGCTGCGGCGCGAGCACGTCCGGCTGTGCCACGGCGGTTCGGCCAGCGCCTGGTTCCCGTGGGCCTACGTCGGCGCCGATCACATCACCGACGTGGCCAACGACGCCGGTCTCGGCGAGGTCGAGATCTGGACGGTCGACGGACGCTGGTTCGCGTCCGTAGGGGGCTCGCAGGTAGGGGCCGAACGGACGGCCGTGGCGCTGTGATGAACGGAAAACTGCGGGTCGCAGCGATCGGCGTGGCCCTTTCGGTGGCGGCGATGCTGTTGCTGCTGGTCGTGCGGCCCAGCCTCGACCCGGCGCAGCTCCGCCCGCTACCGCTCATCACCGGTGCCTGGCTGGCCTTCCTGGTCGCCGCCTGGCTGCTGCGGAAGGTGCCGCGGCGGACGGCGGTGGTGCTCATCCTGCTCGGCGGCATCGGCCTCCAGGCGGTCGCGGTGTCCGTACCGCGCGCCTACAGCAACGATCTCTACCGCTATATGTGGGACGGCCGGGTGCAGGCCGCGGGCATCGACCCGTACCAGTACGTGCCCACCGCGACCCAGCTCACCGGGCTGCGGAACGAGTTCCTTTTCTACCCCGGCGCAGAGTACTGCGTCTCCCCCGGCTACGTCGGCAGCCACCCCGCGGCCGAACTCACCGCGGGCTGCACCAGGATCAACCGGCCGACCGTGCCGACCATCTACCCGCCGGTGGCCGAGGCGTACTTCCTCGGCGTCTACTACCTGCATCCGGCCGACGACTCCAGCCTGCCCATCCAGGCCACCACGGCCGCGGTCGCCGTGCTCGTGACGGTGCTGCTGCTGGTCGGGCTGGGGCGGCTGGGGCGCGACGTGCGGATGGCCGCGTTGTGGTCGTGGTGCCCGACGGTGATCCTGGAGGCGGGCAACAGCGCGCACGTGGACGTGGTCGCGGTGGCGATCACCGCGGCCGCGATCCTCGCGCTGGCCACGGCCCGGACCACCCGCCGGACCGTAGCCGGCGGGATCCTGCTCGGCCTGGCCATCGCGACCAAGCTGACCCCGGTGCTGGCCGTGCCCGCGCTACTGCGCCGCCGGTGGTTCACTGTCGCGGTCGCCGCCAGCGGCGCGTTCATCGCGGTGTACGTCCCGCACGTGATCCGGGTCGGCCCGAAGGTAGTCGGTTTCCTGCCCGGCTACCTGCAGCAGGAGAACTACACCAGCGGGACCAGGTACGGGATCATCGGCCTGTTCATCATCGGGCCGCTGGCCACGGTGGTGGCGCTGCTCATCCTGGCCGCGGTCGCCTTCGCCGTGCTCCAGTTCTCCCCTCCCGACCGGCCCTGGTCGGGCGCGGTCGTGATGACCGCGGCCGCCCTCGCGGTGGCCACGCCGCACTACCAGTGGTACTCGCTGCTGCTGGTCATGCTGGTCGCCCTGGACGGCAAGCCGGAATGGCTGGCGTTCGCCGCGGGCGGGTACTACGCGGCCTATCCGGCCCTGGGCGCCCGGTATTACATCCCGCCGCGGCTGCAAGACGCGATCGCCTACAGCGTGCCGCTGGTGGTCGTGGCGGCCGGCTGGCTGATCAGGAACAAGCTGGCCCAGCGCGCGGCGGTGACCGCGGAGCCCATGGTCGCGGAGCCCATGGTCGCGGAGCCAGTGACCGCCGGGCCAGTGACCGTGGCGCCGGAGGGCGCGGTGGCCGAGGTCGCGGAGCCCGAATCCGTGGGCCGGGAAATCCCGGTCTGAGGCCCGGCGTGCTTTCTTACCGGTTGGTTACCCCCCGCGCAAACATCAAACGGCACCCGGCCTGAGGACGTGAATTGAGGCATGAGTTACGACCCGTCGCATCGGATGCCGCCCCGCCAGGAGCGCTGGCCGGCGGCGACCCCGGCCGAGGGATGGCCGTCGTACCAGACCGGCACTCAGCAGGCCATGGCCACGGCGGCGTATCCCGCGGTGACGAACGGCTACGGCGGCTACGCCGGGACCGCCGACTACTTCGACGGCCGGGACGACTACCGGCCGGACGACTACCGGCGGGACGGCTACGGGCGGGACGGCTACGCCAGGAGCAGCGTCGGCTACGCCGAGCCCCAGGACGGCTACGACTGGGGCTACGCCGGTGACGCTTACCTGGGGCCGGGCAGCTACGTCGAGCCTGGGGATGCGCTGACCGACGACCCGGTGCTGACCACGCCGGACGCGGGGGTCTACCCGGAACGCTGGCGGGCCGAGCAGGCGCGCAGGCGGGAGGCGTGGCGGCGCGGGCCGATGGTCGGCGCGGTCACCGAACTCCTCGCCATCGGCGTCGTGCTCGGCGTCTCCACCCTGGCCGCGGCGGTGCTCAAGTCGGCGACCTCGCCGGTCGGCGCGATGGCCTCGGTGTTCGCCGACCGGACGCCGGCGGCGCTGCGCAACGCCGTGGTGCACCAGTTCGGGGCGCAGGGCCGGACCGTGCTGCTGCTCGGCATGTACCTTACATTCGCCGTCGTCGCCGTCGTGATCGGCACGCTGGCCCGGCGCAACGCCGCGGGCGGCGTGGCCGGGGTGGCGGCGTTCACCCTGTTCGCCGCGTTCGTCGTGATCACCAGGCCGGCCGGCCACGTGGCCGACGTCACACCCGTGGTTATCGGCGGCCTGGCCGGCGCGGCCGCGGTGCTGTGGCTGTTCCGCGCGGCCGCGCCGCAGCTAGCCCAGAGGCCGCTCCGGCACGGGCGCGGCAGCACGCGGAGGAGGACACGATGACAGGCCCCGTCGACCGGCGCAAGTTCCTCCGCGCGGCCGGGGTCACCGCGGTGGGCGCGGCCGCCGCCGGGGTGGGCGGCGAGCTTCTGCTCGGCCAGCATTTCCGCTCGGCTCCACCGGTCGCCCTGGCCCCGACCCCGCCTAGCCCGGCCACCCCGCCGCCCACGCTGAAGATCGACCCGATGACGCCGCTGCCGGCGGACGAGACGCTGGACAACATCGCCGGGCTGTCCCCGTTCTACACGCCGAACAAGGAGTTCTACCGGATCGACACCTCGCTGGTGCTGCCCAAGGTCTCCCCCGCCGACTGGCAGCTGCGCATCCACGGCATGGTGGACCGGCCGCTGACCCTCAGCTACGACGACCTGATCCGGCGGCCCATGATCGACCGGGACATCACGCTGACCTGCGTCTCCGAGTCGGTAGGCGGCAACTACGTCGGCAACGCCCGGTGGCAGGGCACGCTGCTGGCGCCCATCCTCCGCAAGGCGGGCGTGCACCGGGGCGCGGACCAGATCGTCATGCGGGACGTGCACGGGATGACCATCGGGGTGGCCACCGACCCGGTCCTGGACGGCCGGCACGCGATGCTCGCGGTGGCCATGAACGGCGAGGTGCTGCCGCAAGCGCACGGCTACCCGGTGCGGGTGGTGGTCCCGGGGCTCTACGGCTACGTGTCCGCGACCAAGTGGGTGGTGGACATGGAGCTCACCACGTTCGATGCGTTCAGCGCCTTCTGGGTCAAGCAGAAGCCGGCCTGGTCCCAGCGGGCGCCGATCAAGACCGAGTCCCGCATCGACGTGCCGAAACGCCTCAGCAACCTACCCGCGGGCCAGGTGACGATCGCCGGGGTCGCGTGGGCGCAGCACACCGGCATCGAGGCCGTCGAGGTGGGCATCGACGGGATCTTCCACGAGGCCCGGCTGCCGGCCCAGGACACCATCGACACCTGGCGGCAGTGGTACTACGTCTGGGACGCCACCCCGGGCCAGCACGTGCTCCAGGTACGGGCCACCGACAAGAGCGGCTACACCCAGACCGACCTCAAGCACAAGGCTCCGCCGAACGGCGCGACCGGTTATCACACGATCCATGTCAGCGTGGCCTAGCGAAGGGATCCCGGGGGGTCGTCCCCCCGGGGCTAGCATGGCTAGCCGATGGCGCGCACCCGCTTTGCGCGCCATCGGCTTATGTTCCGGGCTAACGGTCCCGGAGAGCAGACAGCAGGTCG
>Ga0207657_10007378_pt1 | contig 11280 bp, 9 predicted proteins | sample KBSC33metaG_FD_184316 | JGI IMG/M metagenome (GOLD analysis project Ga0207657, IMG submission 184316) | Corn rhizosphere microbial communities from Kellogg Biological Station, Michigan, USA - KBS C3-3 metaG (SPAdes) (version 2) | ecosystem: Host-associated > Plants > Roots > Rhizosphere > Soil ... | reverse complement strand
TCATCCTCCGCGCCTGGTCGCTGGTGAAGATGGGCACCACTGCGAACCAGAAGAAATTGTTCTTCAATCTCAGGCGGATGAAGAACCAGATCAACGCCTTCGAAGAGGGCGACCTGAAGCCGCAGGACGTCGCCAAGATCGCCACCGATCTCGGCGTCAGCGAGGAGGAGGTCGTGTCGATGAATCGCCGCATGGCGATGGGCGGCGACACCAGCCTCAACGTCTCGCTGAAGGGCGACGAGGGCGGCGAAAGCCAATGGCAGGACTTCCTCGTCGACAGCGGCCCTCTCCAGGACGAGCTCATCGCCGAGGACCAGGAAAGCCAGGTCCGGCATGACCTGCTGGTCACCGCGCTCGAAAGCCTCAACGACCGCGAGAAGCACATCCTGATGGAGCGGCGGCTGACCGACGAGCCGAAGACGCTGGAGGAGCTGAGCCAGGTCTACGGCGTCAGCCGCGAGCGCATTCGCCAGATCGAGGTCCGGGCGTTCGAGAAGCTCCAGGCCGCGCTGCTGCGCCTCGCCGGCGAGCGCAGGCTGCTTCCGGCGGCCTAACGGCTGTTCAAGCGCGGATTGCCTTTCTACGCTTCGCCGCGTGGGAAGGATGATCGCGCGGCTCGCCCTGATATGCGGCTCACTGCTGGTTGCCGGCTGCAGCTCGGCCGGCGTCCAGCACGTGCCGCTAACCTATCTGCCCTCGCTCGCCGGCGATTATTTTCCGCTGCGGTCGAAGGCGATGGGCAGCACCTACCACATCTACATCCGCTATCCCGACGGCTACGCCGCGCATCCGACGGAGCGCTATCCCGTCGTCTATCTCCTCGACGGCGACTCCGCCTTTCCGATGATCGCGCCCGAGCATCTGTTCCTGACCTATGACGACCATCTGCCCGAAGCGATCATCGTCGGCATTGCCTACGGCTCCTTCAAGCCGCCGGTGAACCATCGCGAGGTCGATTTCGGCGACCGGGCTGCCGACTTTCAGCGCTTCCTCGCCGATGAGCTCCTGCCCGCCGTCGAGAGCAAAACGCGCGCCGACCCTCGCCGGCGCATCTTGATGGGCCAGTCTTTCGGGGCGAATTTCGTCCTCTATTCGGCCTTCACTCAGCCGGACCTGTTTTGGGCCCGCATCGCCAGCAATCCGTCGGCTCGAATGCACCGGCAGCTGCTAGCGCGCGAACCGGCAGCTGCAGCCGGCCGCGATTTACATCTCGTGCTGGTCAGCGGCACAGCCAACAATGCGGATGGTCGAGCGATGGTGCTCAAGTGGGCGGCGGAATGGCGGCAACGGCAACTGCCCTGGACGTTCGACGAGATCGATATCCCCGGCGGCACGCACGCAGCCGACTTCACCAATGCCTATCGCGCGGCCTTGCGGAAGCTGTTCGGATGGAATGGTGCCGACGCGCGGTCGGTGCCGTAACGACCCCCCTTGCGTTCCGCCTAAAACAGGCGGACGGTGAATCTTTCACATAGGCGCCAGAGCGCCTCACGTGAGCGACTCTCGGCGCCGTTCGGCACGAAGGGAGAGTCGCATGACCGGAGAACCAGCCAAAGGCACCCGAGTGATCGCGCTGGTGGGACCCGCCGGCGCGGGAAAGACCAGCCTTGCCGAGGCAATGCTGTTTGCAGCCGGAACCACCGACCGCCTGGGGTCGACGGCCAACGGCTCCAGCATCGGCGATTCGAGCCCCGAGGCGCGCCAGCGAGGCGGCTCGACCGAACTCAACCTCTACAATTTCAAATATCTCGGCGATGAATTCGCAATCCTCGACGTGCCCGGCTCGATCGGCTTCGCGGCCGACGGCGCGCGGGCGCTCGCCATTGCCGACGCAGCGATCGTCGTCGTCGATCCCGACCCGGCGCGGGCACCGCTCGCCGCCCCTGCCCTGCGCGCGCTAGATGAGCTCGGAATTCCCCACCTGATCTTCGTCAACCGCATCGACCAGGCACACGGCCGGGTGCGCGACCTGCTCTCGGCGCTGCAGCCGATCAGCGTCTCGCCCCTGATCGCCCGGCAGATTCCAATCTGGGACGGCGAGAAGGTCAGCGGCTTCGTCGACCTGGCGCTCGAGCGCGCGTTCAAATACCGGCCCGGCAAGGAATCCGAGCGGATCGAGATCCCCTCCGAGCTCCACGACCGCGAGGTCGAGGCGCGCACGCACATGCTCGAGCAGCTCGCCGACCATGACGACGAATTGCTCGAACAATTGCTGATGGACCAGTCGCCGGCGCCCGAGAAAGTCTTCCAGGACCTCGCCCGCGAAACTGGCGAAAGCCTCGGCGTGTCGGTCCTGTTCGGGTCGGCGTCGAGCTCGTGGGGCGTTCGGCGCCTGCTGAAGGCGCTGCGCCACGAAGTGCCCGGAGCTCAGGCTGCGGCCGATCGCCTGTCGGTGACCGACCCGGCGATGTACGTATTCAAGATCGTCCACGGCTCGATCGGGCGGCTGGCCTTGTCGCGCGTACTCGGCGGCAAGATCAGCGAAGGCTCCGACCTCAAGACGGGGGAAGGCGAGCATGCACGCGTCGGCTCGCTGTTCAAGGTCCAGGGCGAGAAGACCCAGAAGCTGTCCGAAGCGCGCGATGGCGACCTCGTCGCAGTGGCCAAGGTCGACACCGTCAGGGCCGGCGAATGGCTCGGCGCGGGCAAGGCGCCTCCGCCGGTCGAGCTTGAATTCCCGGCGCGCAATTGCGCAATCGCGATCGAGCCCGCCGACCGCAAGGACGACGTCAAGCTGTCGGGTGCGCTTCACCGCCTGACCGAGGAAGACGGCGGCCTGATCGTCGAGCATGACGAGGCCAATCACGAGATCCGCCTGCGCGGGGTCAACGACGAGCATCTCAACACCGTCCTCGCCAGGCTGAAGCGGCGTTACGGCGTCGAGGTGAAGTCGCGCCCGCCGGCGGTCGGCTACCGCGAATCGATCCGCAAGCCGGTCCGCCAGCATGGCCGCCACAAGAAGCAGTCGGGCGGCCACGGCCAGTTCGGCGACGTGATCATCGAAATCCGCCCGCTCAGCCGCGGCGAGGGTTTCGTTTTCGAGGAGAAGATCCACGGCGGATCGGTGCCCAAGCAGTGGATTCCTGCGGTCGAGGACGGCGTTCGCCAGGCGATGGCCAAGGGCCCGCTCGGGTTCGAAGTGGTCGACTGCGCGGTGACCCTGGTCGACGGCAGCTATCACAGCGTCGACAGCTCGGAGCTCGCGTTCCGCCTCGCTGGCCGCCTGGCGATGCAGGAGGCGTTGGCCGCCGCCGGTCCGCACCTCCTCGAGCCGATGCACAAGCTGACCGTGGTCTGCCCGTCGAGCGCGACCAGCCGGATCACGTCGGCGGTAGCCGGGCGCCGCGGCCAGATGCTCGGCCTTGGCCCGCGCGAAGGTTGGACCGGCTGGGACCGCATCGAAGCGCTGATCCCGGAAGCCGAGCTCAGCGGGCTCGAGGCCGAGCTGCGGTCGCAAAGCCAGGGGCTCGCGACCTACGAAGCCCAGTTCGACCACCTCGCCGAGCTCAACGGCCCGCTCGCCGACAAGGTCATCCAGCAGCGCGAGCCGGAACCGGCCTGAGCCCGCGCAAATTGTCAGCCGACGGGGGCTCGCCTAGACGAGCCCCTGAATGAAGCATTGGTTCAAGGATCAGGCGTTCCGGTCGCTGCTCAGGAACAGCAGCTATCTCGGAATCTCGCGCGCAGTCGCGGCGGTGTGCGGAATCGCGACGATCGCGCTCGCCGGGCGCGGGCTCGGCCTGCTGCTGCTCGGCACGCTGATCCTCATCACCAGCTACGCCAAGGCAGTCAGCGGCATCGCGAAGTTCCAGTCGTGGCAGGTGATCGTCCGGTTCGGCGGCCACGGCATCGCGCACGGTGATCCCGAGCATTTCAAGATCGCGACCGGCTTTGCCTTTTCGCTCGACCTGGTGAGCGGCATCGCGGGGATGCTGGTCGCCGTCGCAGTGCTTCCGTTCATTGCTCACTGGGTGGGAATTCAGCCGCAATATCTATGGCTTGGGATGCTCTATTGCACGCTCATCCCAACCATGGGCTCGGCAACGCCGAGCGGGGTCATGCGCGTCCTCGACCGCTTCGACCTGATCGGCTGGGCGGACACGCTGACGCCGATCAGCCGGGCAATCCTCGCCGCAATCTGCTTTATCAGCGATGCCCCGTTCGTGGCCTATCTCGCGGTCTGGTACGTCACCGACCTCGCGGGGGACATCTTCACCTGGTTCCTCGCCTGGCGCGAGCTCAGGCGCACCGGCCACCTCCAGGGCATTCGCCCGACCCTTCGCCCGACGCAGCTTCCAGGCGCCTGGCGGTTCGCGATCGACGTCAACCTCGCGGCGAGCGTCCAGGCGGTGTGGGGACCGAGCGGACGGCTGGTCGTCGGTGGGCTCCTCGGTCCGGCCGGCGCAGCCTTGTTCCGGGTCGCATCGACCCTCGCCGACAGCGCGCAGAAGCCCGCCGATCTCCTCGGCCGCGCATTCTATCCCGAAGTGATGCGGATGGATTTCGCCACCAAGCGGCCGTGGAAGCTGATGCTCCGGGTGATGGTGATCGCAAGCGGGATCGCGCTGCTCGCGATCGGGCTACTGCTGATCGGCGGCAAGCCGTTGGTCGGCCTGATCTTCGGCAAGGCGTTCCTCGCCGCTTATCAGCCGCTGGTCATCCTGATGATCATCCCGTTCCTCGGCATCTTCAGCTTCCCACTGCCGCCGATGCTCTATGCGCTCGGCAGGTCCGACGGCCCCCTGAAGGCGAAGCTGATCGGGAGCGTGGCCTTTTTCGGCACGATCGCGCCCTTGTCCTGGACCTTCGGCGTAGCCGGGGCGGCGGTTGCGCTGGTCATCGGCAACGCGGCCAACGTGCTTGCCATGTTACTGCAGCTGCGCGGCGAGCACCGCCGCGTCCGCACGCCGGCGTGACCGCGCCGCGCATCTGGCTCCTGCTTGCCCAGCGGCGCGGCGACAACAACCAGGTGCTGGCGCTCGGCGAAACGCTCGGGCTGCCGTTCGAAACGCGCACGATGCGCTACACTTGGCTGGCACGATTGCGGATGAAGCTGTTCGATAGCGACGTCGGTCATTTGACGGCTGAGACGCGGCGCTTGCTCCAGCCGCCGTGGCCCGACGTCGTGATCGGGATCGGCCGACGCACGGTTCCCGTCGCGCGCTGGATCCAGGCGCAAAGCGGAGGGCAGACGAACCTCATCCGCCTCGGCCATCCGCGCGCGCCGAGCGAGCTATTCGACCTCGTCATCACCACCCCGCAATATCCGGTGCCGCCGGGCGAGAATGTCGTGACCCTCCCGCTGGCGATGAACCGCTTCCGCCAGCCTCCACCTCCGACCGGCGATGAGCAGGCGTGGCTCGACGCGCACCCCCGCCCTCACCTGCTGCTGTCGCTCGGCGGCCCCTCGGCGATGTGGCGCCTGGACAATGCCGCGCTCCGTCTCGCCGCGACCAAGCTCGTCCGCCGGGTGGAATCCAGCGGCGGCACGCTGATCGCCGTGGGCAGTCCGCGTACGCCGGACGATGCGTGGAAGGTCGTTCGCGACGCCATCGGGTCGAGCAACGACGCGGTGATCGTCACCGGCGGCGCCATCCGCTACCCGGTGCTGCTGGCCGACGCCGACGAGCATTTCGTCACCGCCGACAGCGTTTCGATGATCTCCGAGGCGGTGATGACCGGTCGGCCGGTCGGCCTCATCCCGGTCGAACCCGACGCCCGCGGCCGCCGCCGAATCCGCGGACGTCCGCCCGAAGCGACGGAAATGCGCGATCCCCGCCGGTTCTGGAACGAGGTGGAGCGGCTCGGGCTCGCTGGGACGGTGGACGAGCCGAAGAGTGGCGCGTTCGACGATCCGGCCGAAACCGCGGTGGCGGCCGTCAAAGTCCGGTTAGGCCGCCTCTTTCAATAGGTTCCAGCCGCGGTGACGCTCGAGCAGGTCGAGCGAATCGTGGCGAATGTGGTTGGCGGCCATTTCCGCGACCAGCTCGTCCTTCGTCACCAGCCCGTAATCGACCATCTCCGCGAGGAGCGAATAGACATAGGCTTCCTGGTTGGGATCGGGATGGGGTCGATAACGCTGAATCCACAGCCGTTTGGCGAACAGGAACGGCGAGCCTTCGCGCAACGTGTAATCGATCGGCAGGCCGGTCTTGAGCGGCTGCGTGCGCCGCTTCGTCGTGTGCAGGATCCGGGTGTCCGCGTCGAGCCGGTCGAAGCTGTTCCAACCGGGATCGAGGATACCGAAGCTCGACCGCGGCTCGAGCTTCAGGTCCATCCAGTCGGCATAATCGAAGCGGTGCGCGAATAGATCATCGAGCTCGCGCTCGAAGTCCCAGTGGCGCAGCTGGGCGCAGTCGAGGACCATCACCGACGAAGCGATGTAGTCGGGGTCGCCGTGGTGACCCGGCCGGCGGGCCGCGAGGATCGCCTTGCCCGCCATGTCGCGCTCGAACAGCTCGGCAACGTCGCCAACGCCGAAGCAGTCCGGATCGGTGACAATCGCCCGGCCGGAGAAGCCGGCGAGGCTCGGCGGAGCGAACCGAAGCAGGGAAAAGCTTTGCAGGTCGTCGGGGTCCCACGTCCGGACGTATCCGCCGCGACGGATGGTTTGCCCTGCCTGCATGAGGCGCGGAAAATCCTCGGCCCTCATGATCTCGACGTCGAAGCTGTCGGGCGAGCGGCTGTTGCGCTTGTAGCTGTAGGCGCTGATCCTGGCGGACAGCATCTGCCTCGCGTTCGCCTGGATGAACAACCGGTTGGTCAAAGCGTCGACTCCTCGAAACCCCGCTCTTTCACGAGGCGGTCGAGCTTAACGAGCGTGGTCAGCAAACTTTCCATGCGGTCGAGCGGCCAGGCGTTCGGCCCGTCCGACTTCGCGTTCGCCGGATCGGGATGCGTCTCCATGAAAATCCCCGCGATCCCGGTCGCGACCGCGGCGCGGGCGAGGACCGGGACGAACTCGCGCTGGCCGCCGGAGCTCGTGCCCTGCCCGCCCGGCAGCTGGACACTGTGGGTCGCGTCGAACACGACCGGGCAGCCGGTCTCGCGCATGATCGCCAGACTGCGCATGTCGGAGACGAGATTGTTGTAGCCGAACGACACGCCGCGTTCGCACACCATGATCGTGTCTTCGTTGATCCCCGCCGCCTGTGCGGCATGGCGCGCCTTATCGACGACGTTCTTCATGTCGTGCGGCGCCATGAACTGCGCCTTCTTGATGTTCACCGGCTTGCCCGAGGCGGCGACGGCGTGGATGAAGTCGGTCTGGCGCGCGAGGAACGCGGGCGTCTGCAGGACATCGACGACCTCGGCGACGGGCGCGATCTGCGGGATGTCGTGGACGTCTGTCAGCACCGGTACGTCGAGCGCCGTCCTGACCTTCTCCAGTATACGGAGGCCCTCATCCAGGCCCGGCCCGCGAAAGCTCCGATCCGAGGAACGGTTGGCCTTGTCGAAGCTCGACTTGAAGATGAAATGCACGCCGAGTTGGTCGGTAATCGCCTTCAGGCGCTCCGCCGTGCGCAATTGCAGATCTTCGCTCTCGATCACGCAGGGACCCGCGATCAGAAAGAAGGGATGGTCGATGCCGACTTCGCGTCCGAGGAGTTGCATGGCGCTCATTTAGGTGAGCCCGTCGACAACCGCCACCGGTCGCCACTCACCAAGGCCGTACCTGTGCCCGAAATCCTCGGGGAACGGCTTGCCGGCGCTGACTCCGCCACTGACGAAGACGGCGTCGAAGCCCATGCGGGCAGCGCCGAGGATGTCGGTCTGGAGACCGTCTCCAACCGCCAGAACCGCGTCCCTCGCAGGCTCACCGGCCAATGTCATTGCGTGGCGGTAAATCGCGTCATGCGGCTTGCCGTACCAACAGACCCGACCACCTAGACTCTCATAAGCATCCGCGATCGCACCAGCGCAGGGCTCGGGCACGCCGCCGCGGACGACAAGGCGATCCGGATTAAGACAATGCATGGTGACGTCGCGGGCCGCCCAGCGCTCGAGGTCGGCGCGATATTGTTCGACGGCGGGGCGCGCCTCCTCGAGGCCGGTGCAGGCGAGGTCGGTGAAATCACCGCTCCCCGCGATTCGCACGCCACGACCTTCGAGGATCTCGCGATCCGCGGCGGTACCGACGAACCCGACGGGCGTGCCCAGCCTGAGCAAAGCCGCAATGCCCGCTTCGCCGCTGGTCGCGATGCCGTTCCATGCCTCACGCGGGAGGCCGATTCGCGCGAGCTGCAGCTCGACCGCCTCGGCGGTCCGCGGGGCGTTGGTGATCAGGATGACCGTTCGACCGTTGACGACCCACTGCGTCAGCCGCTCGGCGGCGCACGGATAGAGCCGGACGCCATCGTGAACGACGCCCCAGATGTCGCACAGGATGAGCCGGTAGCGCTCGGGGAGCGCGTCCCAGAAGCTCATTCGAGCCCCGCTTCCGCGAGTGCCGCCTCAATTGGCGCGACGTCCTCGGGATTGTTGAGCTCGCGAAGGGCGAAGGGCGGAGTGGCGACTTCGACCACCGCGATCGGCATTCCGGCGACGAGGAAGCGCAATTGCTCGAGCCCTTCGAGCGTCTCGATCTCGGTCACGGGAGTCGAGACGTAGCGTTCGAGCGCTTCGGGCCGATAGGCATAGACTCCGACATGCAGCCGCACCGGCGACATTGCCGCATCCAGCGCGCCGGACGGCAGATGCGGGATCAGCCGCTTGGAGAAATAGAGCGCGTGATCCTCCGCATCGGTGACGACCGTGGTTCCGCCAACCCGGCCAGCCGCCTCTTCGGCCTGGAGCGCCCGCACCTCTTCGCTCCGGAGCCGCATGGCCGGAGTCGCGACCAGCGAGTCGCGGTCGCTGTCCATCCGCGCGATCAGCGCTTCCACGAAGCCCGGCGGTGTCAGCAGCGCATCGCCCTGGAAGTTAATGACCAGGTCCGGATCGTGGAGCTGGCCGAGCGCTTCGGCACAGCGCTCGGTGCCGTTGCGACATTCGGGGGAAGTCATGATCACGCCAACTCCGAATCGCGTGCAAGCGTCGGCGATGCGCTCGTCGTCGGTGGTGACGAACACGCCATCGACTCCCGCCACACGCCGAGCCGCCTCGACGCTGCGTTGGATCAACGGCTTTGCGGTCCCGCCGGCGCCCTTCAGCTCGACCAGCGGCTTTCCTGGGTAGCGCGACGATTGGAACCGCGCTGGAATGAGGATGACCTTGCTCACCGCGCCGCCGGGCAGTCGTGGATGTGGAGCACGCCGACGGGCTTGTTTCCGTCGACTACGAACAAGGTCGTGATGCGATACTCGTCGAAGAGAGTCAGGGCCTCGTCGACGAGGGTGTCGGGCGCGACGGTCTTCGGATCGGTGGTCATGAACGCCGAGGCCGGATGATCGAGGCCCTGCTCGATGTGCCGCCGAAGGTCGCCGTCGGTGATGACCCCGACCAGCTCGCCATCACCGCCCGTCACTCCGACCACTCCGAGCCGCTTGGCGCTCATTTCGAGCACGGCGTCATGCATGCTGGTGCCTTGGCCCACGAGCGGCATGCTGCCGCCGGAGTGCATCAGCCGGCTGACGGGCTTCAGCCGTGCGCCGAGCGAACCGCCGGGATGAAGGCGCCCAAAGTCGGTCCGGGTGAAGCCCTTCTGGCGCATCACCGTCATCGCCAGCGCATCGCCAAGCGCGAGCGTCATGGTCGTTGACGTCGTCGGCGCAACCGCCTCCGGTCCGACCTCCGCCCAGCGAGGGAGAATGAGCGCTGCGGTCGCCGCCTCGGCCAGCATCGAGCCCGAATTGCCGGTGATCGCGATGATCGGGATTCCAACGCGGTTGAAATGGTCGATCACCGCCTCGAGCTCGGCCGTCTCGCCGCTTTGCGAGATGAGGATCGCGGCATCGCCCTTCGCGGCCATGCCGAGGTCGCCGTGGATCGCTTCGGCAAGATGGAGGAAGGTCGCGGTCGTGCCGGTCGACGCGAAGGTCGCCGCGATCTTGCGCCCGACATGGCCGGACTTGCCGAGCCCGCTGACGATCAGCTTGCCTTGGCAGCCGAGGATGAGCCCGACGGCCTGCTCGAACGCCTCGCCGAGGCTGTCGGCCAGCGCGTCGAGCGCGCGCGCTTCGTCGTGGAGCACGCTGCGGCCGAAATCGGTGACGTCGCCGGTCATGGCGCGGCCCTAGCCCACCGCCACGCCGGCTGTGAAGCTTGACGGCGATGATGCCAGCGGCTTGGGTTCGCGGCGATGGCCAAGAATCTGACCCGCTACATCCTGATCGCTCTGGTGCTCGGGATCATCGCCGGCTGGACGATCAACTATGCGATCGACGATGGATCGGCAGCGGCCGACGCGCGCCTCAAGTCCATCGCCGAATATCTCAGCATCGTCACCGCCCTGTTCCTGCGGCTGATCAAGATGATCATCGCGCCGCTGGTCTTCTCGACGCTGGTCGCCGGGATTGCGCACATGGGCGACACTGCGGCGCTGGGGCGCATCGCCTTCCGCTCGATCGGCTGGTTCATCCTCGCCAGCCTGGTGTCGCTGACGCTGGGCCTGATCCTCGTCACCGCGCTCGACCCGGGAGTCGGCCTGAACCTGCCGATCCCGCCGGCAACTGCAGCGAGCGGGGTCGAAACCGCAGCGTTCAACCTCAAGGACTTCGTGTCGCACCTCGTGCCCGCCTCGATTTTCGACGCGATGGCCAACAACGAAATCCTGCCGATCGTGGTCTTCTCGCTGTTCTTCGGCATCGCGCTGATGGCGATTGGCGAGCGCGGCAAGCCAATCGTCCACGGAGTCGAGGCGCTGGTCGGGGTGATGCTCCAGGTGACCAATTACGTGATGCGCTTCGCCCCGTTCGCGGTGTTTACCGCGGTCACCAGCGCACTTGCGGAAAAAGGCCCGACGATCATCGCCACGCTCGGCAAGTTTGTGGGCAGTTTCTATCTCGGCCTTGCGGTCCTGTGGGCGCTGTTGATCGGAGTCTGCTTCGTCATTGTCGGGCCACGCACGCGCCACCTCGTCCGCTACATCCGCGATCCGGTCGTCCTCGCTTTCTCAACCGCCTCGTCGGAAGCCGCCTACCCGCGTACGCTCGAAGCGCTCGACCGGTTCGGAGTCCCACCGCGCATCGCGAGCTTCGTCCTGCCGCTGGGCTATTCGTTCAATCTCGACGGCTCGATGATGTACATGACCTTCGCGACGATCTTCATCGCGCAGGCCTACGGAATCCACCTTAGCCTCGCGCAGGAAATCACCATGCTGCTGGTGCTGATGGTGACCTC
>Ga0207657_10007377_pt1 | contig 11280 bp, 11 predicted proteins | sample KBSC33metaG_FD_184316 | JGI IMG/M metagenome (GOLD analysis project Ga0207657, IMG submission 184316) | Corn rhizosphere microbial communities from Kellogg Biological Station, Michigan, USA - KBS C3-3 metaG (SPAdes) (version 2) | ecosystem: Host-associated > Plants > Roots > Rhizosphere > Soil ... | reverse complement strand
CCCCCCGTCGACAGGATCCCGGCCGGCGTGAGATGCCCCAGCCGCACCGCCGTCTCGAGCAGGCCGCGCACCACACACCAGACGACCGCGCCCAGCAGCACGGTCTTGGCCACCATCTTGAGCAGGTTGACGAGGTTGCGCGTCGAGAACAGGCGCTTCATGCCTTCGGCGGGGTTGAGCCGGTTCACGTCGGGCTTGAGCCGACTGAAGACCAGCATGCCGCCGACCTGCACGAAGGAGCCGGCGATTCCCGCCAGCGCCGCCACGCCCAGCACCGGCAGCACGATCCACGACAGGGCGTGCACGGCATGCGCCAGCAGCTCCGGAACGCGCTCCTGAGGCTGCGCCAGCAGCGCCGGGCTCGATGCGTGCAGCCACAGCTCGCGCAGCAGGCCCAGCACGGTGCCGCCGAGCGCCCACAGCGACACGGTCACCACGACGAACACGCATGCGGACGCCACGTCCGGGCTGAACGCGACTTCGCCGCGCCGGCGCGCCTCGCGCAAACGCCGGGGGGTCGGGGCCTGGTCCTTGGTGCTCATGGCCGGCTGGCGTGCGCTAGAGCGTCGCTCGCAGGAAGTCGAGAACGCCGTTCTCGGGCCGCATGAAGTTGCGCAGCGACTCGTAGACGACCGCCAGGAACAGCAGCTGCATCAGGTTGGCCAGCAGGCTCTTGAGCGGCTGCGAGAACACGAACACGTTCAGCTGCGGCGCCACGCGCCCGACCAGTCCCATGCCGAGCTCGACGAGCAGCAGCACGAAGATCACGGGCGATGCGAGCTTGACGGTCCACAGGAACAAGGTGTCGCCCTGGCGCACCGCGAACTCCTCGAGCACCGCGCCGACATGCGGGAAGAAGCTGCCGACCGGCCAGACGCGGTAGGAGTCGACGATGGCGCCGACCATCGCCAGCAGCCCGCCCGCGGACATGAACAGCGTGATGACCGTCCAGCCCAGGAACTCCCCCGTCGGACCGTTCTGGTGACCGCCGACCGGATCGAAGAAGACGGCGTTGCCCGACCCCGTCTGGAAATCGATCAGGTCGCCCACGCTCTGGATGGCCCAGATGAAGATGCCGAAGCCCAGGCCCAGCAGCAGCCCGATCAGCGACTCCTTGGCCGCCACGAGCGTCCACATGGCGGCCGACATCGACGGCAGGTCGCCGGCCACGGGCGAGACGAAGATGGCCAGCACCAGCACGACGCCGTTGCGCACGACGCCGCTGATCATCGAGCCCGAGAAGAACGGGACGACCATGAACAGCGCCAGCAGCCGCGGCAGCGTCAGCGCCACCGCACCGAAGAAGCGCTCGACCACGGCGAGTTCGTCGGCTGACATCTAGTCCTCCGGGGGCGACCAGGCCTGCGCGGCGAAATCGTCGGCCGCGTCCTCCTGCCGGACGTCGGCCGCGCGGCGCCGGCGCACCGTCTCGCGTTGGTGCAGCTGCTGCGCCTTTTCGACGCCGCGCACGGCCACGCCATGCTCGCGGCGCGATGCGTCGAGCGCCGAATCGGCCCGGGCAGCATCGGCGATCGCGGCATCGCGGCCGGCGGCGGCCCGCTCGATCTGGCGGTCCAGGACGCCGCTCCAGGCGCTGGCGCCACGCAGCTGCTCGATGCTGCAGTGCCCCTGGCGGGCGCCGTCGACGGTCGCCGACCAGTGCGTTGCCTTGGCGGCCACCTCGTCGCGCAGCCGCCGCGCCGCGGCCTCGACCACCGCGGCTGCCGCAGCGGCCGCGCGCCGCGCCGCGAGCACGCGCTGCTGGGCGATCGTCTCGCGGCGTTCGCGGATGTCGACCAGGCGCTGCCATTCGATGGTCATCGCGTGCTCCGGTTCACGGCGTCGCCGCCAGCCGCTCGAGCGCGGCGACGCCTTCTGCGAATGGCGTGCTGTCGTCAGCGGCCTGCGACAGGAAGTCGCGCATGGCGGCGCGCGCCTGCACGGCGCGATCGCCCAGCGCGTCCGCGCCCTCGCGGTATTCGCCGATCTGGATCAGCAGCTCGAGCTCCTGGTACTTGGCCATCAGCAGCCGGAAATCCGCGGCCGCCTCCAGATGGCGCCGCGACGCCACCTGGGGCATCACCCGGCTCACGCTCGCCGCCACGTCGATGGCGGGAAACTGGCTCATGGCGGCGTGCTTGCGCGACAGCACCACGTGGCCGTCGAGGATCGAGCGCACCTCTTCGGCGATCGGGTCGTTCTCGTCGTCGCCCTCGGTCAGCACCGAATAGATCGCGCTGATCGAGCCTGTCGCGCCCTGTCCGGCCCGCTCGAGCAGCTGCGGCAGCATCGAGAAGATCGAGGGTGGATAGCTGCGCCGCGTCGGCGGCTCGCCGCTCGCCAAGCCGATCTCGCGCTGCGCGCGCGCGAAGCGCGTGAGCGAATCCACCAGCAGCAGCACGCGCGCGCCCTGGTCGCGGAAGTACTCGGCGATCGTCGTGGCCACGTAGGCCGACTTGACGCGTTCCATCGGCGGCCGGTCCGAGGTCGCGACCACCATGACCGTGCGCGCCAGGCCTTGCGGACCCAGGTTGTGCTCGATGAACTCCTTGACCTCGCGGCCACGCTCGCCCACGAGCGCGATCACGTTGACGTCGGCGGTCGAGCCGCGCGCGAGCATCCCCAGCAGCGTGCTCTTGCCGACCCCGGGCGGCGAGAAGACGCCGATGCGCTGGCCCTCGCCCAGCGTCAGCAGGCCATCGATCGCGCGCACGCCGGTGTGCAAGGGGCGCGAGATCAATCGCCGCGACAGCGGTGCGACGGGATCGCGATGGACGGCCATGCGGTTCACGCTGGCGACCGGGCCGAGCCCATCGATGGGCTCTCCCAGCGCGTCCAGCACGCGCCCCAGCAGGCCGGGGCCGACGGGGCAGTCGTGGCTGCGGCCCGTCGGCACGACCTCGGTCAGCGCGGAGATTCCGGTGGTGGGCCCGAGCGGCGTGAGGATGGCCGTGCTGTCGCGAAAACCGACGACCTCGGCCAGCAGCGGCGGCTCTCCCGGCGTGACCAGCTCGCACAGCTCGCCGACGTGCGCCTGGATGCCCGTGGCGTCGATCATCATGCCGACCGCCTTGCTGACGCGTCCGCGCATGGCCAGCGGCATCACGCGGGCAACGGTCTGCGCCAGGTCGGCCACGATCTGGTCGACGGCGCCGGCGCCGAACAGGGGGTTGGCGGTCATCGTGCGGGCTCCTGCAGGCGCGTCGGACCCGCGCGCTCGACGGCGCTGCGGAACGCCTCGATCTGCGCGTCGATGCCGATCTCCAGGGTGCCCGAGGCCGTCTGCACGACACAGGCCTCGTTGCCCAGTGCCGGGTCGGCGCTCACGGCCACGCGCTCGGCCCAGGCCGCGCGCGCGACCAGCCCCTCGAGCGCGCGGCGCATGGCGGCCTCGCGCGCGGGCGCGACCCGGACGGTGACCACCGGCTCGTGGCGCAGCAGGGAGTCGACGCGCAGCAGCGCGGCCTCGAACAGCTCGTGCGGTTCGGCATCGGCAATGAATTGCCCGACCGCCTTCACGACGATCTGCGCCATCTCGCGCCGCAGCTGCTGGAGCTGCCGCTGCATGGCCACGCCGTCCTCGAGCAAGCGCCGGGCGAACTCCTGCCGCCCCTGTCGCAGGCCTTCCAGATAGCCCTCCTCGCGGCGCGCCTCGGCGTCCGCCGCGGCCTGGCCCGTGATGCGCGAGGCCTCCGCGCGCGCGACCTCGACGACGGCGGTCGCGTCGAGCACGGCGGCGTACTCGGCCTCCTTGAGCACCTTGCGCTCGCCGAGCAGCTGGAGCTTCTCGGCCGTGATCAGAAAAGCCAGTCCCATTGCTCCAGCCTTTCAGGAATGAGGCACAGGCGCAGCAGCTCGTCGAGCTGCGCCGACTGCGCGGCGTCCAGCTGCGGCGGCGGCTGCAGCGCGACGCGGCGCGGCGACTTGCAACGGGCGCGCTGCAGCGCCAGCTCACCCGCGCCGGCGACCACGCCGTGCAGCAGGCGATAGCCGCGATCGAGCACGACACGCCCACAGCCGTACGGACACTCGGCCAGCGCCGTCGTCGACATGCGCAACGCCGTGAGCGGCGGCGTGCGATCCAGCACGAAGTCGACGGCATCTTCGGCCAGGCGCCGCGCCTGGCGGCGCATCTGCGCCCCGAGCCGGGAGCGTTCGCGCAACAGCCCCGCGTGCGCGCACAAGCCCAGCCAGGCGGCCAAGCGACGCAGCGACGGCCCGTCGATCAGCGCGAGGCGCGCGACCGGCGAGCCCAGCGTGAAGTCATGCGTGGCTGGCACGATGCCTCGCCGCCGCAGCGCCTCGGCGAGCACGCCGCCGCCCGCGGCGCCCCGCAGGCGTGGCCGCAGGCGCACGGGCCAGTCCGGCGGCAGCCAGCTCGCATGCAGGTCGGTCTCGGGATGCAGCGCGTTGCGCACGGCGAGTCGGACGGCCATCACGATACGGAACCTCCTCAGCGCAGCGGCCGCCGCAGCACCTGGCGCTGCAGCCACGTGCGTGCGTCCAGACCCTGGCGGCGCAGCAGGGTGGGCAGCGCGATCAGGCACAGTGCCGCGAGCACGAGCGCACCCAGCAGGATGACCGCGGTGCGGGTCCCGAGCGGACCGGCGAGCGGGCGATCGCCCGCCTCCACGGCCGCGGGCCGCGCCAACGCCGCCTCCGCCGTCTCCACCGGACGTGCCGGAAACAGCGACAGCGAGACCTGGTCGTACCCCAGGCCTTCGATGCTGTGCGCCACGAGTTCCTTGACGGCCGGTACCAGCAGGCGCAGGTCGACGTCGGGCCGATGCTTGATGAAAACGGCGGCGGAGGACGGCCGCACCTTGTCGCTGAGCGGGTCGTTTTCGGGAATGACGACGTGCACGCGCGCCTCGACGACGCCGTCGATCGATCGCAGCGTCTGCGACAGCTCCTGCGATACCGCGTAGATGTAGCGCATGCGCTCCTCGGCGGGCGTCGAGACCAGGCCCTGCTTCTGGAACATCTGCCCCATGCTGGCGAAGCGTTCCTGCGGCAAGCCCTGGGCGCGCAGCACGGCGAGCGCGGCGCCGAGCCGCTCCTCGTCGACCTGCACCTGCCAGCCCGCGCCCTCCAGGCGCTCCTTGCGCGCGTCGATGCTCTGGGCCGACAGCGCGGCGAGGATGTCGTTGGCGGAGGTCTCGTCCAGGCCGGAGTACAGGTCGACCTTGCAGCCGGCCAGCGCGAGGCACAGGCCCAGGGCGGCCGCGGCGCGCGAAGCGGAGGCGTTCATGTGCGGCCTCACTGCTGGTTCTTCAGCAAGGTCGAGAACAGGCTCGTCGCGGAGCTGGCGAGGCTGGTCGACAGATGCAGCTTCGTGAACATCATGTTCGCCTCGATCGCGTGATCGGTCATGGCGAACATGGTCTTGATCGGGTCATGCAGGTCGACCGACTGCAGCATGCTGTGGCGCATGTCCTCGAAGGAGCGCAAGTTGTCGCCGAAGCGGGCGGCGAGCGAGCGGGCGCCTTCGGCGAGCCCCGCCGAGTCGTGGGCGCGCGTCGCGCCAGCCGGCGAGCCCTGCACCAGCTCGGCGAAGGTCCTGGTCTCCGTCGAGGCCGCCGCACCGGGCTGCAAGGCGGCGGGCGCGCCCGCATGCATCGGCGCGGCGGCCGCGGCCTGCGATGCGGGATCGGTCGCGATCGCCGTCGCGATCGCGGAAATGGGTTCGGTCATGGCAGTTCCTCTGGCAAGGGGGCCGTCGATCGGTGGATCCGGACCGGGGCCGGCGGCGCGGCCGGGAAGGGCGCGCGCCGCCGCCGCCCGGTCAGGACGACTTCGCGGCCTGGCGGATGTCGTTGCCCGCGGTCTTGGCCACCTCGCCGCCGGCGGCGCTGGCGCCGTTGACGGTCTGCGCGGTGGCGGCGGCGCCCTGGATGGCCGTCGAGACGGTCATGCTGGCGGTCATCAGCTTGGCGTTCTCGGCCTGGGCTTGCTTCATCTGGGCGATCGAGGTATCTACGGCAGACATGTGCTTCTCCTGTGGGTTTGTGAGAGGGGTCCAACTTCGAACCGCCCGGCCGCAGCGGCCGGGCATTCCCGGCGACGCATCGCCTGGAATGGGGGAGAGGCGTCGCCGCGGCGGCGCCGTCGAATGGGATGGGTCATGGCCGGCCCGCCTTCGCGGCCGCCGGGGCGCGCGCGACGACCAGTCCGTTGCGGTCGATGCGCTGCAGCTCGACCCCCGGCCTGAGCATCGACCCTTCGTAGTAGCGATTGCCGTTGGCCAGCTGGATATAGCTCAGGCCCTGGTCGTCCTGCGTGATGCCGACCAGACGCGACGGCAGCAGCTCCTGCCAGGCGTTCCACTGCGCCGGCGAGGCTTCGGAGGCCGCCGGCGCGGCGGGCGCCGCCGCGCGGTACGCCACCTTGTCCGACAACATCGCGAGCGGGTGCAATTCCTCCGACAAGCGGCGCAAGCGCGTGCGCACGGCGTCGTCGCGCGCGCTGCCCGAAGCCACCAGCCGGCCGTGACCCGCATAGCTGACGGCCACGCCGGGGTCGTCCACGTAGCGCGTCGCCTGCTCCACCAACTCGTCCGCGCACTGCACCTCGACGGCCACGCCCGGTCCGAAGCGCTGCAGCGTGCGGCGCAATTCCTGCAGCCGCATCCGCGACGGCACGAAGCCGGTCGCCACGAGCCGGCTGCCGCTGGCGGCCTGCACCTGGACCTCCGGGAAGGGCGCCACCGCTCGTTCGACGGACTCCAGGTTCAGAGCCGCGCTGCCAGGCGACAGCGCCGCGGCATCGTTCGCGCCGACCGTCACTCCCACGAGGCCGACCATGGCGACGAGCAGCAGCGCGACGCCCGCCCAGAAGCTGGCGCCGCGCGCCACCCGGCGAGCGTCGGCCGCATGCAAGGCAGGCTCCGGCGCGTCGCCATCGGCGAACATGCTGTCGGCTGCCTCCACGCGAGGCTGCACGGGCTCCAGTTGCAGGTCCAGGCTGCCGATGCGGATCACGTCGCCCGGCATCGCACTGCGGCGCGCCTGGTGCACGTCGACGCCGTTGAGGGCGAACTCGGCACCGCCCACCCGCTGCAGCGAGACGGCGAGCTCGCCGACATGGATGACGAGGTGGTGCGCCTGCGCGTCGCCGCCCGGCAGCATCACGTCGCAATCCCCGGCGGAGCCCAGTGTGTTGTCGCCGTGGCGCAGCGTGATGGTGCGGCCCTTGAGGCTGCCCTTCAGGAAGCGCACGCACCAGTCGTGGCGGGCGATGGTCGTGGCCATGTCAGCGCTCCCCCATCCCGACGGTGGCGGGCGCGGCGGGCGCGGCGGGTGCCGCCGGCGGCGCGGGCGGCACCGGCGCCGTCTGCGGCAGCTGGCGCGGCGGCAGCACCGCCGGGCGCCCCGCGGATGCGTCGGCGGTCACCAGGCGGGGTGTCAGCAGGTAGAAGCGCTCCTGCTTGCTGCCCTTGTCCTCGCGGTACTTGAAGAGGTTGCCGAGGATGGGGATGTCCGACAGCAGCGGCACCCCGCTCGTGGCCTTGGTCTTCTCCTCGGAGCTGTAGCCCGCGATCAGCAGGCTGGTGTCCTGGTCGATCAGCGCCTGCGTGCTCACGGTGCGGTGCAGCACCACGGGGATCGAGTCGACCGCATTGCTGCTGCTGAGGTTGCCGTCCTCGATGTCGATCGACATCATGACTCCCGGCGCACTCTTCTCGTCGACGATCAGCGGCGTGACGCGCACCGAAGTGCCCGTGGTCACCTTGAAGAGCCCGGCGTCCTGGAAACCATTGACGCGCACGTAGAAGTCGCTCAGGTTCTCGAGCACCGCCTCGTTGTTGTCGAGGGTCAGCACCTTGGGGCGGGCGATTAGGTTGGCGTCGCCCTTTTGCGCCAGCGCGGACACGCGGGCGAGCAGGTAGTTGCGCAGGCTGTTGCCGATCGACGCGGTGAACAGCGCCCCGACCGGCGTGACCAGCGCGCCGGCCGCGTTCACGCCGCCGACTCCCGCGAATTGTCCTGCCTCGCTGTTGGCGCCGCCGTAGGTCAGTGGCGAGTTGTTGCCGTTGCCGGTCTGGAAATCGGCGTGCTTGCCGTGCGCGCGCCAGTCGACGCCCAGGCTGTCGAGCGAGTCGGTGCTGATGTCCATGATCGTGACCTCGATCTCGACGAGGCGCTGGCGCACGTCCATCGAGTCGATCAGGCGCGCGTACTGCCCCATGCGCTCGGGCAGGTCGCGCACGAGCACGGCATTCATGCGCGGGTCGGCCTCGAACTGCGGCAGGTCGTCGCCGCTGCCGAAGCTCGGTTCCACGCTCGTCGGCTCCGTGCCTGCGGCGATCGGCAACTCGATCTTCGGCGCGTTGATGGTGTCGCCCGAGGACAGGCGCAATTCGCGATCCGCACCGGCGGCCAGTTGGGTGTGCGGCCGCCGGCCGAGCGTCGTCTCGCCCGTCTCTCGCGCGCCCTTGGGCTCGTGCCCGTAGAGGCGGCGCAGCAGGTTGGCGATGCCCTGGATCGACACGTCCTTGCCCGAACGGGTGATGCGCGTATCGGCGGCCCACGCGTACTTCAGCTTGAACATGCGGATCTCCGCCACGTCGTTGCGTCCGTTCGCCCGGTCGACGAGGCGCACCGCCTGGCGCACCATCTCGACGTAGCGGCGAGGCCCCGTCACGTGCACGCTGCCGTCCACGTCGCTGACGATCAGCGGGAAGCGGCGATCGACCAGCTTGAGGCGGGCGAGCGTCGAGTACAGCACGCCGGCGGAGTGCGGCGCGATCGACATCACCTCGCTCTGCGCGTCGCTGCTCGGGTCGATGAACAGGAACGCGCCGTCGTAGTACCAGCTCAGGCCGTAGGTGGCGGTGATGGTGTCCAGGATCTTCTGCGGCGAGCCCGCGAAGCGCCCGCTGAGCGTGCCCGACACCTTGGGATCGATGACCGCGGTCGTGCCTTGCGAGGCCGCCAGCTCGCGCAGGAAGTCGGCCAGCGGCTTGTCGTTGGCCATGCTCTGGAAGGGCTTGCCGCGCCAGGGCAGGTCCGCCGCGGGCGCGGCGATCCACCACGCGAGCAGCAGGACGGCCAGCAGCAACGCGCGCACCGGAACGATGGCGCCGAAGCGGCCGAGCGGCGACGTGCCGCGGATCGGTCGCGCGAGCAACAAGCAGGCCAGGCAGCAGTAGGGCGTCATGTCAGGCTCAGCACCGACTGGAACGCGTGTTCCGCGAAGCGCAGCACTTCGCGGCCAAGCAGGCTCGCCGAGGCGATGATGGTCAGCATCACCGCGATCACGCGCACCGACTGGCCGATGCTCTGGTCCTGCACCTGCGTCACGGCCTGCAGGATCGAGACGACGAGTGCCGAGAGCATCGCGACGAGCACGACCGGCAGGGTCACCCAGAGCACGACGAGCAGGCCGTCGCGGGTGACGTCGAGGACGTTCTGGGGCGTCATGGGTGCATCACTCGCTCTTGGGGTTGGCGACCCAGCCCATCGGCTGCAGGGCGACGTCGGCGTCGATCTCCTGGTACGACAGCACCACGAGCTGCGGCGCGACCGGCTCGAGCAGGGTCTTCACATAGCGCCGCACGTCCGACGACGCGATCGCGATGAGCTGCTCCGTCGTGGAGGCCAGGATGCGTCGCACCTGCTCGCGCACGTCCTGCGTGACGGCCGGGCTGAGCAGCAGCAGGTTGCCGCGCGACGAACGTTCGACGGCCGCGCGCACGCGCTCGAGCAGGCTGGACTCGAACAGGATCGCGTTGATCCGGCGATCGCCGCCGACATGTCGGCTGGTGATGTAGCGGCCGAGATCGGTGCGCACGAGCTCGGTCAGCGCGATCGTGTCGGGCTCCTTGGGCGACCAGTTCGCGAGGCTCTCGAAGATCGCGTTCAGGTTGCGGATGGGAATGTCTTCCTGGAGCAGCCGGCGCAGCACCTCGCCCAGGCGAGGCACCGGGACCACGCGCGCCACCTCTGCCGCGAGCTCGGGGGCGTCGCGCTGCACCGCGTGGAGGATGCGCTGCACTTCCTGCAACCCGATCAGCTGTGGCGCGTGCTGGCGCACCACATGGGCCACGTGCTCGCCGATGACGGCCTCGCCGCCGAGCGCATTCGCGTCCGCGGAGCCCGCGGGCACCCAGGCAACCCGCGCGAACGGGCCGAACGGGTCGGCGATGCGCACCTGGGCGCCGCCGGCGGCGGCCTGCGGGTCGAGCAGGCGGTGGCCGGGCCGCAGCTCGCCGCGCGAGACGCAGACGTCCTGCACGAGGATCTCGTAGGCGTCGTCGGCGACCGTGTCGTCGTAGGCGACCTGCAGGCGCGGGAACACCGGCCCGAGATCTCCTTCCACGCGGCCCTTGACGGCCACCAGGCGCTGGTCGAGCAGTTGGCGGTCGACGGCGCCGCGCAGGCTGCCGGACAGGCGCACCGCCAGCGGCGCGGCGATCGCTTCCGGACCGTCGAACAGCGCCTCCCCGTGCTCGTCGACGCCGCCATCGCCGCGGTGCGAGATCCAGTTCGGCGTGCTGCCGCGCCGCCGGCGCTGGCGCAGCGACAGCCCGGTGCCGACGATGCCCAGTGCCAGCAGCCCGAAGACCCATTTCGGGAAGCCCGGCACCAGCAGGAAGCTCGCCACCGCCAGGCCCGCGATGACCAGCGCGCGCGGATGGGCGAGCAGCTGGTGCCCCATCTGGTCGGCCAGCTGCGCGTCGGCCGCGCTGCCGCTGCCGACGCGCGTGATCACGATGCCGGCGGCGATGGACACCAGCAGAGACGGTATCTGCGACACCATGCCGTCGCCGACGGTCAGGATCGCATAGCGCTGCAGCGCGTCGCCCACGCTCATGTCCTTCATCAGGGTGCCGACGGCGATGCCGGCGAGGATGTTGACGAGCGCGATCACGATGCTCGCGATCGCGTCGCCCTTGACGAACTTCATCGCGCCGTCCATCGCACCGTGCAGCGCGCACTCCTGCTCGAGCTGTTGGCGCCGGCGCTGGGCCTGCGCATTGGACAGCGCGCCGGCGCGCACGTCGGCATCGATGCTCATCTGCTTGCCGGGCATGGCGTCGAGCGCGAAGCGGGCCGCGACCTCGGCGACGCGCTCCGAGCCCTTGGCGATCACGATGAACTGCACGATCGCGATGATCAGAAAGACGACGCCGCCCACCACCACGTTGTTGCCGACGATGAGCTTGCCGAACGTGTCGATGATGTGGCCGGCGTTGGCGTGCAGCAGGATCAGCTTGGTCGACGCGATGTTGAGTGCGAGGCGAAACAGCGTGGTGAACAGCAGCAGCGAGGGAAACGT
>Ga0207657_10007373_pt1 | contig 11284 bp, 9 predicted proteins | sample KBSC33metaG_FD_184316 | JGI IMG/M metagenome (GOLD analysis project Ga0207657, IMG submission 184316) | Corn rhizosphere microbial communities from Kellogg Biological Station, Michigan, USA - KBS C3-3 metaG (SPAdes) (version 2) | ecosystem: Host-associated > Plants > Roots > Rhizosphere > Soil ... | reverse complement strand
GCGCGCGATGCCGATCGTACTGAGATCCTCGCGCAGGCGCGCCAGCGGCCGCTCGTGCAGGAAGCCGGTGAGATAGTACGATCCGTAGGGCATGACCTCGCCGCGGCCGATGCCGATGAACAGCGCGAAGAACTCGCGCTCGACATTGTCGGCGCGAACGCGCGTTGAGGCGTCGGCCAGTGCGACATGCGCAAGCCCGAGCGGGCTCGCGTCGCCGCGCAACTCGCTTAAGCGCGACAACAGCGCCGCATCTGGCGCGCGCAGCAGCAGGCTCGCGAGCAACGCATATTCCTGCGCGCGCGCCGCATCGACCTCGTCGATCTCGGAATTCATCATGCCTTCGCGATAGAGGTCTGGCCGCAGGATGTCGCGAGCGACGCCGGTCACAGCCTCGACCGCGACCACGCGCTCGGCGGGGACTCGATTCCAGTTCGAGACCGACGGTTGGGAAATACCGATATGACGCGCAAGCTCACTGACGCCGCCGACGGCGCGGATCGCTTCTGCGAGTCCCTGATCCCGCATCGCTTTTGATTCTCTTGAACCGTTCGAATGAGCGTAGTGAGGTGCCGATGGACCGGCAATAGCCTTCGCCTATGGCTTGTTCGAATGTTCGTGAAGTTCATTGCGGCAAAGCGCCGCCGTGCCGGCGCGCGGTAACACGCTGCGCCGCAACATCGTCGTCTTGTTGCGATGCCGTTGCGTTGTCGTTTTTGGCAGCCTGCTCCTCGGGCCGCGCCGGAATGTCCTGATCTTTATCAAGCATCCTATCCTCAGGGCGACGCGTCTCGGCCACCGTGGCATCGCCGCTATCCTGCGGAGCCGATTGTGGAACCACGTCTCCCTCGCGGCGGTCGGGACCGAAAATGCGCTGCGCGAGCGCCTTGATCTCCTCTTCCGATTTGAACGTGCCGAAGCCGGGCACGCCGTCCGGAGCGTTGAAGTCCCAGTCATTCTCCTGAAGGCCGCGGAAGTCACGGATGGCCGGATCGCTCGTCCAGGCGCGGCGAAGGGCCGCATGCCTGAGCGTGGCCGGCACGCCCGGCTTCATGAACATCGACATGTCCGTGTCCGCGACGATCTGATCCAGCGAGGGCAGCTTGGCAAGGTCGAAGGCCGGCTCTTCGACCAGCGGCGCGGACGGCGCCGGCGCAGCCTCGGGCGCGGCAGCAGCCACAGGCTTCTCTGCCTCCGGCGCCGCATCGGCCTCGCGCTTCTTGCGCGACCAGCGCGACAGGAAGTTCTCCGGCTCGCTCATTCGACGTCTCCGCCGCGGCTCATCGCCTGGGGATCGGCACGATCACGGACGCGCTTGCTGAACGTCCGATCGACATGGTGCTCGGCGACGAAGGCCGCAACCTGCTCCTGGATTGCGGGCGGCATTGCGACCATTTCGACAATGTCGTTGCCTGCCTCGGTAAGGCCTTCGCCTTCGCCCGGATCGGCGGTCACCTTGAACACGCGATAAGGCGGCTCGCCGTCGGTCGCGCGCAACACCACCCAGAGCGACGGCGCGTCGGTCAGGAGATTGATGCCATAGTATTCCGTCTCTGTGCGATACAGCTCGATCTCGGCCGGACCGGCGTAAAAGGAAATGCGATCGGCCTCCTCGCTCAGCGTCGTCCATGGCGGCGTGTCGGGCACGCCGGCGAGCACCGCGACCGGCGCCCAGAGAAAATCGACCCACGGCGACGAGCCCTTGCGCCGCTCGACCACGACACCGACGGCAATCCGCGCAAGCGGCGGCGCGATGCTCATGTGACCGCCTCCAGATGCCGCACAGGCAGCCCGGTAACGAGATTCTGCGGCTTCATGCGAATGACCTTGTCCGGTGTCATCGCCAGGATCAGATAGACCGGCTCGCCGCGCAGGCCGTCTTTGACGGGTGCGACATCGCGGAAGGTCAGGCGGAACAGACCGACGATGCGCTCCATGGTTTGCTGATCGAGCGCCTCGCCCTTCCAGACGCGATCGCCGATGCGGGTCCCTTCGGCGTCGAGGCCGACATACCAGGCGAGATCGACGTCGCGCATCTCCTTGAGCGGCTCGATGTCGGCGGCGACGCCGACGACGTGCGCGATCCAGCGCTCCAGCGCCTGCGCCAGCGCCGCCAGACCTTCACGGCCGGCGGTGAGGTCGAGCGCCATGTCGAAGCGGTCGCTGCGCTCGAAGTAGTCCGCGGCATTAGCGTCGTTGATGACGTCGATGTTGGCGGCGGCGGGAATGCCCAGCATTGAGACGAGCGGCGAGACAGGAGCCGGATTGATGCCGCCGATCGTTTCCTCGTCCGCCGCGAGCAGTGCGCCATCGTGCAAGGTCACGCGTTGCGGACGGAAAAACAGCTCCGCCGCGCGCAGCACGCGCGCGTCGCCCACGCCGTCGAGCGCGTTGCGCAGGATGACGTGCACGAGTTGATTCACGAACAAAGGCGCCACGCCGTGCGCGCCCTCGCGCGCGAGCGCGGCATAGGCCGCCTCGAGCGTCGGATGGCGCAGCAGACGATCGCGGAAGGCGACGATCAGCTCCCAGTTCTCGCGCGCATCGGCATCGGCGATTGCGGCGGTCTCGGCCGCAGCAACCGGCCGGCGCGGATCGGCGCGGAGCGAAGCGTAAAGACGGCGCTCGGCGGCGCAGGCGTCGTCCGGCGGCACGAGTTCGGGACGCGCCAGATATACCTTCAGGAAGTCGTCGGTGACGACGAGCCCGCCGCCCGCGTCGCGGTCGAGCAGATGATGTCCGCAGGAGAGCCAGAAATCTGTCATCGTGTCTGCCGCCCCGCCATGCCGATGAGATCGACCGCCTCGCCGGGCTCGTCCTCGCCTTCGACGTCGAAGAAGCTGAAGGCGCGCGCCGGCTTCGCGCCGTTGCGTGGCTTCAGCGTACGGAAAGCCTCGCGCAACTCGCCGCCGTCGAACGAACGATGTACGGCGACGAGCGTATCCACCGGTTGGTCGCACAACGACTCGGCGAAGGCTACTTCCTCCTCGGCCGCCGCGCTCGCCTGTTCGAGGTTCGGCGCGCCGAAGTCCGACACGAGCCGCCGTGCCAGCGCGTCGACCAGCGCGCGGCGATCGCCACCATCCGCCTCGACGATCTGCACCAAGGTCGACCAGCCGAGCGACGACACGCCGAGAAAGCCGCTGCGGAAGGCGGTGCGCGTCTTGCCTTCGAGGCTCGCGGGCTCGCGTTGCCAGAAGGCGAAGGCGCCGGACACGGCCCATTCGCCGGGCTCCGCCGGCGGATCGAAGATGAACGTGTCCGACGGATCCAGTCTGATCGTGCGCAACAGTTTCATGCGCGCGGCCCCTTCGTCGCCGGATCGTACCAGTCGCAGCGGGCGAGCGCCGCGGACAGTGCGTGTCGCTCGTTGTCCTTCACCCGCGGCCGGCGCAGCATCAGATCACCGGTGTCGGTCAGCGAGCGCAGCCCTTCGCCGGCGAGCCGCTCGACATAGCGCCTCGCCACGGCGCCGAAGCCATTCTCCTGCCAGGCGTCGAGATGCATCATCATGTTGCGCGCGAAGCTCTCGACGATGTCGGTCGCGCTGGTCTCGCCGAAGCCTTCTTCCGAGAGCGCGGTTGAATTGGGCGTGAGCCCCGGCTCGCGGCTCATCGACTCGGTCCGGATCATGCCGCCGAAGACGAGCCAGTCCGGCACCTCGTCTTCCTTGGCATCCTCGGGCCAGGCGAGCCGGCCGCCGCCGACAAGGCCGAGATTGACCGTCAGCGCGCCGGGCCAATGAACCTCGATCAGCGTCTCGGGTTGCGCATGCGCGGCAAGCGCGTCGGCCAGCGCCGCCATGCCGGCGATGAAGGCGCGGCGCGATGTCGCAAGCGGCTCCTCCGGCTCGAGCACGAGCGCGAACTCGGCGAGGTCGAAGCGGCCGACATGCACCAGGGTACCGGCACCCGCCTCCGCCGCAATCGACTGCGCATGCGCGAAAGCGTCGCCCAATTCGCGCAGGCGCACGAGCGTGAACGGCGGCGGCAGCCGCAGTTCAGGCGCGGTCGTACGCAATGGTCGCGGGGAAGCGTCGAGCGGCATCGGCGATGCACCACCTTTGGCAATCGATCTTTCGTATTATACCATTGGCGCACGAGAGGCATAATTCATGACCGAGCGTCATATTCTGGTCTGCTCCTGCGAAGACACCATGCCCCAGGCCGCGGCCGCCGTTCGGCGCGCCTGCCCGGGCGCCAAGGTCAGCGAAGGGCGACAATTCTGCCGCGCGGAACTCGAGCGTTTCCGCACCGCCGCGCAAGGGCGCGAACCGCTGATCGTCTCCTGCACGCAGGAAGCGCCGTTGTTCGGCGAGGTCGCCGCGGAACTCGGCGTGCCCGCGCCCGCATTCGTCAATATTCGCGAGACCGCCGGCTGGTCGAGCGAAGCACGCGAGGCATTGCCGAAGATGGCGGCGCTTCTTGCTGCGGCGGCGGAACCCACACCGGCGACGCCGGTCGTCGCTCTCAAGAGCGACGGCGTTGCGCTGCTCTATGGCAAGGACGAGCGCATCATCGAGGCGGCGCAGCTCTTGAAGGAGCACCTCGACATCACCGTGCTGCTCACGCCCGGCGCCGCACCCGCGCCACCGCGCGTCACGGAATTCCCCGTCGTGCGCGGCTTCATTCGCAACGCCAAGGGCGCGCTGGGCGGCTTCGAGGTGACGGTCGACGGCTACGCCACGCCGCAACCCTCCTCTCGCGACGAATTGATCTTCGGCCCGACGCGCGACGGCGCGGTGTCGCGCTGCGACCTCATCATCGATCTGTCCGGCGGTGCGCCCTTGTTCCCCGCCGCCGATCTGCGCGACGGCTATCTGCGCGCCGACCCCGGCGACGCGGCGGCGGTCCTGCGCCTTGTCATGAAGGCGCGCGACCTGACCGGCGAATTCGAGAAGCCGCGCTACATCTCCTTTCATGAAGAGCTGTGCGCACATTCCCGCGCGAGCATCGTCGGTTGCCATCGCTGTCTCGATCTCTGCCCGACCGGCGCCATTGCGCCCGCCGGCAACCACGTCGCCATCGATGCGGCGATCTGCGCCGGCTGCGGCCAGTGCGCCGCCGCCTGCCCGACCGGCGCGGCCGCCTACGCGCTGCCGCCGGCCGACGCGCTGCTGCGCAGGCTGCGCACTCTGCTCGCCGCCTATCGTCAGGCCGGCGGGCGCGAGCCGGTCGTTCTGTTTCACGATGGCGAGCATGGTACTGATCTGATCGATGCGCTCGCCCGCTTCGGCGATGGCCTGCCGGCGAACGTGCTGCCGGTCGCAGTCAACGAAGTGACGCAAGTCGGGCTCGAAGTCGTCGCCGCGGCGTTCGCCTACGGCGCTGCGGCGGTCCGGTTCCTGCTCCGCGCGAAGCCGCGGCACGACATCGCCGGGCTTGCGAAGACGATCGCGCTTGCCGAGCCGATCCTCGGCGGCCTCGGCTTTAACGGCCCGCGCGCCGCCACGATCGAGACCGACGATCCAGACGCTCTCGGCATGGCCTTGCGCACGCTGCCGGCGATGCCGCCAGCGGTGGAAGCGGCACAGTTCGCGCCGGTCGGCGGCAAGCGCGAAGTGCTGCGCCTCTCCTTACGCGAACTGCATGGCGTCGCGCCGGCTCCGCGTGACGTCGTGCCGCTGCCCGCGGATGCGCCATTCGGCGCCGTCATCGTCGACACCACGGGCTGCACGCTGTGCCTGTCCTGCGTCTCGGCATGTCCCACCGGCGCTCTGTCGGGCGATCCGGACAAGCCGATGCTGCGGTTTTCCGAAGACGCCTGCGTGCAATGCGGCCTCTGCCGCGCCACGTGTCCCGAAAAGGTGATCGCGCTTCAGCCGCAAATCGACTTCCGCGCCGCCACCGCGCAGGCGCGCGTCATCAAGCAGGAAGAGCCATTCGCCTGCATCCGTTGCGGCAAACCGTTCGGCGTGAAGAGCACGATCGAGCGCGTCGCCGCCAAGCTCGAAGGCAAGCACTGGATGTACAAGGACTCCAAATCGCGGCTCGACCTGATCAAGATGTGCGACGACTGCCGCGTCACAGTGACGACCGAGCAGCAGTTCGATCCATTCGGCGCGCCGCAGCGTCCGCGCCCGAGAACCACGGACGATTATCTGCGCAACCAAAAAGATATATTATAAGATATTCTACCTAAAAGTGTATACACGCATAACGTGAATGCAAAAAATGCAACTTGTCAATATTAAATTCTACGAAACATATTGGTATTAGTATGTTTATACCGTGTGTTGCATTTTGGAAATCCGCAATGCCCACTTCGCTTTCGCTCGGAGATATCGAAGAAGCGCTCCAGCAGGCCGATCCGAAAACCCGCCACCAGACCCTCCGCGCTGTCACCGATCTGTTTTTGTCGAGTGCGCCACAACTCGATGAGGGTCGCATCGACGTGTTCGATAACGTCTTTGAGTCGCTTCTCGGAGAAAGCGACCTCGAGTGCGTCGTCGATCTCAGCCAGCGCATGGCCCCAATCGGCAACGCGCCGCCGCGCCTCATCAGGAGACTGGCGACCGACGACCGCATTGCCGTCGCCGCTCCGGTCCTGACCCAATCACAACGACTGAGCACCGACGACTTGCACAAGATCGCGCTGGAGAAGGGCAACGATCACCTGCTCGCTATTTCAGAGCGCCCAGGCCTGACCGAACCGGTGACGGACGCCCTGATCCAGCGCGGTGGCCGCGATGTCGCACGCAATGTCGCGAAAAACACGAGCGCGCGCCTGTCGCGCGCGGGCCTCGAGCGCCTCGTCACGCTTGCCGAGCGTGACGACATCCTCAGCGGCGGCTTGAGCGTACGCCAGGACATTCCGCCGGATCGGCTGCAGGCGCTGCTCGCCGCGGCGGCCGCACGCGCCGAGGAGAAGCTGAAATCGATCGCCACCGCGCAGCGGATCGTGCTGACGATGAAAGGCGCCGGTAAGCTCGGCGACGCGGAGTTCTCGCGCTTTGCCCAGGACGGCCGCTATGAAGAGGTCGTCGCAGGCCTCGCGCTCACGGCCGACCTCAAATACGACGCGATCGAAAATCTCATGCTGGCGAGCGAGCCCGGCGGCCTCATGCTCGTCTGCAAGGCCATCAACCTGACCTGGCCGACGACCTCACGCATTCTCGCCGTCGCCGTCGACCGCACCGGCATCGCCCCCCACGATCAGGTGCAGGCGCAGGCCGATTTCACGAAGTTGTCGAAGCCGACCGCCGAACGCGTCCTGCGCTTCTGGCACGTGCGGCAGATCGTGTCGTAAGCGCGCGAGCGCCCGAGCGCGGAGCCTATCGTTGCGGCTGCTGTCCGGCAACGGCGCCGCTGCCAGCAAACATGCGATCGATCGCAGCCTGCAATGGTAGCTTCTTGACCGGCTGGGCCTGCGCCGGCTCCGCCTCTGTCGGCGGCGCCGATCGATCGGCTTGCCGTGCTGCGCCCTGCGTCCGTGCGGTCCGGTGCCGCCTGTGGTGCAAGGCGCGATGACGGGCGTGTTGCACCTTCGCGGTCTTGTGCGCCGGCTCCTTTACGTCCGGTTTCGCCGCCGGGCCCGATGATGTCGATTCGTCGGCTGCGGCCCGGGCGTCGGTGGTGGCGCGCGGAGCGGGCGGCGTCGACCAGCCGGACGCTTCCGCCGGCATCGCCGCCCACGCCTTCAGCGGCGCGATCGAGGGATCGTTGGATGACGACTGCAACGGCGCGGGCAGCGCCGCATCCACCAAAGCGTTCGCTTGCGGCACGCGCGCATCGTCCTTGACGATGTGCGCCGAGGGCTGGGCGTCGGCGGGCCGCTGGATGCTCACCGTCTGCACCGGCTTTGGCAAAGCAGTCGAAGCCGCCGCGGGCGCCGGCGCCTGCTCGGAATGGTTCGCTACGGATGGCGGCACGAGATAGCCGGCCGCCGCGGCGCCGACCAGCGCCAGCACGCCGGCGGCAATTGCAAGACGCGCGGTCATGGGGAAGGCGCTCCTGGCGACGGTCTCGGCATGCGGCTGCGCTACGTCCTGCACATCCGCCTTGCGTACGAGGCGCGGACCGGGCACGCGGCCTTCGCTGCGGCTCAGGCGCTCGAGCACCGGCCGGATCGTGGTTTCGTCGTCGGCGTGGCGCGGCTTCCGCGGCGCATAGGCAAGCACGCCGCGCGGATCGTCCACATCGTCGAGGCCCAGAGCACTCATTGCCACCTCCGTTATGATTTCTTGAATGCGAAGGGAGGCGAGAGGCTGGGCTTTAGTTGGTCCTAAGCTGGCCGGAAATGTGGAAGAATCGGGTGCGCCGGTAGTAAAGTGCCGCAATTGCTTCGGTTTTCACGACCGACGACGCTGTCCGTACGCCAGCGGACACTAGTGCTTTTCGGTCGTTGTCTTTTGAAGGAAGTCGACCAGCGCCTTGCGGTCTTCGGTCGAGCCGATCGTCTGCTCTGGCATCTTCGTCCCGGGCGTATAATGGGCCGGCCCGATCTCGAACAACTTCGATACGGTCTCCGGCGTCCACACGATGTCGAGTTCCTTCAGCGCCGGCGAGAAATTGTAACCCGCAAGCGTCGCGATGCGCCGCCCGAATATGTGCCACAGCGTCGGGCCCGCCTTGTTGCCTTCGTCCGGCGTCAGGGTGTGGCACGCGACGCAGGCGCGGAAGACGCGCGCGCCCGGATCGTCGCCATAGACAGCGAGCGGATCGGCGGACGCGCCGGCGACGAGCAGATCCATCGGCTCTCCTGTTTCGGCGTTCCAGCGGCGCAGCATGCGGTCGGCGCCGCCGGTCAGCAGCGTGCGGCTGTCGGGGAAGAAGGCGACCGACCAGACCGGCAGGCCGGGTCCGACCAATGTGTGCGTCACCGTCCGCGATGCGCGATCGATGATCGCCACCGAGCCGCGGATGCCGGCGGCGGCGATGCGCTTGCCGTCGGGCGAGAGCGCGAGCGCGATGACCGGGGTTTGCGCCGCCTCGATCGTGGCGCGAAGCTCGCCGCCGGGCGCGACGATATACAATTTGCCGTCGGCGCCGGCCGTCACGATCTCGCCGTCCGGCGCGGCCACGACAGCATTCAACGGCGACGGCAGGTTCACGATGTTCGGCGCGCCGCCGGCGCGCGGCCAGATGCGCAAGGTGGCGTCATAGCCGGCGCTGACGACCGCCCTGCCGTCGGCGGTGAACGCCACGCCATTGACGTTCTGCGTATGCCCTTCGAGGACGCGGGCCGCGCCGCCCGCGATGGGCCAGAGCCGCACGGTGCGATCCCACGACGCCGAGGCCAGCATGCCGCCGTCCGGCGACACGGCAAGGCCCGCGACCGGCGCGGCGTGACCGTCGAGCGTGCGGTCCGGCGCGGCCTTGCCTTCGGTCCAGATCGCGATCTTGCCGTCGGCGCCGGCGGTGACGAGGCGGCGGTCGGGCAACCACGCGACCGCGTTCACCGCCGCATCATGGAAGCGCATCACCTGCTCGGCGACGTTGCGTTGCAGCGACCAGCGAATGGCCGACGTGTCGAAGCTGCCGGAAAGCGCCTCGGCGCCGTCCGCCGAAACCGCCACCGCGCGCACCGGCCCGCCGTGGCCACGCAATTGCGCGTGGGCAACGTTCAACGCAAGCGGCAACAGCAAGTGCGCGAGCAGCAAGCGCTGCCGCCGCGGCGTCATGCCGGCTCCATCCCGAGCGCGCGGATGCGCGCACGCGTTCCCTCGTCCTTCAGTGCCGCGAGGAACGCTGCGACCGCCGTATGCGCACGCGGCTTCTGCGCGACAAGGAAATCGTATTGCTCCGGCGCGACCGGCAGAAAGCCGAGCCCGTACATCTTCGCCACCGGCTCGATTGCCAGACCCCAGTCGGCGCGACTCTGCGCGATCGCAGCGGCGACCGCGTTATGCGATTTCGGCTGGTTGGCGTAGCCGGGCGGCTTCCTGCCGTCGAGCAGCGTGTCCATCAGCACGCGCGTGCCGGAGCCGGCATTGCGATTGACCATCAGCGCGGCGCCGTCGCCGAGCGCGGCAGCGAGTGCGTCCTTGGCGCTACGACCCTCGAAGCGCGTGTCGCCGGCGCGGTGCAGGATGCCTTGCATGCGCCGCCAGCCGGGCACGAGCGTGAGACCGGGCTGCACCAGATGCACGTTATATTGTCCGGTCTTCGGATCGACGAGGTGTACGGGCGCGATATCGCATTCGCCGCGGGCGATCGCCGCCGCGCCGCCGAGGCTGCCGACGGCAAGCACGCGCGCCGAGAAGCCGCGCTCGATGACCGCGCCGATCACGGCATCGAGCGCGACGTCGTGGCTACCCATGACGACGAGGTCAGGCGCATGCGCCGCGCTGCCGATCAAGGTCACGCGTGCCTCTTCACCGGCTTCGAGCGCGCTTGCGAGCGCGTCGATGGCGAGGAAGCCGTCGGCCTGCGAGAAGCTGGTCACCGCGCCGGAGCCTTTGCCGATCGGAAAGGCGACGGGGCCGCTCTCACCCTCGATCAGCGAGACGAGCACGAATTCCTGACGGCCGAGCTCGGAGGCGATGCGCACCGGCACGCGCGCGGTGATGTTTTCGGCGGCCTCCGGCGGCAGGCCGGCCCAGGCGCGGATCAAGGGCACGACAAAGGCATGGAACGTGAAGATCGCCGAGGTCGGGAAGCCCGGCAGCACGATAACCGGTTTGTCTTGCGCGATGCCGAGGCAGAGCGGCTTGCCGGGCTTCAGCGCGACACCGTGCACGACGATCGTGCCGAGACGCGAGACGATGGTGTGCGAGAGATCGCCGGCGCCCTTCGACGTGCCGCCGGACAGGACCACCATGTCGCAGGCGGCCAGCGCCGCGCGCACCGCCTTTTCCAGTTTGGCCTCGTCGTCGGGAACCGCCCCGAACGGCACCGGCTCGCCGCCCGCCTCGGCGATCGCGGCGGCGATGATCGCGCCGTTGCTGTCGTAGACCTGCGCGGGCTTCAGCGCTGCGCCTGGGGCCGCCAATTCGTCGCCGGTCGACAGGACGGCCACGCGCGGCCGCCGCACCACTTCGACCGCGCCGTGGCCGGCCGCGACCAGCATGCCGATCTCGCGCGAGCCGATGCGCGCGCCGCGGCGCAGGAGCGTCTCGCCGCGGGCGATGTCGGAGCCGGCATAGGAAATGAACTGCCCCGGCGAGGCCGCGCGCCGAACCTCGATCGACGGCTGGCCGTCGTCGACCAATTCGGTGTGCTCGATCATGACGACGGCGTCGGCGCCGCGCGGGATGATGCCGCCGGTGGCGACGGCTGTGGCGGTGGCGACGGCGACATCGAGCCTGGGTTCATGACCGCAGGCGATCACTTCTTCGTTCAGTCGC
>Ga0207657_10007372_pt1 | contig 11286 bp, 9 predicted proteins | sample KBSC33metaG_FD_184316 | JGI IMG/M metagenome (GOLD analysis project Ga0207657, IMG submission 184316) | Corn rhizosphere microbial communities from Kellogg Biological Station, Michigan, USA - KBS C3-3 metaG (SPAdes) (version 2) | ecosystem: Host-associated > Plants > Roots > Rhizosphere > Soil ... | reverse complement strand
CCGCGACACTATTACCCTTACTCCTGGTACGCCAAGTACCTCACCACAGGGCGATGTAAGCGTTATGTTTCTAAGCTTGCCCGTTACCAGCCCGCCTAGCTCACTTGCCGTTAACAAAGTGTACTACCAGAAGCTAGCGCACAAAATTCATGGTGATGTCTACCTGCGTGACCTTGTTTACACTGACGGCACAGGTAAAGTTAACCTGACATCTTCTTTGGGTGACGATAATAAAGTTAAAGCTGGTCAGACCTTACAGACTGACTCGCAGAGCTTTACTGGCGCCGACGGCAAATCGCAAAACTTCTTTGGCATAACCGTTGTGCGTGTTGCTAGCGGTACGGCAAACTTCAAAAATGTAGCCGAAGCCCAAGCTTACCTGCATTCCTCTCAGTACCAGCAAGCTCGCACTATCTTACTCTCTACGGCTTCTCAGAAGTAACTCTTTTGTTTTGCTAGAATATATAAGTGTTAGAAGACTTATTGCTAGGGTTAAATCCGGAACAGCGGAGGGCGGTTGAAACGACCGAAGGGCCGTTACTTATACAGGCCGGTGCTGGCAGTGGCAAAACAAAAACGTTAACGCATCGCATTGCATACCTCATAGCATCGCATCGAGCTACACCATACAACATTTTGGCGGTTACATTTACCAATAAAGCAGCCAAGGAAATGCGTGAACGAGTGGCGCAGCTGCTTGGACAAAATGCCGAAAACCGTAGTTTTATGCCTTACATGGGTACATTCCACGGCATATGCGTGCGCTTGCTGCGGCAGGACGGTGAGCACATAGGCATACCACGCTCATTTGTAATCTTCGACGAATCAGACCGGCTAGCAGCCGTGAAACAGGCCACGAAGCAACTTATGATAGACGAAAAGGCTTTTCCGCCGCGCACCATAGCCGGGCTTATAAGCAGTGCTAAAAACGAAATGGTTAGCCCTGCAGAATATAGTGGCAATGCGGCCAGTCCAGCCCAAAAAGCAACTGCCCAAGTCTATCCGCTCTACGAACGGGCCCTCAAAGATGCATCTGCTCTGGATTTCGACGACCTTATAAACCGCACAGTAGGCATGCTGCAGAATAACCAGGCTATCCGTGAAAAATGGCAGAAGCAGTTTAAGTACATCATGATAGATGAGTATCAGGACACCAACACGGCGCAGTACAAGCTTGTTCGTTTGCTTACTAACCCAGATCGCAACATCGCCGTAGTTGGTGATGACTGGCAGTCCATTTACTCTTGGCGAGGGGCGGACTTCCGAAACATCCTTAATTTTGAACATGACTACAAAGATTGCACTATCATTAAGCTAGAGCAAAACTACCGCAGTACTAAGCACATATTGGACGCGGCGCATGCCATTATTACTAAGAACATGCAGCGCAGCGACAAACGTCTGTGGACAGATGCTGGACACGGTTTGCCAGTACAGATGTTGCAGGTCGGCAATGAACGAGCTGAAGCCGAGGCCATAATTCGCAGGGTTCGTAACGGTGTGGATAGTGGGCATCGTCGTTACCGCGACTACGCAGTGCTGTATCGTACAAATGCCCAAAGTCGGAGCGTCGAAGAGACTTTTGTGCACTATGGCATACCCTACCGCATAGTTGGCGGCCAGCGCTTTTATGACCGCAAAGAAATCAAAGATGTCGTAGCTTACTTACGCGTTATATTCCAGCCAGAGGATAGAGTCAGCTTTGAGCGTATCGTAAATGTGCCGACCCGTGGTATAGGTGCAAAGAGCTTACAGAATTTCTTCGGCTGGAAACAACTTGAGGATTTAACTATGCTGCAAGCACTAGAACAGATAAATGACTGTACTGACATTACGCCAAAGGCCCGGAAAAGCTTTGGTGAACTGGGTGATACGCTGGCAAGTGTACGTCGTTTAATTGATGAAACACCAGTCGCAAGCCTTATAGATTCACTGCTGCGACGAATAGATTACTTACGCTATTTGGATGACGGCACGCCGCAGGGAGAAGCGAGGCAGGAAAACGTAAAAGAACTTTTGAGTGTAGCCCAAGAATACCAAGATGTAGGCTTAGAAGGCTTTCTAGAAGAAGTAAGCCTGGTGAGCGACCTAGACAGCGCTGACTTTGGTAACGATGCTGTTACACTTATGACCTTGCATGCTGCCAAGGGCCTAGAGTTTCCGGTAGTCTTCATGACTGGCATGGAAGAAACTATCTTTCCGCACTCTAGGGCATTGTATGACCAAAGTGAAATGGAGGAAGAGCGTCGCCTGTGCTATGTGGGCATGACACGGGCAAAAGAAGAGCTATATATGGCGTATGCTACTAGCCGATTGTTGTATGGAGGGGTGCAGCACAACCCGCCCAGCCGGTTCTTGAGCGAAATAGATGCGGAGTTCCAGGCGGTGGCAGGCGCGGCTTCCTATGGAAGCGGCTACGACACGCAGCCATCATTTGAAAATGTAAATGACTTCGTAGCCAAGTCCAGCGATAACGAGCTACGTTATGTGCCCGAACTAAATGAAGGTGACGGAGTGCGCCATAAGCTTTTTGGCATGGGCACAGTGCTAGAAATAGAAGGCGACACAGCCACCATTTACTTCAAAGGAAAAGGTACCCGAAAACTGAATATAAGTTTTGCGCCCCTAGAAAAACTGTAAGGAGCTTGCTTACGCTTGGAGCAGGTGGCCGCTGTTGTTAGAATAGTTGTAAGGCCTGGAGGGAACGGGGGTACATAGCACCGATCTTTCGGCCATTTTGTATGCAACGCAAATTCAAGCGATACAAGCTAAGTTATGCCCGCGCCCAGCGCCGGCATATCCGTAATTTTCGAGTATTCAGCCGCCATCCTTTTGCGGTACCTTTTTTCGTGTTCTTTGCACTTCTAGTTGTAAGCGTATCTGCGTATTTCTTGCTGGTGCGCCCTAATCCTCCCAGATACGATGCTCGAGTGGTCATAATATCGCACGATCATGTGCAGCAAACAGTCCCGAGCATAGAACCAACAGTCGGTGCTTTGCTCAAGAAGCTCCATATACCTATCAACCAAGGAGATGTAGTCGAGCCAGCGCTTGCCACTCCAATTAAGCAGGACGACTTCCGCATAAACATTTACCGAGCTGTACCCGTAGAAATAGTTGATGGTGGTCAGACTAACTACACCTTTAGCGCCGCTACCACGCCGCGTAGCATTGCCTCGCAAAACGGTGTTAATGTGTACCCGGAAGATACGGTTACAACCGACCCAGTGCAGAACTTCGTAGAATCAGGCGCCATTGGACAACAACTGCATATTGACCGAGCAACACCGATAAACGTGAACTTATACGGTTCGCCGCTCACCATTCGCACCCACGCCCAAACGGTAGGAGCGCTTATAAAAGAGAAGGGTATACATTTGGCAAAGGATGACCAAGTTACACCGGCGGTGACGACGCCCATAAGTGCTGGACAGCAAATCTTCATTACTCGTAATGGCGTGAAAATAGAGTCCGTGACTGAGCAAATACCTATGCCCGAACAGGTCGTTCAAGACAATTCCCTCGCCTATGGAACGAGTGCTGTTCGCCAGCAGGGTTCCCCCGGCCAACAGGTTATAACCTATCAAATAAACTTGCAAAACGGTAAGGAAGTGAGCCGCACGCCAATCCAGACGGTAGTGACAGTCCAGCCAGTAACGCAGATAGTTGCCAGAGGTGTTAACTTAGGCGGTATAAAGGGTGACATGGCGCTCGCTGGTATAAGCCCAGATGACTACAATTATGTTGACTACATTGTTAGCCATGAATCTGGCTGGAACCCACAGGCCCAAAATGCCTCGGGAGCGTATGGTCTATGTCAGGCATTGCCAGGCAGTAAGATGGCGAGCGCTGGCAGCGACTGGCAAACAAACCCGGTTACACAGCTTAGGTGGTGTAATAGCTATGCGGTGAGCAAGTACGGCAGCTGGGCAAATGCTTACTATTACTGGGTCAGTCACCGATATTGGTAACGGCTTCGCCTAATAAGGGAACCTACGGTTCCCTCATCGGAGCTTTCGGAATAAATCCGAATTCGCTGAAGCGAACCGCTCCTGCTCCCTCCTGAAACATTGTTACAATGATGGGATGGATTTGCCGTTTGCCAAGAAGAGCTTGGGCCAGCACTGGCTAACTGACCATGCCAGCCTGCAAGCAATGTGTGATGCTGCTAATGTCACTAATGAAGATACGGTGCTAGAGATTGGCCCCGGACTAGGTACCCTTACTGAGCTATTAGTGTACGAAGCTAAAGAAGTAATTGCCGTGGAGTTCGATACAAAATTGGCAGAAGAACTTCCGAGCAGGGTGGCTGAAGACAACCTGCAGGTAATTCAGCAAGACATACTTAGTTTTGACTTTACCCAGCTGCCTGCTGGCTACAAAGTAGTTGCTAACATACCGTACTACCTAACGAGTAACCTTGTACGAGTACTGTCAGAATCAGCAAACTCGCCATCCGTAGCGGCACTGCTTGTCCAAAAGGAAGTTGCAGAGCGGATAGCGGCTAAAGCCGGCAGCATGTCAATTTTAAGCGTTACTGCACAGTACTATTGGGAAGTGGAGATTGGAAGGGAAGTGCCAGCTAATCTGTTCACGCCGCCACCTAAAATAGATTCGCAGATACTTATACTTAAACGTCGTAATACATTGCTATTTCCAGGTGTCGACACAGATATATTTTTCCGATTAGTAAAAGCTGGGTTTTCGCAAAAACGCAAAACGCTGCAGAATTCACTCAGCGGAGGACTGCACACGAGCAGGGAAGAGGCGGCTGCACTGCTACAAGCAGCAGGCTTGAAGGTAGATGCTCGTGCCCAAACGCTCTCATTAGAAGACTGGCATGCCCTTTACCAGGAATACATAAAAACTTGATTTGTTAAGTATGTAGCGCTACGCTTGTTTTATGGACCACTCACAAAGCCTCGCGCAAAAAATACATAACTTATCGGCGCAGCTTTCCCGCGAATCCGACCAGATTTTACAAGAGCGCCTTGGCATCGGTCTCAGCCAATACAAAATACTGGCATCGGTATCGAGTAACCCGCGTTTGCAGCAACGTGCTATAGCCGTGGAATTGGGTCAGACCGAAGCGAGCGTGAGTCGTCAGGTAAAACTACTGCTTGCAAAAGGTATGATAACAAGCCGCAAGAACCCGGCTAACCGTCGAGAACACCTTACAGAGCTGACCATAAAGGGTGAGCGCGTTTGCGAAGCCGCTGCTCAATCACTTGCCAATTACCATCGAGCTTTCACAGGGCATCTCAGCCCGCGCCAGCAAGAAGTGTTAATAGGATTATTGCAAGATTTAAACCCATAGCGTAAGTTTGGCTGTATGCCGGAAAGACTATTGGTTAAAAAAGCTGTAGCATCAGTGCTCTTCTTGGAACTGGCTGCCACCGCTTGTGGTCATCATAAACACCGCTCACTTCCTTCGGAAAACGCTAGCTTTGCTCCGCGTGCTAAAACCGCTAATTGCCACATCGAAAATAAGTTAGCCGATCGCCTGTGCACCCCGGGTGCAGTTTTTGCAGGCATAACTGTGGCCAAACTATGCGTGAAGGGCTATGCAAGTTCTGTGCGTGACGTGCCCGAATTCGAAAAGAAAGCCGTGTACAAAGAGTACGGTATTACGACGCACCGTCCCTACCAATACGAAGTTGACCATCTTGTGAGCTTAGAACTCGGTGGTTCAAATAGCATCGCTAACTTATGGCCGGAAGCAGCCAGTCCTACTCCTGGCTATCACCAAAAAGACAAGGTGGAAAACTACTTGCATCAACAAGTTTGTGCCGGCAAAATCGCCCTAGCGAAAGCACAGCAAGAAGAAGTTACAAACTGGCTTGCTATATACCAGCAAATAAAGAATAACTAACATCAGTTGCCATTACCTCATAGCGGGTTATAACAGTAAGCGTATAATTGTAGGTACAACCAAAGGAGGGTCTATGCGAAAGGGAAATATCTGGGGCACGGTGGGGGTTATTGTAGTGGTAGTGTTGCTGGCACTGGGGGCATATGCCATTTTCCATAAGTCGTCATCAACGTCATATTCTAATGGCTCATCCACGAGTACGAGCAATAGTCAAACGTCACAGCCTAAGACATCAACTTCAGCAAATGTCATTCAAACCAAGTCGGCCTCTGGTATCGGTGATTACCTGGCAGATGCTAATGGCAATGCACTGTATACCTACGGTGCAGACAAGCAAGGAGTGAGCAACTGTACTGGCTCGTGCCTATACAATTGGCCAATTTACGATGCCAGCAATGCTCCTACGACATTACCAGCAAATGTCACGGTTATAACTCGCTCAGATGGTGGTAAGCAGTATGCCTATAAGGGGATGCCGCTTTATACCTTCACGAGTGATGGCAATGGCCAAGTTACTGGCGATGGCGTAGAAAACTTCCACATCGCAAAGCCGTAGCTACTGACTACTTAAGTGCCACAAGTCGCAGTGCCGGCAAAAGTATGGGCGCACCTTCACGCCGCGCTGAAAAGCGGCTACATTGGCTGCAGCCTGAGCTTGCTTGAGCGTATCAAAAGCCAGTTTGTCTGTGCATGGCAGTTCCGCTTCCTTTTGCGTATCCATTAGCCAATAGTAGCAAAATATTTTTATGCTTGCAGTTTAGGCGAGTAGCCGTACAATTTATCGATATGGCAGAAAAACCTAGGGTGGCAATTCTAGCTTCTGGAAGTGGCAGTACGGCTGAGGCATTCATCGAAGCTGCTGTGGAAGGAATCGTAGAGGCGGATATTGCTGTTGTAGTGTGTAATAATCCACCTGAAAAAGCGGGAGTCTATGAACGTATTAAGCGGTTGAATGTGTTACATAGGCTTGATATTGAGGTTCAGCATATTAGTGGCAGGACGCATCCGCAGTATCCTGGCGGTCCCGGTGAACAAACCATACAAGAGGCTAATGCCATTTCCACCTTACTTGGTTCGCGAGACGTAAAGCTCGGCTTACTAATGGGCTACATGAAACGGGTTAGGGGTTCTTTGCTTTCCTGGCCACTTTTGAATACCCATCCTGGTATATTGCCACAGACGCAAGGGCCTATACGGTACCCATGTACAAGAGCATGTATTGCATCTAGGTATGCGTGAGACTGCTCATACGGTACATGAAGTTATTGCTGACTATGACAAGGGCACTATTGTAGCTGAACACCGTCTGCCAGTACTACGGGGCGATACTCCGCAAAGGCTGTTTGAACGAGTGCAGCGCGTTGAAAAGGCAATGTTTCCAATAGATGTTGATGCCTACCTCAAAAGTCATTAGCGGATTGATTTTTGGGCGGTTTTTCGGTATAATAACAGATACGGGGCTGAATTTAAGCTCGACGTTGGACTTTATCGGTTAGGTTGGCAGGTCGCTTGTCAGCGTTATAGGCAAAACTCAGTAATTGCAAAATTCACTGATCGCCTTGCTACAGCATTGAATAGCGTTAAGCTAGCCTTTGCTGTCAAGGCACCAGCTTTCGCTTAAATATCGAGAGCAACGCCTAGCGTGACTTCAGATAGCGCAAACGCGTTTTATATTTTCTGGATGCATAAACACTCTTGTCCATAGTGTTTGTTAAGACTTTGGACTGCTGCAGTTAGCTTTTCGTCCGTTTATCGGCTAGCTGCCTAAGACATTCAAGCGGACTAAACCTGTAGACGCCTTACCAAGATAAACCGACGGACGTGGGGGCAGTACCCACCAGCTCCACCATATAAGCATCAGAAGCAAATTCTGGTGCTTTTTTGGTGGCACTGCGTGTTACGTGCAATCATGCTATGATTAAAACAACAGTATTGGAGGGTGTATGGTCCGGCGCGAAGTGCATAAGAATTTAATCCTTGTAATCGCAGCGGTGGCTCAGTTCATGGTGGTGCTGGATGTATCTATTGTGAATGTGGCGCTGCCATCCATGTTCAAGGCTTTGCATTTTACAAGTGAAGCGAACCTGCAATGGGTTGTCACGGCGTATACTCTGGCATTCGGAGGTTTCCTACTGCTAGGTGGCCGAGCGGCAGACCTATATGGCCGTAAACGCGTGTTTATGACGGCTGTTTTGTTCTTTTCACTCTTTTCTCTCATAACTGGGCTTAGCCAGAACAGCACCATGGTCGAGATTGCCCGCGCTGTGCAAGGTTTAGCCGCAGCGTTCATGTCGCCCGCGGCCTTGTCTATAGTCCTTACGACGTTTAGGCAAGGTAAAGAAAGGGCATTTGCCCTAAGTATTTGGGGTGCGGTTGCCGCCGGTGGTGCGGCCGTGGGAGTGCTAATGGGCGGGGTGCTCACCACGTATCTGGACTGGCGCTGGAACTTTTTTGTCAACGTGCCAGTAGGGCTCTTCATAGCGCTTATGACGCTGTGGTACGTGCCGGAAAGCAAGGCCGACCTTGAACATAAGAAGCTAGATGTACCAGGTGCAGTACTTGTAACCGCAGGTCTTATGCTTTTGGTGTATACCCTGACGAAGGCTCCGAGTTATGGTTGGGGAAGTGCTAAAACGCTCGAGCTATTAGCTGGCTGTGCTGTGCTGCTTGGTCTATTTGTCTGGAATGAATCTCGAAGTAAACATGCGCTTATGCCTCTTGGCTTCTTCCGTGTGGGTAATGTAGCCGCAGCCAATGTGACTATATTGCCTATTGCGGCTAGCTTATTCAGTATGTTCTTCTTCGTGACGCTATATATGCAATTAGTGCTGCAGTTCACTGCACTGAGAGCTGGTCTTAGTTTCTTGCCGGTCAGTATCATCATTGCCGCCGTAGCAATTTCCATGCAGAAAATAATAGGCAAAGTCGGTTATAAAAAGCCCTTGGTGGTGGCGCCATTATTTATGGCGGCAGGTATCTTTTTCTTAGCACATGTACCAGTTGCTGGCCACTACTGGTCTAACGTCTTTCCGGGGCTTGCACTTATGGCATTCGGTATGGGCATGAGCTTCATAAGCTCCACGATAGCTGCAACGAACAATGTGCCTCACCGCCAGTCGGGTCTGGCTTCCGGCCTTCTGAATACATCGCAGCAGATAGGTGGTTCGTTGGGTCTTGCAGTCCTGTCGGGTGTGTCGGCCTCAACTATCACCCGCTACATCAGCCAACATGCAGCTGCTGCTAAGAGTCCTTTTGTACAGGCTACGGCCCAAGTACAGGGCTTGCATCATGCACTGTATGTGGGCACTGGCTTTGCTGTAGCTGCATCGGTCTTCGCACTGCTTTTCATCCGTCAAAGACCTGGCGAAGAAGTGGATGCCGAAGCTGCTATGGCAGCTGGTTAAAGAAATACTTGACCGCTTACGACTGAAACCTCTAGGCTTTATGTAATGGACAAATTCAAGCTCGAAAAAGCAAAGGGACTTTTAGCGAAGCCACTAAGTTTTTCGTTTCGCCCAGACAAGGACCTTGTCGTCGAGGATGTAACTACGGCTCGCAAATACATTGCTGATTTCTGGCCGACCATAACTCGTTTCCATCCTAAAGACGACGAAAGCTTACTGGGTCTACCCAAGCCTTATCTGGTGCCAAGCTACACCGAAAAGACCGGCTTTGACTACAACGAGCTCTACTATTGGGACAGTTATTTTATGGTGCAAGGTTTGCTTGATGCTGAACATAAAGACCTGGTAATGGGTATACTCGAAAACTTGGTATCACTTTTCGAGCGATTCAAGGTTATACCAAATGCCTCACGCACGTATCTTATGGGTCGCAGCCAGCCACCGTTTCTAACCTCATTTATTTTTGACGTCTACAACGCTTACAATCCGGGGAAGCCTTGGCTTAAAAAAATGATGGGTGTTGCGCAAGAAGAATACGAGACTGTATGGATGGGTGTAAAAAAGCCCAACGAACGACAAGTATATAAAGGCTTGAGTCGGTACTATGACATTAACTATTTGCACGACCTTGCTGAGGCTGAAAGCGGCTGGGATATGACACCACGTTTTGGTCGCCGAGCATTGAATTACCTACCTGTAGACTTGAACTCACTCCTATACAAGTATGAAAAGGATTTTGCTGCTGCCGCGCGAATACTTGAAGACAAGCGGGAAGCTGCGCACTGGGATGCGGCTGCTCGGGAGCGCAAACAGTCCATGGATGAACTCATGTGGGACAAGCTTCGCGGTATGTACTTCGACTACAATTTTGTAAAGGAAAAGCGGGGGAGCGTAGCCAGCCTCGCTACCTTTTATCCGTTGTTTGCCGGTATGTGTGACGACAAGCAGGCCGAAACACTTGTAAAAGCCATAAGACGCTTCGAGAACAAGGGTGGATTGGCCACAACCGATAGCTTACCTGTGGGCCAGTTTGTATTTGGCACCATGCCTACCCAGTGGGCATACCCAAACGGTTGGGCGCCATTACACTATTTGGTGGTAAAAGGTCTGGAGCGCTACGGCTACCATAAAGATGCTCGACGGATTGCTATGAAATGGCTCAAAACAAACTTGAGCTGGTTTGAAAAAGAAGGTGTATTCTTGGAAAAATATAATGTGGTCAACCCCGAAAAACCACCGGTAAAAGGTGTGTACCCGAGCCAAACAGGCTTTGGCTGGACCAATGCTGTATTCGAGCGCTTCTGCCAAGACTACATCGACCACGAGTAAACCAGGCTGCTATAATCAAGCTGCAAAGAGGGTAATTAGCTCAGTTGGCTAGAGCGCAGCATTCACATTGCTGAGGTCGGGGGTTCGAGCCCCTCATTACCCACCAAAAAACCGAGCACTCCGCTCGGCATTTTTTATAAATAGAAGTTTATTTGCCGGCATTCGTGGGCATCCTTGGAGGATGAACACAGGCTGCCGGCAGGCCTTACTAGTTGGGACGAGAGTTGTTGGTCAAGTTGCGAGCAGGGATATATAGCCCCCTGGGTAGTCCGGGTTTGCCGCCTTGTACTCAGCTCCGTGCCCGATGTCGGCCACAATGGGTACATTAGCTTGGCATAGCGGGCAAACGGCGGGATCGAACATTTCGAAGTCCACTTCACTGAGCGGTACAAATCTGGGTACGCCCAAGCTTTCGGCGGTGGCGCCACCGCGGTTGCAAATGGCACCTGCGCCGATGACTTCGCCGCCATTCTGGCGTATGAGGTCGACGACCTTTTTCGTGGTGTCGCCCTTGTTCAGGAGGTCCTCAACGAACAGAACGCGCTTGTCCTTGACCTTCTCAGCGAAGCCAGCACGTTCGAAGACGAAATTGTCTCCGTCCTTGTCTCCCCAGACGCTTTGGACAGGAAGTCGCCTAAGAAAGCTGAGGTGTAGCGCTACTAGAACCCCTGTTGGGATGCC
>Ga0207657_10007370_pt1 | contig 11286 bp, 12 predicted proteins | sample KBSC33metaG_FD_184316 | JGI IMG/M metagenome (GOLD analysis project Ga0207657, IMG submission 184316) | Corn rhizosphere microbial communities from Kellogg Biological Station, Michigan, USA - KBS C3-3 metaG (SPAdes) (version 2) | ecosystem: Host-associated > Plants > Roots > Rhizosphere > Soil ... | reverse complement strand
CCGATGTCGACGATCATGTTCCCGGTCGGCTCGGCAACGGGAAGCCCGGCGCCGATTGCCGCGGCCATCGGCTCTTCGATCAGATATGCCTGGCGCGCGCCCGCGCTCAACGTCGCTTCCTCGACTGCGCGCTTCTCGACGCCGGTGACGCCGGACGGCACGCACACGACGACGCGCGGATGCGCGAAGCGATGCTGGTGCACCTTCTGGATGAAGTGCCGGAGCATCTGCTCGGTCACGTCGAAGTCGGCGATGACGCCGTCCTTCAGCGGACGGATCGCCTGGATCGTCCCCGGCGTGCGGCCGAGCATCCGCTTGGCCTCGACGCCGACGGCGTGCACCTCGCCCGTCCGCTGGTCGATCGCGACGACCGACGGCTCGGAGAGCACGATGCCGCGGCCCCGCACGTAGACGAGCGTGTTGGCGGTGCCGAGGTCCACGGCCATGTCGCGGCCGCCGAATCCTGTCAACGAAGAGAAGAAGCCCATGGAGGATCCCGAGTCTAGCTGGCACTTTCCGGCATTCCGCCGGCGAGTCTTGACTCTTTCGTGGCGATTGCACCTCTACCTTCAGTTCCATGAACAGCGTGCATCTGATCGGCAACCTCGCGACGGACGTCGAGCTGCGCGACGTCGCCGAGGAAAAGAAGGTCGCGAACTTCCTGCTCGCGATCGATCGAGGCAGCCGGGACGGCGGAGCGGACTTCGTCTGGGTCTCCGCGTGGGACCGCCAGGCCGAGCTCTGCTCGGAGCATCTCGAGAAGGGAAACCGCGTGGCGATCGACGGGCGCCTCAAGAGCCGGACCTGGGAGCAGGACGGCAAGCGCCGCGACGCAGTCGAGGTCGTGGCCCGCCGGGTCGAGTTCCTCTCGCGGTCGAACCGCGAGTCGCGCGAGGCGGAGGTGATGCCCTTCGAGGCGGTGAGCGCCTAATCGAGCGTTGCGAGGAACTCGCGGACGGCGCGTGCGACCACGTCGGGTCGTTCGCCGATCGAGAGGTGGCCGCAATCGGCGATCACGCGCAGCGGCGCGCGAAGCCTCCGTGCGTACTCCATCCCGTCCTGCAACGGCACCCAGTTGTCCTGCGCGCCCCACAGGCAGAGGCACGGGCACATCACGCGGTCGAGGTCGGAGCGGCTGTCGCTCGCGACGAGCGCCTTGCCGGCGGTGAGCGTGTCGAGATGCTGCGGCGGTCCGCTGAGGAACGCTTCGGCCATCGCCGGATCGAGCCCGGCCGGGTCGGCGACGCCCCAGCCGCCGAAGACGAGCGTCCGTCCCACCCGCGAGCGCGAGATGCGTCTGCGTTGACGCCCGAGGAGGCGTCCCGGCTTGACGAAGCCGAGCAGCGTGACCGTCGCCTCGCCGACGCGCGTCGCGGAGGAGATGCCCGCCGCAGCGGCCAGGACGATGCCGTTGACCGCCTCCGGGCGGCGGACGGCTGCCCGGAGGGCAATGAGCCCACCGAGCGAGTGTCCGACCCAGGCTGCCGGCAGAGCGTCCTCCGCCTCCGCGACCGCGAGGACGGCGTCGGCGAAGGGGTCGAGACTGCCCGCCCCCTCGAGGCGTCCCGAGGCCCCGTGGCCTGGCAGCTCGGGGATGACGACCCGCCGCTCGCCGGCGAGGGCGGGCGCCACGAGCCGCCAGTTCGAGGCGAGGCCCCCGAGGCCGTGGACGAGGACGAGGGGCGGCCCCTGGCCGCCCACGAGGTAGCGGAGCCGTGTCCCGGCCGCCGACACGTGCCGTTCCTCGAATCCGAACACATCCTGTTTGGACTCCGTCGTCATCGGGGGATATTCTTCACGTGATGAATGCTTTGGAGGGACGGGCCGCATGAGGCCTGTCGGAACAACAATCGAGGGTGAGACTCAACCCGTCTGAGCGCTTGGCGCCGGCGGGTTTTTTCGTGCCCACGAAAGGAGCAGGTCGAATGGCAAATCACCTCACGCCCGAAGAGCTCTCGAAGGAGCTGGGGATCGACCAGCAGGACGTGATTCGGGTGTGTGTGCAGGAAGGGGTGCCGATCTACCACGGAAAGATCGACAAGTACCTCTTCCAGGCCCAGCTGCAGGCGCTGGGGGCAATACCCCAGCCGCATTAGTTCGCCCTAAGCGCTCTTCCGCGCTGCAGTCTTCTTCCGAGAGCCGGTTCCAGACGAGCCGGCTTTCGGCTTTTGTACGCAAGCGAAAACCCCTGAAGGCGTCCGCGTTCGCGGCCGCTGGTTGCTGATTCGCGAGCGCTTACCAGCCGCCGCGCTAGGCGCTCTTGCGCGCCGCGGTCTTCTTGCGCGAGCCGGTTCCCGATGAGCCCGCCTTCGGCTTCGGCTGGCGCGCAGCCGTCTTCTTCCCGCCCTGCACTTCCTCGACGCTCCGTCTCAGCGCTTCCATCAGATCGATGACGGGCGTCTCGGCGACCGGCTCCGGCCGCTTGATCTCCTCGCCCGCGAGCTTCGCCTCGAGCATCGCCTTCAGCTCGCCGCGGTACTCGTTCTGGAAGTCCTCGATGTTCCACTCGCCGACGAGGCTGTCGATCACCTGCTCTGCAAGGCCGAGCTCGGCCTTCTGGATCGTCGTGGCCTCGACCGCTTCCTCGATCTCGTTCTTCGCACGCACGTCCTCCGCATAGAAGAGGGTCTGGAGCGCGAGCGTGTCGCCCTGCGCGCGGATGAGGCAGAGATTCTCCTTGCCCCACAGCACGAACTTGCCGACGGCTGCCATGCCCGTCTCCTGCATCGCGCGGAGCAACAGGACGTACGGGCGGCGCGCCGCGTCGGCTGCGGCAGGAGCGAGGTAATACGTGCGGTCGTAGTAGATCGGGTCGACGTCCTCGAGCTTGACGAAGCGCTTGATCTCGATCGACTGCGAGCGCTGGAGCGCGACCGACTCGAGGTCGGACTCCTCGACGAGGACGAACTCGCCCTTCGCGACCTCCCAGCCCTTCACGAGCTCGTCCGCCTCGACCTCGCGCTCGTGGAACGGGCACCACCGCTTCTGCTTGATCGGCGTGCCGCATTCGCGGTGCAGCGTCCGGAACGAGACATCGGTCCTCTGCGTCGCCAGGGCCAACCCGATGGGGATGTTGACCAGGCCGAAGCTGATTGAGCCGTTCCAGATCGTCCGCATGACCGTCCTCGGAATTGTAGAGGGACCGGGGTTTTCGGTCTTCCCGAGGAGTTCCCTTCCTGCGTACGATGAAGTCGTGGCCACCGCGTCTCCGTCTGCCCCCCAGACCGACTCGCCCCTCGAGACCCGCACCGCCCCGGCGCTCTGGCGCTACGTGCTCGACCAGCGCTGGCCGGCGCCCGCATACCTCGAGGAGCAGGAGTCGGGCTGGCGCGAGGTGTCCTGGCAGGAAGCGGCCGGCCGGGTCGAGGCCCTCTCGCACGCCCTCCTTTCGCGCGGCGTCGGACGCGGCGACGCGGTCGCCGTCCTCGCGCGCACGAGGGTCGAGTGGATCCTCCTCGACTGGGCGATCATGAACATCGGCGCCGTCGTCGTCGGCATCTACCCGACGAACACCGCGAGCGAGTCGGCCTACATCCTCGCGCACTCGGAAGCGGTGCTCGCGTTCGCCGAAGACGACGCGCAGCTCGACAAGCTCCGCTCGGTGCAGGACGAGCTGCCGGCGCTCCGCGAGATCGTCAGCTTCGCGCAGCTGCCCGAGCTCGAGGCCGAAGGACGCGCGCACGCAGCCGAGCATTCCGATGCGCTCGAAACAGCCGCAGTCGAGATCCACGAAGACGATCTCGGAACGCTCATCTACACCTCCGGCACGACGGGGCCGCCGAAGGGCTGCATGCTCACGCACAAGAACCTCGTCACCGCCGCGATCCACGTGCGCACGAACCTCGAGGACGGCAGCGACGTCGTCCTCCTCTTCCTCCCGCTCGCGCACACCTTCGGCCGCCTCGCGCACCAGGCGGCGGCGTACTACGGCTCGACGGTCGCGCTCGTCGCCGACGCGACGCGTGTTGCCGAGGCGCTCGGCGCCGTGCGGCCGACCATCCTCCCTGCGGTGCCGCGCATCTACGAGAAGATCCATGCCGGCGTGCTCGACCGGATCGAGGGCGAGACCGGGATCAAGCGCTCGCTCGGACGCTGGGCGCTCGGTGTCGGCGCCCACGCCAGCCGCCTCCGCCGCGCAGGGCGCGCCGTTCCGCTCGGCCTTCGTCTGCAGGAGCGCGTCGCCGACAAGCTCGTCTTCGCGAAGGTCAAGGAGCGGCTCGGCGGCCGCCTCCGCGTCGGCGTGTCCGGCGCGGCGCCGCTCGGCCTCAACGTGCTCGAGTTCTTCCACTCCCTCGGGATGCTCGTGATCGAGGGCTACGGGCTGACGGAGACCGCAAGCTCGCTCAGCGTCAACGACCCCGACGCATTCAAGTTCGGCACCGTCGGCCGCGCCGTCGAAGGCTGCGAGATCCGGCTCGACATCGACGGCGAGATCCTCGTGCGCAGCGATACCGTGTTCGCCGGCTACTACAAGGAGCCGGAGGCGACGGCGGCCGCCTTCACGACCGACGGCTGGTTCCGGACGGGCGACGTCGGCGAGATCGACGACGACGGCTTCGTGAAGATCACCGACCGCAAGAAGGACCTGATCATCACCGCCGGCGGCAAGAACATCGCACCGCAGAACCTCGAGAACGCGCTCAAGGCATCGCGCTTCGTCTCGCAGGCACTCGTCGTCGGCGACCGGCGGCCGTATGTCACCGCGCTGATCACGCTCGAGTGGGCCGAGGTGAACACGGCCGGGCTCGATCCGCAGGAGCTCGTGCAGGGGATCGTCGACGACGTCAACCGCGACCGTGTGCGCGTGGAGCAGATCAAGCGCTTCGCGATCCTCCCGCGTGACTTCTCGCAGGAGGAAGGCGAAGTCACGCCGACGCTGAAGCTCCGCCGCAAGATCGTGCACGAGCATTTCGCGAACGAGATCGAACAGCTCTACTCGTGACCGCCGCGTTTCTCGTTGCCTCTGCGTTCCTGGCGAGCGCGGTCGAGTTCGTCGAGGCGCTCACGATCGTGCTCGCGTCCGGCATCACCCGCGGCTGGCGCTCGTCGCTCATCGGGCTCGCCGCTGCGACCGTGGCTCTTGCTGCGATCGTCGCGGCGCTCGGCCCGGCGTTGACGCTCATCCCGATCGACGTGCTCCGGCTCGTCGTCGGCGGCATCTTGCTCGCCTTCGGCCTGCAGTGGCTGCGCAAGGCGATCCTGCGCGCGAGCGGCTTCAAGGCCCTGCACGACGAGGCCGCGATCTTTGCCGAGGAAACCGCGGGCGCGCGCACCGCCGCCCGCGAGGAGCGTGCAGGTCTCGACTGGTACGGATTCACGCTCTCGTTCAAGGGCGTCCTGCTCGAGGGCCTCGAGGTCGCGTTCATCGTCCTCACGTTCGGCAGCACGCAGGGCAGCATCCCGCTCGCTGCGCTCGGCGCGGGCATCGCGCTCGTGCTCGTCGCCGTCGTCGGAGTGCTCGTGCGCGCGCCGCTGACGCGCGTGCCCGAGAACACGATGAAGTTCGCGGTCGGCGTGATGCTGACGACCTTCGGCACCTTCTGGGCCGCGGAGGGCGCGGGCGCGCACTGGCCGGGCGACGACGCGTCGCTGCCCGTCGTCCTCGCATTCGTGATCGCGCTGTCGTTCGCGGCGGTCGGCATGCTCAAGCGCAGGCGGCTCGCGTTCGCATGAGACGCCTTCGCGCATTCGGGCACTTCTGGTGGGACTTCGTCGTCGGCGACGACTGGCGTGCTGCCGCCGGCATCGTGCTCGCGATCGGCCTCACCGCTGCACTCGTCGCTGCGGGCCTCGACGCGTGGTGGCTGATGCCGGCCGCAGTGGCGGCGATTCTCGCGCTGTCGCTGCGGCGCGAAGCTAGCCGGTGATGCGGCGGGCGCCGACGTACGTCGAGTCGTACCAGCCGGTCATCGAGCTGATCTTCACGACGTCGCCGGTGTGCGGAGCGTGGATGAACTGGCCGCCGCCGATGTAGATCCCGACGTGGCCGAGCCCGTCGAAGAAGACGAGGTCGCCGGCCTGGAGATCGCCGCGCGAGACCGGGACGCCGACATTCCATTGGGCGCCGGTGTAGTGCGGGAGCGAGACGCCGACCTGGCTGTAGACGTAGGCAACGAGGCCTGAGCAGTCGAACCCGCCGGGGCTCGCGCCTCCCCAGACGTACGGCGTGCCGAGATACCGCATCGCGATGCCGACGACGCCGCCGTACTGCGAAGGCGGGGCGATCGTCGCACCGCCGGCCGACGCGGTCGCGCCGATCGCTGCATCCTGCAGCGCAAGCGCCTGCTGCTGGGAAATCGTCTGATAGCGCGCCTGCGCGGTGCGCTTGAGCGCGAGCTGCCGTGCGGCTTCTGCCGCGATCATCTGAGCGATCTCGCCCTTGATCGATGCGAGCAAGCGCTGCTCGCGCCCGAGCTGCGAGCTGAGGCGCGCCTTCGCCGCAGCGCGTGCCGCGACGAGCTGCCGTTGAGCCTTGTGCGCGCGCACGAGCGCATGCTGGTGCGTGGTCACGGCCTTCTTGAACCCGATGACCTCGTTCATGACCGCAACGTCCTGATTCGAGACCGACTGCACTGTCTCGACGCGGTTGACGAGATCCTCGATGCTCGTCGCACCGAGAATGACGCTGAGCGTCGACTGGTCGTCACGCGACGTGTAGATCGCGACGAGTCGCTGCATGAGCGCCTGCTGCGACTGCACGAGATTCGAGCGCGCTGCGCGCAGCCCGATCTTGTTGATCTTCAGGTTGTGCTCGATCTGCTGCAACTTCACCGTCGCCATCTCGTAACGGTTGCGAGCACGCTCGAGACTCGCATCGAGTTGCATGATCTGTGCCGAGACGCGCTGCGCCTCGGCTCGCTTGCCGCTGACGGAGGGGTCGCCGGTTGCCGTGCCGGCCGCGACGAAAGCCGCGGTAACGGCGAGAACGAGCACCGGCGCCTGTCGCTTCAGAACCCTAATAACGGACTCCCGAAATTGCCTGCAACAAGCGCACCGGGTGGGGCCGGTACGTCACAAGTTCAGGAGGCTAGCAAGGGTTCCGGACACCTGCAACCGGGCTACGTGCCAAAAAGTGCTGGAATTGCGCCTCGATACTCACAAAACCTACGCGGTGCGGGACCGCACAAAGTCGGTGAAGTCCAGGGTTTTGTGTGGTACGGTCCCGCCCTCGTGGGCAGGCCAAGGACACGATCCGCGGCGCGGCTCGCGGGTGCCGCAGCAGCGCTGATACTTGCCGTCGTCTCGGCAGCCGGCGCTGCAGGCCCGGGTGATTCACTCCGCCGGCAGGCGCAATCGCTTGATTGGCGCGCACATCGCGCACTGCTCGAGCTGTATGCACTCGATTCACAATTGCATGCGGCGCGAACGCGGCTGTCGTCGCTCGAGCTGCAGACGATTCAGCTCCGAAACGCGCAGTTGCAGCTCGTACAGCAACTCGGCGCGACCCGCCGCACGCTCGCCGTCTCGCAACAGAGGCTCGGCGACAACCTGTCGATGCTCTACAAGCAAGGTGACGTCAGCGCGCTCGCAGTGATGCTCGGCTCGCAGTCGCTCGACGACGCAGTGACGCGGCTCGACGACCTGAACCGCGTCGCCGACCAGAGCCGCGAGGTCGTCGCTGTAACCCTGGATGCGCAGTCTCGCCTGACGCGGCTGCGCGCATCGCTCGATGCGAAACGCCGAGCGCTGGACGCCGCAGTCGCAGACGCGCGCGCAACGACGAACGCACTGGCCGCCGCGCGGGCGGACCGCGTTGGCTTCATCGCGACGCTCCGCCGGCAGCAGAGCCTGAAGGTGGCGCAGATCCACGCGCTCGAGGCGACGGCGCAGCGCGTGGTTCACAAGTCCGCCGAGATCCAGGCTGCCGCCGCAGCCGGCGACTCGACCGCGCCGGCCGCACCGCTCTCCGCGCCGGCGGCGCCGGCGGCGGGAGGAACGACGCTCACCGTCTCCTCGACCGGCTATTCCCTCCCGGGGCGGACGGCGACCGGGCTGCCCGTCGGCTGGGGCGTCGTCGCCGTCGACCCGGGCGTGATCCCGCTCGGGACGCGCATGACCGTTCCCGGCTACGGCGAGGCCGTGGCCGCCGACACCGGCAGCGCCGTCCGGGGCAACACGATCGACCTCTGGTTCCCGACCCTGGCCCAGGCGCGCGCCTGGGGGCGCCGCACGGTCACGATCACCCTGCACTAAACTGCCACGGCTACGAGGGGGTACCAACTGAGCGAAGTGCTGCAAGCAGCAGATGGTCGTCAGGTCGAGTCGCTCCGCGTCCTGATCGTGGACGACCACGATCTGTTCCGGACCGGGCTCCGGAACCTCCTCGAGGAGCAGGGCGTCCTCATCATCGGCGAGGCCGCGAGCGGCACCGAAGCCGTGCGGATCGTGCGCGAGCTCGCGCCCGACGTCGTCGTCATGGACCTGAACATGCCGGGGATGGGTGGAGTCGATGCGACGCGGCACATCACCGGAATCGCTCCCTTGACGAGGGTCGTGATGCTGACGATCTCCGAGGAGGACAGCGACGTGATGGACGCGATCCTCGCGGGCGCGTGCGGCTACCTCCTGAAGGACTCCTCGATCCAGGATCTGATGGCCGGCATCCGAGCCGCGTCACTCGGCGAGTCGCTGATCTCACCGAACATCGCGGCGAAGGTGCTCCAGCGCGTACGCGCGACGAGCACGCAGCCCGAGATCGCGAACACGATCCGTGCCGAGCTCTCCGACCGCGAGATCGAAGTGTTGAAGCTGATCGCGAACGGCAAGGACAACGCGGTCATCGCCGCCGAGCTGCACATCAGCCCGAAGACGGTGAAGAACCACATCTCGAACATCCTGATGAAGCTTCAAATAGACAATCGCATCCAGGCGGCGGTCTACGCCGTGCGCAGCGGCATCGTCTAGCTTCTGCGAACGGTGCGCGCGCGCTCGTGCAGCGTCGCGAGCAGTGCGCGAAGGCGCTCGAGCTCTCCGTCGGTGCGGTTCAGCCGCATGCCGAGCGAGCTCACCTCGTCCACGAGATTGGCCCCGCCTTCGCGCGCGACCTCGCCGAGCCGGCGCTCGAGGCGCCAGCGCTCCGCTTCGAGCGCAAGCGCTTGCGCGTAGCCCTCGGTCAGCGTCGACTCGAGCGTCTCGATCGTCGGGTCTTCGGCGTTGAGGAGCGTTTCGATTTCCTGCATCGTCACGGCAGCTTCGATTATCGGGACGGGATGCAGGCTCCGTATGGGCCGGGCGGCCCATCTTCCCCTCACGAAAGGCCCAGCTAGACTCGTGCGCGTGCGGGCCCGTGCTGCCGTCGTCGCACTCGTCGCTTCGCTCGTCGCGCCCGCAGCTGCCGGAGCGTCGCTCCGCGACTCGCTCGAGCACGCACTGCGCGTGCCGCACGTCAGCCTCGCGTCGACCGGCGCCGTCGCGGTCGATCTCACGACCGGCGAGACCGTCTACTCGCGAAACGGCTCCCTCCCCCTCATCCCTGCCTCGAACGAGAAGCTCGCCGTCACCTACGCAGCGCTGACCGCGCTCGGGCCGGAGTTCACGATCGAGACGGACGTTCTCGGCGAGGGCCGTCAGAACGGCACGACCTGGCAGGGCGACCTCGTGCTGAAGGGCTACGGCGATCCCGCGCTCACAGCGGCCGACCTGACCGTGCTCGCTCGGCAGGTGCGGGCCGCAGGAATCGTCCGTGTCACCGGACGCGTGCTCGGCGACGAATCGTGGTTCGACTCGCGACGCACGGCCGCCGGGTGGAAGGCGGCCTTCTACATCAACGAGTCACCGCCACTCTCGGCGCTCATCGTCGACCGCGGACGCGTCGGCCGGTTCACGTCGCGCGATCCAGCGCTCGCGGCCACACAGCTCTTTCGCGCTGCGCTCGTGCGCGCAGGTGTGCGCGTGACCGGGGGCGCGATGCACGGCAATGCGGACGACGACGCAGTCCCGCTTGCGTCCGTCGACTCGGCGAACGTCGCCGCGATCGTCCGGTGGATGGACCGCGTGAGCGACAACTTCGTCGCCGAGATGCTCGTGAAGCAGCTCGGCGCGGTGCAGTCGGGGCGCGGAACCACCGCCGCCGGCGCCGGCGTCATGACGGGCCTCCTCGCAGCGGCCGGCGTCCCTCTCGCCGGCGTCCGGCTCGTCGACGGCTCCGGGCTCTCGCTCCTCGACCGCCTGACCCCGAACGCCCTCGTCTCGCTCCTCTCGGCGATGTGGAGTGACCTGGAAGTCCGCCTCGAGCTGCTCGCATCGCTCCCGGTCGCGGGGCGCACCGGCACGCTGCACGACCGCATGCGCGCCGGGCCGGCCACCGGCATCGTGCGCGCGAAGACCGGGACGACGTCGAACGCATCCGCGCTGTCGGGCTTCGTCGCGAATCGCTACATCTTCGCGGTGCTGCAGAACGGCTTCCCCGTCTCGTTCACGTGGGCGCGCGTCGCGCAGGACCGTTTCGCCGTGGCGCTAGCCGCGTCCCAGTAGCTCGAGCAGATCCTTCTCGCTCAGCTGCGGCACGTCGGCCTTCTCCGCCTTCGTCAGCTTCGACTTGCCGGGCTCCTCGCCGACGATCAACCCCGTCGTCTTCGACGAGACAGAGTTCCCCACCTTCGCGCCGAGCGCCTCGAGCGCGGCAGCAGCCTCGTCGCGCGTGAAGCCCTCGAGCGTGCCCGTGACGACGTAGGTCTTCCCGGTGAGCGGCCCCTCGACGGGCTTGTCCTCCTCCCCGGCCTCGAAGCGCAGCCCGAGCGCGCGCAGCTCCTCGACGAGCGCGCGGTTGTCGTCGTCGCGGAACCACTCGGCGATCGCCTCGGCACGCTCGGGGCCGATCCCGTCCGCCTCGACGAGCTCCTCCTGCGACGCGTTCGCGAGCGCATCGACCGTGCGAAAGTGGCGCGCGAGCGTCTGCGCGGTGACCCAGCCGACGTCCGGGATGTTGAGGCCGTAGAGCACGCGCGAGAACGGGATCGCCTTCGACCCTTCGATGCCGGCGATCGCGCTCGCAGCGCTGATCTCCCCGAAGCCGTCGAGCTCCATGAGCTGCTCCTGCGTCAGCCGGTAGAGCTCGGGCAGCGAGCGCACGAGCCCCTGCTGCCAAAGGAGCCACACCGTCTTCTCCCCCACGCCGTCGATGTCCGCGGCGGCCATCACCCAGTTGTTCAGTGTCTCGAGGCCGCGCGAGGGACAGGCCCGGTTCGGACAGCGGTGCATCGCCTCGCCCTCCGGCTTGACGACGTCCGTCCCGCAGAGCGGGCACTGCGCCGGCATCGCGAACGGCTTCGTGCCGCGGCGGTGCTC
>Ga0207657_10007362_pt1 | contig 11291 bp, 11 predicted proteins | sample KBSC33metaG_FD_184316 | JGI IMG/M metagenome (GOLD analysis project Ga0207657, IMG submission 184316) | Corn rhizosphere microbial communities from Kellogg Biological Station, Michigan, USA - KBS C3-3 metaG (SPAdes) (version 2) | ecosystem: Host-associated > Plants > Roots > Rhizosphere > Soil ... | reverse complement strand
CCAACAGCGGCTATCAGGGCATGACCGCCGCGCTCCTCAAGAGCGACTACGACCAGGCGTTCCCGCCGTCGGTGTGGATCATCGGCTCCGTCGATGCATCCGCCGCCGGTGCGGCCGCTCCGGTCGGCGCGGGAATCACCGCTGTCGGCGCACCCACCGCGACGAATTACTGCCTCGTCGCCCAGAACGGCAACTACTACGCCTGGAAGATCGGCCCGGGCGGCACGATTCTGGTCGGGACGATTCTCGACAAGGTCTGCACCACCTCGGCGACCTAAAGCCTCACAAGTCCTCAGCTGAACTCCTTCTGAGGCGGGTGGCAAACGGGGGCGGCGCTTGCGCCGCCCCCGACCTTTTTCCAGCGTCGACGGAGCCGTCGGCCGCTTGCCTAGGATGTCGGCGATGGGGAACGTCGCGACCGAGGCCCGCGAGCTCGAGCTCGAGCAGCATCGCGGCGAGCTCACCGGCTACTGCTACCGGATGCTCGGCTCGCCGTTCGACGCCGAGGATGCCGTGCAGGAGACGCTCGTCCGCGCCTGGCGCAATCTCGCGCGCTTCGAGGGCCGGTCGACGCTTCGCTCCTGGCTCTACTCGATCGCCACGAACGTCTGCCTCGACATGCTGAACGGCCGTGAGCGCCGCGCCCGCCCGATGGATCTCGGCCCCGCGATGGAGCCGGTCGCCTCGAATCTCAACGTGCTGCCCGAGGTGACGTGGATCGAGCCGATCCCCGATGCGATGGCCGTGCCCGACAACGGCGACCCCGCCGACGTCGCCGTCGCGCGGGAGACGATCCGCCTCGCCTTCGTCGCTGCGCTCCAGCACCTGCCGCCTCGGCAGCGCGCCGCGCTGATCCTCTGCGAGGTGCTGCGCTGGCAGGCGACCGAGGTCGCGGAGCTGCTCGACACGACCGTCGCCTCGGTGAACAGCGCGCTCCAGCGCTCGCGCGCAACGCTGGCCGCGAGCGAGCTGACGCCGGCGACGACGCCCGTACAGCTCGACGAGGCCGACCGCGCGCTGCTCGCGCGCTATGTCGAGGCCTTCGAGCGCTACGACATGGACGCGCTCACGTCGCTGATCCAGGAGGACGCGCAGCAGTCGATGCCACCGTACGACCTGTGGCTGCGCGGCCGCGACGACATCTTCACCTGGTGGTTCGGCCCCGGCATCGGCTGCCGCGGCTCGCGCGTGATCCCGACGACGGCCGCGAACGGCTCGCCGGCGTTCGGGCAGTACAAGCCGAGCGACGGCGGCGGCTACGAGCCGTGGGCGCTGCAGGTGATCGAGATCGACGACGGCAAGATCGTCGAGCTCACGTTCTTCCTCGACACGCAACGGTTGTTCCCGCTCTTCGGGCTGCCGCTGCAGTTCGAGGCGTAGCCCTTACTCGGCCAGCACGTCCGCGAGGCCCATGAACGCGACGAGCTCGCGGAGCTCCGCCGACGCGTTGCGCAGCCGGACGCGGCAGCCGCGTCGTTGCGCGGCGAGCTGCAGCCGTGCGAGCGCATCGACAGTCACCGCGTCGACGCCGACGCCCGTCACGTCGCAGACCGCGACGCGGGCGCTGCTCCGCTCGAGCAGCGCGCAGACCCGAGCACAGAGGCCGGGGAGATCCGCACGGGCAATCGGCCCGGTGATCGCGAACGTCATCGCTTCAGGCGCCGGGACGGCCATCACGAGACAGACTCGTCTGGCCGTGAGAACTCATCGGTCGCGCTGCGATGAATTGCGGATGCGGCACACGTCGAACGCTTAACCGACCAAGGAGCGCATCATGAGAGAGATCGTTGTCACGGAGTTCATCTCGCTCGACGGCATCGTCGACGAGCCCGGCACCTGGACGATGCCGTGGTGGAACGACGAGATCGCGGCGTTCAAGCTTCCCGAGACGCTCGAAGCCGACGTGCTGCTGCTCGGGCGGACCACGTACGAGGGCTTCGCCGCCGCGTGGCCCGGGCAGACCGACGACGCGGGCTTCGCCGACAAGATGAACTCGATGCCGAAGGCCGTCGTCTCGAGCACCTTGCGCGACCCGGAATGGACGAACACGACGGTGATCGGCCTGGATCAGGTCGCGTCGCTCGAGGGACGCATTCTCGTCGCGGGCAGCATGACGCTCGTCCGCGCGCTGTTCGAGCGCGAGCTCGTCGATGAGCTCCGACTCCTCGTTTACCCTGTCGTCCTCGGAACGGGCACGCGCCTTTTCGGAGAACAGGGGAGGATCGAGCTAAAGCTCACCAAGGCCGAGTCGTACGCGACCGGCGTCGTCAATCTCACCTACCGCCGATGAGTTTTCGGCGCCGCCGAGGTCTCAACTGACATGACTGAACTCACTGATCGCACACGCTGGCTCGCCCTCTACCTGCTCTGCCTGGGCGACCTGATGATCGTCCTCGACACGACGATCGTGAACGTCGCGCTGCCGTCGATTCGCAACGACCTCGGCTTCTCGCAGACGTCGCTCGCCTGGGTCGTGAACGCGTACCTCCTGACCTTCGGCGGCTTCCTGCTGCTCGGCGGCCGGCTCGCCGACCTGTTCGGCTCGCGCCGGCTGTTCCTGGCCGGAATCTCGCTCTTCACTGTCGCGTCGCTCGCGTGCGGGCTGTCGACGTCGCAAGGGCTACTCGTCACCGCACGCGCGGTGCAGGGTGTCGGCGGCGCCGTCGTCTCAGCGGTCGCGTTCTCGCTGATCATGAACCTGTTCACCGAAGCGGGCGAGCGAGCGAAGGCGATGGGCGTCTTCGGCTTCGTCATGTCGGGTGGCGGCACGATCGGCGTGCTGCTCGGCGGCGTGCTCACCGACACGCTGTCGTGGCACTGGATCTTCCTCGTCAACCTGCCGATCGGCGTGCTCGTCTACATCCTGTCGCTGCGGCTCCTGCCGGCGGCGCGCGGGATCGCGACCGGCCGCGTCGACGTCGCAGGCGCAGTCACCGTGACGTCGGCGTTGATCCTCGCGGTCTACGCGATCGTGAACGGCAACGACAAGGGTTGGACGTCGGGGCAGACGCTCGGCCTGCTCGGTGCGGCTGTCGCGCTGCTCGCGGTGTTCGTCACGATCGAGTCGCGCATCGCGACGCCACTCGTGCCGCTCGGCCTCTTCAAGCTGCGCAACGTCGCGACGGCGAACATCGTCGGAATCCTCTGGTCTGCAGCGATGTTCGCGTGGTTCTTCCTCTCGGCGCTCTACCTGCAGCTCGTGCTCGGGTACAGCCCGCTCAAGGTCGGCCTCGCGTTCCTGCCCGCCAACCTGATCATGGGTGCGTTCTCCGTCGGCCTCTCCGCGAAGCTCGTGATGCGCTACGGGATCCGGCGGCCGCTCGCGGTCGGGCTGCTGCTCGCCGCCGCGGGGCTCGTGCTCTTCGCGCGTGCGCCGGTGCACGGCAGCTTCGCCGCGCACGTGCTCCCGAGCATGATCCTGCTGGGCTTCGGCGCCGGCATGGCGTTCAACCCGCTGCTGCTCGGCGCGATGAGCGACGTCGAGCCGTCCGAGTCGGGCCTCGCGTCGGGCGTCGTGAACACGGCGTTCATGATGGGAGGCGCGCTCGGGCTCGCGGTGCTCGCCAGCATCGCAGCGTCGCGGAGCGACAGCCTGACCGCGTCGGGCGACGGCAAGCTCGCAGCGCTCGTCGGCGGTTACCACCTCGCGTTCATCGTGGGAGCGATCTTCGCCGTGGCTGCTGCTGCCGTCGGCGCGACGTTTTTCCGCACGCGGACTGCCCACGCTCCACAGGCGGTGCAGACAGGGGAGCCGGCAACCGCGGAGTCGTGAGGCCGGATCTTCTAGACTCGTAGGGCTTTGAGGGGCATCGGCGGAACGTCGCAGGAGCTCGCGGCGTTTCGCCGCAGCATCGAGACCCCGTGATCGGAGCCCTGCTCGTCGCCGGGCTGAGCGCAGTCGGGCTCGGCGGAGCACTCGCGGCGCGCCGCACGCTCTTCACGGCCGGGCTCACGGTGCAGGCGGCGGGCGCGTCCGCGATCGCCGCCTCTGGCTTCTGGGAGCTCGGCACGGGGAGCTCGGTCGGCGCAGCCTTCACGAGCGCGATCACGGTGCGTGTCGGGGTCGACCCGCTCAGCGGCCTCTTCCTCGGCACGCTCGGGCTGATCGCGGCACCCGCTCTCGTCTTCTCGACTCGGTATCTCCAGCAGAGCGCACGAGGCCGTGTCGTCGCCGGCCTCACGTCGGTCTTCCTGCTCGCGCTTGCGCTCGCGCTCTGCGCCCGCGACCCGCTCACGTTCCTCACCGGCTGGGAGTTGATGACGCTGTCGTCAGCGGCGCTCATCCTCGTCTCACGCAGTGCGGACCGGGAGTCGCGGCAGACCGTCTTCAGCTATCTCGCGGTGACGCACCTCGGCGGTGTGGGGACGTGGGTCGCGGTTCTCCTGCTCGCGCACGCGGGCGCGATCGGCCATCCCGGCGCAATCGCGTCGGGCTCGGGCGTCCAGATCGCAATCGCGCTCGCGGCGCTCGCCGGCATGGGGACGAAGGCCGGCGTCATCCCGTTGCACGTTTGGCTGCCGCGTGCACATCCCCTCGCGCCTGCCCCCGTCTCCGCCTTGATGAGCGGCGTGATGATCAAGGTCGCGCTGTACGGGCTCATCCGCGTGCTCGTCGAGTGGGATGGCGTCCTCCCGGTGTGGTTCGGCGTCCTCGTGCTCGGCGTCGGAGCGCTCTCGTCGGTCGGCGGGGTCGTGTACGCCCTCTTCGAGCACGACCTCAAGCGGCTGCTGGCGCTGCATTCGATCGAGAACGTCGGGATCATCGTGCTCGGCATCGGCGCATGCCTCGTGCTGCGCGCGCGCGGCGCCGACGCGTGGGCTGCTGTCGCACTTGCCGCAGCGCTCCTCCACACCGTCAACCACGCCGTGTTCAAAGCACTCCTCTTCCTCGGCGCCGGCGCGTTCGAGCGCGCGGTGGGCTCGCTCCAGATCGATCGCCTCGGTGGGCTGCTACGCCGCATGCCCTGGACCGGCGCTGCGTTCTTCGTCGGCGCGATGGCGATCGCCGGCTTGCCGCCGCTCAACGGTTTCGCCTCGGAGTGGCTCACGCTCCAGGCGCTCCTCCACGTGCCCGCATACGGTCACGTCGCCGACGGGCTTGCCGGCGCGGTCGCGCTGGCGGCGCTGGCCGCAACCGCGGCCCTCGCGGTGTTCTGCTTCGTGAAGGTCGTCGGGCTCGTGCTGCTCGGCCCGCCGCGCACGCCGGCCGCGGCAGCCGCCGAGGAGGCACCCCTGCCGCTGCGCGCGGCGATGGGCGTGCTCGCGCTCGTCTGCGTCGTGCTCGGCGTCGCGCCCGGCCTCCTCTTCGGGCGGCTCGTCGGCCTCGCGCCGTGGTCCGCGGCGGGACCGACGCGACTCGGTCTCCACGTCCCGGGAACCGGCTCGCTGCCGACCGTCGGTCTCGTAGTCGTGCTCGTCGGGCTCACTGCCGTCCTTGCGCTCGTGCGCGGAGCGCGCAGCGCCGTGCCTGCGCCGACGTGGGCCTCCGGGCAACGTGTCGAGCCGGCACTGAACTGGACGAGTGCAGGGTTCACGAAGCCGCTTCGCCTCGTGCTCGAGGCGGTGCTGCGGCCTCAGCGCGAGATCGCCACGCGCACGGAGCGCGGCATCGTGCAGGAGGTCTCGTACAGCGGCAGCGTGCCGCACTTGATCGACGAGCACCTCTACGCTCCTGCGGCGCGTGCGGCGCTCGGCGCCGCGGCGCATGCACGCCGTCTCCAGACCGGCAGTCTCGGCACCTACGTCGCGTACCTGATCGCGCTCGTCGTTGTGTTGCTCGCCGCCGCACGGCTGGGGTTGTTCGGATGAGCGCGGTGACGCTCGTCACCGCTGCGGGCCAGCTCGTCGGCGGGATCGCGCTCGCGCCGCTTCTGCCCGGCCTCGTCCAGCACTGGAAGGGGAGACTTCAGGGCCGGCGCGGCCCGAGCCCGCTCCAGCCGTACCGCGAGCTGCGCCGGCTCTGGGCGAAGAGCGGCGTCACGGTCGAGGGGACGACGGCGGTCTACCGCCTGGCGCCTGCAGTCGTCGCCGCGAGTCTCGCCGCGGCCGTGCTCGTCGTGCCGCTCACGTCTCGCGCGCCGAGCCTCGGCCTGGGCCACGACGCACTCGTGCTCGTCGGACTGCTCGCACTTGCGCGGTTCGCCATTGCCGCCTCCGCGTGGGACACCGCGAACGGGTTCTCGCTCATGGGAGCAAGTCGCGACCTGACTCTGGCTGTGTTCGTCGAGGCGACGCTCGTCCTCTCGCTTGCGGTCGCGGCGCTCATCGCCACCACCACCGACCTGACGGGCGTCGTCGCCGCGACGGCAGGCAGTCCAGTCTGGGCGAATCCCGCGCTCGCGCTCGGGTCGCTCGCGTTCGCCCTCGTCGTCATCGCCGAGACGGGTCGCCAGCCGGTCGACAACCCTGACACGCATCTCGAGCTGACGATGATCCACGAGGGCCCACTGCTCGAGTACGCCGGACGCGATCTCGCGTACCTCCAGTTGGCTGCGGCGGCGCGCCACTGGATCGTGCTCGCCCTCGCCGTGCAGGTGTTCCTTCCGCATCCGCGCGAGATCTGGCTCCAGCTCGCGCTCGTGCCGGTGGGGCTCGTCGTCCTGTGCGGCGCGCTCGCCGTCGTCGAGACGCTCGTCGCAAAGATGCGCGTGCTTCTCGTTCCGCGCGTTTTGGCGATCGGCGCCGCGGCTGCGCTCCTCGGCATCGCCGCTCACCTCGTCGGTTCGTTGTGAGCGGCACGCTCGCTTGGGCACTCGTGGCACTCGGGCTCGCGGTCGTCGTGATCCGGCGGCGCTCGCTGGCGGTCGCGCTCGTGACTGCGCAGGCGCTCGTTCTCGTCGGCTACGCGCTGTACCAGGCGAGCACAAGCCAGGACTTCGTCGCTGCCGGCGCGCTCTGCATCCGCGCGCTCGTGCTCGCCACCGTCTTCCTGTTGCTCGTGTCGCGCACCCGTGAGACCCGGCCGGTGCGAGCGCGCATCGCGCCGCTCACGCGTGGAGGGATTGCAATTGCGTCGGCGCTCGTCTTGACCTGGCTCGTCCCCGCGATCGGCCTAACCTCGCGCGACGCGGAGCGCGCAGTCCTCGCGCTCGTAGCCTTCGGCTGCACCGCCGTTGCGACACGCCGGGCAACACTCTTCCAGGTGCTCGGCATCGTGCTCGTCGAGAACGGGCTGGCGCTCGCAGCGCTCGAGCTGCCCGGCGGTGCGTCGCTCACCGTCGAGCTGGGCGTCGCGCTCGATCTCATGCTCATCGCCGTCGTCGCATCGGTCTTCCACGAGCGGATCTTCGCGGAGTTCGGCGCAGGCGACAGTGCAGCGTTGCGGGTGCTTCGTGACTAGCCGCGAGCTTCTCGCCGTCTGCCTGGTCGGTCTGCCGCTGGCCACGACAGTGCTGCTGCTCGTCGTGCCGAGGCGCTTTGCCTGGGCGATCGCGCTCGGTGCAGCGGGCCCGACGAGCGCGCTCGCAGTGACGCTCGGTGCGCTGGTTTTGCGACGACCGGGGGCACCGTCGGTCGGCGACTGGTTCGTCGCCGATGCGGCCGGAGCGCTGCTCGTGGTCGTGGTCGGCGTCGTCGGGCTCGCAAGCGTTCTCGTGTCGCCCTCGTATCTCGTGAGCAGCTACAGCTCGCTCGTCGCGCCGGAGCGCCGCGACAAGACGTACTACGCGACGCTCTACATCTTCTGGGCCGTGCTGCTCGCGGTGCCTCTCGCCGGCAACCTCGGGCTCGCCTGGCTGCTCGTCGAGGCGACGACCGCGGCGTCCGCGCTTCTCGTCGGCTTCAGCGGCGGCTCGCGCGCGCTCGAAGCCGGCTGGAAGTACCTCATCCTCACGTCACTCGGACTTGGCGTCGCACTGCTCGGGATCGTCGTGCTCGCAGCAGGCGTGCCTGGTGGAGGGATCGGTGCGCTGTCGTGGCGCGCCCTCGGCAGCTACGCATCCGGTCACGATCGCGCGCTCGTCGCGTATCTACTCGTGCTCGCAGGGCTCGCGGCCAAGATCGGCTGGGCGCCGGTCCACAACTGGCTCCCGGACGCGCACTCCGAAGCACCGCCGCCGGTGTCGGCAATGCTCTCCGCTGCGCTTCTGCCGGCAGTGCTGCTCGTGGCGTGGCGGTCGGAGCACTCGCTCGCACCGGTTGTCGGCGCGCACACCGCCGAGACCGTGCTCGTGTCGTTCGGGCTCGTCTCGCTCGCCGTGGCGGTGCCGTTTCTCTGGCGCTCGCTGCCCTGGAAGCGGCTGCTCGCCTACTCGAGCCTCGAGCACATGGGCGTGATCGCGATCGGCATCGGCTTTGCGACACCGCTTGCCCTTGCGGGCGTCGGTGTCCACATTGCGGCTCACGCCGTGGCGAAGGCCCTTGGCTTCTATGCGGCGACGCCGCTCATAGGCCACGACGAGCGGGCGTCGCACGAGCCGGTGGCCGGCATTGCGCGTACGCGCCCGGCGCTCGGGGCGACCATGGGCGTCTCGCTCGGCGCGCTCGCCGGGCTGCCGCCGTCGCCACTTTTCGTCAGCGAGGTGCTGATCATCGCCGGCGGGTTCCAGGCCGGAAGACCCTGGGCTGCAGCAGCGACCGCGCTTCTGCTCGCGCTTGGCTTCCTCGGGCTCATGCACGCATTGCTCGAAACGACCACGGGGGACGCTCCGAGCCGCGGACGTCGCGCGCCGGGGCTGCGCGGGGTCGTCGTCCTCGCCGGTGTGTCGGTCGCAGTGCTCCTCGCGCTCACGGCCGCGGCGGCGATGCTGCCGGGCAGCGACATCGTGGACGCGCTCTTGCGAGGGACGTCATGAGCGCGTACCGCGAAGCGGTGGCTGCTGCCCTCGACGAGGGGTGGCGCTTCGCGGGCCTGCACGCCTCGGCCGACGGGTCGTGCGTGCGGACGCTGCTCGCGCGCGACGGGGACGTTCGGCTCGAGACCGTGAACGTCTCGGGCGGCACCGTTCCTTCGCTCGTCGATCTTGCTCCGGCGGCGGGATGGGACGAGCGGGAGGCCCATGACCTGTACGGCGTCGAGTTCGCCGGGCACGAGCCGCTGCGTCCGCTCCTCGACCACGATCTCGACCTCGCGCACTGGACGGTTCCCGTGCGCGGAGCCGATCCCTATCAGGTCGCCGTCGGGCCGATCCATGCAGGCGTCATCGAGTCGGGGCACTTCCGCTTTCACGTCGTGGGCGAGCGGATCCTGCACGTCGACGCGCGCCTGTTCTACAAGCACCGAGGTCTCGAGCGCGCAGCCGAAGGGGCGTCGCTCGAAGACGGCATTCGGTTCGCGTCGCGGGCCTGCGCGGCGTGCGCCGTCACCAACGCCGTCGCGTACGCCCACGCCTGCGAGGATGCGCTCGGCCTCGTTCCCGATGCCGAGCTCGCCCGGGTGCGGACGATCTTGCTCGAGCTCGAACGGTTGTGGAGCCATCTGAACGACATCGCTGCCGTCTGCGCAGGCGTCGGGCTCGCCGCGGGGAACAATGCGTTCGCCGCCCTGGCCGAGCGGGGGCGGCGGCTCAACGCCGCGCTCACCGGCCATCGGTTCCTCTTCGGCAGCATTCGCGTCGGCGGGAGCGCGCTGATGCTCGACGACGCCGCGGTCCGAGGAACACGCGCGGAGATCGACGCGATTCGCGTCGACTCCGAGCGCGAGTGGCGCGAGCTCCTCTTCAACGCGTCGTTCCAGGATCGCCTGCCCGAGATCGGCATCGTGACCGCAGCCGACGGCGAGCGGCTTGGCGTCGTCGGGCCTGCCAGGCGCGCGGCCGGTGTCGAAGAGGACGTACGGGCGACGAGCTCTCGGCTCAGCTACGAGGGATTCCGGCCGGTCGTGCCTCATCGCGCGGCCGGCGACGTACAGGCAAGGCTCGAGCAGCGCGCGCTCGAGCTCTTGCAGACGTACGCGCTTCTCGACGGGCTGCTCGCCGGCACGGTCGAGCCGGCCGCTGCGGCGGCGGGGGCGCCGGAACGGGCGATCGGCGTAGGGCGGGTCGAGAGCCCGCGCGGCGCGACGAGTTGTGTCGTCGAGCGGCGCGGCGATCGTGTTGAGCGGCTGCGGTTGCGGACCGGGTCGTACGCGAACTGGCCGGCGGTCGCATTCGCAGCGGCCGACAACCTGCTGCCCGATTTTCCGCTGATCAACAAGAGCTTCGAGCTCTGCTATGCGTGCGTGGATCGCTGATGCTGACGCTGCTCCGCGATCTTCGCCGCCTCCGCCTTGACGTCGGGCTCAACCGCCCGGCTCGCGGACGCAGCCTTGCCATGCGCCATGTCGACGCCGGGTCGTGCAATGGTTGCGAGCACGAGCTGACGCTCGTCTCGTCCCCCTATTACGACCTGGAGCGCTTCGGGCTCGGTATCGTCGCCTCGCCGCGGCACGCGGACGTCCTCCTTGTCACCGGCCCAGTGACGACGCGCATGCACGCGCCGCTCCTCGTGGCCTACAACGCGATGCCGGAGCCACGGCGCGTCGCGGCGCTCGGCGATTGCGCACTCGGCTGCAACGTCCTCGGCACCGCCGCAAACATCGTCGGTTCGGTCGAGGCGGTTCTGCCTGTCGACGTACGGATACCAGGTTGCCCGCCCGCACCGGACGCGATCGCGCAGGCGCTGCTCGAACTGCTCGACAGTCGCTAGGGCTTCCGCTGCGCACGGCGCAGCGCATCGAGCCTGCGCCGGTCGAGCTTTGTCGGCCGCGCGCCGAGGTCGGCGCCGAGCGGCCGTGCGAGCCGGCGCTCCGCGGCCTGCTGCTCGCGCTTCGCGACCGACTCGGGCGTCTCCGCGTAGAGCGTCGCGGCGACGCTCGCCGGGCCGCGCTTCTCGCTGATGCCGGTCACGACGACCGTTCGCTGCACCGTGCCGACGCTCGCTTCGATCGTGTCGTCGAGGCGGACGTCCTTGGCCGGCTTCACGCGCTCGCCGTTCAGCTTCACGCGCCCGCCGAGCACGGCCTCGGTGGCAAGGCTGCGCGTCTTGTAGAGCCGGGCGGCCCAGAGCCACTTGTCGATGCGGACGTGCTCGCTCACGGGCGCTCTGCAGCGAGCCGGACCCCGAACGCAACAAGCACGGTGCCTGTCACCGCGTCGAGTGCGCGGCGCACGCGGCCGCGGTCGAGCAATGCGCGCGCCCGCGAGACGACGACCGCGTAGCCGCTCAGCCAGATCGTCGTGAGCACGCAGAAGAGGAGGCCGTGCGCGAGCAGCCCTGCTCCCGTCGAGCTGAACTGCGGCAGGAGGCTCGTGAAGAACGCGAGCATCTTCGGGTTGCCGAGGTTGCTCAGTAGTCCTTGGCGGAGCGCGACGGCC
>Ga0207657_10007360_pt1 | contig 11293 bp, 10 predicted proteins | sample KBSC33metaG_FD_184316 | JGI IMG/M metagenome (GOLD analysis project Ga0207657, IMG submission 184316) | Corn rhizosphere microbial communities from Kellogg Biological Station, Michigan, USA - KBS C3-3 metaG (SPAdes) (version 2) | ecosystem: Host-associated > Plants > Roots > Rhizosphere > Soil ... | reverse complement strand
TCGAGCGTCTCGCGGAACCGCTCCTCCTCGGCGCGGACGACGCGCTCGATCTCGGCGGCGTTCTCGACGACCTCCGGATACCACGGGCCGACCTGCTCGACGACGATGCGCGGCAACGGAAAGACCGCGGGCAGGCCGATGCGGCGTGCCTGAACAACCGAGCGGCGGATCAGCCGGCGCAGGATGTAGCCGCGGCCCTCGTTCGACGGCGTCACCCCCTCCGCGACGAGGAAGGTCACGCCGCGGCCGTGGTCGCAGAGCACGCGGTGCGCCTTGGTCGCCTCGGGCGACGTCCCGTAGGGCACGCCCGACTCCTCGGCGATCCAGTCCATGATCAACCGAAAGCCGTCGGTGTCGAAGATCGAGTCGACGCCCTGGACGAGCATCGCACAGCGCTCGAGGCCCATCCCGGTGTCGATGTTCTGCTTCGGTAGGGGTGTGAGCGAACCGTCGACGGCGAGATCGAACTCCATGAAGACGAGGTTCCAGAACTCGATGTAGCGATCGCACCGCTCGCAGTTCGGGCCGCAGCCGGCCTCGCCGCACCCGAACTCCGGGCCGCGGTCGTAGTGGAGCTCGGAGCACGGGCCGCACGGGCCGGTCTCGCCTGCGGGTCCCCAGAAGTTGTCCGAACGCGGGAACGGCACGATGCGCTGGCGCGGGATTCCCACCCGCTGCCATGCCGCGACCGCAACCTCGTCCTCTCCGAGCCCGAGGCCGGGATCGCCCGCGAAGACCGTCGCCCAGAGCCTCTCGCGCTCGAGCTGGAGGTGCTGCGTGACGTACTCCCAGGCGTAGTCGACGGCGCCGTCCTTGAAGTAGTCGCCGAACGAGAAGTTGCCGAGCATCTCGAACATCGAGGCGTGCCGCGCAGTCATCCCGACTTCGTCGAGATCGGTGTCCTTGCCGCCCGCGCGGAGGCACTTCTGCACGGTCGTGAAGCGCGGCGCCGGCGGTGTCTTCACGCCCGAGAAGTACGGCTTCAGCGGCTGCATCCCGGCCGAGATGAAGAGCGTCGACGGATCCTCGGGCGGCGGGATCAGAGGAAAGGACGGAAAGCGCAGGTGCCCGTTCGACTCGAAGAAGGAGAGAAAGGCCTCGCGGAGCTCGGCGGTCGTTGGCATCCGTCGATCGTACCGGGGTCGTTTCCGCGTTTAGGCGCTCGTCGTCGCCGATGAACACTCGACGGCCCCAGCTGCCGCGGTGACGCCGGCGTCACTCGCCCCAACCTCCCCCAGGGGCACTCCCGTGTCCCTGATGCCACGCTATCGGCGAAAGCGTCACGCAGGAGTCACGTCTTCGTGCCGACTTCGTGCCGAGCTCGTCGCGCGATCCGTTCGCGACTCCGTGCGGCTCGGGCGCCCGAGCACTCGTGGTGCCGAGCGGTGTTCGGGCGCATCCTCGCGTTACGCCCCGAGGGCCGTGTCGGATCAGGGAAGCTCGTCGGGCGGGATTGGCGCCGGGTCGGGCTTCGGTGTCGGCTCCGGTCGCGGCCAAGGATCTGGCTTCGGCGTAGGCGACGGTGTCGGTGTAGGCGTCGGGCGCTCGCTCGACTGTGGCGTCGGGCCTGCACCGCGGAGATCCTGCGTGAGATCTTCCTCGCGTCGCCGCGCTGCGTCCTTGGCCTCGCCCATCGCATCCGACATACTCCGGTTCTTTCGGAACGAGGCGAATCCGTGAGCGACGCCCGCCGTGAAGCCCGACACCTTCTCGACGGGCTTGGAGATGGCAGTCGATACCGCTCTCACCGCCGTGTCTGCGCTGTCCGCCATCGAGACCGCGCTGTCGGTGACGGTGTCCAGCTTGTCGAGCTGGTAGTTGACGCGGTCGACCGTGCCGCCGGTCTTGACCACCACCGGAAGAGCGTCGCGCTCAGCCCCGCCGACAAGCGACGACACCTTGTCGAACATCTGGCCGAGCTTGACGAGTGCGAACAGCGAGCCCACGCCGAGCAGCACGAGGAAGATCGCCAGGCCCCAGTAGGCCGCGTCGCCTGCGGAGAACGCGAGGGTCATCGCGCCGGATCCTACCCCGCGACGCGCTCGATCATGCCTGCTCCCACGACGACGTCACCGTCGTAGAGCACGGCCACCTGGCCCGGAGCGACCGCGTCGACCGGCGCTCGGAGCTCGAGCTCGAATCCGTCCTCGGTGGGCGTAACCCCCGCGGCGACCGCCGGAGACCGGTAGCGAAGCTTCGCATCGACCTCGCCGACGGAGTCGTAGAGGCGACCACACGCAGTGACGTGCCGGGCGCCGAGCGCGCTGCGCGGCCCCACCACGAGCGTGTTGGACTCGCGGTCGGAGCGCAGCACGTGAAGCGGCTCGTTCGAGACGACACGGACGCCACGGCGCTGTCCGGGGGTGAACCGCCAGAGGCCATCGTGATGCCCGAGCACGGTCCCCGTCTCGTCGACGATGTCGCCCGGCGACGACTCGAGACCGCTTCGCGTGAGGAAGTTCCGGTAGTCGTCGCCTGCCAGGAAGCACGCCTCCTGGCTCTCGGGACGGCGTGCCGCGGCAAGGCCGGCTCCTTCCGCCTCGCGTCGCACGTCGGCCTTCGTTTCACTGCCGAGCGGGAACGCGACGCGGTCGAGGAGGGCGGGATCGACCGTCGCGAGCATGTAGGACTGGTCCTTCCAGGCGTCGACGCCTCGCGCGACGAGATGCATTCCGTTGCGCCGGACGACACGCGCGTAGTGGCCCGTCCAGAGGGCGTCGGCGCCGATCCGCTCCGTGAACTCGGTCAGAGCATCGAATCGGAACGCTCCGTTGCATCGCATGCACGGGTTCGGCGTCAGGCCTCCCGCGTAGCCGTCCACGAACGCCTGCACGACCGTTTGTCTGAACTCCTCTCGCAGGTCCAGTGTCACATGCGGAAGGCCGAGCGCGTGACAGGTCTCGCGCGCGCGGATGACCGCGTCGGGTGAGCAGCAGGCGCGCTCCGCGGTAGGCCCCGCCGGGTCGAGCCAGAGACGGAGCGTCACACCGACGGCGCCCTTCCCCGCGCGGTGGAGCGCCACGGCGCTGTCGACCCCGCCACTCATCGCGACTGCGATGCGGCCCGGTCGAGGCGCAGCGCGTACGACGGGCGCCAGCGCATTGGCAACGGCATCCGCCGCAAGCGTCTCTCCGGGCACGGCGGCCGCCTCGAGCAGGGTCAACCCCGCGAGCGGCCGCGACATCCCCGGCGCGTCAGCCTCGACGATCCGGTCGCTCTCCACGACGAGGCGCGCGAGAGCGTAGGCCTCGCCGCGCGCCGAGTCCCCGATCAGCTCGTGCGGCATCGGTCCAGGCTAGCGCCGCTCGCGGGCGCTCCACCTCGCCCAGGCACTCGGCCGCCTCGACCTCCGCCGCCCCAACGTCCCCCAGGGGCACTCCCGTGTCCCTGATGCCACGCTATCGGCGAACGTGTCACGCAGGAATCACGTCTTCGTGCCGGCTTTGTGACGTTTCCCCACAAATCGGGACGGAGTCGAGCCGCCGTTGCATGAAGCGCGGGGAGCGCGGGGAGCCGGCCGGGCCGGCTCCCCGCCGCTTTGGTCAGCCGAGCCTGACCGGGAACGAGACGAGCCGGCGGGTCGAGATCCCGCCGAGCAGGTCCTCGCCCTGCTTGCGCGCCCGTGCGAACACGACGAGCAGCTGCTGTTGGTTGCTTGCCGGGAAGAACCGCAGGCGGCTCATCGTGAGGATCGCCCAGCCGTCATTCCCCGTCGGCTGCTCGGTCGCCGAGAACTGCTGGTACGGAGTCGGCGTTGCGTACACGAGCGCGCCCTCGACGGGGCGGCCCTGGCACGCCGTGACCTGGAAGCTGACGCGGATCGTCCTCGTCTCGCGGGTCACGGGCGACGGCGCGATGCGCTGGCGGCTGATCTGCAGGCGGATCGGCGGCGCGAGCCGGTCGACGTCGATCGGACCGGTCCCCGTCGGGCAGCCAGCCGTGCCGGACCCCTGCGTGACGACGGCGGTCTGCGCAGACGTGGCGGTGTTCGAGCCCGTCGTGTTCGTCGCCGTGACCGCGACACGGATCGTCTTGCCGTTGTCGGTGCCCGTCAGCGTGTACGTGCTCTGTGTCGCCGACGCGATCGCGGCGCACGTCGCCCCGTTCGTGTCACAACGCTGCCAGGCGTACGCGTACGTGATCCCGGTGCCGGTCCACGTGCCGGGCGTCGAAGTCAGCGTCTGACCGACGACCGCGGAGCCAACGATGGTTGGCAGGGCGGTGTTCGGCGGGCCTGCCTGGCCGCTGATCGTGGCGGTGGCGTTGGATGCGACGGTCAGCGAGCCGTCGGCGTTCGAACCGGTCACGCGGACCCGGAGGCGCGAGCCGACGTCGCCTGCGGCGACGACGTAAGCGGTGGTCGACGCTCCGCCGATGACCGCACAGTCCGAACCGTCGGATGCCCCGCCCGACGTCGGGCACCTGACCCACTGGTACGCGAACGTCGGCTCTCCCGTCCAGGTGCCTGGCGCGGCGGTGAGCGTCTGGCCGAGGGACGGAGTGCCCGAGATCGTCGGCTGAGCGGTGTTGGTCGGGGCCGCCTGCTGGCGTGCGGACCCGACGGGGACCAGCACGGCGAGCACGGCGGCGCCGACGATCGCGATGACGGCCGTGCGACGTGTCACGAACCGGCGCGATCCATGAGGGGTGGTCATGATCCTGCCTCCTTGTCGTTGACGGCGCTTCGATCGTCCCCGAACTCTGTGTGGAGGGTATGAAGGGACGGTCGGAGCAACGCTCCGCGGAGTCGATACCCGCCCGACACCTTCGTCAGACGCAGCCGAAGCCCTGTCGAGGCCCCGCAAGAGCCGCCGCCGCACGCTCGAGTCGATACTCCTGACGTTCAGGCCAGAAGCTCGAGCCGGTTGCCCCAGGGGTCGTCGACGAAGAACCGCGTGGCTCCGGGAATCTCTGCCGGGTCGGCCCAGTGGACGGCGAACCCGCCCGCCTCGAGGAGCACAGCGAGCCGCTCGAGCTCGCGAGGCGTCGACACGCGGAGCGCCGGATGGGCCTTGCCCGCGGCCACGAACCGATCGGCCACCCCGACATGCAGCTCCTGGATGGCACCGACGCGGAACCAGACGCCGCCGCGCGTGGCGAGCACCTTCGGCTTCGGGATCTCCTCGAGCCCGAGGAGCGCGCCGTAGAAGCCGCGCGCCGCCTCCTCGCAACCGAAGGGCGCGGCTACCTGGACGTGGTCGAGGGCGACGATCGGCCCGCTCATGGAGAGAAGCTCGGCGTTCCGCGTGACCCCGGGCCGGAAAAGCGAACCCGCTTCTCCAGGTGGGTGCCCTGCCGGATTCTGGTGAAACCGTCCTCCGGACGCGAGCTCCCTTCGTGTCGTCGTTGGTTCACGTAGAGAGCCCGAGGCCACGCGCAACGTCGAGCTGCACCCCAGTCTACTCGCCTTTCCCGCTCCGCGGTCAGCCTGGTGTCGCGTAGCGCCAGTCGATCGCCTGCGTGCCGTCCAGCCCCACGAGCGTCGCGAGTGCCGGCGTCAGCTCGAACTGCCGCCCCGTGGCGGTGAGCTCGTTGTCGATCACCTCGGTGAGCACCGTCTCGCCGCCGTAGCGGATCAGGATCTTCGCGCCGCACGGGAGGACAGGGTGCGTGACCCCGAGCGAGCGCTGGGTCAGCACGAGCCCGCAGCTCGTGCGCTCGGCATCGACCCCAGGGGCGCGCGGCGCAGCGAGCGCCTCGTACCAGCCGCCGCCGGCGGCCACGGCCCCGGTGGGCGCCGCCACCGGCTCGGCGTCGCGCTGCTCCACCACCGCGACCGCGATCAGGCCCGCGAGCAGGGCGACGGCGGCAAGCGACAGCAGACGCTGGGCGATGCGCGCGCTCAGCCTGGCTCCTGCGGCGCGACGACGGTGAGGCCGAGCTCGTCGAGCTGCGCGTGCGTGATCTCGCTCGGCGCGCCGGACATCGGATCGAGCCCGGCCTGGTTCTTCGGGAAGGCGATCACGTCGCGGAGATTCGGCTCGCCGGCGAGGACCATCGTCATCCGGTCGATGCCGAGCGCGATGCCTCCGTGCGGCGGAGCGCCCATCGCCAGCGCGTCGAGCAGGAAGCCGAACTGCGAACGTTGCTGCTCCTCGGTCAGCGCGAGGAGATCGAAGACGCGCGCCTGGATGTCGGGCTCGTGGATCCGGACGGACCCGCCGCCGAGCTCGTTGCCGTTCACGATGATGTCGTATGCGTACGCGAGGGCGTGGCGGGGATCCTCGTCGAACCGCTCGCGCCACTCGTCGGTGGGGCGCGTAAACGGGTGATGCACCGCCGTCCAGCGCTTCTCGTCCTCGTCCCACTCGAACATCGGGAAGTCGGTGACCCAGAGGAAGGTGAACGCCGTGTCGTCGATCAGGCCGAGCTCGTGTCCGAGATGGAGCCGCAGGTTGCCCAGGACCCGCGAGGTCGTCTCCCAGGTGTCGGCCGCGAACAGCAGCGTCTCGCCGGGCGCGGGCGCCAGGGCGTCGAGCTCCCGTTCCGAGAGGAACTTCGCGATCGGGGAGCGGAGCTCGCCGCTCTCGTCCCGGACGACGTACGCTAGGCCCTTCGCGCCGCGTTCCTTCGCGATCTCCTCGAGCGCACCGAGCTCGGCGCGCGAGTAGGTCCGGGGCACGCGCAGGAACCGGACGGCGTCGGCGCCGGCGAAGACGCCGAACTCGGAGCCGCGCGTTACCTCCGTCGCGTCCTCGAGCTCGAGACCAAAGCGCGTGTCGGGCTTGTCCGATCCGAAGCGCCGGTCGGCCTCGGCGAAGGTCATCCTCGGCCACGGAGTGGGGATCTCGACGTCGATGCACTCGCGCCAGATCGCGGCGAACATCTCCTCCATCAGCGCGAAGAGCACCTCTTGGTCGGGGAAGCTCATCTCGACGTCGAGCTGCGTGATCTCCTGCACGCGGTCGGCGCGGAGATCCTCGTCGCGGAAGCAGATCGCGATCTGGTAGTAGCGGTCGAAGCCCGCGATCATCGTCAGCTGCTTGAGGGTCTGCGGGCTCTGCGGGAGTGCGAAGAAGCGCCCCTTGTGGAGGCGGCTCGGGACGACGAAGTCGCGTGCGCCCTCGGGCGTCGACTTGTAGAGGATCGGCGTCTGGATGTCGAGGAACCCGGCGTCCTCCATGTGGCGCCGGATGATCCCGACCATCTTCGCGCGAAGCTCGATGTTCCGCTGGAGCTTCTCGCGGCGCAGGTCGAGCCAGCGGTAGCGCAGGCGCAGCGTCTCGTCGACGTTCTCCTCGTCGAGCTGGAACGGGAGCGGCGTCGAGCGCGAGACGATCTGGAGAGCGTCCACGGCAAGCTCGACCTCTCCGGTGGGCATCTTCGGGTTGACCGTCTCGGCGGATCGCGCGACGAGCTCCCCGGTCGCCTGCAGGACGAACTCGTGGCGGATCTCGCCCGCGAGCGCGGCCGCCTCAGGTGCGCGCTCCGGGTTGACCACGAGCTGCGTGATGCCCGTTCGGTCGCGTAGGTCGACGAACACGAGGCCGCCGTGATCGCGACGGCGGGCCGCCCAGCCCGCGAGTGTCACCATCCGGCCGGCATGCTCGAGCCGCGGCTCGCCGCACATCATGTCCCTCCAGCTCACGCCGAGAGCCTAGAGACGATCTCGGCGTGCTCGATCGGCTCGTCCTCCCGGCCCGGCTGGCGGAGCGACGCCGTGTCGGAGCCGACCACGACGATGTGAGCCGCGCCCAGGCGCCGCGCATGCGTCAGCTGCCCCTTCAGCGAGCGACCCGCGTAGTCGGTCTCCGCGGCGATGCCGGCTCGACGGAGCTCGGCGAGCCAGCGGGCGACGCTGTCGCGCGGTGCCCCCTCATCGAGGGCGAGGAAGACGTCGGTCCCCGGGCCTTCCGGGACCTCCACTCCCTCCTCCGCCATGGCGATCAGGAGTCGCTCGATGCCGGCGCCGAAGCCGATGCCCGGGGTCGGAGGTCCGCCGATCTCCTCGACCAGGTAGTCGTAGCGCCCGCCCCCGGTAATGGTCGAGTTCTGGTTCTCCGTCGGGCCGATGAACTCGAACGTCGTGCGCGAGTAGTAGTCGAGGCCTCGCACGAGGGTCGGGACGAGCGTGTAGCGGACGCCGGTCGCGTCCAGCCCGGCGCGGACCGCCGCGAAATGGTCGACGCACGCGGCGCACAGGGACTCGCCGATCTTCGGCGCCTCGTCGAGCGCGTCGCGCACGGTCGGGGGCTTCGCGAGGTAGTTGTCGAACACACGCAGGGGGCTCACCTCGACCTTGTCGCGCGTGTCCTGGTCGAGGCGGTCGCCGTGCTCGGCCAGCCAGGCGCGCAGCGTCTCGAGGTAGGCGGGACGGCAGTCGCGGCAGCCGATCGAGTTCAGCTCGAGGTGGTAGCGCGTGACGCCGAGGCGGACGAGCAGCGTGTCGTAGAGCTGGATCAGCTCGGCGTCGATCGCCGGGTCGTCGCTGCCGAGCGCCTCCACCGAGGCCTGCCAGTGCTCGCGGTAGCGGCCGCGGCCGGGCGCGCCGTAGCGGTACATCGAGGCGATCGTGTAGAGCTTCACCGGCTGCGGATCGCGGTGCATGCCGTGCTCGACGTACGCGCGGCAGATCGGCGCGGTGCCCTCGGGCCGGAGCGTGAGCGAGCGGTCGGAGCGATCGGAGAAGGTGTACATCTCCTTCTGCACCACGTCCGAGCCTGCGCCGGACGTACGTGCGAACAGCGCGGTGTCCTCGAACACCGGCGTGACGATCCGCCGGTATCCGTACAGCTGGCAGAGCCGCTCGATCTCCCTTGTGACGCGCTGCCAGGCGGGCATCTCGGCCGGGACCACGTCATGGGTCCCGCGTGGCCGCTCGATCTTCGGGCGCCCGCTCACCCCGCGGCCTTCCGCTCCGCATCGCGGAGCTCGGCCAGGAACGGGTTGTGCGCCAGCTCCGCCGCGAGCGTCGTCGAGGGCCCGTGGCCCGGATGGACGGCCGTCCCCGGCGGGAAGCGCTCGGCGAGCGTGCTGATCGACGCCAGCAGCGTCGGCCAGTCGCCGCCCGGGAGATCGGTGCGACCGACGGAGCCCGCAAACAGCACGTCGCCCGAGAGGAGCACGCCGTCGACCGCGTACGCCAGGTGACCCGGCGAGTGGCCCGGGACCGCGACGACGTCGACGTGCAGCCCGGCCAGCTCGAGCGACTCGCCCCCCTCGAGGAGGACGTCCGCAGTCCACGGCCTGACGTGGATGCCGGGCGGCGTGAACGCGTCCGGGGTCTCGAGGAGCGCGCGCTCGCCGGCCGGGCCGTAGACCGGTGCACCGGTGCCTTCGGCGAGCTCGGCCAGGCCCAGGATGTGGTCGAAGTGGCCATGTGTGACCAGGATTGCGGCGCAGCGCGAGCCGTGGGCTGCGAGCGCGAGCCGAATGTCCGCCGCGGGGCCGCTCGGGTCGACGACGAGAGCTTCGGGAGCGCCCCGTTCGGCCCGAACGAGGTAGCAGTTCGTCTCGAGTGGACCGAGCGGCAACTGGTCGACCACGGCTGGCACGACGCGAGTCTACGGACGCTCGGAGGTTCCGCTGCGCGGCGTGGCGCGATACGGTTGCGCGGTGGAGTCGTGGGACCTCACGACGATCGATGCGCCGGGCGGCATGGTCGATCCGAAGGTGCTGACGACCGACGACGGAACGCGCGCCATCGCCATCCGCCTCGAGGCCGGCCAGACGATGAACGACCACCAGGTACGCGAGCGGGCGTGGCTCGTCGTCGTCGAGGGCCGGGCGCAGATCCGCTGCGGCGACCAGGTGGTGGACGGCGGCGGTGGGACGCTCGTGACATTCGAGCCAGGCGAGCGCCGCGCGGTGTCGAGCGAGAGCGGCGCTCGGCTTCTTCTGATCCTCGCACCGTGGCCCGGCCCAGGGCACTACCTCGACGGCGAGTCGCCCTCGTAAACCGGGCCTCGGGGTCGCGCCACGCGACCGTCAGCGTCCGGCCGGCTTGGCCTTCTGGAGGCGCTTCTCGTGCGACCGCCAGACGAGGCGGTCCATGAAGTAGCTGAAGGGGATGAAGATCGCGAGCAGGAAGACGGTCTGGACGATCGCCCCTTCCACCGTGAGCCTGCCACGCCCGAGAAGCATGACGGTCGCGAGGAAGATCGGGGCGAAGAGCGCCCCGCGCTTGAGCACGCGGCTCCAGTTCGGCGGCTGCGGGGTGCCCCGCGCGGACCTCCCCTTCGAGCCGCTTCGTGTGGCTGCCTTCGTCGCCGGCTTGGCGGGCGCCTCGGTCTTCAGCTCGCTCGCGCTGAGGACGGTCTCGTTTCCCTCGGCGTCGATCTCGACGAGGTCGTAGGCGTGGCGTTTCTCCTTCGCCCGCTTGCGACGCTGCTTCTGGCTCGCCATCGCCTCGATTATGCCCGCAGGTGCGCGACCCGGCCCTCCCGGACGACCGAACGGACGACGTCGCCGGCAAAGTGGTACGCGACGTGCCTCCAGTCGGGCGCATCGATCAGCACGAGATCCGCTCGCAGGCCGACCGCGATCCGGCCGCGGTCGTCGAGGCCGAGGACGTGCGCCGCATTGACCGTCGACGCGCCGAGAGCCTCCTCCGGTGCCAGGCCGAGCTGCGTGCACGCGAGCGTCCAGACGACGGGCAGGCTCTCGCAGAACGCGCTGCCCGGGTTGAAGTCGGTGGCGAGCGCGATCGCGGCGCCGGCGTCCACCAAGGCTCGTCCGCGCGGCATCGGGCGCGCGAGGTAGAGCGCCGCGACCGGGAGCATGACGGCGACGACGTTGCTCGCAGCCAGCTCTGCCACGCCCTCCGGGCCGGTGGCCTCGAGGTGGTCGATCGACCGTGCGCCGAGCTCCACCGCGAGCGGCACCGCTCCCATCTCGCTGAGCTGGTCACCGTGGATGCGGAGCGCGAGCCCGGCCGCCCGGCAGGCGATCAGGTAACGGCGCGCCTGCTCGACGTCGAACGTTCCTCGCTCGACGAACACGTCGGCGGCGACGGCGATCTCGGCTGCCTCCGGCAGAACGTGCTCGATCGCCCAGTCGATGTACGTGTCGGCGTCGGGCTGCTCCGGCGGAACCGCGTGCGCGCCCAACCAGGTCGGCACACCGCCCGCCGCACGAACGGCCTCTAGCTGGGCGAGCTCGGTGTCGTGATCGAGTCCATAGCCGCTCTTGCCCTCGAACGTCGTCGTGCCGTGAGCGAGCATCGCGTCGCGGTGCCGAGCGACGATCTCCCGCAGCTCGGCCGCGCCTGCTGCACGGGTGGCGCGCGTCGTCGAGAGAATCCCGCCGCCGGCCGCGAGTAGCTCCTCGTACGTCGCCCCGCCCGCGCGCAGCG
>Ga0207657_10007356_pt1 | contig 11298 bp, 10 predicted proteins | sample KBSC33metaG_FD_184316 | JGI IMG/M metagenome (GOLD analysis project Ga0207657, IMG submission 184316) | Corn rhizosphere microbial communities from Kellogg Biological Station, Michigan, USA - KBS C3-3 metaG (SPAdes) (version 2) | ecosystem: Host-associated > Plants > Roots > Rhizosphere > Soil ... | reverse complement strand
TTCAGGTCCTTGCGGTGCAGGTCGATGCGGAAGCCCGGCGCGAACGTGCGCTTGACCATCCGTTCGCCGTGCACTTCGAGGATGCGCGAATTGGCAAAGCCACCCATCAGCGCCTCGCGCACGCGCGCCGGATCGGCGCCGGTCTTGGCGGCCAGCAGCAGCGCCTCACCGACGGCTTCGATCGTCAGCGCCACGATGATCTGGTTCGCGACCTTCGTGATCTGGCCGTCGCCGTTGCCGCCGACGAGCGTGATGTTCTTGCCCATCTTCTGGAACAGCGGCTTGACCGTGGCGAACGCCGCCTCGCTGCCGCCCACCATGATCGTCAGACTCGCGGCCTTGGCGCCCACTTCGCCGCCGGAGACCGGAGCGTCCAGGTACTCGCAGCCAAGCCCATTGATGCGGCGGGCGAAATCCTTCGTGGCGACGGGCGAGATCGAGCTCATGTCGACGACGATCTTGCCGGCCGACAGGCTTGAGGCGACACCGTCCTTGCCGAACAGGACCTCATCCACCTGCGGCGTGTCCGGGACCATGATGAAGATGATGTCCGCCTGCGATGCCACTTCGGCGCCGTTCAGGCACACGCGGGCGCCCGCCTCGACGAGGGCCGACGGGGTCGGGCCGACGGTGTTCGTGAACAGCGTGTGGCCGTCGGCGATGAGGTGTCCCGCCATCGGGGCACCCATGATGCCCAGGCCGATGAATCCGATGTTTGCCATGATATGTCTCCTTGCGTGTTGTGATTAACCGGCCAGCTTGGCGATCCAGTCCAGGCCAGCGCGGGTGTCCGCGGCAGGCTTGTACTCGCAGCCGATCCAGCCGTCGTAGCCGATGCGGTCCAGATACTTGAACAGGAACGGATAGTTGATTTCTCCGGTGCCCGGCTCGTTGCGGCCCGGATTGTCCGCGACCTGGATGTGCGCGATGCGGGCCAGGTTGCGTTCGACCGTCTTCGCCAGCTCGCCTTCCGTACGCTGGGCGTGGTAGACGTCGTACTGGACGAACAGGTTGTCCGCGCCGACCGACTCGATCAGGTCCAGCGCCTGCGCCGTCGTATTCAGGTAGAAGCCGGGAATGTCGTATGTGTTGATCGGCTCGATCAGCAGCTTGATGCCGGCCTGCTTCAGTTGCGTGGCCGCGTAGCGCAGGTTCTCGATGACGGTGCGGCGCAAGGTGCCAGCATCGATGCCGGCCGGCGCGATGCCGACGAGGCAGTTCACCTGGCGGCAGTTCAGCGCCTTCGCGTAGTCGATGGCGCGGGCGACGCCTTCGCGGAACTCGGCCTCGCGGCCCGGCAGCACGGCGATGCCCCGCTCTCCCTTGTCCCAGTCGCCGGCCGGCAGGTTGTGCAGCACCTGCGTGAGGCCGTACTGCTGCAGGCGTTCCGCCAGCGCCTCCTTTTCGAAGGCGTACGGGAACAGGTATTCGACGCCCTTGAACCCGGCCTCGTACGCCGCCTCGAAGCGGTCGAGGAACGGCAGTTCATTGAACAGCATCGTCAGGTTGGCTGCGAATCTTGGCATATCAGTCTCCTCGTGTTGCCGGGTCAGGCGCGGATGGCGGTCGGCGCATCGCCCGGATGCTCGGCCAGCGCCTCGAATTCGTTGATGGCGTCGATCTCCGTGCCCATCGAGATGTTCGTCACGCGTTCCAGGATGATTTCGACGATCACCGGCACGCGATGCTGCGCCATCAACCTGCGCGCTTCCGCAAACGCGGGCTGGATGTCGTCGACCTGGCGCACGCGGATCGCCTTGCAGCCGAGGCCCTCGGCCACCGCGACGTGGTCCACGCCGTACGCGCCGAGCTGCGGGGCGTTGATGTTCTCGAACGCCAGCTGGACGCAGTAATCCATGTCGAAGCCGCGCTGCGCCTGGCGGATCAGGCCGAGATAGGCGTTGTTCACGACGACGTGCAGGTAAGGCAGCTTGAACTGCGCGCCGACCGCGAGCTCCTCGATCATGAACTGGAAGTCGTAGTCGCCGGAGATCGCGACGACGTCCGTCTTCGCGCCGGACGCGACGACACCCAGCGCGGCCGGCACGGTCCAGCCCAGCGGCCCGGCCTGGCCGCAGTTGATCCAGTTGCGCGGCTTGTACACGTGCAGGAACTGCGCGGCGGCGATCTGCGACAGGCCGATCGTACTCACGTACGTCGTGTCCTTGCCGAACGCGCGGTTCATCTCTTCATAGACGCGCTGCGGCTTGATCGGCACCGCATCGAAATGGGTCTTGCGCAGCAAGGTGCGCTTGCGCTCCTGGCACTGCGCTGCCCAGCTGCTCCTGTCCGGCAGCCCACCGATCGATTGCATGCCGCGGGCGACGTCGATGAGGAGGTCGAGCGCCGCGCCGGCGTCGGAGACGATGCCGTAGTCCGGGCCGAACACGCGGCCGATCTGCGTGGGTTCGATGTCGATGTGGACGAACTTGCGGCCCTTCTTGTAGACGTCGACGGAGCCCGTATGGCGGTTCGCCCAGCGGTTGCCGATGCCGATGACGAAGTCCGATTCCAGCATCGTCGCGTTGCCGTAGCGGTGCGACGTCTGCAGGCCGACCATGCCGGCCATCAGCGGGTGGTCGTCGGGGATCGCGCCCCAGCCCATCAACGTGGGGACGACGGGCACGCCGACGATCTCGGCGAATTCCTGCAGGCGGGCCGCGGCGTCCGCGTTGATCACGCCGCCGCCGCACACGATCAGCGGACGCTCGGCGGCGTTCAGCATCGCGAGGGCCTTCTCAGCCTGGGCGCGGGTCGCCGCGGGTTTATACACGGGCAGCGGTTCGTAGGTGTCGATGTCGAATTCGATCTCGGCGACCTGCACGTCGAACGGCAGGTCGATCAGCACGGGGCCCGGACGGCCGGAGCGCATGATGTGAAACGCCTGCTGGAACACGCGCGGGACGAGGTCCGGCTCGCGCACGGTGACGGCCCACTTGGTGACGGGCTTGGCGATCGTCTCGATGTCGACGGCCTGGAAGTCTTCCTTGTACAGGCGGGCGCGGGGCGCCTGGCCCGTAATGCATAGGATAGGTATCGAATCGGCCTGGGCGGAGTACAGGCCCGTGATCATGTCGGTGCCGGCCGGCCCTGACGTGCCGATGCACACGCCGATGTTGCCGGCCTTGGCGCGGGTATAACCCTCGGCCATGTGCGACGCGCCTTCCACGTGGCGGGCGAGCACGTGCTCGAAGCCGCCGTTCTTCTTCATTGCCGAGTAAAACGGGTTGATCGCGGCGCCGGGCACGCCGAACACCGTGCTCACACCTTCCTTGCGCAGCACTTCCGCCGCGGCGTCGATCGCTCTCATTCGGGCCATGTTCTCCTCCGTTGGTATGGTTGGTCTTGGATGATGGACCCAGCATATCGATAACGCACCGCAAGTTGAATTGCTGCTATCATCGGCTCTGTCGATACTTTAAGTATTGAATGGAACGGAAAACATGGATCGATACACGGAAATACGCAGCTTCGTCCTCATCACGGAAAAAGGCAGTTTCGCGGGCGCCGCGCTGGCCGAAGGGGTGACGCCCGTCGTCATGGGCCGCCGTCTCGACGCGCTCGAACAGCGGCTCGGCGTGCGCCTCATGCACCGCTCCACGCGGGGTCTCACGTTGACGGCGCTGGGCGAACAATTCATCGAGCCATGCCGCCAGTTGCTGCGCGATTTCGACATCACGGAAAACAGCATCAGCGCGGGCCGCAGCACGGTGCGGGGCCACCTCGTCGTCTCGGCGCCCGCCGCGTTCGGCCGCAAGCACGTGGCACCGCATGCACCCGCGTTCCGCGCGATCCACACGGAACTCAAGATGTCGTTCAACTTCACGGACAGCGTCGTCGACCTCGTGCGCGAAGGCTATGACATGGCGATCCGCATCGGGGAGGTCACGGACCCGAACTACGTCGCGATCCCGCTGTTCCCGAACCGGCGCGTCGTGTGCGGCACGCCCGACTACTTCGAGCGGAACGGGGTGCCCCAAACGCCGGAAGACCTGGCGCGCCACAACTGCCTCGCGTTCAACCTGCAGGGCGGCCAGCAGCGGGGCTGGACGTTCCAGCGCGACGGCAAGCTGTTCGCCGTGCGCGTGGACGGCGACCTCGCCTGCAACGACGGCGAACTGCTGTTCGACTGGGTCAGGCAGGGCCTCGGCATCGGCTGGCGCTCGACGTGGGAAATCCAGGCCGAGCTGAAACGGGGAGAACTGGTGACGGTGCTGGACGACTTCGCGGTCGGGAACTACCCGATCCAGGCCGTGTTCCCGCAGCAGCGCTACCTGCCGGCGAAGATCCGGCATTTCATCGACCACCTGAAGGCCGTCTACAACACGCCGGGGTATTGGGAACGGGAGCCCGGCGCAAAATGAGGGAAACCGAAAGGCTGGGCAATCTCTATCACTTTAGGTAATGCGTAAATACAACAAAAACTGTTAGTCGCGAAATTTTGCTTGGGCTCCGGAAATTTTCATACAGCAACTGTGACTACACTGGCGAGGCAGCGCCTCGTCTGTGATTTTCTACCTGCTGGAGCCGTGATGAATTTCCTGCAACGCATTGGGATTGCAACTCAGTTGTACGGGGCATTTGCCCTTATCCTGTCAGTCACGCTGGTCGTGTCCATTCTTTCCGTCACCCGCGTGAGCAGCATCGATGGCGCGCTCCAGTCCGCCAACGAGGTGCGCAACAACCGGCTCGAGCCGCTGTACGCGGCACGCGAGGCACTGGACCAGACCGGCATCGCGGCACGTAACGCTTTCGTCTTCAAGGATGACGCGGCGGCAGCGCGCGAACTGGCGCTCGTCGACAAGTTCAAGGCCGACTACCTGGCCGCGCTGGGCAAACTCGACGGTGAACTCGGCCGCGATCCGCAGTACGCAAAGGTCAAGTCCGGCATGATGAAGATGGCCACGGAACTCGATCGGCCCCGCGCCTACCGCACGGCGGCCAACATGGAAGGCTACGGCCAGTTCCTCGTCAACGAATGCAGCCCGCTGCGCCGCGAGATCGTCGCCGACATGGACGTGCTGCTCAAGCGCATCCAGCAAAGCAATGCGGAGACGAGCGCCGCCGCCAGCAGCGAAGCACGCCAGGCGCGCTTCTGGATTTCCGGCCTCAGCGTGTTCGCGGTCGTGCTCTGCACCGTCGTCGGCATCGTGATCGTGAGGAGCCTCGTCGGCCAGTTGGGCGGCGAGCCCTCGCAGGCCACGGAGGTCGCGCAGGCCATCGCGAGCGGCAAGCTCACGCATCCGGTGGACACGTCGCGCGCCGGCCCGTCCAGCATGATCCACGCGATGAACGCGATGCGCCACGGCCTTACGGACATCGTCGCCAGGGTGCGGACCGGCACGGAGACGATCGCGTCCGCGTCGTCGCAGATCGCGTCCGGCAACAACGACCTGTCGAGCCGCACGGAGACGCAGGCGGCCACCCTCGCACAGGTCACGAGCGCGATGACGCAACTGGTCGCCTCCGTACACCAGAACGCGGACTATGCGCGCCAGGCGAGCAGCCTCGCGACGACGGCGTCGACGGTGTCGGTGGAGGGCGGCGCGGCCGTCGACGAAGTGGTCGCCACGATGCAGCTGATCGACGAGTCGTCGCGCAAGATCGTCGACATCATTTCCGTCATCGACGGCATCGCCTTCCAGACCAACATCCTCGCGCTGAATGCGGCCGTCGAAGCGGCGCGCGCCGGCGAACAGGGACGCGGCTTCGCCGTCGTCGCGGGCGAGGTGCGCAACCTCGCGCATCGCTCGGCCGCGGCGGCCAAGGAAATCAAGGCGCTGATCGAGGATTCGGTGGCGAAGGTCGGCGCCGGCACGGCCCTCGTCGGCCATGCGGGCGAAACGATCAGCAAGGTCGTCGAAGGCGTGCAGCGCGTGAGCAGCATCATGGACCACATCAGCACCGCCACCAAGGCGCAACAGGACGAGATCGGCCGCGTGGACGGCGCGATCTCGCAGCTGGACAGGATGACGATGCAGAACGCGGCACTCGTCGAGGAAGCGGCGGCGGCGGCCGAATCGCTGCGCATGCAAGCGGTCGAACTGAGCGCCGTCGTCAACATCTTCCAGATCGACGAGGCCACGCGGGAGCGTCCGCGCCGCCTCGCCATCGCCTAGGTCAGCGCGGCGCCGTTTCCCCGGCCCGCAACGTGAGCACGCGCGCGCCCGTGCGCGTGACGGCGACCGTGTGCTCGAACTGCGCGGACAGCGCGCCGTCGCACGTGCGCACGGTCCAGCCGTCGTCCTCCGTGCGCACCGCATGGCGGCCCGCGTTGAGCATCGGCTCGATCGTGAACACCATCCCTTCGCGCAGCACGAGGCCCGTGCGCGGCCGGCCCCAGTGCAATACCTGCGGCGGCTCGTGCATCTCGCGCCCGATGCCGTGGCCGCAGTACTCGCGCACGACGGCGTAGCCGTGGCGCGTGGCGTGGTGCTCGATCGCATGCCCCACGTCGCCCAGGCGCGCGCCGGGACGCACGGCGCGGATGCCCTGCCACATCGCCTCGTACGTCACGCGCACGAGCCGCGCCGCTTCCGGCGCCACGTCGCCCACGAGATACGTCTTGCTGGAGTCGGCGATGTAGCCGTCCTTTTCCAACGTGATGTCGAAGTTCACGATGTCGCCGTCTTGCAGCACCTCCGCCGGCGACGGCACGCCGTGGCACACGACGTCGTTGCGCGACGCGTTCAGCGCGAACGCATAGCCGTACTGCCCCTTGCTGGCGGGCCGCGCGCCGAGCGTGTGCACGATGAAGTCGTCGACGAGGTCGTTGACCTGCATGGTCGACATGCCGGCGAGGGAGAGGCCGTCGAGCCGCGCGAACACGTCCGCGAGCAATTTGCCCGCGGCCGCGAGCAGCGCGACCTCCTCCGGCCGCTTCGTCATGACGCCACCTTCAGCGCCTGCGGCACGACGCCGGCCGCCCGCAGCTCGCGCGCCATGATCTCGTTGAAGCTTTGCGTCGGGTGCAGCTCGCACAGCATGCCGATGCGCACCCAGAACGCGGCCTGCGCATTGATCGAGCGGCACGACACGGCGCTCGCCTTGCGGATCTGGTCGTGCAGTTCGTCGTCGATGTTCACGATACCCATCATCTACTCCAATATACGATTCATATACGGAGTATATATTCGGTATTCACTTCCATGCAATGCTTTCCAGCTCGTCCGAGATGACCTGCTGGCCGTGCTCCACCATGAATTCGTGGAACGACGCCGCGACCGTCGGAATCGCGCGGGCGGCCTTGTGCATCACGTGCCACTCGCCCTGCACGACGACACCGGGCACCGGCAGGACGCTGAGCAGACGGTTGCGCACTTCGAGCGTGCACGCATGGACGGACAGGAACGCGACGCCGAGGCCCGCTGCCGTCATCTGCTTGATCGCCTCGTTGCTGGACAGCTCGGACCCGATCGCGAGCGCCACGCCCTCCTCCTCGTAGCGGCGCTCGATCGCCGCGCGCGTGCCCGATCCGCGCTCGCGCACGAGCAGGTTGTGCGCGGCGATGTCGGCCAAGGTGACGGCGCCTTGCGCGAGCAGCGGGTGGCCGGGTGCGACGAAGAAGGCCATCGGGTGGCGCGCGAAGCGGCTCGCGCTCGTGGGGAATTCGCGCGGCGGCGTGCCCATGATGGCGAGGTCGATCTCGTCGCGACTGAGCATGCCGATCACTTCGGGGCGCGAACCCACCTGCAGCTTGATGCGCACGTGCGGACGGCCCGTCGTGAAGCGCACGAGCATCGGCGGCAGCAGGTGCTCGGCCGTCATCACGGCGCCGATGCGCAAGGTACCGGACGTGACGCCCTTCAGCGCCGCGATCTCGTCGCCCGCCTCTTCCCACAGGCCGAGGATGCGCTCCGCGTAACCCACCAGCAGTTCGCCCGCCGCCGTCATCTGGATGTTGCGGCCCTGGCGGCGCGTCAGCGGCACGCCGGCCGCGTCCTCCAGCTGTTTCAGGTGCAGCGAGACCGCGGGCTGCGTCACGTGCATCGCCTCCGCCGCGCGTGACACGCTCTGGTGGCGCGCCACGAGCTGCAATGCCTGCAGCTGCTTGAAGCTCGCTGGATACATAAGGAATTCCTTATCGATGTTAAGAATTATTTATTTTTATTTTATCCCGGCCGGCCGTATAGTAAAAACAATTCGAGCAACAACGACTGGCAAAAGGAGAACATCATGACGGCACAAGCGTTCATCTTCGACTTATCCGCATTCCGCACGGCGGGCGTACCGGCCGACGACGCCGAGCGCCTGCTCGACCAGGCGATCGAAGACGGCCTGCCGTGTGCCCTGATCTCCGAACTGCCGCACGAACTGGCCGGCGAACAGCTGCGCCGCCGCTTCGGCGACACGGCGCACCACATCTTTTCCGTCGTGCTGACGGGCGCCGACTTCGAGGCGCGCGGCCACAAGGCGCCGTATTCCGTCGTGCTGGACCAGCTGGGCGTGCAGCCCGACGCGGCGCTGGCCGTGACGACGTCGCCGCGCGCCATCGCGGCCGCCCGCACCGCGCGCATCGGCGTACAGGCGTCCAAACCGGTCGTCATGCGCAAGGACGTACGTAAGGTAGTGATGCCGGCCACCCGGCACTGATCGCAGTCTTCCCGGCATCCGCGGGCACTGCGCCGGCGGATGCGCGAATGCAGCGCGGCGCCGGCGGCCTTCCCGCCCCGCCCCATCGATTCGAAAAAGAAGGGAGCACACCATGCAGTCCATCGTCATCGTCGGAGGCGGCGTCGCCGGCCTCGAACTCGCCACCCGGCTCGGACGCCGCCTGGGCAGCCGCCACAAGGATCGCGTCATCCTCGTCGACAGCGCGCCCACCCACTTCTGGAAACCCCTGCTGCACGCCGTCGCCGCCGGCACCATCGACCCGGCCGACCACATGATCGACTACGCGCGGCAAGCCATCGACAACCACTTCACGTTCGTGTGCGGCGAAGTCGTTCAGGTCGACCGTGCCCGCCGCACGCTGACAGTTCGCAGCAGGTTCGACGACGCGCCGGACGCGCACACCGTCATCGACTACGACCGCCTCGTGCTGGCGTACGGCTCCGTCACGAATTTCTTCGGCATCCCGGGGGCGCAGGAACACTGCCTGGCGCTCGACAGCGTGGCGGGCGCGGAAGGCTTCCGCCAGCGCTTCCTGGGCCTGTGCGCGCAGGCCGGACGGCGCCGCAACGCCCGCACGGACGCCGGCGCGCCGCTGATCGACATCGTCATCGTGGGCGCCGGCCCGACCGGCATCGAACTGGCGGCCGACCTGCGCCACACGGTCGACACGCTGGCCCACTATGGCCTCGCGGGACTCGAATCGCCGCACCAGGTGCAGATCCGCATCGTCGAGCGCGGCCCGCAGGTGCTGCCGTCGCTGGATGCGCAGGCCGCGAGCCTCGCCGTGCGCAAGCTGCGGGCGATGGGCATCGAGATCTGCACGGACACGGCGGTCGCCGAAGTGCGCGCGGACGAAGTCGAGACGACGGACGGCCGCGTGTTCCCCGCCGCGATCACCGTGTGGGCGGCCGGCGTGAAGGGCCCGCGCTTCAGCACGAGCCTGAACGTGGCGCTGAACCGCAACGACCAGGTCCTCGTCGATGCACGCCTGCGCAGCGTGACGGACCCGGACATCCACGCGATGGGCGACTGCTGCACCCTGCTCAATCCGGACAAGACGGCGATGGCGCCCCCGAGCGCCCAGGCCGCGCGCCAGCAGGCCGTCTACCTCGCGCACGTGCTCGCGCACAAGGCGCCGGAATCGCTGCCCGGCTTCCAGTACCGCGACTACGGCACGCTCGTGTCGCTGGGCCAGGCGGGCGCCGTCGGCATCCTGCACCGCGCACTCGGCATCCGCCACCTGCACGTGAAGGGCCCGTTCGCCATCGCGATGTACGGCCTCACGTACCAGCGCCACGTGATGGGCCACCTGGGCATCGTGCGGATGTGCGGCAACCTGCTGGCGCGCTGGTTCCGCTCGAAGATGCTGATGCCAGTGCGCTGGCACTGACCCCTGCTGCTACAGGCGCGCCAGCCGCGCGCCGTCCACGCGCAGCGACGTGCCGTCGACGAAGCGGGCGTCGTCCGCCAGCAGGAAGGCGATGGCGGCGGCGAGGTCCTCGGGGGCGCCCACGTCGGCCTTGTCGATGACCTCCACGCCGGCCGCCACGTTCGGATTACTCCACAACATCGGGGTGTCGACGGCGCCCGGCAGCACGGCGTTCGCGCGGATGCCCTTCGCCTTGCCCTCCAGCGCCGCCGACCGCGTGAGCGACAGCAGCGCGGCCTTCGCGGCCGCATACGGCGCAACCAGGGGTTCCGTCTCGACAGCGTGCACGCTCGACACGTTCACGATGGCGCCGCCGCGGCGCATGCGCAGGAACGCCTGCTTGGTGAAGTAGAACGCGCCCAGCAGGTCGACGTCGAGGATGTCGCGCCAGTCCTGCTCCGTCTGCGTTTCGATGGGCTTGAACAGCATCCGGCCCGCGTTGTTGACGACGTAGTCCCACGCGCCGAACTGCTTGATCGTCGCATCGACGGCGGCGACGACGAGATCTTCGCGCGACACGTCGCACACCGCGGTGCCGACACGGGCGATGTCGAAGTCTTTCCCGAGCGCCGCGCGCGTGGCATCCAGGCGGTCCTGGTGCAAGTCGGCCAGCATCACGCTGGCCCCGTCGTGCAGCAGGCGCCGCACCACTGCCTGCCCGATGCCGCCCGTCGCGCCCGTGACGATGGCGATGCGCTGGTCGACACTCATGTTCCCTCCTGTGCGTACTGGATCCGGCCCGACGATAGCACGAGGGCCCCGCCGGGCGGCGCATCGGTCATAATCGCGGTCGTCCACCGGATTTGCCCAAGGAAAAGCCAATGTTCGAGATCAGCCAGCTCCGCTGCTTCGTTGCCGTTGCCGAGGAATTGCATTTCAGCCGGGCGGCCGAACGCCTGAACATGACGCAACCGCCGCTGAGCCGCCAGATCCGCCTGCTCGAACACCACGTCGGCGCCCGGCTGCTGGAGCGCAACAGCCGCTCCGTGCGGCTGACGGCCGCCGGCAGGGCCTTCTTCCCGGAAGCGGCGCGCATCCTGCGCATCGCCGAGGAAGCGGCATTCGTCGCCCGCCGCGCCGCCAAGGGCGAGCAAGGCACGCTGGCGATCGGCTTTACGTCGGCCTCGGGCTACAGCCTGCTGCCGGAAGTCGTCGGGCGGTTGCGCGAGCGCGCGCCCGGCGTGTCGCTCACATTGAAGGAACTCGTGAGCACGGTGCAGGTGGAAGCGCTGAACGCGGGCGAACTGGACCTGGGG
>Ga0207657_10007355_pt1 | contig 11298 bp, 7 predicted proteins | sample KBSC33metaG_FD_184316 | JGI IMG/M metagenome (GOLD analysis project Ga0207657, IMG submission 184316) | Corn rhizosphere microbial communities from Kellogg Biological Station, Michigan, USA - KBS C3-3 metaG (SPAdes) (version 2) | ecosystem: Host-associated > Plants > Roots > Rhizosphere > Soil ... | reverse complement strand
CACCATGCCATTCGTCGCCACACACTCCGAGATTCGCTCGCAGAGGCGAACCTTCACGCTCGACGGGTGGACGTCGCCCATGCCGTGGATGAGGTTTGCGGCCTGGCGCTGGATGGCATCGACGACGCGAGGGTGCGCGTGGCCGACGGCGTCGACGCCAAATGCGGAGGTCATGTCGAGGTAGGTGTTGCCGTCGACGTCGGTGATCCAGCAGCCGGAGGCCTTTTCCCAGAAGATCGGAAAGTCAGGCGCGACATAGGTGACGTTTGGGCTCTCGAATTGCCGAAGTTCCCTGGCGAGCGCGAGGGACTTAGGACCGGGGATGGAAGTCAGTTGGATGGGCTGGAGACGATTCATGGCAATGCCCGCGGCGGCGTTTGCGACTGTCGACGCAGCGCGCGGGCTCGAAACGGTATGGGTTAGAGGCTGCGGTCGGTCTCGACCTGCAAGCGGATCTGGCGCAGGATGTTGGCGACTCGCTCGCACTCGTCACCCGAACCGCCGAAGACGACGGCACGACCCTTGGCGTCGATCTCGTACGAGAGGGCCTCAGCTTTTTCGGCCGTGCAACCGGTGGCCTTTTGTAACTGGACCTCGACCTCTTCGAAGGTGTGGTAATCGTCGTTGTAGACGATCACGATGTACGGCGATCCCTGCCCGCTGCTGGAATCGGGCACCTCGACTGGCTGATCTTCCACGATCTCTGCCGGCAGCAGGGCGGGTAGAAGGTCGATGCCTTTGCTCATGACTGATAAGTCCTCCGCGGTCAAGTGCGGTCCTCTCCACCGCTTGCCTAGTTACGACAAGACGACAAGCCCGGCTACCAGGACATACCCGCAACGTAGTCGCGCTGACAATCCTGAACGGCAGCCCGCTTCAGTCAACAATTCTTATTAATTATACCCTGAATATCGGCTGACCATCGCCCTTAACACCGGAAGTTAGCCGAGCAAACGCATTTATCCGTTTTGAGGTTTGGCCGCGGAAGATTTCGCCTGCTCCGGCTGGGGGGCCGCAGGCGCGGGCGCCGGTTGAGCCGGGTCGACCCGGTGCGGCCTCGGTTCTCCCCACTGGACCGAGCCCAGGTAGAGAGCTATGCCCTTGCCTGAGGCAATCGAGCCGATCGTGGTCATGAAGCCGAGCAGCACGAGTTCTCGTACGAAGGCGAATACTGCCGCTCCGATGTTGATCGGCGCGGGAGCAGCCGTCTTGGCGGCGGCGAATTCCAGGCCGGTGATCGGCTTGGTAAACAAATCGTATGCATTTTTGAAGGCGACAGCCAGCAATGCCATGCCGGCCAACAGTATCAACATTCCAATCACGCGGCCTAAAAGATCCGCATGCGGCTTAACTTGCTGCATCTGAAACCTATCTGTCCTATGCCGATACGTCCGTGGACGGCTGAGGCATGTCGAAAATCACTACATGATAGCACAGCGCTCAATCACAGTCAATTGCTATTGACTGCCATCCGCGTCGATGCTTCAATCCACGGACTATTGCCGTGCTTACTCATCTCTCACAAGCGTCTAGGCTGTCGACAGACCTCGTAATAATTTCGTTCGAAAAGTCTTATAATCACCGCGGAATCCTATGGTATGATGAAACATGCTTCAGTCCCGATCTACCCCCCGCCGCATCATTGCATGCAGCATTGTTGCAGGAGTACTTAGTCTCTGCACGCTGAACGTGTCCCGCGCCGATATCGTAGTGAAAGGCGCTAACGGAGAAAAAGCAGGCGAGCTGAATACGTGGTGCTCCCGTCACATACCATCCGTATTTCGACCGCAGACCGACGTGGTCGTGCGTCAGTTGTCCGATTCCCAGATGAACGCCTACTTGACCGGCGACGATCAGGGCAATAACTCGAATGACCGATCGTCTTCGGACGATGATGATATCGATGGCGTGTTCGAGAACGATCCGCCGCGCATCACCTTGCGACTTCCGAATACCGGCTCGCCGGACATGTTCACCTTCACGCATGAGTACGGCCACTTCGTGTGGTTCGATCTCATGTCGAAAGATGACCACAATCGTTACGCCGCCATCTACAAGAAGCAGCGCGCCGCCCACCATCTGGTCACCCGCTACGCCAACACTGACCTGGAAGAGGGCTTTGCCGAAGCTTTCTCGTTCTATATCAATGAGGCTCCCGTCCTCCAGCGTCGAGACTCCGCTTCGTACGAGTTCCTCGCCGGGTGGCAAAGCCAAGCTCAAGATCAGATTAACTGACTCGGCACTCCGTCTATGGCTCAAAGTCCCGGCGCGGACGCAGCGTTGCAGATACGCGCCGCAACAATTGGCGAGACTGAGCAATTCCTCGAAGTATTCAGCGCTGCGTTCCGGCTCAACCGGGACGCGGCGCGCCCTTTGTTTTACCGCGACCCCTTTTTCGACCTCAAGCTCAAACGCATCTGCCTCGACGCCGGCAACATCGTCTCCTGTCTCACCATCGTTCCCTGCCGTCTGAGAGTCGGGGCGGGTATCGTGCCCATGGCCGGCATCGCCGGAGTCGCCACGCGTCCCGAATCCCGCAGGCGGGGATATGCGGGCGCGCTGCTCACGGATACGATCCATAAGTCGTCCGAGCTTGGGTTCCCGATCTCTGGCCTGTTCCCCGCCGAGCCTCTGTATTATGCCAAATTCGGATGGACGCACGCCAGCAGCGCGTCGACATGGACGATGCGCCGCGACGCTCTGCCGACGCTTACCTCGGGTATGAAACCCGAGGCTAAATGGCCTTCGGCCGTTGAGGAGAGTTCCTCCCAACCTTCAAACGGCTGCGTTCGACCGATGGCGCCGTCCCACCCCATCGACGTCGCCGAGGTTGCCCGATTGCACGACACCGTGACCCGTGAGCGGACAGGCGCATGTTACCGCGGGACGATGCGTTGGCGCGTGATCCACGAGATGATGGCCCACCGCGAGACGTATGTCGTCGACGTTGACGGCCGCATCGACGGATATGTCCACATCGAGACGGATACCCAGCGGCATGTCATCGTGATCCATGAGATGCACGCGTCGACAAAATCCGCGGCATCGTCCCTCGTGGCCTTTCTATCGACGCTGGACGGCGACACGATAGAATGGACGGCCGACGCGGTCGATGTCGAGTACTTCGGCCTCTCGGACGTCGCGACGGCGGCTGTCGATCCGGATGCCATGCTGCGCATCACCGATGTCCGCGCCGCCCTAAGCGCGGTCCACAAGGACGTCTACGCTCCCGCCTTCGAAGGTGGCGGCCGCAAGAGCCTGACGTTGATCGTCCGCGATGCCATCAATCCGGCGAACGAGGTCCCCGTCACCATCGACGCCCACGGTGTCCGCCCCGGCGCCGACGGTACCCTCGCGGTGGCTACGGATATCTCTACTCTTACCCGACTGTTCGTCGGCTATAACTCAGCTACCGAAGCCCGGGACGGCGGCTCGTTTTACGCCTCCGACGACCGCTCCCTCGCCCTCGCCGAAAAGCTCTTCCCCAAACGCGACCCGCAGATCCCGGCCCTGGATAAATTCTAGTAGCTGTTCCCGGCAGAGTTCAAACCAGATTAAAACCAAAGAAGGAATTGGTTCAAACTAAGTCCAACTATCTGAGTAATAATAGCCGCAACGCAGCGAATATTCGCACAGGTAGAGAGTATGACCACCACCAACAACATCCCCCTTCAGCAGGTAGCCGGACAGACGGTTGCGCTCAGGGTCGACGCGACTCAACCAGGCATGGCGATTAGCCCGGATCTCTTCGGCATTTTCTTCGAAGATCTCAATTGGGCAGCCGACGGCGGCCTTTATGGTGAACTGATCCAGAATCGCTCGTTCGAATACACCAGTCGCGACGGCACGGATGTAAACTTGCTGATGGCATGGGAATTGGTTCAACGAGACGGCGGCAAAGGTTCCGTGGCGGTCGAAACGGATGCTCCGCTCAACGCGGCCAATGCGCACTACGCGGTGCTTACGGTGGAACGTGCCGGCGCCGGGCTCTGCAACAGCGGCTTCGACGGCATCGTGGTCAAGCAAGGCGAGAGCTATAACCTGGCCCTCTTCGCCAGGGTGATTGCGGGCAATCCGGGGTCTATTCTTGTTCGGCTGGAAAGCCAATCCGGCGCCTTGCTGGGCGAGGCGAAGTTTTCCGGCTTGACGGGTGAGTGGACTCGATATGCCGCCGTGATCGATGCCGGCGGAACGGATACGAACGCGCGGCTAGTCATTGAGACGTCGGACGCCGGTTCGGTGGGGCTCGACGTGGTGTCCCTTTTTCCGCGGCATACATTCCGCAATCGTCGAAACGGCCTCCGCAACGATCTTGCTCAAGTTATCGCCGATCTGGAGCCGAAGTTTGTGCGCTTCCCCGGCGGGTGCCTTGCCCACGGCGACGGACTCGACAACATGTACCGATGGAAGGACACGATCGGCCCAGTGGAGGAGCGCAAGGAACTGTTTAACATTTGGGGTTACCATCAGACCGTCGGCCTGGGGTACTTCGAGTATTTTCAATTCTGCGAAGACATCGGCGCGAAGCCGTTGCCCGTAGTGGCCGCGGGCGTTTGCTGCCAAAACTCGGGCGCTTTCGTCAATGGGAAATGGGGTGAGGGTCAGGAAGGCTTGCCTCTGAGCGAAATGCCCGCCTATGTTCAGGAGGTGCTCGATCTTATAGAATGGGCAAACGGCCCGGCGACTTCGACATGGGGGGCGAAGCGCGCGGCGGCCGGTCATCCCGAACCCTTCCATCTGGAGTATCTCGGAGTCGGCAATGAGGATGCGCAGACCGAGACGTTTCGCGAGCGTTTCAAGATCATCTACGATGCCATCAAGGCAAAACATCCGGAGATCACCGTGATTGGGACTGTCGGCCCCGCGCCCGATGGCTTCGACTATGAGGAGGGATGGAAGTTCGCAAACGAACTGAATCTCGAAATGGTCGACGAACACGGTTACCGAGAGCCGCAGTGGTTCCTGGACAACCTCACCCACTTCGACGCTTATGATCGCAGCAAGTCGCTAATCTACCTTGGCGAGTACGCGGCTCACGAACCGGACCGCGCCAACACTCTTTTGTCCGCGCTCGCCGAGGCCGCCTATATGACGTCGTTGGAACGTAACGGCGACATCGTCCGACTGTCGTCTTACGCGCCGCTGCTGGGTCGGGAAGACCACACCCAATGGCGGCCGGATCTGATCTATTTTACCGGCACGGAAATTTTACTGACCGCGAACTATTATGTCCAGTTGCTATTTTCTATTAACAACGGCGATGTCTATCTGCCGCACTCGATCAGTGTCTCGCTCGGTGAGGAATTCGATATTGAGAAGACATTTGCAACGTCTTGTGTCAAGAATTCCAGCTCCGGCGACATCATTCTAAAGTTAGTGAATGTGTCTCAAAAAGCGGTTCCGACGCGAATAGACCTTTCGACGAGTGGGCCGATCGAAACGACCGCTGACTGCACGGTTCTGACCGGCGACTCCAAGGCAGTCAACAGCTTCGAAAATCCCGGCTTAGTTGTGCCGGCGACGTCGCACCTGACGGTCGGCGAGACGTTCGCGTACGAAGTGCCTCCGTACTCACTCACCGTGATCCGGATAAAAATGCGATGATTCTAAGGGAGAGGATGTAACGAGCAGCGTTCGGCCGATCGAAATCCGGGAACAGCGACCAGGCCGGCAGGTCAAGCCAAGCTATCCTGCTTCCGTTACGTTTGCAGGAATCGACGGGTCGACGGGTGAACAATCTGGCCGATGGCGAAACGTAAGCAGCGGATTACTCCGCATGCACTCCTTGAGATTAAAACCCCCGGCGACGTACACCTCTCCCCGGATGCAACCCGTGTAGCTTTTGTGGTCGATGAGACGAACTGGGACGACAACGAGCAGGTGCAGCACCTGTTCGTCGGCAGCACGTCTGAGGCGGAGTCGGGCACCTCCCCCACCCCCTCCTCCAGAGGGGAGTCCAGGCAGGTGACGCATGGCAAGGCGCTCGACGGCTTCCCGCGCTGGTCTCCCGACGGCAAACACCTCGCCTTCCTGCGCACACCCCATGAGGATGACGCGGACGATCCCGACGACGGCGAGGCGCGGGCGCAGGTCTGGGTGCTGCCGATGGACGGCCTGGGCGGCGAGGCCGAGAAGCTGACGGATGCCAAGCAGGGCGTGGACGCATTCGAGTGGCTGCCGGATTCCAAGGGGATTGTGTATCTCGCCGAGGAGCCGCGGGCGAAGGCCGTGCAGACCGCGCTCGACGACCGCACCGACGACAACGATGACGCTGCCGTCGACCGGGAGGAGCGGTTCCGGCAGCAGATCTGGCGCATCGACCTGGAGCACAAGAAGGCCAAACTCGTCCACGCGGGCGACTTCGGCATCGGCGAGATCGCCGTCGCGCCGGACGGCATGTCAGTGGCGTTCAGCACGAACTACACCGGCGAGCCTAACGACTATCACCTGGCGGATATCTGGGTCCTCCCCATCGACGGAGGCGCGCCCCGCCAAGTGACAACCGGCCCCGGCGGCAAGTTCCATCCGGTGTGGTCACCAAACGGTAGCCGGCTCTTCTTCGTCCGCTCGCTCGATCCGGAACTCTCCTATTCGCAAGAGAACATCTACTCTGTTGACGCAGCTAACGGTGGCGACATCTTCCATGAGACTGCCGACTTCCCCCACGACGTCACCGGATGGCACAGCTTCCAATTCGACGCCGCCGGCTCACTGTACGTCACCGCGGCCATGGGAACCGCGACGGCTATCTTTGTCCGGAAACCTCACCCCGGCCCTCTCCTTGGAAAGGAGAGGGAGACGTCGATGGCTTTTGACGCGTTAGTCAACAACGACGAGCACATTTCCGAATTCTCAGTCGCAAAGAACGGAGCTATCGCCTATGTGTCGAGCGCCGTCGACGACGCCCCAGAGGTTCTCTTCTTACCTCACAAAGCCAAACAACCCATCCGGCCATCCGATTTGAACGGCGACTGGATGGACGACTACGAGATAGCGCCAACGGACATCGTAAAGTGGACCTCGAAGGATGGGATGGAGATCGAGGGCCTGCTCACCTACCCTGTCGACTTCGACGAATCCAAGCGGTACCCGATAGTGGTCAACGTTCACGGTGGGCCGCACGGCCGTGTGGTGCAGATGTTGTCGTCGAACTCGCTGTCTCAGGTGCTTGCTGCCGACGGCTTCCTGGTGCTCAGTCCGAACTACCGTGGTTCCGAGGGCTACGGCAACGAGTTCAGCACCGCCAACAAGGGCGACCTTGGCGGCGGCGACTTCGACGACGTGCTCGCGGGTGTCGATTGGGCTGTCGAGGAGGGCATCGCGGATGTCGACCGGATCGGCATCATGGGCAGCTCCTACGGCGGCTATCTGGTGAACTGGGCCATCGCGCGGTCAAGTCGATTCAAAGCGGCCGTTTCCGCGTTCGGCATCTTCTCGTTTATCTCCGACTTCTCCAATTCGGAAGCCCCGCGCTGGGAGGCGGAGTACTTCGGCGGGCCGTACTGGGAGCGGCACGACGAGTATGTCACGCGGTCGCCAAGCGCGTACGCCAAGGACATCGACACGCCCGTGTTGATCCTGCATGGCGACGATGACGCGAACACCTTTATCTCGAATTCGACCGAGCTCTACAACGCGCTGCGCCTTCAAGGTAAGACCGCGCAGCTCGTGACATATCCGCGCGAAGGGCATGGGTTCTACGAGCCGATGCACCGCATTGACGAGATGCGGCGCTGTCGAACCTGGTTCGACAAGTACCTGATCGGCAACGGCGCGGCTTCGACGTACCGGCTTGGCGACCACGTCGACGTCGACGGGTGGCGGCTGACAGTGGTCAGCGCGGAGGTCGAGCCCTATAGCCTCGCACCGAAAAAGGGGCGTCGGTATTTGGAAGTCCAATGCATCGTGCGCGACATCGCCGGCAGCGGCGGTGTATTGACAATTGGCCCTGGCGACTTCAAGCTGATGCGCAAGAAGAAAACGATGCGGCCGGCGGGTATACCTATCGATGTCCTGGGACAGAAAGCGCTGGCCGAAGGTCAAGGTTGGCGTCTTCGGTTCGAGCCGGACAAGGACGAGACGGGTGTCACCGCGTCCGTGGCGGTGGCGTTTCGCATCGCCGACGCCGGCGGTCCGTACTCGCTGTCATACAAGAACTTCCCGGACGTCACATTCGAAATCGCCCCCGCCGATGAAGACGACGATGAGGCAAAAAGAGAGCAACCTGATGTACCGTAAGGACTCCTCTAACAAGAAGTGCACCACTTTCCATGGGCCAAAGTGCCAGGGTGCGAACGCCCGACTCACCCATGGGCTGAACCCCATGGCTACGAGTAAAACGCCCTCCGGGCTAAAGAAAGTGCGAAGCACTTATTTCCGAGCGCTCCTGCTGACCGTGCTCTCCTGCCTGCTCCTGGCTCCATCGGCAACGGCGGCGACTGATCCGGACAAGCCGACTCTTGAGATCACCTTCGACGACACCGCCATCCGAGAATTGATCGCGCTGGCGAAGGCCAAGGATTCGAGCGAGGCGTCCGTCGACAACTGGCTCAACCTTCCGGCGAACAAGTACATCCTCTCCGTGGGTGAGGCGGAACAGAACCTGACGCGTGATCAGTTTCGAGCGAATGCGATCGCCGAGATCAACGGCACCGCCACGCCGCAGACACAGTCGCCCACGGACATCGGGTGTCTGTGGATGTCGTCGACACAGGACTACACGGCGATGCTGAACGGTTTTGAGGACTCCGCCGAGGCCCGCATCCGTCGCATCGCGAGCCGTCTGGCCAAGTTTTCACCTCCTGGCACCCACATCAAGGAGACAGTCTATCTCCATCTCGGCGGCGACTGGGACGCCGTCAACGACAATGGCGATATTTACGTCAACATTCGTTTCTGGCACGATCTGCACCGGCCGAGTTGGGATGGCATCAACATGATCGTCGCCCACGAGTCGATGCACACCGTTCAGAACATGGCCTATGGCAACCCGCGCGACAACAGCAGCGCGACACCGGCATTCGTCACGGCGATGTCGAAGATCCAGCGCGAAGGCACCGCGAGGTACGTCGAGAACGACACCGATCCCGAGGCCTATGCGACGTCGAGTTACGGCTTCTACGAGCGCGCGATTACGTCGGAGACTTATCGGTCGTTTCCTACGGACATTAAGAAGCTCGAGACCGTGTACGCGGCGTGCTTCCCGAAGTTCGATGTCGACAAGTACACCGAGGCCTACGTCGACGGTGTCGACACAGGCGGTCCGTTCTACGACGTCGGCTACGGCATGGCGCGCGCTATCGACGAGCGGCTTGGGCGCAAGCGACTGATCGACACCATCATTCACGGTCCAAAGGATTTCTTCGCCGAGTATGCGGGACTCTGCGCTACGGATTCGTCGCTGCCGAAGCTGCCGGCGGACGTCCTGAAGGCCGTCGCCGATATGCCCGTCAAGCTCGACACGAGTAGCCCGGCCGGCCAGTCGACGTCACCGGTGACTAAGGGAGAGAAGAACCACTAAGGTGTCGAAGAAACGAAAGGGTCAACCTTCTCACTCCAAGCAAAAGCCGGGAGGAATGCCGTCAGCGGTACCGGGCAGGAAACCTCGCCCCACCCCGCAGGCAAAGGACAAAATACCGGCGGGCGATGGCGCCCGTCTGCTGGGCATAGGCGTACTCCTTCTCGCGCTGGTGTGCGCCGTGTTCTGGCGTGCACACGGTTTCGCCTTCGTCGATTGGGACGATAACAAGAACATCACTGAGAATCCGTTCTACCGCCCCCTGGCGACCAGCCACATCGCGAAGTTGTGGGCGGCTCCCTACTTCGGCGCCTACATCCCGATTACCCGCATGCTCTGGGCCGCCCTTGCGGGAACGACGTCGTCCCCCGCCGGCACGCATATCGCCGACTTCGACCCGCACGTTTACCATGCCGCCAACCTCATTGTGCATGCGCTCAACGTGGTGCTTGTATTTCTGGTTGTGCGGCTATTGCTAACAGCCGGTCCGCCAGCCCCCAATGGCGGGGGCACCAATCTCGACCGGAGCCACGTCGACGTCGCCGCGTTTTTCGGGGCGGCGATCTTCGCCGTGCATCCGCTCCAAGTCGAGCCGGTGGCATGGGTCACGGGGATGAAGGATCTGCTCTGCGCGTTCTTCTCGCTAGTTGCACTCTATTGCTATCTTTTACAGCGGGATCGCACAGGTAGAGCGTCGACAGTCCTCCTCGCCGTGTCGACACTGGCGTATCTTCTCGCCCTCCTGTCAAAGTCGTCGGCGGCGGCACTGCCTGTGATCGTGCTCTTTCTCCAATGGGTATTTCGGACGAAAGGTACGACGGTGCTCCCGGCCAGGCGACTCATGCTCGTCGGGATTTGGATGGTCGCCGCGGTTGTCTTTGTCGTCACGACTTCGCATGCCGAGGGCCTCTCCGGGGTGCGAGTTCCGGTGGTCCCTCTCTGGCAGCGACCGTTCGTAATGGGCGACACGCTGACGTTCTACCTGTCCAAAGTCGTGCTGCCCTTCAATCTGGGGCCGGACTACGGCAGGTCGCCGGTCTGGCTCATGCAGCACGCGTCAGCATACGCGATGATACTCGTGCCGATTGCTTTTGCCGCTCTGTGCATGGTCGCCCGGGTGCAGGTGAAGTGGCCGCTTGCGGCGTACGGCATCTGGTTCCTCTCGATCCTCCCGGTGAGCGGGTTGACGCCATTCGACTTCCAGCTCTTCTCGACCACCGCCGACCGCTATATGTACTTCGCCATGCTCGGCATTGCGCTGGCGGCGGCGGGAGGATTGACGACGATACCGGTGCGCGCGGCGGCCGTCGTCGGTGTGGTCCTGGTGGCGGTGCTCGGCATGCTGTCTACGCGTCAGGTCCTGGTCTGGGAGGACAGCAAGGCGCTCTTCACGCAGGGCCTCCTCGTGAATCCCACCAGTTCCGTCTCGCACATGTCGATCGGACAGGACCTCAAGACCACCGGCGACGTCGACGGAGCGATCGACGAATTCCGCGTGGCCGTTCAGTGCAATCCGAATTTTGCGGAAGCGCACAACGGGCTCGGCGCGGCGCTTGGGGAAAAGTGGGCTAAGACCGGCACGCCGGCATTAGGATCGCCACTGATTATCGAGGCCCAGGCTGAGCTGGAGCAGGCAGTTAGACTCAATGCGAATTTCGCTGAGGCTCACTCGAATCTCGGCAATATCTATATGGCCCAGGGTCGATATGGCGACGCGGCCCGTCAATTTCAGGCGTCGCTCAAGATCGTGCCGAACGATCCCAACGTCTCCTATCTCGCTG
>Ga0207657_10007354_pt1 | contig 11299 bp, 12 predicted proteins | sample KBSC33metaG_FD_184316 | JGI IMG/M metagenome (GOLD analysis project Ga0207657, IMG submission 184316) | Corn rhizosphere microbial communities from Kellogg Biological Station, Michigan, USA - KBS C3-3 metaG (SPAdes) (version 2) | ecosystem: Host-associated > Plants > Roots > Rhizosphere > Soil ... | reverse complement strand
ACGCCTTCGTGACCAAGACGATCACGCCGCTCCCGCGCGAGGGGAACGCACCCCCGCGCATCGCCGAGACGGCGCACGGGCTGCTGAACGCGATCGGGCTCGCGAATCCCGGCCGCGAGCGGTTCCTCGACGACCACCTGCCGCGGCTCCGGGAGCTCGAGCTGCCGCTCTGGGTCTCGGTCGGCGGCTTCTGCGCCCGGGACTACGCCGACACGTGCGCGGCGCTCGCCGAAGCCGCCCTCGACGAGCTGGAGGCGATCGAGCTCAACCTCTCGTGCCCGAACGTCGACGAGGCGGCCGACTCCGCCGCGGAGATCGTCGCTGCCTGCCGGGCCGCGACGCCGCTGCCGCTCTTCGCCAAGCTCTCGGCCGCCCATCCCGACATCGCGTCCGTCGCCCGTGCGGTGGCCGACGCGGGCGCCGACGGGCTCTCGCTCGTCAACACGCTTCGAGGCCTCGCGCTCGACCCGGCGACGCTTCGACCGCTCCTCGCGCGCACGACGGGCGGGCTCTCGGGGCCGACGCTCAAGCCGATCGCGCTCGCCGCGGTGCACGCGTGTCACGCGGCGACCGGGCTGCCGATCGTCGGCATGGGCGGCGTCACCTGCGGCCAGGATGTCGTCGAGCTCGCCGCGTGCGGCGCGACGGACGTCGCGCTCGGCACCGTGCTCTTCGGCGATCCCGATGCACCCGACCGCATCCGCGAGGAGCTTGCGTCGGTCGCCGTGGACGATGTCCACGCGGTCGCGCACGACCCGGAAAAGTTGCTGGAGTTGCGCGCAAAAGCCGTCGCTTGATCGCGGGCAGCACGTTGGTAGTATCGGGCGCCTGCCCGTGGCTGCCTCCAAAACCGCTCACGCACCCGTTCGCTCACTCGATCAGCGCATGGATGCGCTCAAGCGGGCAAACGACGTTCGCGTCAAGCGGGCGAAGCTGAAGAAGGACCTGAAGGACGGCCGCGTGCGCATCGAGACGATCCTCGGGCGGCCGCCGGAGTACGTCGAGACCGCGAAGGTGGTCGACATCCTGATGGCGGTGCCGAAGTTCGGTCGCGTGAAGGCCGCGCGCTTCCTGAGCACGTGCCGCATCAGCCAGTCGAAGACCGTCGGCGGCCTCTCCGACCGACAGCGCACGGAGCTGATTGAGCTCTTCAACCGGTAGTCGCCGGCCCTCGGTCATCGTCGTGACCGGACCGTCGGGCGCCGGCAAGGGAACGCTGATCCGCGAGCTCATCGAGCGCATGCCCGAGCTCGAGGCCACGGTCTCCGCGACGACCCGCGACCGCCGGCCCGGGGAGCTGGACGGACGGGAGTACTGGTTCCTCGGTCCCGACGAGTTCCTCGCCCGGATCGAGGCCGACGCCTTCCTCGAGCACATCCGCTACGTCTCGGGTCACCGCTACGGGACGCTTCGCTCCGAGCTCGACCGGATCCGGGGGCACGGCCACGTACCCCTGCTCGAGCTCGAGACGGAAGGCGCCCGGCACGTCAAGGCCGACGATCCCGGAGCGGTGACGATCTTCGTCTCCGCGGCCGTCGACGAGCTCGAGCGGCGGCTGCGGGAGCGCGACACCGAGAGCACGGGCGAGATCGGCGAGCGGATCGCCCTCGCCCGCGAGCAGCTCGAGGAGGCGGGGCGCTTCGATTTCGTGATCGAGAACGACGAGCTGGAACGGGCCGTCGAGGAGCTGACGGAGCTCGCCCGCGGGCTGCTCGCGCCTGCAGGTACCATCTCCCCGCGATGATCTATCCCCGCGTCGACGACCTGCTCCAGAACGTTGATTCGCGCTACGCGCTCGTCATCATCTCGGCCAAGCGCGCCCGGCAGATCAACAACTACCACCACCAGCTCGGCGAGGGCACCTTCGACGACAATCCGCCGCCGCTCGTGGAGTCGCGCTCGAAGAACTACCTCACCATGGCCATGGAGGAGATCTCCGAGGGCATGCTGACCTACGACTACGTGAAGTAAGTCGGCCGAGCGCCCGGCCCGCAGCGGCCGCGATTCCCGACACAGCCTCCCGCGTTAGGCACAATTCGGGCCATGGCCCGCGTCCTGCTTGGGGTCACAGGGGGCATTGCCGCCTACAAGGCCTGCGAGGTCTGCCGTCTGCTGGTCAAGGACGGCCACGATGTCGTGCCGCTCGTCACGCCGGGCGCCGAGCGGTTCGTCGCCGCCGAGACGTTCCGCGCGCTCGCACGACGGCCGCCGGGCGACGACGTCTACCTCCATCTCACGCGTGCCGATCTTCTGCTCGTCGCGCCGTGCACCGCCAACACGCTCGCAAAGCTCGCGCACGGTCTCGCCGACAACGCGCTGACCGAGGCGGCGCTCGCACACCGCGGGCCGTTCGTCGTCGCGCCGGCGATGAACCCGCGCATGTGGTCGCACCCCGCGACCCGGGCGAACGCGGAGACCCTGCGCGCGCGCGGCGTCGTGCTCGTCGGTCCCGACGAGGGGGAGACCGCTGAGGGCGAGCTCGGCGTGGGGCGCATGGCCGAGCCGCTCGACATCGTCCGGGCCGCCGCCGACGCGCTCGCCGGCAACGGCCCGCTCCGCGGCAAGCGCCTGCTCGTCTCGGCCGGCGGCACGCGGGAGCCGATCGACGCCGTCCGGTTCGTCGGCAACCGCTCGTCCGGCCGCATGGGCGTCGCCCTGGCGGCGGAGGCCCGCGCGCGTGGAGCGCACGTGACGCTGCTCGGCGCGAACCTCGCCGTCCCCGCGCCGCCGGGCGTCGAGCTCGTCGACACGCCGACCGCCACAGACCTCGAGCGCGAGGCGCTCGCGCGCGCCGCGGCGGCCGATGTCGTGATCATGGCCGCCGCCGTCGCCGACTACCGGCCCGCGGCGGCGCTCGTCGCGAAGCGGCCGAAGGATGCGAGCCCCTGGACGGTCGAGCTCGAGCCGACGACCGATGTCCTCACCGCGCTCGGCGAGCGCCGTGTCCCGGGCCAGGTCCTCGTCGGCTTCGCCGCCGACGTCGGGGACTCCGGACTCGAGCGTGCGCGCGCGAAGCTCGCTGCGAAGAAGGCGGACCTCTTCGTCTTCAACGACGTCGGGCGCACCGACATCGGCTTCGACGCCTCCGACAACGCCGTGACGCTCGTCGGCGCGGGCGGCGAGACGACGGTCGACAAGGCGCCGAAGAGCGAGATCGCCGCGGCGATCCTCGACGCCGTGGAGCGTCTGCTTGGCTGAGCCGGCGGTCGAGCCGGCGCCCGCAGACCTCGTCGGGGCGATCGTCGCGAACCTGCGCCGCGTCGTCCACGCACCCGAGGAGACGCTACGGCTCGTCGTGCTGTCCCTCGTCGCCGAGGGACATCTGATCATCGAGGACTTTCCCGGCGTCGGGAAGACCATGCTCGCGAAGGCGCTCGCGCGCTCGCTCGACTGCTCCTTCTCGCGCCTCCAGTTCACGCCCGACCTCCTGCCGTCCGACGTGACGGGCGTGAACGTCTACGACCAGCGCTCGAACCGCTTCGAGCTGCGGCCGGGACCGGTGTTCGCGAACCTGCTGCTCGTCGACGAGGTGAACCGGGCGTCGCCGAAGACCCAGGCCGCATTGCTCGAGTGCATGCAGGAGTCCCAGGTCACGATCGACGGCGTCTCGTACCCGCTCGACCGTCCGTTCATGGTCATCGCGACGCAGAACCCGATCGAGTACGAAGGCACGTACCCGCTGCCTGAGGCGCAGCTCGACCGCTTCACGATGCGGCTCGCACTGGGCTATCCACCGCTCGCCGACGAGGCGAAGATGCTCGACGAGCAGACGCATGTGCCGCCGCTCGAGTCGCTCACGCCGGTCGCGGGCGCGGACGAGGTCGTGCGTCTCGCGCAGCAGGCACGCGAGGTGTACGTCGAGGAGAGCCTGAGTCGCTACGTCGTCGCGCTGCTCCGCCAGACGCGCTCCGACTCGCGCCTCTACCTCGGCGCGAGCCCGCGCGCCGGCATCGCGCTGCTGCGCGTCGCGAAGGCGCGCGCCCTCGCGGACGGCCGCGACTATCTCGTCCCCGACGACGTGAAGGCGATCGCCGGCGCCGTGCTCTCACATCGCCTGATCCTCGGTCCCGAGGCGCGCTCGGCCGGGCTCGGCGGCGAGGCGATCGTCGCCGAGGCGCTCGAGAGGACGCCCGTCCCGGTATGACGAAGCCGGTATGACCAGGCGGGGACGCTCCGTCCTCACGCTCGGCGCCGTCGTCTATCTCGCCGCGTGGATCTTCGGCTCGCACGCGCTCTACCCGGTCGCGACCGGCCTCGTCTTCGCCGTCGGGCTCGCGGTTGCCTGGGTGCGGCTCTCCGCACGGCCGCCCTACGTGCACCGGCACGGCGCCGCACGAGACGTCGTCGAGGGAGACGACGTCCGCGTCGATCTCGTCGTCGAGTCGACCGGCTCGATCGCACCGCCCACGCTCGTCGCGCACGAGCGTCCCGGCCGCCTCGAGGAGCGGCGCGTCGAGCTTGTCCGGGTCGGCGGGGACCGCTTCGCCGGCGGCTACGAGCTGCGCGCGGTCCCGCGCGGACGCTATGCGTTCCACACCGTCCGGCTGACGATCGAAGACCCGTTCGCGCTCGCGCACGCCGATCTCGAGCAGGGCGAGCCGCAGGCGCTCGTCGTCTATCCACGGCTCGTGTCGCTCGAGCGGCTCTTCTCGGAGGGCGGCGCGCATGCCCAGGACGGGCGGCGCCTGCTCCTGCGGCGCCCGACCGGCTTCGAGCTGCACAGCGTGCGCGACCACGTCGAGGGCGAGTCCCTGCGCAAGGTGCACTGGCCCTCGACGGCGCGCCGCGGCTCGCTGATGGTGAAGGAGCTCGAGGACGCGCCGCGCGACGAGGTCGCGGTCCTCCTCGACGGCGACGTGACGGCCGGAACCGACGCTGCCTTCGACGTCGCAGTTCGCGCCGCCGGCTCGGTCCTACAGGCCCACGCACGCCGCGGCAGGCGTTGTGCGCTCGTCGTCAACTCCGCTGCCCGCGACGTACAGGCGGTGACGAGCGAGAGCGACTGGCGCCGCGCGCTCGAGGTGCTCGCCGCCGCGGAGCGCGACGCACACACGCCGGCCTTCGCGCTGCTTCAGGTCGACGGCGGCGTCGCCGCGCGGTCGCTCGAGCTCGTGGTCGTCACCTCGCGCGTCGACGCGCCGCTCGCCGACCGGCTCGTGCAGCGGGCGCTGTCGCGCCGAGGCACCTCCCTCGTCTACGTCGAGTCGGACCCGGCGCCGGCTCCGCAGCTGCTGCGGCTCCAGTCGGTCGGGATCCCCGTTGCCGTCGTCCGGCCCGGAGACGATCTCGCTGCGGCGCTCGGCGCCCCGGAGGCCCGAGTTGCCTAGGGCGGGGTTGCCTAGGGCGCTCGCGGTGTCGGCCGTTACCGCCGCCGTCCTCGCCGCGGCGTGGCTGCGGCTCGAGAGCCCGCTCGACCGGCCGCTGCGCGCGATCGGCGTCGCGGCGCTCGCCCTCCTGCCGGTCGTCGTTCCCGGGCTCGCACGCGGGCGCGGCGCCGTCGCCGTCCGCGTTCTCGCCGCGACCGTCGCGGCGGTTCTCGCAGCGTGGATCGCGTTCGGCGTCTCGCCGCTCCACCCGCGGCACTTCCCGGGTACGGTCGGCTCGCGCTTCGGAAACGGCTTTCTCGACTTCTACGACGTGAAGACGCCGTTCGACCCGCGCGTCCATGCCGAGATGCGCGGGACGATCCTCGCGGCGGTCTTCTGCTTCGCGCTGGCCGTCTCGTTCGCGGTCGCGGCCCGCCGCCCGCTCCTCGCGTGCCTCGTGCTCCTCGTCGGCGCGGGGTGGCCGGCCACGCTACGCGGCAACGGCGGCGCGCTGCTCTTCGGCGTCGTCATCCTGCTCGCCGTGCTCGTCGTGCTCGCCGGGCTCACGACGCGCCACATTCCGCGCGCGGTGCTCCCGGCGGCGGTCGGGCTTGCGCTCGCGGCCGTCGCGGCCTCGACGTCGGCGGCGGTCGCAAAGGGCGGCCTCGTCTCGTGGCAGCGCTGGGACCCGTACACCGCACCGCAGACGCCCGTGAGCGTCTCCTTCGTGTGGGACGCGCAGTACAACGGCATCACCTTCCCGAAGAAGCGGACGACGGTGCTCGAGGTGAAGGCGCCGCGCCGGTCGCTCTACTGGCGGGCCGCGGTCCTCGACGAGTTCACCCGCGACCGCTGGGACGAGACGCTGCCGCTTCGCGCCGACGCGCTCGAGCCCGCCGGCGCGAGGTCGCTCCTGCGTCAGGACGTACAGATTCTCGCGCTCTCGGACACCCGCCTCGTCGGCGCGAGCGTGCCGCTTCGCTTCGATGCGGGCGACGCGCCACTCGAGACGCACGTGCCCGGGATCGCGTCGCTACCGACGGGGCTGACCCGCGGCTTCCGCTACACGGCCTGGAGCTACGCGCCGAGGCCGACCGCCTCGCAGCTCGCGCGATCCCGTCCGCGCTACCCCGTCGAGCTCGTCGAACGCGGCACGTTTCTCGATGTCTGGCACCGCGTCAACGTGCCGGCGTTCGGCGCGCCGGGCAGGGAGGCGGCGGTGGCCGAGGTGATCGGCGCGCACCCGGTGCTCGGCCGCTATGCGCCGCTCGTCGAGGCCGCGTTCCGCGTCGCCGGCCACGCCGCGACGCCGTACGCGACCGCGGCGGCGCTCGAGCAGTGGTTCCGCACCACCGGCGGCTTCCGCTACGCGAACCATCCGGCCGCCGGAGGCGGCGCGCCGCTCGTCGACTTCGTCGCGAGCACGCGTGCGGGCTACTGCCAGCACTTCGCCGGAGCGATGGCGCTCATGCTCCGCTACCTCGGCGTGCCCGCCCGGGTTGCGGTCGGCTTCTCGAGCGGCGCGTACGACGGCGGACGCGGCGTCTGGAAGGTCTCGGATCACGATGCGCACGCCTGGGTCGAGGTGTGGTTCGCGGGCTACGGCTGGCTCCCGTTCGATCCGACGCCGGCCGGCAGGCCCGAGCACGGGCAGCTCAGCGCCCCGTATGCCGCGGCGGCGCGCTCCGGCGGCGGGGTGGGTGGACGTGCGATCCGCGGCGGCAGCCAGCTCGATCCCCGCGAGGGGGCACACCATCACGGGGAGCAGGAAGGAACCGGTGTGAAGACGTTCGACTCGCCGGCGGCGCACGGCGGCTCGCGTCAGGGCAGCCTGATCGTGCTCGTCGCAACGGTGCTCGGCGCGCTGGCCGCCGCGGTCGTCCTGCTCAAGCTCGCGCTGCGCGGCTCGCGTTACCTCACGCGCGACCCGCGACGCGTCGCGGCCGCGTGCCGCCGGGAGCTGGCCGACTACCTGCTCGACCAGCAGATCGACGCCGCCCGGAGCGCGACCCTGCACGAGCTCGGCGCACTCGTGCGCCACGAGCTGGCGGTCGATCCGGATTCGTTCGTCGGAGCCGCGACCGCGGCCCGGTTCGGACCGCCGGAAGGCGCGACGGTCGCAGCGCGACGCGCGAGACGCGAGCTCCGCGCGCTCCGCCGCGCGATGCGCGTCCGGCTTCGCGCACGCGACCGCGTGCGCGGGTTGCTCTCGCTGCGGTCGGTCGGCTTCGCCCCATGAGATCTCCCCGTTCGGTCTCGCGAGTGAGATCCCCCGAGAACTCAACGTCGTGAGGGATGCGATCGTCATGGCCGCGGGCGAGGGGTCCCGCCTGCGGCCCCTGACCGAACGCTGGCCGAAGCCCGTGCTGCCGATCGACGGGCGGCCGGTGCTCGCGACCTTGCTGCGCGAGCTCGCGGCCGCGGGGGTCGAGCGGGCGGCCGTGATCACGGGCCACCTCGCAGGCCAGGTCGAGGAGCTCGTCGGCGACGGGTCGGCGTTCGGCCTCGAGGCGCTCTTCCGGCGGCAGCCCGGCGTGCTCGGGTCCGCCGACTGCGTGCGGCGTGGGCTCGATGCGGGCCTCGAGCCGCCGTTCCTCGTCAGCGGCGCCGACACCGTCTTCGGCCCGGGCGACATCGGGCGGTTCGCGGCCGCGGCATCCTCGTCGGGGGCCGCCGGGGCGCTTGCGGTCCGGCGGGAGCCGCGGCCCGACCCGCCGCACCGCCCCGGCACCCGTGTGGAGGACGGCAGGGTGACGAAGCTGCTCGACGACGATCCGGCCGCGGAGTTGAGCGCGGCTCCGCTCTGGGCGTTCGGCGCCGCGCTCCTGCCCTTCCTCGACGGCCTCTCCGGGCCGCCCTACGCGCTCGCAGACACGTTCGCGCACGCGCTCGCGGCCGGGCTCGAGATTGCCGGAGTCGAGATCGGGGCAACCCGCGACTTGACGCATCCGGTTGACTTGGTGAAGGAGAACTTCCCGTACCTGTCCGGGTCATGAGCGAAAGCACGTACAGCCTCTTCCAGCAGGGCCGCACGCATCTGAAACGCGGCATGCCCGCCCAGGCGACCGTCGCGCTCGAGAAGGCGAAGCGCCGTGAGCCCGACAAGGAGTCGATCCGCGAGGCGCTCGGCATCGCCTACTTCCGCATCCGCCGCTGGGAGGCCGCGGAGGCGGAGTTCCGGAAGCTGCTCGAGCTCTCGCCCGTGAACGACTACGCCCACTATGCGCTCGGCCGCTGCCTCGAGAAGCAGGGGCGCGAGCGCGAGGCGAACGGGCACTACAAGCTCGCGAGCTCGCTGCGTCCCGGGTCGGATCAGTACCGCGCGCGGATCAAGGAGTTCGACGAGGACTGACCGCAGGTCGGTTCCGCGGAGTCATGAAGGCCGTCTGCCAGCGCGTGACCGAGGCGCGCGTGCTCGTCGGCGGCCGGACGGTGGGGGAGATCGGCCTCGGGCTCGTCGTCCTCCTCGGCGTCGCGCAACGCGACACCGCAGGCGACGCCGACCGTCTCGCCGCGAAGATCGCGCGCCTGCGGATCTTCCCGGACGGCGAGGGCCGCTTCGACCGCAGCGTCCTCGACGCGAACGGCCGCGTCCTCGCCGTCTCGCAATTCACGCTCCTCGCCGACACCTCGCGCGGCAATCGCCCGTCGTTCTCGGCTGCGGCCGCGCCGCAAGAGGCCGAGCCGCTGTACGTTCGCTTCTGCGAAGCGGTCGCAGCCGAAGGCATCCAGGTCGAGCGCGGGGTCTTCGGCGCCGCGATGCGGCTCGAGCTCGTCAACGACGGCCCAGTGACGATCGTTCTGTGACGATCGTCCTGTGAAGCTGCTCGTGACGGGCGGCGCCGGCTACCTCGGCTCCGAGGTCTGCCGGCAGGCGCTTGCGCGCGGCGCCGAGGTGCTCGCGACGCAGCACGAGCGGACGCCGCCGCAGGGCCGGCCCGTCAGGCTCGACGTGCGCGACGACGAGGCGGTGCAGCGGCTGCTCATGCGCCACGGCCCGGACGTCGTCGTGCACACGGCGTACGTGCCGAGCGGGCCCGAGCTCGACGCGACGATCGTCCGCGGCAGCGCGGCGGTCGCCGCCGCGGCGCACCGCTGCGGCGCCCGGCTCCTGCACCTCTCGACCGACCTCGTCTTCGACGGCGAGCAGGGAGCGCCCTACGACGAGAGCGCGGAGCCGCGACCGGTCTCCGACTACGGCGCCGCGAAGCTCGAGGCGGAGCGGCTGGTGCTGCGCGCGCATCCGGAGGCGCTCGTCGTGCGCACGTCGCTTCTCTACGGCAAGGCCGGACACGAGTCGCGAAAGGGCCCGCAGGAGGAGCTCGCCGCGCTGGGCGAGGTCGAGTTCTACACCGACGAGATCCGCTGCCCGACGATCGTCGGCGAGCTCGCCGCCGCGCTCCTCGAGCTTGCCGGCCGGGCGGATGCCGGCCTCCTCCACGTCGCGGCGCCGGAGGCCGTCTCGCGCTACGAGCTCGCCCGCCGCCTCCGCGCGGCCGCGGGCCTCGATCCGGACGCCGTCCGGGGCGCGCCGTCGCCTCGGTCCGGACGGGCTCGAAACGTCGCCCTCGACTCGGCGCGGGCAGCGGAAATCCTCGGGAAACCGCTCACCGGCATGGGCCGTTCGGCCTAGCCCTTGCTACACTCGACCTACCATTTTCACCGGTTCGGCGAAATGGGCCCGGCGGGCCCATTTTTTTTCGAGAGGCGGTCTTTTCGAGCAACGGGCTTTCGAGGAGCACGCGCATGGCCAAGACACACGACAAGGAGAAGCAGCTGACGAACGAGATCGCGCCGCGGGTCGAAGAGAACGTGCCGGGAGTCGAGGTGCTCGCGGTCGAGCTCGCGAACCCGGACCGCTTCGTCGTCTACGTCGACCACCCGGCCGGCGTCGACCACGACCTCTGCGCGCGGGTCACCGACGTCCTGCGGGACTATCTCCGCGAGTACACGGTCGAGGTCTCCTCGCCCGGCAGCGAGCGTCCGCTGCGCACGCAGCGCCACTTCGCGGGGGTCGTCGGCAGCAAAGTGTCGCTCCGGCTCGGCGAGCCGGTGGACGGCCGCGCGAAGTTCAAGGGCGAAGTGAAGGATGCCGGCGCCGACGCCCTGACGATCGGCGTCGACGAGAAGAACTGGACGATTCCGTACGAGGCGATCGTGCGGGGCAACTTGATCGACGAGAGGTAGACCATGAGCCAGGAGATCATCGAAGCCGTTCGCGAGATCGAGCGCGACAAGGGAATCGAGGAGGGCGCGCTCGTCGCCGCGCTCGAGGACGCGCTGCTCGCGGCCTACAAGAAGACGTCCGGTGCGTCCCGCCACGCGACCGTCGAGATGGACGACGGCGGCGACTTCCGGGTCTTCTCGATCGAGCTGCCGCCCGACGTCGAAGAGCGGCTGCTCGACGACGCGCGCGAGCGCAAGCTCGAGGAGCTCGAGCGGCTCGAAGAGGAGACCGGGGAGCGCCAGCACACGCTCATCTCCGACGACGACCTCGACGTCGACTGGTCCGACATCCCGGAGGACCAGATCAAGCGCGAGGACGTCACCCCGGAGGGCTTCGGCCGCATCGCCGCGCAGACGGCGAAGCAGGTGATCCTCCAGCGCATCCGCGAGGAGGAGCGCCGCATGATGTACGACGAGTACATCGACCGCGTCGGCGAGGTCGTCACCGGCATCGTGCAGCAGGCGGGCGACCGCAACAACGTCCTCGTCGACCTGGGCAAGGTCGAGTCGCTGCTGCCGCGGTCCGAGCAGGTCGACGGCGAGCGCTACGAGCAGGGCTCACGGATCAAGGCGGTCATCACCGAGGTGCGCTCGGGCACGAAGGGCCCGCAGGTCATCCTCTCCCGCCGCGACCCCGAGCTGATCAAGACGCTGTTCGAGCTCGAGGTGCCCGAGATCGCCGACGGGCTCGTCACGATCGAGGGCGTCGCACGCGAGCCGGGCTACCGCTCGAAGATTGCGGTGCAGTCGCACACGCAGGGCGTCGA
>Ga0207657_10007353_pt1 | contig 11299 bp, 10 predicted proteins | sample KBSC33metaG_FD_184316 | JGI IMG/M metagenome (GOLD analysis project Ga0207657, IMG submission 184316) | Corn rhizosphere microbial communities from Kellogg Biological Station, Michigan, USA - KBS C3-3 metaG (SPAdes) (version 2) | ecosystem: Host-associated > Plants > Roots > Rhizosphere > Soil ... | reverse complement strand
ACCTGGGCGCCACACGCTCTGGCAGCATCGAATGCATTCAGGATGGCTGCGAAATTGTCCTGGTACCGCCGGCCGCGCAGGCGGTTCCACGCACTCGGGCGCGGCAGTTCGGCAATGCGGCCATCGAAATGCTCGACGTGGGATGCGCTGACAATCATGACCGAATGCCCAAGTTCCCGCAGGGCATCGCGCATGATTCGGCAATAGGTGATGATCCCATTGCTGCCGCCAATCGAGGGCAGTTCAGGCGAGAAAAATGCGATTCTGAGTAATGGGCCGGAACCTGGAGGTCGCAACTGAGGAATCCCGATCAGCAAGGGCTGACTCAGACAGTAGTAACCGACCGCGCGCGCAGCAATTCATTGCATCGAAGCTGCACTGATGCGGGACAGCGGCCTGGCTTGCGCCTATTGCGGCGCGAGTGCCGGCGATTGTGGCACTTCGAGCGCCGGCCTTTGCTGCGCCGGGCGCTTCGCCCGAACCCGAACGGACCTGGCGATGGACCCGGCCACAAGGAACGTGATGGGTTCCAGACCGGCGTTCGGAAGCAGGTCGATCACGTTCACGGCAAGCAGCAGGCTAAGACCGGCGATTGCGTATGCCCCATCGGTCTTCTCGCGGCCTACCGCCCGCATCGCCTGGAACCCTGCAACCAGGAAAAGCCCGAACAGCGAGAGGTAGCCGAGCCAACCCCAGGTGCCGAACTGGATGATCCATTCCCCGTCCGTGATCGAGAGATCCTTGCCGGTTGTCTTATCGTAGACGCGGTTGCGGCCCCAGGTGCCCCAGCCGAATGCTGCCTTCTGTTGCGCCTTGAAAAGCAGTTGGTCCTCATTGTTGACCCTGGTCTGGAATGAGTCAGCGCGGTCGCTGCTGACGCTCTTCGCGGCATCGGCGATGTGGTGCACCGGAATGACCGAATGCCAGCGAAGCACCGGATAGGCGCAAACGAACAGCAACAGGACGCAGGCGATCCGGGTCCAGGTTTTCGGACGAGTGACGAGGATGATGGGGCTCAAGACAACAGCGTAGACCGCAGTGCCCAGGCTTTTGCACAGGAGCAGCAGCCCAAAGAGATATGCGGACGCAGCACCTGCGGGAATTCGCCCTATCCGCCATTTCGCGCGCATGCCGACGAGCGTCGCAATGAGCGCGAGGCACACGAACAGGGCCAGCAATAGGCCGTGCTCGAGAAACACGACGGGCCGGAAGCCACCATCGCGCACCTGCTGGGCGAACTGGCTGGGGTGATAGCCATAGACCCAGCGGTGCAACTGGGGGCTGAACCGAAGCTCGAACAGCATCGGCAGGCTGTAGATCAGCGCGGAAGCCGAGAACGCCTTTAGAAGCAGGATTCTCGAGTCGTCCGTCCACAAATATCGGCTCCCGACGAAGAAGGGCGCGAGGAAGATGAAGTTGCGGCCCGCAATCTTGATCGCGTCGAGCGGGTAGAAGCCGGGGATGCTGACGCCGGCGAACTCCAGCTCATAGCTGTTGCCGAGGCTCGTGAAGATTGGCGACACGATGTACGCGACGCTGAGCACGTAAATGATCCATGGCTGGCGCGGCGGCGACTTAGCTGAGCCCTTCATCCAGCACAGGAGCAGGGTGCTGACCGCGGCGATGCTCGTCTTGTCGATTGGCGGGATGAGCGGCAGGTCGACCTGCATGTTCGAGGGCAGCAGCAGGTAGCCGCCGAGCAGTGACGAGATCGCGGCCAGCTCGACCGGAAGCGTGACGAAAATGACGATGCAGACCAGCGGCCACGCGAAGAGCGCCACATACGCAAAAAGGTTTGGGGTCCCCTCCACTCCGCTCGCTCCACACGGCCGTCAGCGCGACGGCCCGCGCTCATGGATAGAATCTACCACGGGAGACCTCAATCGGCTTTTGAGTCGGCGGCCTGCTCGCGGCTGGTGCGGAGCCACTGCTTGGGGGCGCCGTGCCTCGCGAGGCCGAGGTAGAGCGGCAGCTTCCACGCGACATAGAACGGGACGCGCACGAGCGCGCCTGCGCTGACGAAGCGCGATCCGCCGCTCGCCCAGGCGACGCCGAGGGCGATGCCTGCGAAGGCGAGCGTCGCGGCGAGGATCTCCGCCGGCCATATCGCCGCACCGGCCAGCCAGTGCGCGGCGATGCCGATCGCGAGCGCTGCGATATCCAGCAGCACCAGCAGCGCGAGCGGGGGGATCAGGAGGTCGAGTGCCGCCCACAGGCCGCGGAGGTCGCCGCGGAGGAAGCTTCGCCCGATGATCCGCGGGACCCAGCGCGCGGCGCTTTCGAGATAGCCGCCTTCCCAGCGCCGCCGTTGCTCGAGCGTGTCCTTCTGGCTTGCCGGGCTGCTAGAGATAACCGCGTCCTCGACGGCGAGAGGCGGGTGTCCGGCCCGGGCGAGCTCGATGCCCATCTCCAAATCCTCGACGATGTTCGACGTGGCGAGCTCCAGCCTCTCGAAGAGCGCCCAGGGGAAGGCCATTCCGGTGCCCAGCAGTTGCACCCGGCCGGCGAGCCGCTGAAGCGCGCGCTGGCGGACGACGTTCTTGACGTAGAAGGCGAAGGTCGAGAGCTGGAGCGCGGGCGATCCCCCGGGGACGGGGTCGAGGATGTAGGTCGCCTGGCACGGCCGGCCGCTCGCGGCGCAGCAGGCGGCGAGCTTGTCGATGCTTCCCTCGGCGGCGGTGCAATCCGCGTCGATGACGATTGCGACGCCGGGCGGATCGGCGCGCAAACGCTGTCGCGCGAAGTCGAGCGCGAAGCCTTTTCCGCGCCGCGCGGGGTCATTCCTCTCGACAACCTCCACGCCCATGTTCGTTGCGATCTTCGCCGTCCGATCACTGCAGTTGTCGGCTACGACGAGAATTTGCGCGCTGCCGGCGACCTGCTTGAGGCCGGCGAGCGTGCCGCCGATGATCGACTCCTCGTCATGCGCCGGCACGATGATCACAGCGCGTGCGTCCGCGGCGCGGACAGCCGCTCGCTCGGGCAAGCGGCGGAGGCCCACCATCAACTCGACGCCGAAACAGAAGGTTAGCAGCGCGAGCGGTCCCAGGATCAGCGCGAAAATGACGGTCACGCTCCCGACGTTATCAGGTCTCCCATTGGAGCGCGATTGGTCGGCGCTGCCGGCGTTCGTCCCAAACGGGGACTTTCCTCAACTTGCGGCAAATTAAAGGAAAGTTTAGCGTCATGAGCGAGCTCGGGTGAGAGGGAGCAGAATTGCCACACGAAGGCCGCAGTTCGCTCGTGCAAGTCGCTCCGCCGACTCCGCGCAGCTTTGCCACGCCCGCCAACCTGATCCTGGCGCTCGGCCTCGCCGCGCTCGTCCTGCCGACGATGTTCCAGGTTGCGCGCGTCAGCTGGGCGAGCGAGCAGGGCGGCCATGGCCCGCTGGTCCTGGCAACGGGCGTTTGGCTGCTGTGGCGCGAGCTCCAGGAGGGCAGGGCCGAACGGCGCCCCGGAGGAGCGCTTCCCGGCACGCTGATGTTGCTCGGTTGCCTGATCATCTTCGTCATTGCACGCATCACGGGCGTGCTCGAGATCGAGGGCTTCTCGATGTACGGCGCGCTCATCGCCTGCGCCTATCTCCTGTTCGGCGGTCCGGTAATCCGTTCGATCTGGTTCCCGCTGGTCTATCTCGCTTTCACGTTGCCGCCGCCCGATACGGTGGTCGCGGCCATCACTCAGCCGATCAAGATCGAGATTTCACAAATGACGGTCTCCCTCCTGCATGCGCTCGGTTACCCGGTCGCGAGTTCCGGCGTGATGATCTACATCGGCCAGTATCAGCTGCTGGTTGCTGCCGCTTGCGCCGGCTTAAATTCGATCGTGACGCTCGGCGCCCTGTGCCTCTTCTACGTCTATCTTCGCCACCGCTCGAACTTCACCGCCTTCCTGGTCATCTCGGTCGCAGCCATTCCGATCGCGATGTTTTCGAATTTCGTCCGCGTACTCGCCCTGGTGCTCATCACTTATTATTTCGGCGAATCCGCCGCTCAGGGCTTCGTGCATGATTTTGCGGGGCTGCTGATGTTCGCCGTGGCGCTTCTGACCGTCTTTGCGATCGATCAGCTCGCGACGCCGCTGTTTGCGCGCGCCGGCCGGAGGACCGCATCGTGAAACCGATCGTCGGAAGCTTTACCCAGCCCGAAGTGGACCGCCGCAAGGTGCTGATCGGGCTACTGTTCTGCTCGGCCGCGGGCCTCGCTGCCTGGCGAAAGCCGAATCAGCATCTCGACTATCTTGGACATGCCAAGCTCGAAGACATCATTCCGAAGACAATTGGTGCCTGGAAATTCGTCGCTGCGAGCGGTCTCGTGGTTCCCCCCGAGGACCAGCTGGTGCGCGCGACATACAGCCAGCTTCTGACCCGCGTCTATTCCGACGGTGAGAACGAGCCGATCATGTTGCTGCTCGCCCAAAGCGGCAGCGAAACGGGCATTCTCCAGATCCACCGGCCGGAGACTTGCTACACCGCGAGCGGCTATCACATCTCAGCCGTCACACCGCACCCGGTCAGGATCGGCTCCGAAGTCGTACCGGCAAACGGCATGGACGCGACTGCAAACGACGCCACGGAGCACGTGCTCTACTGGACTCGAATCGGCAACAAGATGCCTGCGAACTGGGCTCAGCAACGGGTCGCCGTCGCGCAGCAAAACCTGCGCGGCATCCTCCCCGACGCAATCCTCGTGCGCATCTCCATGGTGAGTGACGATGCCGCTCGCGCGTGGGCGGCGCTGGACTCGTTCACCCGGGCGCTGATTACTTCGATCCCTGCGAGCCAGCGCGACGTGCTTATCGTCTAAGCGGTGGGGCGGAGCCCGTGACGCCCGCCTCGTTATGATTTGGAACGTCGCTCGAACGGCTTCAGATAGAAGAAGATAAAGGCGACCGTCGCGACCAGAAGCAAGATGGCGATGACATGCTGTCCCTGGTTGCCGAAATAGTTGGCGATCGCGCAGCCCACTCCGGCTGCCAGGTAGAACAGCAAGCTTGCATCTTTTTCCGAGCGATCACTGGTCGATCGCTGCAAGAAGAGGACAACCAGACCGGCGAATATCGCCAGTGTGACCCAATCATAGACGGTCTGCATCGGCGCTCTGCCCCCTGCTGGAACCCACTTATGCCCCATGCTATGACCCAAATATCTTCTTTTTCAACCGGGGTGGGTAATGGGTCAGCGCATTGTTTTGGCGATTGTTCTCGCCTTCATCGTCACATCTTGCGAGCGCAAGCCGGAGGGCCAGACGGTGGCCGTCGTCAACAATGACGAGATCACTGCGGCCGACCTCAACGCGGAACTGGCGAGCCAGAATCTGTCGGCGACGGGTGCGACCAAGGAAGCACGCAACGAGGCGCTGCAAAGGCTCATCAACCGCCGCCTCCTTGAGGAGCAGGCCCGCTCCGACGGCCTCGACAAATCCCCGGAGTTTCTCAACCAGCAGCGGCGACAGACAGAAAATCTGCTGATCAACATGTTCGTGTCGAAGCACGTGAATACCGCTCAGGTGCCTACGCCCGCACAAATCAGCCAGTTTGAAGCGAGCCATCCGCAGATGTTCGGCAAACGCGAAATCTGGACTCTCCAACAGATCATCTACCCGCTGCAGAAGAACGCGGCCGTGAACGCCAAGATCACCGCCGCCAACACGCTCGATGAAGTTGCCCAGGCGCTTACGGCGGCGGGAGTTCAGTTCACGAGGGCGAGCCGCCAGGTCGACACCGCCATGTTCCCGCTCAACATCTACAACCAAATCATTGCGCTCAAGCCCGGCGAGCCGTTTAATGCCGCGGGTGCAGACAAGGCCGTTTCAAGCGTCGTGAGCGCACGTCAGGCGGCGCCCCTTCCTGAGGACAAGGCGCGGCAGCTTGCGCTCAACGGGATTCGCCGCGAGCAGGTCGACAAGTTCGTCAGTGACCGCGTGAAGAACCTGCAGACGTCGGCGAAAATCCAATATCAGCCAGGTTTCGGACCGCCGGCGAAAACCCTCGGGTCCTAAGCTCCCGCGTCGTCCTCGCGGCTCGCATAATATTCGCTCGCGTAGCGCTCTTCGATACCGTAGCCCTCGCTGACGAGCCCGCCCCGGTACTTGTTGAGAACGACGCCGGCAAGGCGCTCGTGGCCGAGCATATCGACCGTCGCTGCGATCTCGCGTTGCGTGGTTTTGCCGTCCTGGGCGACAATCAGATAGCCGTCCAACGATTCCATGATGATCGCCGCATCGTCGTTGGCGAAGACCGGCGGCAGGTCGCAGATGAAGAAATTCCGCTCGTCCGAGTTGCGCATTGCGCGGAATAGCGCGGTCGCACGGTCGCTCGCGAGCAGCTCGGCGGAATGAACCTCTCCCGCGATGCTCGGGATGACGATCAGTTCCTGCCCTTGCGGAATGAAGCCGGTGAGCACGGCATTGGGATCTTCACGCTCGAGATACTCGACAATGCTGTCGTCGGTCTGAATCCCGAAAATGTCCTTGATCGTGCCGCGGCGCAGATCGAGGTCGATGAGATAGGTCTGGAAGCGCGGATCGCGGCTCATGGCGGCTCCCAGGTTTGCCGACACGAAGGATTTACCGACATTCGGAGTCGCCGACACGATCCCAAGCATCCGCCAGCCCTTGTCGCGGCGGAGTGCGACGAGCTTCGAGCGAATCAGGTTGAAGCTGCGGGAGCTGGCGTTTCGGCTGTTGAAGCCGTGGACGAGGTTGCGCCGCGCGGCCGTGGTGCTCCACGGGAACTCGAGCGCCTGATTGCGACTAGGGAAGATAGGCGCAATCCTCACCTGTCTGGTCTCGCCTGCCAAGTTGGACCTCTGCTCTAAAGGGCTATGCTGCATACGGCTTCCGCCAGAACGCCAGCTGCGGGAATCGCCTGGGCTGGCGCGATTTCGTCTTGATCAGCGGCACGATACCGATCACCGGGACGCCGATTTGCTCCACCTGCTTGGGACTCCTGACCGGCCGCGCCAGGAACTCGAGGCCCAGCGCCAGCAACAGGCCAAGCCCCAGCCCCGCGGCCGCGCCGCCGGCAATCAGAAGCAGCCGGTTGGGCGAAAAAGGATGGTCTGGCAGGTTCGCTGGCTCGACCAAAGTGAGCCGCTCCGCCCGCTGCTCGGAGGCCATCCTGGCGCTGTTCTGAGCCTTGAGCAGGTTTTCCGAGACGCCCTGATACTGGTTCCGCAAGGTCGTCGCGCGGCTCTCCAGCTGCATGGCCTGCTCCTCGATGGCCGGAGCGCGCGCCTGACCCGCAAGCTGGGCGTTGGCGCGAGCGAGGGTCGAGTCGCGCTGCGACATGAGCTGGTGGATCGCATCGTTGTTGGCGGCGATCTGCTGCTGGATCGAGCCGCCGTCATCCGAGCTCTGCGCCATCTGGCGCAATTGCCGGACCTTCTCCTTCGCGGCGATCACGTCCGGATGCGTGTCGCTATATTGCGCCTGCGCCGCGGCAAGCTGCGCCTCGGCCTGCGCAAGCGCGCTGTCGCGGTCTCCGCCGCGTTTGCTCGCGGCGATGAGCTGGCGGTTTTCGTTCTGAAGCGAAGTGATCTGGGCGCTGAAGCTGCCGGTGTCGATCAGCGGCGGTGCGCCGTTGCTCGCCAGCGCCGCGCCGTTGCGCGCCTTCAGGCCCGTGATCTGGTTTTCGATGTCTGAAATCTGTTGCTGCAGCTTGTTCGCCTGGTCCTGAAGGAAGCGAACGGTGAGGCTCGCCTGGTCTTCGACGTCGGCGCTGTCCATGCTGAGGAACTTGGTGACGAAGCTTTGCAGGACCGCCTGCGCCCTGGCCGGGTCGGGATAGTCGAAGCTCATCGCGATCGCGATCGTGTTGTTCTGCGTGCCTGACTGCTGGCCGATGTCGCTCGACAATGCCCCGACGGTGGTTGCGTGCCGCATCTTTTCGATGATCTTCGACAGCGGCTGAGTGCGCCGTTCGTCAGAATAGAGGTCGTCTTGTTCGATAAGCTGGATCAGGTCGCCGCGGCTCAGCACCTGTTCGCGGATGCGCGCGATGCGCTGCTCGACCGCGCCGTTCGTGGGTGAATCGACGATGGTCGTCGGAAGGTCCTGCGACTGCACGAGCAGGGTCGCCGTCGACCGATAAGTGCGCGGCAGAACGAACGCCGCCGTCACGCCCACGGCGAACATGATGATGAAGCAGAACAGCACGTAATAGCGCCGTTCCCACAGGATCACCGGCAAATGATTGACGATCCACGTTGGGGAGGAGTCAGCCCGCTCGAGGGGCTCTGCTTCGGTCATTGAACGTCACCAAAACGATAGCGGATGAACAGCGACCCGTTGAAATCCGTCTTCGGATCGGGTCCGGTCTGGGTCAGCTTGCGCGCGGCAAGATCGAGGCCCGCGAACAACCGCGTGCCGATCCGCCGCGAATATTCGGCCGATGCGCGATAATAGGTCGCGTGCGAGAACGGCAGTCCGCCGATCACGGAGATCGGCCTCGAATAATGGTCGACACCGAGGGAGAAGGCGATCGTCGAATCTGCGTCGAGCTGGCGTGAGTAGGAGACATTCCCGCTGATCGACTTGGACGGCCCCGCAACCGTCGCGGTTTCCTGGCTGATGTCGGCGCTCGCGCACAGCGATCCGCTGGCGGTGGTCGAGCAAAGGCCCGCATTGGCCGACAGACCGGTTGTATGACGAGTGCGGATCCCGTCATCAATCCGCGTGAACGAAACGCCGACAGCGCCACTCGCGCTAAGGGTGGGCGACAGCGACAGGCGGCCGGTGAGCTGCGGAGTGATCGTCCTTATGCTCGCCGGGCCGTCATATTCGGTGTCCTGCGCGACCACGCGAGCGCCGACGGTGCTGCGCTCGCTCAGCTGCCGGTCATAGGCGAGCGATACCGGAACGGTCGTGTAGCTTTGCCGGCCGAGGCCGCTGCTGATGCTACTGTGGAAGGTCGTCCGCTCCACGCCCGAGCTGACGCTGAAGTCGTCGCGCGGGCTGAGCGAGACTTGCGCTCCGGCATGGCCTGCGAACTGATATTCCTTGCCGCGAACGGTCAGGAAGTCGGCGCCTCCCGGAAGAAGGATGGGCGTGCCCGGCGGGCCGACCAGCGGCGGTACGAGCGGAACCACCAGGATCTGCGTATCCAGCTGTCCGCCCTGCTGATAATTCGCGCTGAGATCTCCAAAAACGCGCAAATACTCGCTTACCGCCGCGTCATGCCGTCCAAAGAAGCTCAGCGACTGCTGAGAGCCGTAGTGGCTCGTATAGGTGAGATTCTCGGCATAGGCCGAGACCAGGGTCGTGGTGCGTGCGCTCGACCGCGTGTGCACCGCATGCAACGACACACGGCCAAACCCGCCGCCGGTGTGAGAGCCGGCCTGGAGCTGCGGGTTGGTCGAATAGCCAACGCCGCCCTCGAGATCGACATAGGTCGACTGGCCGGCCTTCGGCCCGTTGCTCGCCGGCTTGTCGGCCGACGGCGGCGCCTGAGTGCCGCCGACAGATGTCGCCGCCTGCGCGGCAAGGGCGGCGGTGAGGACGATCAGAGCGCCCATTTAGGGGACCACCAGCGTGTCGCCGCTCTCGATGCGCGGGATCTCGTTGCGGGAAAGGGTGGTGCTGTCGCCCTTCAGTGCGTCCTGGAGGTGCACCGGCACGACATAGAGTTGGTTGCCCGCCTTGCGGATGATCCTCACACCTCCCGTGTTGGCGAACTCCGAAGGGCCGCCGGCGATGGCCAAAGCCTCGAGCGCGTTGACGTAGCGGCCCGGCGTAAAGGTCCCCGGGTTGCGCACCTTGCCGACGACGGAGAACTGGTATCCGCTCGCCTGCTTCACCGTGACGGTGACCTGGGGCACGGGCCCCTTGTACTGCGGCTGGAGGCCGACGGTGATGATCCGCTCGATCTCGCTCGGGAGCTTGCCGGCGGCATTGACCTGTCCGACCAGCGGGAAGGCAAAGGTGCCGTCAGGAAGAACGAGGACGTCGCGTTGCAGGCGCTCGTCGCCCCAGACGAGCACCTGAAGCTGGTCGCCGGGATTGATCCGGTAAGGCGTCGCGGCCGGTGCCGGTCCGCCGGGAGGTGGTGCTTGCGAGATCGCGCTGACGGACATTCCAAGCAGCGCAAACCCGAATATCAGGCGCGCAAACAGCCTTAGCATCTCCACCGTCCCTTTCTGACACAGATACGCCCGGCTCCGGCCAAATCGGCCGTCGTGAGTCGGTTGCATCACTCTATTGCCTTGTTAAATTTAGAAAAGGATAATCCCCACCCCTGGAGTAGCCAGTTAATGCAACTGCCGACGCATCCTATATTGCGCGCTGTCGCTTGGCTATCCGTGCCATTTTTGGTCGCCGGCTGCAGCTCGTCGGATTCGCGAGCCCAGGCGGCCCTCGGCGCCTATCAGTCAGCCGCGGCGGCAAACGACATGTTCGGCGCGCGGCGCGCTCTTCTCCAGCTGGTTCGCGCCAAGGACGACGTTTCGGACTATTGGGCTGAGCTGGGCAAGGTCCAGACAGCGATCGGCAGCTACAACGACGCTTATTACGCCTTCACCCGCGCCTATGAACTCGACCGCAGCAATCCCGAGCTGATCAAGGCGCTGACCGAGCTCGCACTTCGATCCGGCGATATCGGCGCAGCGCAGAGCCACGCGGAGGAACTCGAGGTCGTTTCACCGGGCGATCCCTGGGTCAAAATCGTCAAGGGTTGGGGCGCCTACAGCGATTCGCACTTCGACCAGTCGCTTGCGATCAGCGACGAGCTTCTCGCCGCATCTCCGTCGGATCCGATCGCGACCCAGCTGAAGGCCAGGTCGCTCATCAGCCTCAATCGCGAACCCGATGCGGTCGAGCTGCTGACCAAGCAGGTTCAGGCGCAGCCATCGGATTTCGGCAGCTATCAGCTGCTCTCCAGGATCTATGAGCATCAAGGCGACTGGGCGAAGGTCGCAGACTGCGCACAACATATGGTCGCGCTGAACCCCGCTGACCGGAATGGGATGCTGCTGCTCGTGAAGGCGGCGCTTCGCTCCGGCGACGCGGCTACGGGCAGAGACACGTCGCTCAAGCTGCTGCAGCCCGATGCCGATCCGCAAATGGTCGCGTCAGTGCTCGACTTGTGGGCCGATTATTGGCCGTCGTCGCAGCGCATCGCCGACGCGAGGCGCCTGGCGGCTGCCGCGCCGCCGTCGCAGAAATTGGTCTATGCGGCCTTTCTCAGCCGCACTGGAAGTCCCGCGGACGCCCTGCGTTTGGCCGCCGCTACAGCCACGCTTCCGGTGAGAGCCGACAATGCCGAAGCCAACGCCGTGGCCGGCGATGCGCTGTTGCGAAGCGGC
>Ga0207657_10007352_pt1 | contig 11300 bp, 8 predicted proteins | sample KBSC33metaG_FD_184316 | JGI IMG/M metagenome (GOLD analysis project Ga0207657, IMG submission 184316) | Corn rhizosphere microbial communities from Kellogg Biological Station, Michigan, USA - KBS C3-3 metaG (SPAdes) (version 2) | ecosystem: Host-associated > Plants > Roots > Rhizosphere > Soil ... | reverse complement strand
CCGGTGGCTCGGCGGAGGCGGACATGCGGCCGGGTAGTCTCGCACCCCGTCTATGCGAGCGGCCCCGCGCGAGAGGTGGATCCCGGGCGTGCTCGCCCTCGGTTCGCTCATCCTCGCCGTCTGCCAGCGGCCGGGCACGCTCGTCACCGAGACGAAGGTCAACCTCCACACCGACCCGGGCGCGTTCCTGGGGGCGGTCACGTCGAACTGGTCGTCGACGGCCGACCTCGGCCACGTGTGGGCCGGGCAGTACGGCGGCTACGTGTGGCCGATGGCGCCGTGGTTCGCCGGCGGCCACGCCCTCGGGCTGCCGATGTGGCTCGTCGACCGCCTGTGGCTCGGCGTCGTGCTGGCGCTCGCGGCGTGGGGCGTCGTGCGGATGCTCGACGCGCTCGCCGACCGGCCGCGCGGCGCGCTGCACCTGGTCGCCGGCGGGCTCTACGTCGTCAACCCCTACGTCACGGTCTACGCGAACCGGATCTCGATCGCGCTGCTGGCCTATGCGGCGCTGCCGTGGCTGCTGCTGTGCGTCCACCGCGGCCTGCGCGATCCGCGCTCGTGGGTGTGGCCGGCGGCGTTCGCGCTGGTGCTGACGTGCACGGGCGGCGGCGTGAACGTCGCGGTGACGGGATGGGTGCTGGTGGGCCCGCTGCTGTTCCTCGGCTACGAGCGCTGGTTCGCGGGCGTGGGGCCCGGCGCGCTGCGGCCGTTCCTGGGCCGGATGCTCGTGACGAACATCCTGGCCTCGGCGTGGTGGATCGTCCCGGTGCTCGTCGCCTCGAAGTACGGCACGAACTTCCTGCCGTACACCGAGCAGCCGGGCACGATCTGGGCGACGAGCTCGCTGCCGGAGTCGCTGCGGCTGCTCGGCTTCTGGACGAGCTACGTCGGCACCGGCTACGGCGGCACGCTGTACCCGTACGCGAGCTTCGGCCACGCGTTCCTCTTCCACCCGCCGATCGAGGTCGCTTCGCTGCTCGTGCCGGCGCTGACGCTCGGCGGGTTCGCCTGGACGCGGCGCTGGCGCTACGGGCCGTGGTTCCTGCTGCTCGCGCTGGTCGGCGTGCTGATCATGTCAGCGGGGTTCCCGGAGGGGACGCCGCTGCGCAGCGGCCTGACGTTCACCTACAACCACGTCAAGGCGCTGCAGTTCCTGCGCACGACCTACAAGGCCGGACCGCTCGCCGCGCTCGGCCTCGCGTGCCTCGCCGGCGCGGGCTTCGCCGTGCTGTGGGCCCGGCTGCGCGGGCCGCTGCTGCGGCTCGGGGTCGCGGGGGCCGCGGTCGCGCTCGCCGCGCTCGCGGCCTGGCCGCTGGTGTCCGGCCGGGCGCCGGAGCGCCAGCTGGCGCTGCCGCACGGCGTGCCGACCGCGTGGAGCGACGTCGCCCGCGCGCTCGACCATCGCGGCGACTCCACGCGCGCGCTGTCGCTGCCCGGCCAGCTGTTCAGCTACTACAAGTTCGGCGGGACGGTCGACCACCTGCTGACCGGCCTGACCGAGCATCCGGTGCTCACCCGCTACATCGTCCCGTTCGAGGACCTGCGCGCGGCTGACCTGCAGTGGTCGACGGACGCGCTGATCTCGCAGGAGCGCGCGGTCCCGGGCCAGCTCGCGCCGCTGCTCGACCTGCTCGGCATCGGCGACGTGATCCTCGCGGCCGACGGCGACCGGGCGCGCAGCGCCGAGACGAGCGCGGCGACGGCGGCGGACATCCTGTCCGACCAGGGTCTCCTCGGCCAGCCCGACCCGGGGGCGCCCGCCTGCGGGGACGTGGCCGGCCTGCTGTGCGCGTGGCTGCCGGGCGGGCACCTCGCGCGCGGCCCGGCGGCGCTGGGGATGAGCACGTTCGGCCCGCTGGAGACCGTCGACCGGCCGACCGGCCGGATCGCGGGAGCGGCGCATCTGCCGGAGGTGATCGACGTGCGCACGCGCACGGCCGGCATCGTGCGGCTGCTGCCGCAGGGCCCGATGACGATCGTCGACGGCTCCGCGCAGGGCCTCGTCGACCTCGCGGCGTTCCGCGCGCTGCCGACGCGCACGCCGATCGCCTACGCCGCCGACCTCGGCGCGAAGCGCACGCGCGCGCTCGCGGCCGGCGGCGCGAACCTCGTCGTCTCGGACTCCAACCGGCGGTCGGCGTTCGTGTCGGCGCGCCTGCGCGGCAACGTCGGCCACGTCATGCAGGCGAGCGAGGACATCTCCGCCAACGGCGTGGTGCTCGACCCGTTCGGCTCGACCGGCGGCACCGACGCCCAGACGATCGCGGTGGTGCACGGCGTCCGCTCGCTCACGTCGCCGTTCTCCCCGCAGGTCACGCAGTTCCCTGAGCACCGCGCGTTCGCCGCGTTCGACGGCAACCTCGACACCGAGTGGCTGCCCGACCGCTGGCTCGACCCGACGCGCTTCAACCTCGACATCACGTTCGACCACCCGCGCGACGTGCCGTGGATCGACATCAACCCGTACGCGGATGCGCGCGGCGTGGCGCGCCACGTGCTCGTCAACTTCGGGCTCAAGCGGCCGCTGCATCCCGGGTGGAACCACCTGCGGCTCGGCCTGCACCACATCACGTTCCTGACGATCCAGATGATCGACCTCAAGCGGCCCAAGAACATCTCGGCGGGCGGCGGCGGCATCCGCGAGCTGCGGATCCCCGGCGTGCACGTGACCGAGCGGCTGCGCTCGCCGGTGCTGCTCGACAAGGCGCTGACCGGCGTGCCGCTGGACCGCGACTCGCTCACGTACCTCTTCAGCCGGGTGACCGCCGACGCGCCGTCGTGGCGCAACCCGACCGGCGGGCTCTACGAGGCCGGGCTGCTGCGCGACCAGCAGGACCCCGAGCCGCAGCTGGCGCGGACGTTCGCGCTGCCCGCGGCGCGGACGTTCGACGCGCGGGCGTGGGTGCGGCCGCGCTACCACGCGCCCGACGACGCGTTCGACCGGCTCGCGGGCGCGGCGCGCGACGTGCTGGCGACGGGCTCCGAGCGCTTCGAGGGCGCGCCGCTGTATCGCGCCTCGTCGGCGCTCGACGGCGACCCGCGGACAGCGTGGGTCGCAAGCTGGATGCCCGGTCGCCGCACGTGGCTGCGCTGGCGCACGAGCACGCCGCGCACGGTGGGAGCGCTGCGGCTCGTGGCGCCGCCGTTCGCGGTGCGGCGCCCGACGCTCGTGCGGCTGACCGTCGACGGGCACGCGTCCGGCCCGCTGCCGGTCCATGCCGGCGGCCTCGTGGACCTGCCGGCGCCCGTGCGCGGCAGCGACGTGCGGCTCGACATCCTCAAGGCCCGGTTCCCCGCCGGGACCTCGGGGCGCGCGCGCCAGCGGCGGGCCGTGGGCATCGCGGAGATCGTCGGCGGCCCGCGGCTGACCGTCCCGCGCAGCGGCGCGCCCGCGGACGCGTGCCTGACGCTGGGGTCGGTCGACGGGGACGCCCTGCGCCTGCGCGTGGGCGGCGACATCTCGACGATGGACGGCGGCGGCCCGCTGCCCGCGCGCCGCTGCGGGCCCGCGCTGCGGCTCGCCGCCGGCGACGACGACCTGCTCGGCCGAGCCGGCGACTTCGTGGTCGACCAGCTCGCGCTGCGCTCCGCGGCGCCGCGGGCGTCGGTCGCTCCGCCGGTGGGCCGCGTCGTCTCGGCCGGCACGCTCGGACACGGCCGCCGCGACGACGTGCGCCTCGACGTGCGCGCGCCGGCCTGGCTCGTGCTCGGCGAGGGCTACAACCGCGGCTGGACCGCGACGTGCGACGGCCGTTCGCTGGGCAAGCCGACGCCGCTCGAGGGCTACGCGAACGCCTGGCCGGTCAAGCCCGGCTGCACGCATGTCGCATTCCGCTTCGGCCCCGACCGCCTGCTGCTGCCGTTCTACCTGCTGTCGCTCATCGCGTCGCTCGCGTTCGCCGCGCTCCTGATCCGCCGGCGCCGCCTCCTTGGCGGTCCGACCCGGGAGCCGCGGCCGATCCGCGACGAGGGCCCGGTCCGCTACTGGCCGCTCGAGCGCGCGCTGGCCGCCGGCGTGCTCGCTTCGCTCGCCATCGGCTTCGTCTTCGCGCTGCGGGCGGGAGCGATCGCCGGCCCGGTCATCGCGATCCTGCTCTACCGCGGCGTCTCGGCGCGCCGGCTGGTCCTCGCGGCGCTCGCCGCGCTGGCGATCGTCGTCCCCGCCCTCTACCTGATCTTCCCCGGCAAGGATCCCGGCGGCTACTCGACCGACTACGCGACCACGCACTTCGGCGCCCACTGGGTGACGGTCGGCAGCGTGGTGCTCATCGGGCTGGCGCTCATCCGCGCGCTGCGCGACGCCCGCGCTACGCGGTGAGCGATTCGGCGCCCGCGCTTTGGGCGCTTTGTGGCGCTGGGGTTCTGGCTGGTTAGGGGGAGGGGTTTGACGCTTGCGACCATCGTGCGGAACGAAATGCGCGCTGGGGACACAAAACGTGCCACACGACGGTCCCGACCCTCTCCCTAGGTGAAGCCGAACCCGCGACGCGCGCTACGCGGTGACCGGCCGGCCGCGGCGCCGGAGCCCGAGCGTGAGGATCGTCGAGGCGACGATGCACTGCAGGCCGAAGACGATCGCCGCGAAGTCCAGCAGCGAGAACGAGGCCGAGGTCAGCAGGAACGGCTCGACGACCGCGACCACGCCGAGCACGCCGAGGAACGAGCGGCGGCCGAGCGCGATCATGTACTGCACGGTCAGGTAGGCCACGGCGAGCAGCGTCATCGCCGCTCCGAGAACGATCAGCGCGCTGGAGGCCTGGGTGTACTCCGGGCCGAACGCCACGCGCAGCAGCAGCCTCGGGACGGCCGCGAAGATCAGGAGCGCCGGCGCGGCGACGCAGCCGGCGATCGTCAGCGCCCGCACGAGCACCGGGCGCGGGTCGAGGCCCGCTGCGGCGCGGCGGGTGGCCTCGGGGAGCAGGTGGAGGCCGATGCCGATCGCCACCCAGACGACCGACTTCGCGGCGACGGCCGCCGCGGCGTAGGCGCCGGCGCGGTGCCCGCCGATCTGGTGCTTGACGACGATCACGTCGATGTTCTGCAGCACGGCGAGCAGCGTGAGGCCGAGGACCGGGCCCCAGTTCTCGCCGACCAGCGAGAACAGCGAGCGCGGCGGGTGTCCGGCGGCTGCGCCGAGCCGGCGGTGCAGGACGATCCCGAGCCAGATGCTCGTGGCGGCGAACGCCATCGCGTTGCCCAGATACGCACCCGCGACCCCGAGCCCGGCGGCGTACAGGACGAGGCCGAAGACGAGCCGCCCCGCGCCCTCGGTGAGGAGGCTGGTGCCCACGGCGGTGTACGAGCGCAGGCCCTGGAGCAGGCCGCGCTGGAGCGACAGGCCCATCCACAGCACGCCGGTCGGCAGGATCGCCGCCGCCGCCCAGTCGTGGTCGGGCACGCCGACGAGCCGGGCGATGGGGTGGCGCAGGCTGATCGACACCCCGATCGCCACGATCAGGCCGAAGCCCAGCCAGCGCGTCCACGCCGCGACGGTGGCCGCGAGCTGCTCGCCATGGCCGAGCGAGCCGATCGCCGCCTCGCGCGCGGCCGCGACCTGCACGGCCGAGCCGGCGACGAGCAGGATCAGGAAGGCCGAGATCAGCACCGCCAGCGAGCCGTAGTCGGTGGCGCCCAGGAGCCGGGTGAAGACGATCGTGAAGATCAGCTGGATCGCGTTGTTGCCGAGCGTCGCCGCGGCGAGGCCCGCGGCCTTCGCGGTCTCCGACGTGCGCAGCGCGTCGCGCAGGCGCGTCCGGGCGCCGGCGGCTGTGCGCTCGAGCACGTGGAGGTTCGCCTCCGCCGCGTGCTCCCAGGTGAACCCGCGCGCGCGGGACTTGGCGCCCTCGCCGAGCTGCGCGATGCGCTCGCGATCGGCCAGCGCGTCGCGCACCCGGGTCGCGAGCTCCTCGGGCGTGTCGGCGAGGATGCCGGTCTCACCGTCGACGATCGACTCGGTGAGGCCGCCGACGCTCAGCGCCGCGCTCGGGGTCCCGCAGGCCGCCGCCTCCATCACGGTCAAACACCAGCCCTCGGCCGACGACGCCGTCAGCGTCATCCACGCGCGCCCGTACAGGCCCGCCTTGTCGTCCTCCTCGACGAAGCCGTGCAGCACGACGCGATCGCGCAGGCCGCGCGAGTCGATCTCGGACTCGAGCGCCTCGCGGTGGGTGCCGTCGCCCGCGATCTCGAGCACGGCGTCGGGGATCGCCTCGAGCACGTCGAGCACGACCTCGATGCGCTTGTAGGCCTTCAGCCGGCCCAGGTACAGCAACGTCGGGCGCTCGGCGCGCGGCGTTCCGTCGTGGAACTGGTGGGGCTCGACCCCGAGGTAGGCGACGTGGATGTCGTTCGACGCGACACCGATGCCGACGAGGTCGTCCCGGGCGGCCTGGGAGATCGTCAGCACCGGCGTGCCGCGATAGAGGACCTGGAGCGGCAGACGCTCGAGGATGAAGGCGGCGACGCGGCCGCGCAGGCCGAGCTCGTAGACGTAGTGGTCCTGGTGGACGTGATGGACCAGGGCGACCCGCGGCGCCCTCAGCCAGCGCCAGAACGGCGTGAAGAACGCGATCCCGTTGACGACCTCGAGGACCACGTCGGCCTCGCGCCCGACGCCGCGCAGCGTGGCCCAGGCCGCCCGGGGGAAGACCGTCAGCCGCGTGCCCATCCGGTGGATGGTGAGGTTGTCCGACAGCCGCTCGACCTTGGCCGCGCCGGGGTAGGAGCCCGCGATCACGGTGACCTGGTGGCCCCAGGCGAGCCAGCGCGAGACCTGGCCGTAGAGGTTCGTGCCCGTGCCGCCGCCCTGGGGGTGCGTCCAGTCCCGATCTGTGAGGATCAACACGTGCATCGGCGCGGCTGAAGGTATCGCGTACGGCACGCCGAATCGCGTCGGTGATGCGGGCTACGCTTCCCACGATGCCACGCGCACGGCGGGTTGCGATCGTGCTCACGGCCGCCGTTCTGGCGGGGCCGGCGGCCGCCCATGCCCAGAGCGGCGGCGCCGGTGACAACCAGTACCAGGATCCCTTCGGCGGCAGCTCCGGATCGAGCTCGAAGGCCACGCCGCACAAGTCGTCGAGCAGCAGCTCGTCGAGCAGCCTGAGCCAGAGCTCGGGCCTGCCGTCGAGCAGCGGGACGAGCGCTACGTCCTCGACCTCGTCGAGCACGTCGTCGACGACCAGCGCGACATCGGCGACGGGCCAGCTGCCCAACACCGGCAGCGACCCGCGCCTGATCATCCTCGCCGGCCTCGCGCTGCTGCTCTTCGGGATCGGCCTGCGCCTGCGCACGGCCGATGAGATCTTCTAGCGCCTCCGAGACCGAAGCGGCCGGGGCCGAGCTCGCGGCGCAGCTCCGGCCCGGCGACGTCGTGCTCGTGCGCGGCGAGATGGGGGCGGGCAAGACGACCTTCGTCCGCGGCGCCGCGCGGGCGCTCGGGGTGACCGGGCCGGTGACGAGCCCGACGTTCACGATCGGCCAGCGGTACGCGGGCAGCGGCGCCGCGATCGCGCACCTCGACCTCCACCGCCTCGACACGCTGGCCGGCGAGGACCCGGGGCTGCTCGCCGACTACCTCGACGGCGAGGCGATCGCGTTCGTCGAATGGCCCGAGGTCGGCGACTTCGACGCGGCGTGGGACGTGACGCTGCGCCACGCCGGCGGCGACGAGCGCGAGATCGAGGTCGCGCGCCGGTGATCCTCGTCATCGACACGGCGACGCCCGCGACGGTCGTGGGCACCGACGGCGTCGAGCGCCGCCACGATCCCTTGCCCGGCGAGCGGCCCGGCCACGTCGAGCAGGTCCTGCCGCTCGTCGAGCAGGCGCTCGCGGCGGCCGGCGCCACGCTGGCCGACGTGACCCGGATCGGCGTCGGCGTCGGGCCGGGCTCGTTCACCGGCCTGCGGATCGGCGTGGCCACGGCCCGCTCGCTGGCCCACGCGACCGGAGCCGAGATCGTCGGCGTCTCGACGCTCGGAGCGCTCGCCGTCGTCGCGCCGCAGTGGCCGGTGCTGGCGGTCCTCGACGCGCGCCGCGGCGAGGCGTTCGTCGCCCGCTGGGAGGACGGCCGCGAGGTCCTCGCCCCGCGCGTCGCGAAGCCGGAGGAGCTGGCCGGCCTGGCAACCGGCGCTGCGTTGGCATTAGGGGACGGAGCCCTATCTTTCAGGGCGGAGCTCGAACCGGCGGGCGTGACGGTTCCCGAGGACATCTCGGCGCTGCACCGGGTCGGAGCCGAGGGGCTGCTGCGGCTCGCCGCGGACGCCGTCCCGGCCGGCCGCAACGCCGTCCTCCCGCACTACGTGCGCGCGCCGGACGCCAAGCCCCGCAGCGAGCAGCGATGAGCGCGACCGCCACCCAGATCCGCCGCCTGTCCTACGCCGACCTCCCGCAGGTCGTGGCGATCGAGCGGCGCGCGTTCCCGACGCCCTGGTCGCTGGCGATGTTCGTGCTCGAGCTGTCCAAGCCCGCCGGCGTCTGCCTCGCCGCCACCGATCCCTCGGGCGCGCTCGTCGGCTACGTGATCTGCTCGCGCTACGACACCGTCTGGCATCTGATGAACCTCGCCGTCGACCCGGCGCACCGGCGCCGCCACGTCGCCAGCGCGCTGATGGCCGAGCTGATCGAGCGCGTGGGGGATGAGGCCCAGGTCACGCTCGAGGTCCGCACGTCGAACGCCCCGGCGATGGCGCTCTACGAGCGGTTCGCGTTCGCCTCGGCCGGCATCCGCCCGCGCTACTACCAGGACAACGGCGAGGACGCGGTGATCATGTGGCGCAACGGCTGATCCTCGGGATCGAGACCAGCTGCGACGACACCTGCGCCGCGGTGGTCACCGGCGACGGGGAGATCCTGGCGAACGTCATCTCGTCGCAGGGCGTGCACGATCGCTACGGCGGGGTGGTGCCCGAGGTCGCCTCGCGCCATCACCTCGAGCTGCTCGACGACGTCGTCGACGACGCGCTCGGGCAGGCGGGCATCGAGCTCGGCGACGTCGACCTGGTCGCCGCCACCCGCGGGCCCGGGCTCGTCGGCGCGCTGCTCGTGGGCTTCGCCGGTGCCAAGGCGCTGGCCGCCGCGCGCGGGCTGCCGCTGGCGCCGGTCGACCACCTGCAGGGCCACGTCGCGGCGAACTTCCTCGGCGACGCGCCGTTCGAGCCGCCGTTCCTGTGCCTGATCGCCAGCGGCGGCCACACGTTCCTCGCGCGCGTCGAGGCCCACGACGGCTTCGAGGTGCTCGGCCAGACGCTCGACGACGCGGCCGGCGAGGCGTTCGACAAGGGCGCGCGCCTGCTGGGGCTGCCGTTCCCCGGCGGGCCGCACATCGACCGGCTCGCGCGGGAGGGCGACCCGCGGGCGTTCGACTTCCCCACCGGGGCCGGGGTCGCGGGCCTGGACTTCTCGTTCAGCGGGCTGAAGACGTCGCTGCTCTACAAGCTGCGCGACCTTCCCGAGGATCCGCCGCTCGCCGACCTCGCCGCCTCCTATCAGCACGCGATCGTCGAGGCGCTCGCGGTCCGCGTCGAGCGTGCGGTGAAACAGACCGGATTGCGGCGCGTCGCGATCGGCGGCGGGGTTGCCGCGAACAGCCTGCTGCGCGGTAGGATTTCGTCATTCGACGGCGTCGAGGTGCACGTTCCCGCGCGGGAGCTCTGCACCGACAACGCCGCGATGATCGCCTCCGCGGCGCGTTTCGCGCCCGCCCTGTCGCCGTCCGAGTACCTCGACCTGGACGTGTATCCGAGCGGGCAGATAGCCGCGTGATCTTCGGGTCCGTCCTGCGTCGAGCAGGACATGATGACCCGACTTCTCACCACCCTCGCCTGCCTCGCGCTTCTGCCCGGCGCCGCGCTGGCCAAGCCCCACCACAGGCACCACAAGCATCACAAGCGCCAGGCCGCCGGCACCGTCACCTGGGACGCGATCGCCGACTACGAGCAGACGGCCGGGTTCGGCGGGCCGCTCACGCTGTCGCGGACCGACGGCAGCCTCGTCAAGGCGTACTTGGGCGAGAAGGCCGCGCTGCGCTGCGCGCCGACCCGCAACGGCCCGTTCGAGACGTGCGACAAGTCGAACCTCGACGCCGGCACGCCGGTCGTCGACGCCGAGCACGGTCCCAACCAGTACGGCAACGACGTCTGGACCACGGTCGACCTCGTCGTCGCCCATCCTTCGATGCTGCCTCCGGCGACCGACCCGGCCCCGCCCGCCCCGCCGCAGTCGCCCGCCCCGGAGCAGCACCCCGCGCCGGCGCCCGTCGCGGTCGTCGACTCGTTCGACGCCGGCGTGCTCGCCCTGCACCGGCTCAACAACGACGAGAAGCCGTCGGGTCCGCTCGCCGGGACGGCAACGATCTACTGCCTGCCGGTCAGGGACGGCGTCATGGGCGACCCGTACAGCTGCGGCACCGACGTTCTGACGCCCGGGGCGCAGATCGCCGGCTACAAGATCGAGCAGGTCGACGGCGTCTACGAGTTCACGAGGCTCTATGTCCTCGTCGATGGGAGCTGATCGCCACTGGCCGGCGTCGTTCAGCGCACCGTGCCCACGGGTCTGAAGAGCGACGCGGGGCTGCTGCATGCCTACCGCGCCGGCGACGACTCCGCGTTCGAGGAGATCGTCCGCCGGCACGGTGCGCGTCTGCGGCGCCAGTGCGCCCGGATCGTCGGCGTCGACGACGCCGAGGACGCGGTCCAGAACGCGCTGCTCTCCGCGACACGGGCCCTGCGCCGCAGCGACGAGGAGATCGACGTCGGGCGCTGGCTGCACCGCGTCGCCCACAACGCGGCGATCGACGCGCTGCGCCGCCGCCCGCCGCCGGCGGTCGAGCTCGACGACCAGATCGACGGCGTCCCGCAGCCGCCGGACGTCGCCGCCCGCCGCGAGGATCTGCACGCCACCGTCGCCGCGATCCAGCAGCTGCCCGACGCCCAGCGCCGCGCGCTGCTGCTCAGCGTCTTCGAGGACCACTCGTGGGAGGAGATCGCCCGCGAGCTCGGCACGGGGGAGACCGCCGTCCGGGGCCTGCTGCACCGCGCGCGCAACGGGATGCGCACGGCGGTCGCGTTCTGCCTGTTCCCGTTCTTCTTCCTCAAGGCGCACGCCGCGCGGGCGGCGGTCGGCGGCATGGGCACGACCGCGAAGGCCGGGGTCGTGGTGGTCCTCGCGGGCGCCGCCGGGGGCACCACCGCGGTCGTCCTGACACACCACCATCGCCACGGCCGGGCGATCGCGCCCGCGCTCGTCGCGGCCGCGCCGGCCCCGGCGACGACCGCGCCGGCCGTCGCGCACCACGCGAGGA
>Ga0207657_10007350_pt1 | contig 11301 bp, 9 predicted proteins | sample KBSC33metaG_FD_184316 | JGI IMG/M metagenome (GOLD analysis project Ga0207657, IMG submission 184316) | Corn rhizosphere microbial communities from Kellogg Biological Station, Michigan, USA - KBS C3-3 metaG (SPAdes) (version 2) | ecosystem: Host-associated > Plants > Roots > Rhizosphere > Soil ... | reverse complement strand
CCAGCGGATCGTCGCTCCCACCGCCGTTTCGCTGCCCGTGACGCGGGGCGAGCGTCTCGGACGGATCGAGATCTGGTCCGGGCAGACACGGCTCGGCACGCGGCCACTCCTTGCCGGTAGGACGATCGCGCGCCCAGGGCTCGGTGGACGGCTACGGTGGGTCGGCACGCGGACCGTGCACCATCTTCTCGGGTTCTTCTCGTGATCGTCACTGTCACCCTCAACGCTGCAGTCGATCGCACGCTCACGGTGCCGAACTTCCAGCTCGGGCACCGTCACCGCGCGAGCGCCAGCCTGACGTCGGCCGGCGGCAAGGGCATCAACGTCGCCCGTGCGCTCAAGCGTCTCGACTCGCCGGTGATCGCGACCGGCCTCGCAGGTGGCACGACGGGTGACAGGATCATCGACGAGCTGGCGGGCGAAGCGATCCTCAACGACTTCGTCCGCATCGGCGACGAGTCGCGCACGTCGATCGCCGTCGTCGATCCCACTGCCGGATCGCTGACCGAGATCTACGAGTGGGGCCCCGCGGTCCGCCGCGAGGAGCTCACCATCCTGCTCGACAAGCTGCACTACCTGTCACGCGTCGCCACGTTCGTCGTCTTCTCCGGCTCGCTTCCCCGCGACGTCGAGGACGACTTCTACGCGGAGGCGGTTCGCGACTTGAGCCGACGCGGCGTGCAGTGCGTCGTGGACTCGGAAGGCGAGCCGCTCCGGCACGCCGTCGATGCGGAGCCGTTCCTCGTCTCGCCGAACCAGCGCGAGGCGGAGAGCCTCGTCGGCCAGGAGTTCTCCGAGGACGACGATTTCCTGATGGCGCTCGACGCGATCGCGGATCTCGGCGCGCGCAACGTGCTCATTACGCAGGAGACCTCGTGCTTCGGGCTGTTCCGCGAGGATCGCACCCTCCGTCGCTTCCGGGCGTCGATCGACCGCCTCGAGCCGGTCGCGTCGGTCGGTGCGGGTGACGTGCTGCTTGCAGGCTTTCTCGCCGCGCGCTTCAACGCACAGCCGTTCGATCAGGCCTTGCGTCAGGGCGTCGGCTGCGCAGCAGCGTCGGTCGTCGAGCTCGGCCCCGGCCGGTTCGACCCGCGCGAGGCAGCGCGGCTCGCCGCGAGCGTCGAGCTCGAAGAGCTACAGCCGATCAGGGCTTGACGTCGAGCGCGCGGATGCGCGCTGCGGTCTTCAGGTTCTCGGCCCAGGCGAGGCGGCGGCCCTCGAGCGACAGCCCGATGGGCTCCGCTGCGGCACGCGCGAGCGTGCGCACGTTGTGGGTCTCGATGTCGACGGCTCGAATCGAGCGCCCGACGTGGTAGACGATCGTGCGGTCGGTCGCGCTGAGCCAGGGGCTCGTCTTGCCCGACACCGGCACGGAGCCCTCCGGCGCGCCGGTCGCGCGGTCGTACCACGCGAGGCGTAGCCCGAGCGGCGTGCGCTCGAGCGTCGCGAGGACGTGCGGAGCGAGCGCGATCGCGAGTGGAGTGCCCTGCGGGCTCACCCGCGAGATCGACGCGCCGGTCTGCGCGTCGACGACTTCGATCGGCAGGTCGGCGCCCGCGATCGGGCGGCCTTGCTTGCTGACGCCGGCAGGCGGGACGTATGCGACGGCACCGGTCGACGCTGCGACCTCGACCGCGCCGCCGGAGTCCGTGCCGGAGATGAGCTTCGGCACCTGTCGCCCTGACATCCGGTAGACGCCTCCGCCGGAGATCTCGAGCTCGCAGCTGCCCGTGCCGGCGAGGCAGCCGGCCTCATCGACGTAATCGATCGCCGTGACGCCGTAGACGAGCGTCGCTCCGTCGCCGGACGTGCCGCCGAGCCAGAGGCCGGAGCCGTGGTTCGTGTGCGCGATCTCCTGAAAGCGGCGCTCCTTGCGCTCACCGGCGCCGACGCCGGCGCCGAGGAGGTAGTCGAAGGGGATCGGCGACCGCTCCTGCAGTGTCCAGAGGACGTTCCCGCCGGCGAGCGCGAGGGTCACGGGCGTCGAGCCGACGGCCCAGCGGCAGGTGACGTTGCGTGCCGTCCCTTGCAGCGGCAGCGTCGTCTGCAGCGGGTTCGCGAGGGAGATGACGTGGACGGTGTTGCAGCGGGCCCTGCCCGTCGAGAACCAGGCGACGAGCGCGCCGTCCTGCGCGAACGCCGCAATGGTCGTGTTCGCGTGGGAGTAGATCGTCTCCGCGCGCGGCCCGGCTCCGGCGGAGTGGAAGGCAGCGGCCGCGACCGCCACGGCAGCAGCAAGCAGCGAGCGCATCGCGGCCACGGTAGCCCGCTCCTGTTAGGAGCGTGTTGGGGCCGTCAGGAGGGGGTGGTACCCTGGGATCCCTTGAGCGTCGAACTCCGCCAGGACGAGCTGCAACGGCTTGTAGCCCTGGACCGGAAATTCGCCAAGGAAGGCCTCACATTCGACGATGTGCTCCTCGTCCCGGCCGAGTCGAGCGTGCTCCCGAACGACGTCTCGACGCGCACGCGGCTCACGCCGACGATCGAGCTGAGCATCCCGGTCGTCTCGGCGGCGATGGACACCGTCACCGAGGCGCGGCTCGCGATTGCGCTCGCGCGCGAGGGCGGCATCGGCATCGTCCATCGCAACCTCTCGATCGAGGACCAGGTCGCCGAGGTCGACAAGGTGAAGCGCTCCGAGGCGGGGATGATCGTCGAGCCGGTGACGCTGCCGCCCGACGCCGCGGTTCGCGACGCGCTTGCGCTCATGGCCCATTACAAGGTCTCCGGCGTGCCGATCACCGACGCGCAGGGCGTCCTCGTCGGCATCCTCACGAACCGCGACCTGCGCTTCGAGAAGAACATCGACCAGCCGATCTCGGCGCTCATGACCTCACGCGACCTCGTGACCGCGCCGGTCGGGACGACCTTGCACGAGGCCGAGGCGATCCTCGGGCGCAACAAGATCGAGAAGCTCCCGGTCGTCGATGCCGACGGCCGCCTGCGTGGCTTGATCACCGTCAAGGACATCCAGAAGAAGATCGAGTACCCGGACGCGACGAAGGACGACAAGGGCCGGCTGCGCGTCGGCGCTGCGGTCGGCGTCGGCCCGGACGCGGTCGAGCGCGCACAGGCGCTCGTCGCCGCGGGCGTCGACGTCCTCATCGTCGACACGGCGCACGGCCACTCGGCCGGCGTGCTCGAGATGGTGCGCTTGATCAAGAGCGCGGTCACGATCGAGGTGATCGCCGGCAACGTCTCTACCGCGGAGGGCGCCGAGGCGCTCGTCGCCGCGGGTGCCGACGGCGTCAAGATCGGGCAGGGCCCTGGAGCCGCGTGCACGACACGCATCGTTGCCGGCGTCGGCGTGCCGCAGGTGACGGCGGTCTACGACATCGCGCAGGTCGTGCAGGTGCCGGTGATCGCCGACGGCGGCATCACGTCGTCCGGCGACGTCGCAAAGGCGATTGCCGCGGGCGCCGACACGATCATGGCCGGCTCGCTGCTTGCCGGAACCGACGAGGCTCCCGGCGAGGTGATCGTGCACCAGGGAGAGCGGTACAAGGAGTACCGCGGCATGGGCTCGATGGGGGCGATGCGCGCGCGCTCGTTCTCGAAGGACCGTTACTTCCAGGGCGACGTCGAAGACGTCGAGAAGCTCGTGCCGGAGGGCATCGAGGGGCGCGTGCCGTACAAGGGGCCGCTCGCGCCGGTGCTGCACCAGCTCGTTGGCGGCCTTCGCCAGTCGATGGGGTACTGCGGTGCCGCGACGATCGACGAGATGAAGCAGGCGCGTTTCATCCGCATCACGTCGGCCGGGCTGCGCGAGTCGCACCCGCACGACGTGACGATCACGAAAGAGGCGCCGAACTATCGTCGCTGAGCCGACGGCGAACGTCATCCAGTTCCCGGGCGTCGAGGACCGGCCGGTGCTCGTGGTCGACCTCGGCGGCCAGTACTCGCAGCTGATCGCGCGTCGCGTGCGCGAGTGCCGCGTCTATTCGGAGCTCGTCGCGCACACGATCTCGCCCGAGGCCGTGCGCGCGCGCAACCCGTACGCGCTCATCTTGAGCGGCGGCCCGGCGTCGGTGTACGCGGAGGATGCGCCGCGCGTCGACCCGCGCATCTTCGAGCTGGGTATTCCCACGCTCGGCATCTGTTACGGCATGCAGCTGATGGCACTCGATCTCGGCGGCCGCGTCGACCGCACCGGGGTCTCCGAGTTCGGCAAGACCGAGCTCCGGGTCGAGGAGTCGGCGCTCCTGAAAGACACGCCGAAGGAGCAGACGGTCTGGATGTCGCATCGCGACTCCGTCGTCGCGCCGCCCGAGGGTGCGCGCGTCGTCGCCGGGTCGACGTCGACGCCGATCGGCGCATTCGAGGCGCCGGAGCGCGCGCTGTACGGCGTGCAGTTCCACCCCGAGGTCGTCCACACGCCGCACGGGATGGCTGTCCTGAAGAACTTCCTGTACGAGATCGCCGGCGCGCCGCCGGCGTGGACGCCCGCCGCTGTGATCGAGGAGCAGGTGGAACGGATTCGCGCGCGCGTCGGCAAGGAGCGCGTGCTCTGCGCACTGTCGGGCGGTGTCGACTCCGCGGTCGCGGCGCTGCTCGTGCACAAGGCGGTCGGCGACCAGCTCACGTGCGTCTTCGTCGACCACGGCATGATGCGGAAGAACGAGGCGGAGCAGGTCGTCGAGACGTTCGGCGACCATTTCGGCGTCCCGCTCGTGCACGTGCAGGCGCAGCAGCGGTTCCTCGAGCTGCTCGCAGGCGTCGAGGATCCCGAGCAGAAGCGGAAGATCATCGGCCGTGAGTTCATCCGGGTGTTCGAGGACGAGGCGCGGAAGCTCGGCGACGTGAAGTGGCTCGTGCAGGGGACGCTCTACAGCGACGTGATCGAGTCTGGCGGCACCGAGGGCGTCGCCGCGACGATCAAGTCGCACCACAACGTCGGCGGCTTGCCCGACGACATGAAGATGAAGCTCGTCGAGCCGCTTCGTCTGCTTTTCAAGGATGAGGTGCGACGCGTGGGCGAGGAGCTCGGCATGTCGGAGCGCATGGTCTGGCGCCAGCCGTTCCCTGGGCCCGGCCTTGCGATCCGCATCATCGGCGCCGTCACGGAAGAGCGTCTCGAGATCCTGCGCGATGCCGACTCGATCCTCCAGGAAGAGGTGCGGCGCGCCGGCATGTATCGCGAGCTGTGGCAGTCGTTCGCAGTGCTGCCCGCGATCCGCTCCGTCGGCGTGCAGGGCGACGAGCGAACGTACGGCTATCCCGTCGTCATCCGCGCGGTCACGAGCGACGACGCGATGACCGCCGACTGGGCGCGCCTGCCGTACGACCTGATCGAGACGATCTCCGGCCGCATCGTCAACGAGATCCCCGGTGTCAACCGCGTCGTGCTCGACGTCACGTCGAAGCCGCCGGCCACCATTGAGTGGGAGTAACGGACTAGCCCTCTTGGGCCGGGCGGATCCTTCGGTGACTGTCACCACGGGATCGAGCGGACCTGTTTGCGCAGCCGTACCGGCGATCGTTCGCCTGCGTTTTCGGCGACCGGTGGAACGTTCGTCACACATTCGTGACGAAGTCGTGACGAAGTCGTGACCCGTGACTGTCACCACGGAGGAACCGCCGACCTCGGGGACTTCGTCGCGCGGCTCGCGGCGGCGCGGATCGGCCGGACGCACAACCAGTACGCGCGATCGGAGGTGCGGCGAGCCCGGTTGAGGACATATCTCGAATCGCGATTCGACGCCCCGATCATCCTCGTCGGCGAAGCGGCCGGTTACCGCGGGGCGCGGGTCAGCGGCATTCCGTTCACGTCGGAGCGGCAGCTCACCGGGACCGGCCCCGCGGAGGCGAGTGCGACGATCGTGCATCGCGCGCTCGCAGCGCTCGGCGTGCACGCGGACGTCCTCCTCTGGAACGTCGTGCCGACGCACCCGGGGACCGCCGCGTCGAACCGCCCGCCGACCCGCGCTGAGATCGCCGCCGCTCGCCCGTTCGTCGAGGAGCTCACGCACGGACGGCGCGTCGTCGCCGTCGGTCGCGTCGCCGCAGAGGCGCTCGACGCGCCCTATGTCCGCCACCCTTCCCATGGCGGCGCGCTTGCGTTCGCCGACGGGCTGCGGCGTACACTCGACCGGTGAGGAGCGACGTCCGCAGGAACGCGTTCCTCCTCGCGGGTTGCCTCGTTGCGAACTCCGGCGCGTTCCAGCTCGCGGCCGCGCTCAGCTCCGTCACGCTCGTCGCGGTCACGGGGGTCAAGGGGATCCTCGGCCTCGGGCCGGCGATCTTCCTCACCGCCGGAGCGCTCGCCGTCGGCCCCGCAGGCCGGCTGATGGACCGCGTCGGGCGGATGCCCGTCATCCGCGCGGCGTTCGTCGGCGGGGCGATCGGCTGCGCCGTCATCGCGACCGGCTGCCACGCGTCGTCGGCGTTCCTCGTCTGCCTCGGCCTTGCGATCGTGGGCGGTTCCGGCTCGGTCGTCCAGCTTTCGCGCGCCGCAGCCGCGGAGATGTTCCCGCCCGAACGCCGAGCGCGCGGCATGTCGTTCGTGCTCTTCGGCGCCGTCTCCGGCGCGATCTGGGGCCCGCTCGTCTTCGGCCCGCTCTTCGCGCACCGCTCCGCCGCGGCGCACGCACTCGCCGCCCCGTGGGCGGTCGGGGTCCCGTTCATGCTCGCGGGCCTCGCGATCGCGTCGTTCGTTCGTCCCGACCCCAAGGAGATCTCCGCGAGCTACCCGCAGGCCGTGGTCGACACGGGCACGGCCGCACCGCTCCGCGAGATCCTTCGCCGTCCCGGCGTCCTCGCCGCGCTCGTCGCCGTCGTCGCGAGCTTCTCGGTCATGGCGTCGGTCATGAACCTGTCGGGCTACGTCGCCTTCGGGCGCGGGCATCACCAGAACGACGTGTTCACGATGATCAGCGTCCACATCCTCGGCATGTACGGCCTCGTGCTGATCGTCGGCGGCGTCATCGACCGCTTCGGCCGGCGGCGCGCGATCGTCGGCGGCCTCACGGTGATGACCCTCTCGAATGCGGCTCTCGTCTGGCTCGGCGGCGTGGCCGGCATGAGCATCGCCCTTCTCGGCCTCGGCCTGGGCTGGTGCTTCTCGTATGTCGCGGCCACGACGGAGCTCGTCCAGCTGTCCTCGCTCTCCGAGCGGGGCGGCCTCGTCGGCTTCACGGATCTCTGCGCGAGCCTCGTCGCGGCGTCGCTCGCCCTCCTCGGAGGGCTTGTCTACACCGCCGCAGGGGTCGCCGCCCTGGCCGTCTCCGCCGCCGCCCTTGCGGCCCTGCCGGCCCTCTGGCTGGCCGCCCGGCCCCTGCCGGCGCCGCTCCCCGTCCCGGACTAGAAGGCTTCTCCGGAGTTTCGCTACAATCCCGAGCCGGCGGCCCCCCGTGGTCCGCCGCTTTTTCTGTGATGAAGACCTATTCCGCCAAGCCGGGTGAGATCACGCGCGAGTGGTACCTCGTCGATGCCGACGGGCTGACCCTCGGGCGCCTCGCCACCGTGATCGCCGACACCCTGCGTGGGAAGCGCAAGCCGGTGTTCACCCACCATGTCGACACCGGCGATTTCGTGATCGTCGTCAACGCGGAGAAGGTTCGTGTCACGGGGAACAAGCTCGACCAGAAGATGTACTACCGCCATTCCGGCTTCCCGGGCGGGATCAAGAGCCGCACGCTCCGCGAGCAGCTCGACCGCCGGCCGACCGAAGTCCTGCGCAGCGCGGTGAAGGGCATGCTGCCGAAGAACAAGCTCGCGCGCGCCCAGATCACGAAGCTGAAGATCTACGCGGGGCCGGAGCACCCCCACGCCTCCCAGAACCCGAAGCCCCTGAACCTGGAGCAGACTTGAGTCAGATCGCACAATATCGTGGCACCGGCAAGCGCAAGACGTCCGTCGCGCGCGTGATCCTGCGGCCCGGCGACGGCGCCACCTGGGTAAACGGCCGGACGCTCGACGAGTACTTCCCGCGCAATATCTGGCGCACGATTGCCGTCTCGCCGCTCAAGGTCGCCGGCCTCGAAGGCCAGTACGACCTGCGCGTCCGCGTGCACGGCGGCGGCCTCACCGGCCAGGCTGGTGCGGTTCGTCACGGAATCGCCCGTGCGCTCGTCGAGGCGAACCCGGAGCTCCGGATCCCGCTGAAGCGGGAGGGCTTCCTGACGCGTGACGCGCGCCAGGTGGAGCGGAAGAAGGCCGGGCTGCACAAGGCCCGCAAGGCCCCGCAGTTCTCGAAGCGCTAAACGCTTTCGCACTAGCGACACGACCCCGGCGCTGTCACAATGCGCCGTCCTCGAGCATGCCTACGTCCTCGTCCAGCCGCCCGCTAAGGTCCCGCGCCGTGGCGCGGAACTACTTCGGCACCGATGGTGTCCGCGGCATCGTGGGCGAGTTCGTGACCGCCGACCTTCTCGAACGTCTCGGTAAGGCCTCCGCGCTCTGGTCGGGCCGCGGCCGCGTCTTCGTGGGCCGCGACACGCGCGGCTCCGGTGAGGAGCTCGAGGAAGCGTTTGCGCGCGGCGTTGCATCTGCGGGCGGCTCGGCGGTGCTCGCGGGCGTCGTGCCGACACCCGCTGTCGCGTTGCTCGGCCTCGATCTCGGTGTCGTCATCACCGCGTCGCACAACCCGCCCGAGTACAACGGCGTGAAGTTCTTCGACAGCCGCGGTCGCAAGTTGAGTGACGCGGCAGAGGAAGAGATCGAGGCGCTGCTCGACGCGCCTGCGACCGGCGGCGGCGAGATCGACCGTGTCGACATCGCGGTCGACAGCTACCTCGAGCACGTGCTCGAGCGGTTCGGTTCCGACCTGAGCGGCTTGCGCATCGCCGTCGACTGCGCGAACGGTGCGTACTCGCATGTTGCGCCGCGCGCATTCGCCGAGCTCGGCGCCGACGTCACTGCGATCGGCGACGAGCCGAACGGCGAGAACATCAACGTCGACTGCGGTGCCACCGACCTTGCGGCGTTGCAGCGCACCGTCACGAGTGGCGGGTACGACCTCGGTGTCGCATTCGACGGCGACGGCGATCGCATGCTCGCCGTCGACGAGAACGGCGCAATCGTGGACGGCGACCAGATCGTCGCGATCCTCGCGTTGCATCTCGGCGTCGATCTCGTCGCCGTGACGACGATGACGAACCTCGGCTTCCACCGTCTGATGGAGGAGCGCGGCGTGCGTGTGATCACGACCGACGTCGGCGACCGTTATGTACTCGAGGCGCTGTACCGCGAGGGCGGCATCCTCGGCGGCGAGCAGTCCGGGCACATCATCTGTCTGCGCGATCACGTGACCGGCGACGGGCTCGCTGCAGCCTTGCTGCTGTGCGAAGCGCTAGGCGGACGCACGCTGTCGGATGCTGCCGGTGCCATGGACCGCTATCCGCAGGCGAAGCAGAACTTGCCGCGTGCCGCGCGCGGTCCGCTGCCGCACGCACTGCTCGAACGCATCGTTGTCGTCAACGAGGAGCTGAACGGCGGCGGCCGCGTGCTCGTGCGTCCTTCCGGGACGGAGCCCGTGGTCCGCGTGCTCGCAGAGGCCCCAACGGAAGAGGAGGCGGAGGCCCTCTGTGCTAGGATCGCGTCGCTCGTAACCCAGGAGCTCGGCTGACCCACCCGCGACGTGGCGGATGGGCCCAGATGCCGGGCTCGTCCTGTTTCTGAGGGGATTTCCGCGGGTGAGCGGGGGAAAAGAGGCGGAGCATGTGCGGGATCATCGGGTATGTCGGGGGTCGGGAGGCGAAGCCGCTGCTGCTCAGCGGGCTGCGCCGGCTCGAGTACCGCGGCTACGACTCCGCCGGCATCGCATTGCGCGAGGCGGACGGCCTCGACTACGTCCGCGCGGTCGGAAAGCTCCAGGAGCTGATCGACGCAGCCGGCACGAACGGCTCGGTTGCGCACCAGGGCCTCGGTCACACGCGCTGGGCGACGCACGGCGGCGTGACGGTGCAGAACGCGCATCCGCTCGTCGGCTGCGATGCGAGCAAGCTCGCGATCGTGCTCAACGGCATCGTCGAGAACTATCGCGAGCTGCGCGAGCGGCTCCTCGCCGACGGTCACACGTTCACGTCCGAGACCGACGCAGAAGTCGTCGTGCACATGCTCGAGCAGGAGTACGACGGCGACCTCGTGCAAGCGCTCGTGCGCGTGTACCCGCGTCTCGAAGGGCACTTTACGATCGTCGCGATCCACCACGAGAACCCCGACCTGCTCGCTGGCGTGCGCAACCAGACGCCGCTCGTCGTCGGGCTCGGCGACGGCGAGAACTTCCTCGCCTCCAACGTCGCGGCGTTCCTCGGCGAGACGCGTCGCGCCGTCTTCCCGGCCGACGGCGAAGTCGTGGAGATCACGCCGGAGGGCGCGCGGTTCTTCAAGAACGGCGAGCTCGTCGACCATCCCGCCGTCGAGGAGCTCGACTGGGACGAGGACCACGCAGAGAAGGGCGGCTACGAGACCTTCATGCTGAAGGAGATCTACGAGCAGCCCGAGGCGGTGCGCGAGACGATCGGCGACCGCGTTCGCGGCCATCACCTGATGCTCGAGGCGCTCGGCCTCTCCGAGCTCGAGGTGCGCAACCTCCGCCGCATCGTGATCGTCGCCGCAGGAACCTCGTACCACGCGGGCGTCGTCGGGCGCTACATCATCGAGGAGTGGGGCCGAATCCCCGTGGAGCCCGACATTGCGAGCGAGTGGATTTACCGCAACCCGGTGCTCTCGAAGGACACGCTCGTGATCGGCATCTCGCAGTCGGGCGAATCGCGAGACACCGTGAACGCGATGAAGCTCGCACGCGAGCGCGGCGCGCGAACGCTCGCGATTACGAACATGATGGGCACGCAGATCACGCGCGAGGTCGACGCAACGCTGTACACGCGGTGCGGGATCGAGATCGGCGTCGCCGCGTCGAAGACGTTCACGGCCCAGGTCGCGCTGCTCAGCCTGCTTGCGCTGCGTCTCGCCGAGATCAGGCAGACACTGCCGCAGGAGGACATCGACTTCGTCCTCGACCGCCTGCACGAGCTGCCCGACAAGATGGCCGAGTTCCTCGACGGCGACCACCCTGTCGACGAGATCGCGCAGCGCTTCTACGACAAGCCGTTCTTCCTCTATCTCGGCCGCCACATCGGGCTCCCCGTCGCGCTCGAGGGCGCGCTGAAGCTCAAGGAGATCTCGTACATCCCGACCGATGCGTACTCCGCCGGCGAGATGAAGCACGGCCCGATCGCAATGCTCGACGAAGGCACGCCGGTCGTCGTCGTGGCGACGAACATCCACGTCTACGACAAGATCGTCTCGAACATCCAGGAGACACGCGCGCGCGGCGCGCACGTGATCGCGATCGCAACC